>Ga0255356_1001448_pt1 | contig 14868 bp, 13 predicted proteins | sample HBST100metaG_FD_189944 | JGI IMG/M metagenome (GOLD analysis project Ga0255356, IMG submission 189944) | Peat soil microbial communities from Stordalen Mire, Sweden - H.B.S.T100 | ecosystem: Environmental > Terrestrial > Soil > Wetlands > Peat | place: Sweden: Norrbotten County, Stordalen Mire... | reverse complement strand
GTCTTGGAGGATTTGCGCGTGGGCTCGGTGGGATGCGCCTCTGCCATCTTCTGCTTGCACGCCTGCAGCGCCTCGCGCCAGCCGTCCGGCAGCTCGCCGGCAAGCCAGGCGGCCAGGCGCCGCTGTTCCGCCGCAGGCGCCTGCTTCAGGCGATCCTGCCAGCGGGCGTAGTCCGCCTCACAACGCCGGCCGGCATTGCGCCAGGCCGCCAGGATGTCATCGGGAATCTCGAACGGCCCGTACGGCCAGTCGAGCGCCACCCGCGCGCCGGCGACTTCGGCGTCGGTCGGCGCCTGCCCGTGCGCGGCCGAGGTGCCGGCCTTCTTCGGCAGGCCGAGCCCGATCGTCGTGCGGCAGGCGATGATGCTAGGCCGATCCGACGCGCGGGCCGCGGCGATCGCGCGGGCAATCGCCTCCGGGTCGTGGCCGTCCACCGCCTGCCAGTACCAGCCGCACGCCTCGAAGCGGCCGCGCTGATTCTCGGAAGTGGCGAGGCTGGTCGGTCCGTCGATGGAAATGTGGTTGTCGTCGAACAGGACGATCAGCCGGTTGAGTTTCAGATGCCCGGCGAGCGCCATGGCCTCGTAGGAGATGCCCTCCATCAGGCAGCCGTCACTGGCGAGCGCGTAGGTGTAGTGGTCCACTAGGCTGGCACCGAAGCGTTCGCGCAGCATGCGCTCGGCCAGCGCCATGCCCACCGCCATGCCGACGCCCTGGCCGAGTGGGCCGGTGGTCGCCTCGACACCGATCGAAAGGTCGAGTTCCGGATGCCCGGGGGTCCCGCTGCCGATGCGACGGAAACGCTTGATCTCGTCGATCGTCATCGGCGTGTAGCCGAGGAGGTAGGCGAGCGAATAGAGCAGCATCGAACCGTGGCCGGCGGAAAGCACGAAGCGGTCGCGGTCCGGCCAGCCGGGATGCGCAGGGTCGAATTTCAGGAAGCGCGTGAACAGCACGGTGGCGACATCGGCGGCGCCGAGCGGCAGGCCGGGATGGCCCGAGGCGGCACGGTTGATGGCGTCCATCGACAGCGCGCGGATCGCATTCGCCATGCGACGTGGCTCGACGGTACCGATTGCAGCGTTCATCTGGTGGTATCCCTCGTTTCCGTCGGCCGGATCGGCACGCACGGCACTCTCTTCGCCGCCGGTCATGTCGGCAGCGAACCCATGGCACCGGCCGGAACGCGCCCGGCCGGTGCCATCGTTCAGTCCCTTGCAGTCTAGCTCTTCGGAGTCTCAGGAGCCGGCTTGCCGGCCTTGAAGGCATCGATCACCTGCACCGCCCAATCCAGCGAATAGCTGGTATTGGCGATGCCACCCTTCGGCGTGCGGGCCAGCCAGTAGTCGAGGTCGGCCTGCTTGATCACCATCATCGGGATGGTCATGTTCTTCGGCACGTCCTTGCCGGCGAGAACCTGCTGGGCCACCCAGAGGGCGATCTGGGCCTCGGCCGGGGCCGGCGTCCACGACACGGTCTCGTAGCCGTTGGCGTCGTGCTGTTCCTTCCACCAGGCCAGCTCGTCGTAACGGTTGCCCATGATGATGATGGGCATCGGCCGTCCCGCCGCCTTGAACGCCTGGGCGACACCATAGCCGTCGCCGCCGCCGGTCACCACGCCGTCAACCTTCGGCAGGGTGGGCAGCAGGCCGGCAACTTCGCGCTGGGCAACGGTTTCCGTCCAGTTGCCGTAGACGCTGCCGACCAGCTTGAAGCCGGCGTACTTCTTGAGGCCGTCGACGATGCCGGTGTGCTCGTCCTCGTCCACCGAGGTGCCGGCGAGGCCGCGCACTTCGAGGATGTTGCCCTTGCCGCCCAGCCGCTTGTCCAGGTAGGTGAGCTGGTCGAAGCCGTTGGCGTGCTCATCGATGACGATGCGGTAGGCGCAGGGCTCGCTGACGACCGCATCGAAGGAGACGACGACGATGCCGGCGTCGCACGCCTGCTTGACGGTGCCGTTCAGCGCGGTGGTCGACGCGGCGTTGATCACGATCGCGTCGTAGCCTTGCACGATCAGGTTCTGGATCTGCGCGGCCTGCTCGGTGGCCTGGTTCTCCGCGGTCGTGAAGGCCGGAGCCTCGCGGACCAGCTTCTTGGCGACCGCCTCCTTGGCGCCCTCATTCCAGCTTTGCAGCATCGCCTGGCGCCACGCGTTGCCCGCGTAGTTGTTCGACAGGGCAATGCGCTTGCCGCTGGTGTCACCGTTGGCTACCCCGTCGGCGGCCTGCGCGCTCAGCACCGGGGTGAGCGCGAAGCCGACACCGACCGCGAGCGCGAGAGTCTTAGCCGTTAGGCTGTGCACTGTTCATCTCCTCCACAGTCGCTTTGTCGTCTTGTGACAGACCTTCCTTAGCGAAGGCCGGGCGGAACGGGACGACAGAGCGTCCTTCCGCATGTAAGGCACGGTAGCGCGTTCTAATCGCCGGCGCAACGCGCTAAAATGCTCATAGTTCCGTTTCCTGACTACAATATTGCGCGCCGTCCATAAAAAAACGTTCTATTTACTAGGTCGTTGCCTGAGCATCCAGGGCATGCTCCTTCAACGCCGTAGATTCGGTCGGCATTTGGTTGTCGTGCTGCGACGACCTCCCCTGCTGAACGCTTCCCACGCGGCCCTGCCCTGACCTTCCGTTCTGGCAGCCCTGCGTGGATTGAAACTCCGCGATCCGTACCGGCGCCGGCATGCTGTCCGCGGCCGGCCTCCGCCGGCACTTCGGGAAATTGGGAAAAACCTTGACGGTACACGGCGTTTCAAAAAGGCCAGCAAGTGGCACGCTGCCGGCGGGCGCGCCGGCGCCGACAGCCCTGTGGCATCTACAGACGGAAGTGGCCGGCGAAGCCATTCCCTCGGCGGGGAGCACGCACGGGCGGGCGAATCCGCTGCCGCCGCTGTTGAGCCGCCTCAAGCTGCGGCAGCTCGCGCTGGTGCTGGCGCTGGAGGAGACGCGCAATCTGCATCGCGCCGCGGACAGCCTGAATCTTTCTCAACCGGCCGCGACCAAGATGCTGCACGAACTGGAAGCGGCCCTCGACGTGCCGCTGTTCGAGCGTCACGCCCGCGGCATGGTTCCCACTCATTATGGTACGGTCGTCGCCCGGCACGCGCGGCTGCTGCTCGTCGATCTGCGCAAGCTGCACCAGGACATCGACGGGCTGCGCGTCGGCATCCAGGGAACCGTGCGACTCGGCGCCATCGTCGCCGCCGTGCCGGACCTGATTCCCGAAGCCTTCGTCTCCATCCGCCGCGAACAGCCCACGCTCTCGCTGTCGCTCGTCACCGACACCTCCGATGCCCTGCTCGCCCTGCTGCAGGGCGGCCGGCTCGACCTCATGCTCGGCCGCTCGACCGGCCTGCCCGACGGCGAGACGCTGCATTTCGAGCCGCTGATCGGCGAGGACCTGCACGTGATCGTCCGCCCCGGCCATCCGCTGCTCGCACGCGTGGCGCTCACGCTCGCCGAACTGGCCGGCGAGCAGTGGATCCTGCAGCCGGAGGCCAGCGCGATGCGCCGCGCGCTGGCGGCCGCCTTCACCCTGCTGCAACTGCCGCTGCCGCAGCATCCGGTGGAGACCGCTTCGATGCTGGCGACGGTGAGCATCCTGGCGCACACCGACCTGATCGGCGTGGTGCCGAGCGGAGTTGCCACCTATTTCGCTACCCTCGGCGCCGTGCGCCGCCTGCCGGTGCAACTGCCGCCGCTGCTCGAGCCGTTCGGACTGATCACTGTCCGCGACCGGCCCGTCAGCCCGGCGTTGATCTATGTGACCGCAACATTGCGCGCCATCGCCAGAGGGATGGCCGCCGCCGCGCCACCCGCCGGCAGCCGAGCCGCCGCGCCCAGCGATCACATTCCGTGATCGCTCGATCCTGCATTGGCATTGGCCGCCTGCCTGCGACTGTGGCAGCTTGCTGCCTCGACAAGCGGCGCGCAAACGCCGCGGCGTCCGCACTGGCAGCGCGATGGCAAGGCTGTCGTCTGTGCAGATCGCGCGGCGAGGAGGACGGATTCGATGAAGGCTCTCGTGTACTATGGGCCCGAGGACATGCGGCTGGCGGACATCGCCGAGCCGAAGCCCGGGCCGGGCGAGGCGCTGATCCGCGTCAAGGCGTGCGGCATCTGTGGCTCGGACGTGCACGGCTATCTCGGCATCACTGGCCGCCGCATTCCGCCGATGGTGATGGGCCACGAGTTCAGCGGCGAGGTGGCGGCCCTCGGCGAAGGGGTGAGCAACGTCGCCGTCGATGACCGCGTCGCGCCCTATCCCGTCGTCTTCTGCGGCGAATGCGCGATGTGCAGGCGCGGTGATATGCACCTGTGCCTGCACAAGCGCGCGCTCGGCGTGCTCGCCTGCAACGGCGCCATGACCGAATACATCGCCATCCCGAGCCGGCTCCTCTTCAAGCTCGCCCCGCAGGTGAGCTACGACGTCGGCTCGATGATGGAGCCGCTCGCGGTGTCCTATCGCGGCGTGAACCACGGCGGCGATCTTGCCGGCAAGACCGTGCTGGTGGTCGGCGCCGGCACCATAGGCCTGCTCGCCATCGCCGTCGCGCGCACACGCAGTCCGGCGAAGATCTTCGTCTCCGACACCAACGACATCCGCCTCGGCGTCGCCAGGCAGATGGGAGCGGATGTCGCCATCAACCCCACCCGTGACGATCCGGCCGCAGCGGTCCGCCGCGAAACCGCCGACGTGGGCGTCGATGTCGCCTTCGAGGCGGTCGGCGCCACGCCGACCGTGCAGCAGGCCATGGCCTGCCTGCGCCTTGGCGGAACCGCCGTCTGGATCGGCAACTCCGCCAAGATGATCACCGTCGACATGCAGGAGATCGTCACGCGCGAGCTGCGCGTGTTCGGCACCTTCCTCTACAGCTTCGACGAGTTCCGCGCCGTGGTCGATCTGCTCAACCAGGGCCGGCTCGACGTGGCGCCGATGATCAGCCTGCGGGTGCCGATGATGGAGCGCGGCATCGAGCTGTTCAGGAAGCTGGCCAAGGACCCGGGGCCGCTGATCAAGGTCATTCTCAACAATTAGCCGCAAGGACGAAACGGGATGGTATCGCAGGATCTGGTGCGAACGCTTAAGCGGCGGGCGCTGGAACTCCGCAAGCTCATCGTCAGCGATCTCATCGGCGTCGGCAAGGTCGGCCACCTCGGCGGCTCCTGCTCCTGCGCCGAAATCGTGGCGACGCTCTACTTCCACAAGATGCGTCACGACCCGAAGAACCCGCACATGCCCGAGCGGGATCGCTTCCTGCTCAGCAAGGGCCATGCCGCCCTCGTGCAGTACGCCGCCCTCGCGCTCGCCGGCTACTTCCCGCGCGAGGAGCTGAAGAACGTCAAGAATCTCGGCGCCATGCTGCAGGGCCACCCTGACATGAGGAAGACCCCTGGCGTGGAAGCGAACACCGGCTCGCTCGGCCAGGGGCTTTCGATCGCCAACGGCATGGCGCTCGGGCTGCGGCTCGACGCCAGCAGGGGCCGCGTCTATGTCATCATTGGCGACGGCGAGCAGAACGAGGGGCAGATCTGGGAAGCCGCGATGGCCAGCGCCCGCTTCAAAATCGATAACCTGACCGCCATTCTTGACCACAACCGGCTGCAGGCGACCGGCGCCACCGCTGACCGCTTCGACATCGGCGCCATCATTCCCAAGTGGCAAGCGTTCGGCTGGAACGTCATCGAGATCGACGGGCACGACGTGGCCGCCGTGGTCGAGGCCTTCGACCGCGCGGAGACGGTGAAAGGCAGGCCCACGATCATCGTCGCCAACACCATCAAGGGCAAGGGCATCTCGTTCGCCGAGAACAACGCGGCCTTCCACAACGGGTCGATGACGGAAGAGCAGTACAGGACGGCGATGGCCGACCTTGAGCGGCAGAGCGTTTAGGAGCGTCACGATGACGACGAAGAGCTTGCGCACGGCGTACGGCGAGACGCTCGTGGAACTCGGCAAGGCCGACCGGAACATCGTCGTTCTGGAGGCGGACCTCGGCAAGTCCACGATGTCAATTCTGTTCCAGAATGAGTTCCCAGACCGCTATTTCGAAATGGGGATCGCCGAGCAGAACATGGCTTCCACCGCGGCGGGCTTAGCCCTGACCGGGAAGATCCCGTTCATCAGCACGTTCGCGGTGTTCGCTTCGGGCCGCGCCTACGACCAGTTGCGGCAGACCATTTCCATCGCCGGCCTGAACGTCAAGGTCTGCGGCTCCAGCTCCGGGCTTTCCGATTTCGGCGACGGCTCCACGCACCAGGCCATCGAGGACGTGGCGATCATGCGCGCCATCCCGAACATGACGGTGCTGGTGCCGGTCGATGCGATGGAGACGCGCAAGATGGTCCGCGCCGCCGCCAAGTGGCAGGGGCCGGTCTATATCCGGGTCAACCGCAACGACCTGCCGATCTACACCGATGACGAGGGCGAGTATCGCATCGGTGAGCTGCACACCATCCGCGAGGGCAAGGATGTCGTAGTGTTCGCCTCCGGCGTGATGGTCTCCATCGCCCTGGAAGCGGCGGCGGAGGCGGAGAAGGCGGGCCTGTCGCTGAAGGTGGTGAACGTCGGCACCATCAAGCCGCTCGACCGCGCGGCGGTGATCGCCTGCGTGAAGGGCTTCCGCGGTGTCGTCACCGCCGAGGAACACAGCATCATCGGCGGCCTGGGCAGCGCCATCGCCGAGGCCCTGCGCAACGTCAAGGGACAGCCGCTCGAATTCGTCGGCGTCAACGACAGCTTCGGCACCTCGGCCTCCAACTACGCGGAGCTGATGGAGAAGTACGGGCTGACTGCCGCCGCCGTGCTCGATGCGGCGCGGTGGGTCGCGGGCTGACGCGCCACGCCTCGGCCGGATGGGAAGGGCCTGAACATGAAAATCGTGATCGCGCCTGATTCCTTCAAGGAAAGCCTCTCGGCCGAGGCGGTCGCCGAACAGATCGAGGCCGGCTTCAGGATGATCTACCCGGACGCCGGCTTCGTCCGCGTGCCGATGGCCGACGGCGGCGAAGGCACGGTGCAGGCGCTGGTGGCGGCCACCGGCGGGCGCATCCTGCGTTGCCGCATCACCGGCCCGCTGGGCGAGCCCGTCGAGGCCGAGTGGGGACTGACCGGCGACGGCCGCACGGCGGTGATCGAGATGGCGGCGGCGAGCGGGCTGATGCTGCTCGATCCGTCGCGGCGCAATCCGCTGCACACCACCACCTACGGTGTCGGCGAGCTGATCCGCGCCGCGCTCGACGAGGGCGCCCGCCATCTCATCGTCGGCATCGGCGGCAGCGCCACCAACGACGGCGGCGCCGGCCTGGTGCAGGCGCTCGGCGGGCGGCTGCTCGACGTTGACGGCCGCGCCATCGGCCACGGCGGCGGCAGCCTTGCCGCGCTCGCCCGCATCGACGTCGATGGGCTCGACGCGCGCATCAAGGATTGCCGCATCGATGTCGCCTGCGACGTGGACAACCCGTTGACCGGGCCGAACGGCGCCTCGGTGGTGTTCGGTCCACAGAAGGGCGCCACACCCGAGATGGTGCGCACGCTTGACGCCAACCTCGCGCACTATGCGGAACTGATCGAGACGACGTTGCATTGCGCCGTCGCCACGCTCCCCGGCGCCGGCGCGGCAGGCGGTCTGGGTGCGGCGCTGGTCGCCTTTCTAGACGCGCACATCCGCCCGGGGATCGACATCGTGACCCAGGCCGTCGGGCTGGACGCGATCGTCGCCGACGCCGACCTGGTCGTCACTGGCGAGGGGCGCGTCGATGGCCAGACGGTGCACGGCAAGACGCCGATCGGCGTGGCGCGCGTGGCCAAGCGGCACGGCAAGCCGGTGATCGCCATCGCTGGCTGCCTCGGCGCCGATGCCGGCGCGGTACACGCCCACGGCATCGATGCCATCTTCAGCGTCATTCCGCGTCCGTGCAGCCTGCCGGACGCGCTGGCGGCGGCGGCAGAAAATATTCGCAACGCGGCGCGCAACGTTGCCGCCGCGTTGCGGCTGTTCTCATCGCCCCGCTGAGGGCTTGTGGAGGAACTCATGGCAATCGACTTTAAACTGCGCGAGCTGCACGCCGAGCAGGTGCGTGCGTTGCGCCCGCAGGCGCTGTTCGACCTCACCGGCAAGGCGGCGATCGTCACCGGCGCCGGCGGCGGCCTCGGCTCCTGGCTCGCGGCCGGGCTGGCCTCGGCCGGCGCCAAGGTGCTGCTGACCGACCACCCGAAGCTCTCCACCGCGCCGGTCGCCAAGGTCATCCGCGAGGGCGGCGGCGCCTGCGAGGAATTCGCCTGTGACCTGCTCGCTCCCAATGCGGTCGATGCGATCGTGGGGGAGGCGGTCAAGCGCTTCGGCCGCCTCGACGTGCTGGTGAACAACGCCGGCGTGAATCGCCGCGAGCGGGTGTTCGACGTCTCCCGCGAGCACTGGGACCTGATCCAGACGCTCAACCTGCGCATCCCCTACGAGCTGTCGCGCGCGACGGCGAAGGTGATGGCGAAGGGCGACGGCGGCTCGATCGTGCAGATCGGCTCGCTCAACAACGCCATCGGGCTGGAGGCGGTTTCGGTCTACGGCGCCGCCAAGGCCGGGCTCTGCCAGCTCATCAAGCCGATGTCGGTGGAATGGGCGCAGTACCACATTCGGGTGAACGCAATCTGCCCGGGCTTCATGCTGACGCCGCTGTCCAAGCCGCTGTGGGACGATCCCTCGCGCGGCCCGTGGCTGATGGAGCGCAGCCTGTCCAAGCGGCCCGGCTATCCCGACGAGTTGGTCGGCTGCTGCCTGCTGCTGGCCTCAAACGCCGGCTCGTTCATCACCGGGCAGGCGATCTACATCGAGGGCGGCTGGCTCGCCGGCACGCCCTGGGACACGCCGAGCGAAGCCTAGCCGCCATCCTCCCGGCCGGTGCGTGCCGCGGTCCCCGGGCCGCGGCACGCATGTCGTTCCGGCGCCCCTTGACGAAACATTTCCCTCGCCGCGTCGTTACGCATCCCGTCCGCAGGTGGACGCGAGGCGCTGCGAGGATCACCATGGGCTCCTCCGCCGGTCACGCGATGCTGCGGATCGGGAAGGCAGGGGAGCTGGCATGGGCATGATCTGGCGTCGGCATGCTCTCGCGGCGCGCGGAACCCACGGCCGCGTTCCAGCGCCATGATCTCCACCACGATCTCGCCGGCCGTTACGAGCTTGCTCATCAGTCCACCTCCTGGGCTCGGGCCTGCTTGCTGAGCACGTCAACCCACACCACGATCATCCGCGCCTTTGACTGAGTTTCGTGCTGCCGCCACCGCGCATCGGCCGAAGCGGCGCCCGACCTTGGCCCGCGCCGACAAGGCGCGGGCCGTGGACCGAAGCCAGGGACTACTGGATGTTGCCGAGTCATTTGTGTAGAGTAATGAACTCGTCGACATTATCGGAATCGATCAGCACGGCCTGGATGGTCTCTGTGGATCTGTTGCAAAGTTTGCGGGCGCCCTGAAACTTGGAATGTTCGCAACGCGAAGTGGATCTGTGCGCAACACAACCGCGACTTATGGCGCTGAATTTGAACTGAAATTGCGTCGCGCGTCCCTCAGCGGGAAATTTGCAACAGATCCATTCCGGCCAAGGCGAGTGCGCGCCCAAGGTCCGCCCACGACCAGCCGTCGCGAACGAGACGACTTAATTCCGCGCCGATCGCCTCATGCCGCCTGATCCACGTCATGACGTTATCGCCGGACCGCCAGCCGGCACCCAGGGTTGAGCAAGCTCCGCCAGTTCGTCCTTCGTCCGTGGCCTTTTGGGGACCCGTCCTCTCGGACGTGATGTCGGGCGAGTTTGCATCTCTGTGATTTTTGGCATTTTTACACGATTGCTGTCGAGTGATTCGTCACCGCAAAAGGCACCTTTTCGTCACCGCGTTTCGTCCCCCTTAACGTCACCTCTTTCGTCACCTCTTGGCGAGACTGTCGGGGAGGTAGGGTGGGTGGTCATCTCTTACAGACCAAGTCATGCTAGACGCATGTCTGTTGTCAGCCACAGCCGTGTGGGATAGGCACGTTTAGCCCCGGCTTTCCGAGCGGATCACGAGGCCGTGAGAAGGCGGTTGAGAGGGACAGGAATTACCATGGCCGCCACAAAAGACGGGGCTCGCCTGGCCCACCTATCCGACACCGTGACCGCACTCGCGGAGCAGTTGGGCGAGCTGCAGAAGGTCCAGCAGAACATCCTGGCGGTCCTGAATAAGCTGCTGGAGACCAACCGGGCGCAGTCGGAGATGCTCGCGAAAATCCTTGGCGCCGCCGCCCAGGATGCCGAGCCGTCGCCGATCGCCCAGGCGCTTGAGGCCATCGCCGCCCAGGTGCAGCAGATGGACGAGAACCAGACGGGCCTGATCGCGCGGGTGGCGGAGCTGCCGGAGGCAATCGGCCGGCAGTTCGAGACCAGCCTGAAAGATTGGTCCACCGCGGCCGCCACGAAGCCCTGACGTGCTGACCTATCGGACCGGAGCGGCGGGCGCCCCTTCGGCGGCGCGCGCCATGAGCGAGCACCTGTTGCAACAGACGCTTTCGCCGGAGATGGCGGAGTACTACCACCAGGGCCTGAGCCCGCCGACGCCGGCGGCAGCCGCCGCGGCGCGCTATGCGGCCGAGGCATCCGGCGGGCGACTTTCGAACGGCGAACCGCTCGACGAGCTGGTCGCGCGCGAGGCCGATCGGCTGGCCGATTGGCTGGACGATCGGCTGGACGAGAGCAGCACGGATGCCACCGGCAGCGTCCCATCCCAAGGCGAGGTGACGATCCGGGCGCTCGGCGCGTTCGTGGCCGCGGGGATGGTGGAGCGGGACGAGGCAATTGCGTCACTTCGCCGCACCGGCCACGGCAGCGATGATGGGCCAGGCCCCGGCGAACGGCTCGACCGCGCGACCGAGCAGGCGCGCGCCGGCAAGAACTACAGCAGCGCGACGGCGACGCCCCGCCGGGACATGAACCCGGCACTCGCCGAGCGGCTTGGCATCGACCCCGTCCAAGCCCTCACCGCGGGCGAGGTCGCCAATCTCTTGAACGGCCAGCGCGCGGATGGCGGCGACATCAAGGGCAAGCAGAGACGGTCTGCGACCGAGGGGGTCGGAACGGTCTTCGGAATGGACGAGAGCCGGATGCCCACGCGCGCCGAGCTTGAAAACGTCCTGGCTGGCAGGAAGGTGGACGGCACGGCACTGCCACCCGAGGCCGCGCAGAGGGCCATCCGGCGTTTCCAGGCCGCTCTCGGCGCCAAGCAGGCAGCGCTGACCCCGGAGCAACGTGAGGACATCCTGTCCGGTCGCACCGCCACGGGCGGCGAGCTGACCGTGAAGCAGTATCACGAGCGGATGGACACGTCCCGAGCACGGATCGGTTACGTCGACCTGACGTTCTCCGCGCCGAAGTCGGTTTCGGTCGCATGGGCCTTCGCCCCGACCGACGCCGAGCGCGCGATGATCCACCAGGCGCACCATGACGCCATCAGCAGCGTCATGCGCGAGATCGAGGCGCAGATCGGCCGCGCCAGGAAGGGGGATGGTGGACAAGCCGGATGGGAGCCGGGCTCGATCGGCTGGGTCTCCTTCGACCACTACGCCGCCCGGCCGACCGTCGCCGTCGTCAGGACCGACAGGAGCGGCCAGGACTACACCGAGCTGTACACCTTCAAAACTGCCGGCGGCCGCGTCGCCGGCGACATGCAGCTCCATACCCATACCGCCGTCTTCAACGCGGTGCTGACCGGGACCGGCCGCATGGGCGGCTTATGGCTCGACCAACTCGACGGTCGCGTGAAGGAATGGGGTGCGCTCTATCAGGCCTATCTCGCGACCAATCTCCGCAAGCACGGGGTTGAGGTCGTGCTCGATGACCGGACGGAGATGGCCCGGCTGACCGCCGTGCCAGAACGTGTGACAGAGCACTTCTCGAAGCGGACCACGGGCGGCACCGCCGCCGCGCGCGCCTATGCCGCCGAACAGGGCCTGGATTGGGACACCCTGGATGCCGATCGCAAGATCGGATTGCTCAAGCAGGGCGTGCAGGACCCGAGGGGGGCGAAGTCCGACGATTTGAGCGATGCCGCCGCCTGGCGGCTCGCCGCGGCCGGGATCGGCTACGAGCACCGGAGCATCCTCCGCCCCGGCCAGGAGCAGAAAGCCGCCTCCCGCGAGGAGCGGCTGGAGGCCGCCTATCAGGCCGCCCTTCCGGTCTTCGACAAGGAGCTGCAGCGTCGCGCCGCCGTGGACGGGGCGGACGCCAGACTGGCCGCCGTCAAGGGATTGATCGCCGCCGGCGTCGAATCTCCCGCCGACGTAAACGCCGTCACGCAGGCGATGCGCGAGCGGGGCGTGACGCAGCGGGGCGAACCCACGTCGCTGGTTTGGGGCGCCGTGAAAGGCGAGAACGGCCGCGACAAGGTCGGCATCACAACAACCCTGCACCGGGACGAGGAGCTGAGGCTTGTCGCCAGCGCGTGCCGCCGGCCAAGACCGGACGGCTGCCCTGACGCCGGCACAGATCGCGGCAGCGGTCAAACGCTTCCCCGAACTCGACTTCACATCCGAGGTCCAGCCCGAAGGCGCGGGGGATGGTCCCGCACCACCGTAATGAGCTTGGCCAGCGCCTCCCCGGGCTCCTCAGCATCCAAGAAGTAGAAGTCCGACGCCCCCTCGCCCTGCGTCAGCTCCGGCATCCGCCCCTGGTTGATCCGGTGTGCGTTGCTGATCACCCGGCTGCCGGCCGCCTGGCGGAACACCTCGGTCAGGCGCACCACCGACACCGCTCCGGAGGCGATGATGTCGGCCAGCACCTAGCCGGGGCCGACGGAAGGAAGCTGATCGACGTCGCCCACAATCAGCAAGCCCGCGGTGTCCGGCACCGCCCGCAGCAGGGCGCGCATCAGCAGCACGTCGACCATGCTCGCCTCGTCCATCACCAGCAGGTCGCAGGCCAGCTTGTTGTCCTCGCCGCGGCGAAACACGCCGGTGCCGGGATCGATTTCCAGCAGCCGGTGGATCGTCTTGGCTTGTAGGCCAGTGCTCTCCGTGAGCCGCTTGGCGGCCCGGCCGGTCGGCGCGCACAGCGCCACCCGCACCTGCTTGGCGGCAAGGATGCGCAGGATCGTATTGACCAGGGTGGTCTTGCCGACGCCGGGGCCGCCGGTGATGACCAACACCTTGCTGGCCAGGGCCAGCGTCACCGCCCGGCGCTGGCTGTCGGCCAGGACGAGGCCGGTCCTTCGCTCCACCCAGGGGATGGCGCGGGCGGCGTCGATCATGGGCCAGGGCAGGCCGCCGGCGGAGAGGGTCCGCAGGCGCTCGGCGATCACCTGCTCGGCCCGATACAGGCCGGCCAGGAACACGCAACCCCGGCCGGCCAACTCGTCAGCCACCACCACCCCGGCCGCGAGTTCCAGCGCTAGTGCCGGCGCGATCAGCTCCACCGACACCTCAAGCAGCCGGGCCGCGAGCGCCGTCAGTTGCTCGGCCGGCAGCCCGCAATGACCTTCGTCCATGGCTTCCGCCAGCGCGTGGCTGACGCCGGCACGCAGCCGGATCGACGCCGTCTTCTCGATGCCGAGTTTGGCCGCGATCTGGTCGGCGGTGCGAAAGCCGATGCCACGGATGTCGCGTGCCAGGCGGTAGGGGTTCTCGCTCATCACCTGCACGGCGTCGGCGCCATAGGTCTTGTAGATGCGCACCGCCCGCGCGCTGCCCACACCGTGCGCGTGTAGGAACAGCATGATCTCCCGCACCGCCTTCTGCTCCGCCCAGCCGGCGACGATCCGGGCGGCCCGCCGCTCGCCGATGCCGGCAACCTCGCGCAGCCGGTCGGGCTGCTGTTCGATCAGGTCGAACACGCCTTCGCCGAAGCCGCGCACCAGCCGGTGGGCGTAGACCGGGCCGATGCCACGGATCATGCCGGAGCCGAGGTAGCGTTCGATGCCCTCCAGCGTGGTGGGTGGGCTCGCCTTGAGGAAGACGGCGCGGAACTGTCGGCCATGCGTGAGGTCGTTCACCCAGGCGCCGCTGGCCTGCACGAACTCGCCGGCGGTGATCGTCGCCGCGTGGCCGATCACGGTAATCAGATCGCGCTGGCCGCGGGCCTTCACCCGCAGGACGCAGAACCCATTCTCCGGGTTGTGGAAGGTCACCCGTTCCACCACCCTGGAGGGGCCCCTCGCGCGCTGCAGCGTCAGCCGTGCCCGCGTGCATCCCCTCCCCTACCCGGCTTCATGACATATGAGAACGGCTCGTAGACGGGACCCGGCGCTGGTGCCGGCCCAGTCCCGGCACGATATCTACGGCATGGGGAATTGGTTCCGTCACGCTTCAGATCGTATCGGCTTCGACATGTGTGGCGCGGTCGAGCCGTGGCCTGCAGGCCTGAAGGCCGCAGCCGTTGAAGCGATTGCCGCGTCGGCTGAGCCCTTTTGAATCCTGCGAGACCGCATGACTCCTGCCTCCTCATCTTCCTCCGGTTCCTTCTCCCCGGCCGAGCGCGATCTGATCCGCCGCGAGTTCGGTATGCACTTCGGCAGCTATCCAAGCCTGACGGAAGGCATTCTCCTGCGCGTTTGGCGCAGCGGGCCGCTGCAAGGGCAGCCTAAGGTTCCGTCCGCGGTGCGAAGCATGCTGGAGCGCGGGCTGGTGGAGGTCCGCAAGGACCGGCTCTGGGCCCATGCCATCTTCACCGAGGCCGGGCTGGCGGCGCTGCGCACGCTGGCTGCGGACCGCCGTTTCCTGCCCCCGGAGCGCTTCGAGCGTCTGCGGCAGGAACTCGGCCTGGACGGTTAAGCCGGATGAGATCCCCGCTGCCAGGAAACTTGCCCTGACGGTGCTATGGCCTTGCCATGGCTCCTGCCTGTTCCCGCC
>Ga0255356_1001447_pt1 | contig 14899 bp, 12 predicted proteins | sample HBST100metaG_FD_189944 | JGI IMG/M metagenome (GOLD analysis project Ga0255356, IMG submission 189944) | Peat soil microbial communities from Stordalen Mire, Sweden - H.B.S.T100 | ecosystem: Environmental > Terrestrial > Soil > Wetlands > Peat | place: Sweden: Norrbotten County, Stordalen Mire... | reverse complement strand
GGAGCGCGACCGTGCTGGCGAGTGCAAGGTATTTCGCACTGCCGGGGGCCGCCATTTGCGCCAGCGAGCTCGAGAAGATGGCGGCAGTCGCGCTGTCGGCGGCGACCACGAGATGGCGGGAAGAGCCGAAGACGGCGAAGCCAACCAGTGGCAGGAGCACGGTATAGAGGCCGGTGACCGCAGGCGTGCTGGCAATGCGGGTGTAGCCGAGCACCTGCGGGATGTTCATCGAGGCCAGCGTGACGCCGGCGAAGGCATTGCGGAGTGTGCCGCGGCGGCTGAACGGACGGAGCCCGCTGAGGAGCGTCAGGTACATCCGGATAATCCGGACGCTCAGGGCGGTTCTGTCAAGGTGCAGGCTCACCGAAAGCGAGAACGAGGTCCCGCGCTCTTCGGAAGAATTATAAAGTCAGCGCGTTGGAGCATGGGGGAGAGCTGACGGCGAGGCTCGATGGACGCCGGGAGGTGGCCTACGGGTTTGGGGAGCTAGACGAGCCCATGCTGACCTATGCGACGACGATCCACAAAAGCCAGGGGTCGGAATACCTCGCCGTGGTCATTCCGCTGGTGACGCAGCACTACGCCATGCTGGCGCGGAATCTACTCTACACCAGCATCACTCGGGGCAAGAAGCTGTTGGTGACGTGCTCCCGCGATTTTGGACGGCTTTGAGCCGGAATTTTCCACTTATGATCCCGCGAGCGGGACGAGGAGAGTTCCATGAAGAGGTCGAAGTTCAGCGAGGCGCAGGTTGCGTTCATCCTGAAGCAGACGGAGGAAGGCGCGCCGATCGCCGAGGTCTGCCGCAAGGCGGGCATTGCCGAGGCGACCTTCTACAACGGGCGCAACCACTCCGCCCTGAGCCGACACCCCCGGAAATTTCCCAGCCGGGCGGTCCAAAGACGGGGAGCACGTCAAGCGTCACCAGAGCCTCAAACTTCTCAGCAACCACGGTCGCAATTGGATAGGCGCGTATCGTTAATCTCCGATCGTGGTAAAGTTGGCCGCCGCCTGGCGCGAGACCGGCAGATTGTGCTGCAAACAGCCGGCCCGACACCTCAGAATAATTCGGCCAAAGCGGCGGGATCGAAATCCTTCAGCCCGCTTCGCTCACCGGAGCGGATCTTCGTCACCCACTGCGGATCGCCGAGTAGGGCTCGACCAACGGCGATGAGGTCGAATTCTTCCCGTTCCAGCCGGCGAAGGAGGTCGTCGATGCCGGTGACCTTCGAACCTTCACCCGCAAAGGCGCGCAGGAAATCGAGCGACAGGCCGACCGAGCCGACGCTGATGGTGGCCGCTCCCGTCAGCTTCTTGGCCCAGCCCGCGCAGTTGAGGCCGTCCTGGCCGTCGATCTCGGGAAACTCCGGTTCCAAAAAACGGCGCTGCGAGCAATGCAGGACGTCCACGCCCGCCTCCACCAACGGGCCGAGCCAATCGCGCATCTGGTTGGGGGTTTCGGCCAGCCGCACCTTGTAGTTCTGCTGCTTCCATTGGCTGACACGCAGGATGATGGGGAAGTCCGGTCCGACTTCCTGCCGCACGCACTTCACCACCTCGACCGCGAAACGCGAGCGTTCCTTGATGGTGGCACCGCTGAATCTGCCCGTGCGCAGGTTCGTGGCCGCCCAGAAGAACTGGTCGATCAGATAGCCGTGGGCGCCGTGCAATTCGACCGTATCGAAGCCCAAACGCTTCGCGTCGCCAGCGGCACGGCCGAAGGCCGCGATCGTATCGGCGATGGCTTCCTCGGTCATGGCCACGCCGCGCGGATCGCTGGGCGCCACGAGGCCCGAGGGACTCTCGACCGGGACGCCCGGGTCCCATTCGGCCATCATGTTCCGTGTCGAGCCGACGTGCCAGATTTGAGGGGCCATCTTGCCGCCCGCCGCATGCACCCCGTCCACCACCAGCTTCCAGCCAGCGAGCGGGGCATCGCCGTAAAAGGACGGGACGTTGGGATCGTTCCGGGACGCCGGCCGGTCGATGACCGCTCCTTCAGAGAGGATCAGGCCCACTTCGTTTTCAGCCCGCCGCCGGTAATAAGCCGCGACGTTTTCGCCGGGCACGCCTCCGGGCGAGAACGAGCGTGTCATGGGGGCCATGACGATACGGTTTTTCAGTTTCAGCGACTTGATCTTGAAGGGCCGGAACAGTGCGTCGAGAGAGGGCGAGGTCATTGTGAACTCCGGATTGAGTTAGCGGGAAGGTAGGTAGCAGTGCGCACCATTGGTCAGCAGCCCAGCCTTGGAAAAACGGGAGTCCCCGTCCGGGTGAAGGACTCGTCGAGCGCTCTGAGCAGCGTGATCGCCGACGAGAGATCGACAGTGTCTTCGATATACCGATCGAGGATCCGGGCCCATTCGGTACGGACCTTTTCGAGGTTGCGGGCGGCGAGAGGCGTGGCCTGGAGGCTGACAGAGCGACGGTCTTCCCGGCGCGGGATGCGCTGGATCATGCCTTTGGCTTCAAGCGACCTCAGCACCGCGCTCGCGTTGCTGGAGCGGAGCCCGACCTCGTCGCAGAGTCGCGATGGGCTGACGCCGGGGTTCCGCGCGACGTGGTTCAAGACGAGGCTCTCGAGTTGCGTGATCTCGATGATCTCGGGATCAATCTGCCCGTAGATGTGGATGTCCCGCGCCACGCTGAGGACGAAGTGAGCCAGGTCGGCCAGCTGAGCTGCCCTCTCGTGCCTCTCGGATGTCATGCGCTGCCCCTCTCGCCGGTTGACTACTTTAACATAGCTACTATAACATATCTATGTTATCATAGTAAAGTGAGAGATGTGGATGAGCCAGCGCTTCAAGCACGATCAGGATGGGACGAGTGCGTCGTCTGGCCGCGTCGGTGTCGCTCTCCTGTTGACGCTGGCGTTGCTGACCGGGACAACCCCGTTCGCGATCGACCTGTATCTGCCGACCTTCCCCGAGATGGTCGGCGATCTGGTCACGACGTCGGCCGGCGTCCAACTGTCGCTGACGACCTTCCTGATCGGCGCAGGCATGGGGCAGTTGATTTTCGGGCCGCTCTCCGACCACCTCGGCAGGCGCGGACCTCTCATCGCGGGAATGAGCCTCTATCTCGTCGCCAGCGTGGTCGTGGCGCTTGCGCCGACGATCGGCGTCTTCGTCGGTGCCCGGTTCATGCAGGGGCTGACCGGGGCCGCAGGCATGGTCATCTCGCGCGCCATCATCACGGATGTCGCGCGCGGCACGCAGGCCGCCCGAGCCATGAGCATCATGATGATGGTCAGCGGGATCGCGCCGGTGATCGCCCCGTTGGTCGGGAGCCTGCTTGCCGGCCCGCTGGGCTGGCGTGGCCTGATGTGGATTTTGACCGGGATCGTTGGCGCCGGCCTTGTCGCGACCCTGCTGGTCGTCCGGGAAACCCGGCCGCGCGCGCTGCACGAACCCCGGCATCGGGAGGCGCTGGCATCGCCGGCACACGCCCTGATGTCTCGGGCTTATGTGGGAAACATGCTCGCCTATGTCTTCGCATTCGCTACGATGATGGCCTATATCTCAGCGTCACCCTTCATCTATCAGAGCATAATGGGCTTCGGCGAGGTCGGATACGGGCTGATGTTCGGCCTCAACGCGCTTGCGCTGATGATTGCCAGCGCCGTTTCAGCCCGGCTCACACAGCGATTTGGCATCGCCGCGCTCGCCTGCACCGGGCTGCTCGCCAACCTCGCCGCCGTCATCGGGCTCGCAATCCTCGTCCTTGCGGGCGCGGCCCCGGTCTGGTTCACCCTTCCCATCCTCGTCGTCGTCGGGTCGCTGGGTTTCGTCTTCGGCAACACGACCGCGCTTGCCCTGACCGCCGTCCCGATGGCCGCGGGTCTTGCCTCGGCAATCCTTGGAATGTTGCAGCAGCTCCTCGCCGGAGCCGCCGCGCCTCTCGTCGGCATCGCGGGCCCCGGCACGGCGCTGCCGCTTGCCCTCACCATGCTCGGCGCGTCTGTGGCCGCCAATCTCGCCTTCGCCGCCGCAACGCACACCGCGCGTCCGCGCGAGTCCATTGCCGTCACTGCAGAAAATTATAGGAGTCCTGTTTCCGCGCCCATCTCGAAACACCCGCCAGTGCCCAGGAGAGCCGAGTGCAACGGGCGGTCCTCATCGTCTTTCGCGCCACCGCGATCATCGAGGCAGTTTTTGGGGCCAGCCTGCTGATCGCGATGATCGTTAAGCACCCTTTCCAGGGCTCCGATGGGCACCGTCTTCGGCTGGCTCCATAGCACCGCCTGGATCGCGTTCATCGCAGCCGGCATCACCGCCGCAATCCGCTTTCGCTACAAAGGAAGGTCACAAGCATGAACCCGAACACAGAATTCGACATCATCGTCTTTGGCGCCAACGGCTTCACTGGTCGCCTCGTGGCCGAGCACCTGATGCAGGAATATGGGACCGGCGGTGAAGTGGCATGGACCATGGCAGGACTATCGGCGGCAGAACTCGCTGAGGTGAGGGATGCGATCGGTGTGCCCAAGGATACCCCTCTGGTGATCGCTGACGCCACCGATCCGGCGTCGCTGCGGAAAATGGTCGAGCGGACGAAGGCCGTGGTCACCACCGTTGGGCCCTACCAGCTCTATGGCTCAGGCTTGGTCGCTGCCTGCGTCGCGGCGGGAACGGACTATCTCGATCTGTCCGGCGAGCCCCATTGGATGCGTCGCATGATCGACGCGCACGAGGCGCGGGCCAAAGCGAGCGGCGCGCGCATCCTGTTTGCCTGTGGCTTCGATTCGATCCCGTCCGAACTCGGCGTCTGGTTCTGCCAGGACACGGCGCGCAAGGTGCTAGGCAAGGCCGTCCCGCGCGTAAAGGGGCGCGTCCGCGCGTTCAAGGGTGGAGTTTCCGGAGGATCGATGGCCACCGGCAGGGCCACCAGGGAGGCGCTGGAAAAGGATCCCTCCCTGGCGGCGGTGATCGACAGCCCCTTCGGCCTCACACCCGGTTTCGAGGGCGCGCCGCAGCCGTCGGGGACGGCGCGGGAGACCGACCCGGACGTGGGGGATGTTGTCTCGTTCATGCTGGCGGCTGTCGACGCCCAGATTGTCCATCGCTCGAACCTGCTCATGGGCCATCCCTACGGGCGCGACTTCGTCTATGACGAGATGATGGTCGCCGGCGCGACCGGACCGGCCACGCTGCCGGACGTCAACGCCCCGTCTGGCGGCGCCCTCAAGCCGGGTACAGGGCCGGCGCAGGGCGATAGAGCGTCGGGTTTCTTCGACCTGCTCTTCATCGGCATCGCGGCGGACGGCCGCAAGGTGCGGGTCTCGGTCAAGGGTGCCGAGGACCCCGGCTATGGCTCCACGCCCAGAATGATCGCCGAGAGCGCGATCTGCCTGATCCGCGCCCCGGACGTTCCCGGCGGCATGTGGACCCCGGGCGCGGCGCTTCAGGGCCGGCTCGTGGATCGTCTGCAGCAACACGCCGGACTGACGTTCGCCGTGGAGGAGTGACCGACCGCGTGCGCCGGGCTGTTGTTCGGTGCCAAGCCGAGCAAGTTCGGAAATTTACGCATTAAATTCAAACAGGAGATAAACCACGCACTCGTATTTCAGACTGCGCCACAGCCGCTCGATGAAGACGTTATCCATCCCGCGCCCGCGCCCGCCCACATCGATCCGAACGCCGCTTTCGAATGCTCATCGCAACCTCCTCCGTCAAGGTGTTGCGACGACCGCTTGAATCCGCCATTACGCACATGGTCGCTATGGTGGCGCCGGGTTGGGTGGCGTCCTTGGCTTGGTTGTTCTCGTTCTCGTGCTGCTATGGCTGTTTGGAGGCCCTCGGAGGCATGGGCAGGATTTAGCCGACAGCTAGGAGCGTGTCCCGGTAACGGCCTGCGTTGGTGCGAGTGTGCGGGGAGAGAGGGACGGAAACAGGGTTGGGTCAGGCGGCCACTCTGGCGAGCTTAGCGAGGTTGTGGTGCCATGAAGCCAAAACGCGATCTCACCGACATGCAGCGCGGCTATGGCAGCGCGTCCGCAAGCCGCCTGCCTCTGGAACCTTCCAGCTTCTGTCACGACATTGTCTGGTAGAGAGCCTCCAAGTCACCAGAGAATGGCAGAGCGTATTTTGACAATCTGTCCATGCCGGTGGCAGCATGAATTCCGTCGCCGATGCCGGCCCTCACGCCGGTAACCGGTAGACGACCCGCCTATGTTCGGCGGAATCTGCCCAAACAAATCCGGCCGGCTCCGTGGCAGGGCGGAGAGCCTCAGAAGACCTTGAGACCAAGGCCGCTCAGCAGGAGGGCGGCTTGCTGCATCGAGATGATTGCGCCTTTGAATTTGGGCGCATCCAAAAGCCGTAGCTCCCCCAGATCGGCACCCCGCAAGTCGGCGCCATCGAAGCGGGCGCCCGTTATCCCCGCCTCCCGCAGGTTACAATTCATCAGCACGGCATCCCGGAAATCGGCCTCGCTAAGATCGGCCCCATGAAAATCGATGCCATCCAGTTCAGCGCGACGGAATGACAGGCCGTGCAATTGGGCACTGACCAGTAGGCACCTCTCGAACGTCAACCCGAGCGTGCGGGCGTCCACGATCTGGGCGCCGGTTAGTTTGCAATCCTGAAACGCCGCTGCCGACAAAATCGCACGGTGCCAGAGTGAATTATTGAAATCGCAGGCCGAAAACCGCGCATCTGTCAGGTCACAGAATGAAAAGTCCGCATGTCCGCCCCGGCAACGCACGAACTCGCACCCCTGAAAATCGATCCTTGCGAGGGAAATCTCGGTCAAAGTCCATCCAACGAACCGAACAGAAGCCGCGTGACGCCGCAACGCCGCCTCGACCTGTTGACGGCTCGCCGTTCCCTCCGGGGCAAGTACTTCGGGTAGCAAGGTCGTCATTCGAAAGCTGGTTGCGGGTCGGAGACCGCCAAGCCGTGTAGGCGGCGAGGCGCTGAAGGTCCAATGACCAGGATTATGAGTTTGAGAGGATCTTCGAACACTTTATTCGTACAGCCTATTCAGAGCATTCCAGTCGCCCCCCTCGTGAAGCCGCGGGTAGGAACGTCCTGAAACCACACGATCAAAACGGTCTGTGCCCCTCCGAGAACGCTTAGCTTTGTTCATCATCGGCGCTCAGTTGCAGACCGCCAACAATCAAATCCACGGCATGTCTCACCTGCCGTTCAATCTCATCCTTTGATAGGGGGGACATGATGCCACACAGAACACGCGTATGCACCTCGCCACGAATCATGCCCAGAAACTGCTGTGCAGTTAAAAGTGGATCAGGGCAGCGAATCTTGCCCTGGCGGGCGAAATCAGCGAGACGGCTCGCAAATAGCGGGTAGGAGTAATCTGGGCCGATAGTGAAAAAAATCTGAGCAACTTCAGGAAATCTTGCACTTTCGGCAACGACGAGACGATGAAGGTCGAGTGCGGCAGGCTTAAGAATCTCCTGCAAAAACCGACACCCATAAGCATACAAAAACTCTCGCAGAGTACCTCTGGATAGTTCGATCTCGCGAAGTGTGTCTAGAAGGACGGCGCATTTCGTCTCCATCACCGCTTGGAATAGCTGTTCCTTGGACGGGAAATATTTATAGAGCGTCGCCTTTGATCCCCCGAGGCGTGCTGCAATCCCGGACATGGAAGTCGCTCCATAGCCGTCCGCCATGAAGACGGAACTTGCGATTTCCAAGATCTGGTCACGCCGGAGCGCCGGCGCAGAACGGGGGAGGCGGAGCTTAGTGACCATTCCGTACACATAGCACTTGACAGCGGATTGGCAAGGAGGCATCCACGGAAGTGACCGAACGGTACGGTCATTAACGTCGGAAACGATAATGGTTCGCGCTTGCTCGGCATCGCCCTTCCCTTGTCTCACGCATGCTGCCCGCCCTGTCGCGCAGCCCACCCGCACACGTCGGCGCAACACAAGGCGTCATCATCAGGACAGCCCATGAGATTTTCTGTTCCCTTCCGTTCCGGTCTGGTCGCCATCACCCTCATGGCTTCTCTCACTGGCTGCGACGAAAACAAATCGAACACGGTCGTACCGGCCCCGCCGGAAGTCGGCGTGGTTACCCTGGCACCGCTACGGGTAGCGATCACCACCGACCTGCCTGGCCGGACCACGCCCTATCGCGTTGCCGACGTACGCCCTCAGGTCGGTGGCGTGATCCTCAGGCGGATGTTCACCGAGGGCAGTGAGGTGAAGGCGGGGCAACAACTCTATCAAATCGATCCTGCGACTTATCAAGCTGCTTATGACAGCGCCCGGGCATCGCTCGCCCGGGCCGAGGCGACGCTGCAAAGCACAAGCTTGCTGGTCAGACGCTACCGACCGTTGGTCGCCGCCAATGCGGTGGGCAAGCAGGACTATGATAACGCCGTGGCATCGGCGCAGCAGGCCGACGCGGACGTTGCGTCGGGCAAGGCGATGGTGGAGACCGCTCATATCAATCTTGTCTACACCAAGGTCCTGTCGCCGATTACCGGGCGCATCGGCCGTTCATCGGTCACCGAAGGAGCTCTTGTCACCACAGGGCAGGCAACGGTGCTGGCGACGGTCCAGGAACTCGACCCGATCTATGTGGACGTTACCCAGTCCAGTACCGAAATGCTGCGTCTCCAGCGCGAACTGGACGATGGCCACCTGCAGAAGGTCGATGACGGCCAAGCCGCGACCCGGCTTATTCTCGAGGATGGTAGTGAATACTCCGAACCGGGCAAGTTGCTATTTTCCGAGGTGACGGTCGATTCAGGTACCGGCTCAATCACCCTGAGAGCCGTCTTCCCAAATCCGAAACGGCTCTTGTTGCCTGGCATGTTCGTCCATGCCCGTGTCGAGGAAGGTGTCAGCGAGCAAGCGATCCTCGTACCGCAGCAAGGGGTGACCCGCAACCAACGGGGCGAACCGACCGCTCTGGTGGTTGGCGGCTCCGACAACAAAGTCGAACTGCGCACCCTGAAAGTCGATCGCGTCATCGGCGACAAATGGCTGGTGACCGACGGCCTTAAGGCGGGCGACCGGGTGATCGTCGAAGGACTGCAGAAAGTGAAGCCGGGCATCCCCGTGCGCACCGTCGCCACCGGGAATGCAGCGCGGCCGCAGCCAGGCGCAGCCCCGCTGGCGCGATAAAAGAGAAAGTCCTCGCATGTCGAAATTTTTCATCGAGCGGCCAGCCTTCGCCTGGGTCATCGCGCTTTTCCTGATGCTGGCCGGACTGCTGGCGATCAAAATCCTGCCGATCTCCCAATATCCAAGCATCGCGCCGCCACAGATCTCCATCACCGTCACCTATCCCGGAGCTTCGGCGCAAACTGTCCAGGACACTGTTGTCCAGGTCATCGAACAACAGATGAACGGCCTAGACGGTCTGGAATATCTGTCGTCGCAAAGCAATTCCGACGGCAGCATGGAAATCGACCTCACCTTCCGCCAGGGTACCAATCCCGACATCGCCCAGGTCCAGGTACAGAACAAGCTGCAACTGGCGACGCCGCTTCTGCCCGCGGAAGTTCAGCAGCAGGGCATCCGAGTCGCTAAGGCGACGAAGAACTTCCTCGTCGTCTTGTCGGTCATCTCCGCCGACGGCAGCATGAACAAAGACGACCTCACCGACTACATCGCCGCCAACCTCCAGGATCCGATCAGCCGTACGCCCGGGGTCGGCGATTTCCAGTTGTTCGGATCGCAATACGCGATGCGCATCTGGCTCGATCCAGCGAGGCTGAACAACTATGGACTGACCATCAGCGACGTCACCGCCGCGATCCAAAAGCAGAACGTCCAGATCGCCACTGGCAGGCTTGGTGGTCACCCCTCCGTTGCTGGGCAGCAGCTGACCGCGACGATCGTCGGGCCATCCCGTCTGCAGACATCGGAAGAGTTCGGCCAGATTCTGCTGAAAGTGAACAGCGACGGCTCGCAGGTCCGTCTGAACGACGTCGGGCGAAGTGAACTGGGCAGCGAGAGCTATGACACCAATGTCCTTTATAATGGCCAGCCCGCGGGCGGCCTGGCGGTAAAGCTCGCCAGCGGCGCAAACGCGCTGGACACGATCAAGGCCGTCGATGCGACGATCGATGGGCTGAAGCCGTTCTTCCCGCCCGGCCTCGAGGTCATCCACGCCTATGACACGACCCCCTTCGTGCGCATATCGATCAGGGAAGTGGTGGAGACCTTGGGCGAGGCTATCGTCCTGGTCTTCCTGGTTATGTTTCTCTTCCTGCAGAATTTCCGGGCGACGCTGATCCCGACCATCGCGGTGCCGGTGGTGCTACTCGGTACTTTTGCCGTTCTCTCGGCCGCCGGCTATTCGATTAACACACTAACCATGTTCGGCATGGTGTTGGCGATCGGCCTCCTCGTCGACGATGCCATCGTGGTGGTGGAGAACGTCGAGCGGGTGATGGCCGAGGAAGGGCTGTCGCCTAAAGAGGCGACGAAGAAATCGATGGGCCAGATTACCGGTGCCCTGGTCGGTATCGCCCTGGTGCTGTCGGCGGTCTTTCTGCCCATGGCTTTCTTCGGAGGCTCGACGGGGGTGATCTATCGGCAGTTCGCCATCACCATCGTGTCGGCCATGGTGCTGTCGGTGCTGGTCGCCCTGATTCTGACACCCGCCTTGTGCGCCACCATGCTGAAGCCGGTTACCAAAGGAGGGGATATCGAGAAGCGCGGCTTCTTCGGTTGGTTCAATCGAAATTTCAACCGCAGCAACCGCGGCTACGTCACCGGTGTGCACGGTGTCCTCGGTCGTCCGGCGCGTTTCCTCGTGGTTTATGTCGGGGTGGTGGTCGTGATAGGGCTGCTGTTCACGCGGCTGCCCACCGCCTTTCTGCCGGAGGAAGACCAGGGTATTCTGGGCGCCCAGGTGACGACCCCGCCGGGTGCCACCAATGTGCGGACGGATGCCGTCCTCAAGCAGGTCGCGGACTATCTCCTCACGGAAGAGAAGGATTCGGTCGAGTCTGTCACCTCGATCAGCGGATTCGGCTTCAACGGCCGCGGGGAAAATGCCGGCATCGCCTTAGTCAAGCTCAAGGACTGGAGCCAGCGGTCGGCATCGGCTCGCAAGGTACCCGCCATCATCGCCAGGGTGACGAAGCATTTCGCTGGAATCAAGGATGCCTTGGTGTTCGTTTTCGCGCCGCCTGCGGTCGTCGAACTCGGCAACGCCAACGGTTTCGATCTGGAACTCCAGGATCGTGCCGGCATCGGCCATGACAGGCTCATGGCGGCACGCAACCAGTTCCTCGGCATGGGAGCCCAATCTCCCATCCTGACGGCGGTGCGGCCGAATGGTCTGGAAGACGCCCCGCAATACAAGATTCAGATCGACCGGGAAAAATTGAGTGCCCTCGGACTGACGATCGGCGACGTCGACGACACACTATCGACTGCCTGGGGATCGTCCTATGTCAACGACTTCATCGATCGCGGCCGAGTCAAGAAGGTGTTCGTCCAGGGCGAGGCGCCTTCGCGGATGAATCCTGATGATCTGAACAAGTGGTACGTCCGCAACGCCAGCGGTGGCATGGTGCCGTTTTCCGCTTTCGCTTCGGCAAAATGGACCTACGGGCCGGAGAAACTCGAACGCTACAATGGCGTCCCTTCTTTGGAAGTGCTGGGCAATCCGGCGCCAGGACAGAGCACTGGCGCCGCGATGGCCACAGCCGAAGAGTTGGCATCAAAACTGCCGCCGGGCGTCGGGTACGAATGGACCGGCCTCTCTTATGAGGAGCGCTTGGCCGGCCCGCAGGCTCCGGCCCTCTACGCTATCTCGCTGATCGTCGTGTTCCTGAGCCTGGTCGCCCTCTATGAGAGTTGGGCGATTCCCGCGTCGGTGATGATGGTAATACCCTTGGGCGTGGTCGGCACGATTGCCGCGACATGGCTACGGGGCTTGTCCAACGACGTCTACTTCCAGGTGGGCTTGCTGACCACCGTTGGCCTGTCAGCCAAGAACGCCATCCTCATCATCGCCTTCGCCAAAGATCACTTCGACCACGGTGGCAGCTTGGTGGACTCCGCTATCCAGGCCGCCCGCCAACGACTGCGGCCGATCCTGATGACATCGCTGGCCTTCATCCTCGGTGTACTGCCGCTGGCAATCACCTCCGGCGCCGGCTCGGGTGCCCAGAACGCCATCGGCACCGGGGTGATCGGCGGCATGCTGACCGCCACCTTCTTGGCCATCTTCCTGGTCCCCCTGTTCTTCGTCGTCATCCTGCGCCTGTTCCGGGTTAAGCCACGACAGATCGACGACACGGTACCCGAATCGGTTGAAGAAATTCCGAGCACAAAGTCATGATGGTGAAGTACTTTCTTTCACTGATGGCGGGCGGCGTGCTCCTAGCCGGCTGTTCGCTGATCCCTGACTACCACCGGCCATCATTGCCGACTGCGGGAAACTGGCCAAGTGGTCCGGCCTATGGGCCGGCGGCGAACGGCCATGCTGGAGAGCCCGTTGTGGCCGACATCGGCTGGCGCGACTTCTTTACCGATCCAAGTCTGCAACGGCTGATCGAGCTTACTCTGGCCAACAACAGGGACCTCCGGGTCGCCGTCTTGAACGTCGAAGCCGCCCGCGCGCAGTACCAGATCCAGCGGGCTGATCTATTCCCCACCGTCGAGGCGACCGGCAGCGGTCTCAACGAGCGGATTCCGGCCCGCCTGTCAACCACCGGGTCGGCCTATATCGAGCACGAATACGCAGTCGGTGTCGGCTTCACATCGTATGAGCTAGATCTGTTCGGCCGCGTCCGCAGTCTGAGAGAAGAAGCTCTTGAGCAATATTTTTCGGAAGAGGAAACCCGCACCAGCAGCCAGATCACGTTGGTCGCGGAAGTAGCCGACGCCTATCTTACGCTGCTCGGTGATCAGGAACTGCTGCGGCTTACCAAGGATACTCTAAAGAGCCAGCAGGAGTCCTACGACCTCACCAAGCAAAGTAGCGATCACGGCGTAGCAACCGAACTCGATCTGCGACAGGCGGAAACGTCGGTGCGTACCGCCGAGACCAACCTCGCCCAGTACACCAGACAGGTCGCCCAGGACCACAACGCGCTGGTATTGCTTGTCGGGCAGCCGCTTCCCGACACGCTGGAGGCCGATCTGAGCGGCGGCCGCGGGCTCGATTCCGAAAATCTGGTGGCGGATTTGCCTGCTGGCGTGCCCTCTGCGCTGCTCGAACGGCGCCCCGATATCCGAGCTGCTGAACATAGCCTGAAAGCGGCCAACGCCAATATCGGGGCGGCGCGCGCCGCCTTCTTTCCGACCATCAGCCTAACCGCGACCGGCGGCACCACCAGTACCGGCCTCTCCAGACTGTTCCAGGGCGTGTCGCGGACGTGGACCTTAGCCCCCGACATCACTATCCCGATCTTCGAAGGAGGGCGGCTCGAGGGTGGTCTCGCTTATGCCAAGGCGGAGAAGAACATCCAGGTGGCGCAATACGAAAAGACGATCCAGACGGCCTTCCGGGAGGTTGCCGATGCACTTGCTGCGCGAGGTACTCTCGACGGCCAGTTACGGGCGCAGAATGCCCTCGTCGAGGCATCAGCCGTGCGTTACCGGCTATCGGACATGCGGTTCCGCAGCGGGGTCGAGGGCTATCTCAACACCCTCGACGCTCAGCGGACTCTCTATAACTCCCAGCAGACCTTGATCGTCACTCGCTTGTCGCGCCTGTCCAACCTCGTCACGCTTTACAAAACCCTCGGCGGAGGCTGGAGCGAACACTCAGCACAGGCTCAGGGGGAGACTCTGGTCCTTACCACCAGTGGTTTGCAAACGGCGACGGAGGCACGCGTCAGAGATATCCGGTGATATGTAGATTTTATCTGTGGGTAGGAAATAAGCGAGATGAAGGTACGTGGACGATTGGCCTGCCCCATGAGAAGCGGCCATCCTAACAGCAAACGCTTTTACCTCACGGAGGACCACCGTCTCAACGGACAGGCTAAGCAACGGCGAGCTGGTGCATGACGCCGCCCGGCTGGCGTCTCGGCGGAGGCCATCGGTCGACTTCTACAGCCCACTGGCAAAGAATGCTCCGCTTGACGCACCGACCCACCAACCGCAGTCGGCGTCCCGATGCATTCGACCGTCGCAGCCGTGTACAAGCCAGGACATGCAAGACGGCCGCGTGGGAGGAACGAGGTGCAATCCGTATCTTGGCACGTCGAGGCCGACGGTGATCTCTCGACCGAAATCAGCGATTGGCGGCTAGTCATTCATACGCCGCGGGACGGAAATTTGCTGGTGCATTTTATGCTGCTCCGGCGACTGCGTGGGAAGGAGAAGTATGCCCTGCTTGCGTCCGGAACCGAGGATAACATTCAGGCGGCAAAGAATTCGGCCATCCGAATGGCCGAGAGATCCATGCGCTGATGCCCGAGCTCACAGTGGCCATGTCTCCGTGTCTGAAGAGGCCGCGGTGGCCCGCGCATTATGGAGACAAGGGGTATTCGAAATTTGCCAACAGTCGAGCTTCAGGATCTGAGATGGGCGATCGTCGCGTCCCAGCACCGGAGCCTGAGGCAGGCGGCAGAGACGCTGAATATCCGACAATCGACGCTCAGCCGGGGCCTGCGTGACCTCGAATATCGTCTGGGAGCCGTGCTGTTCGTGCGAACCAGTGGCGGAACCCATCCCACGGCGGCCGGCCTGGAATTCCTCGAGACGGCGCGGCGCATCGTCGACGATACGGACGCGGCATTTTCCAGACTGAAAACCCACTACCACGGAGAGAGTGGCCGACTGACGATCGGTGTCTACACCTCCTTCGCCACGGGCAATCTACGGGCCACCCTCATGGAGCATCTGCATCGGTTTCCCGAGGTGGAGGTGCATACGGTGGACGGCGCTCGGAACCACCTCCTCTCCGATCTTGCCGCGAATGCCATCGACGTGGCCATCATGACA
>Ga0255356_1001446_pt1 | contig 14900 bp, 12 predicted proteins | sample HBST100metaG_FD_189944 | JGI IMG/M metagenome (GOLD analysis project Ga0255356, IMG submission 189944) | Peat soil microbial communities from Stordalen Mire, Sweden - H.B.S.T100 | ecosystem: Environmental > Terrestrial > Soil > Wetlands > Peat | place: Sweden: Norrbotten County, Stordalen Mire... | reverse complement strand
TGGCGAGTCGGCCGGAGGAGTTGCACCTCCAGCCGCTCTCAGAACCGTACGTGACACTCTCGCGTCATACGGCTCCCATCATCCAACCTTGCTCCCTATCAACCTCCAGTGATGAAATAACCGTGGTTCGGCATCCTTCATCTTGCGCAACCACTGCACTCCGGCACGCAATCGTCCCGATAGGGTCTTGTACTTTCGTCTGGCCCATCGCTCGAGCGCGCGGTCGATATGCATGTAAAGATCGAGCATCGCTGTTGGATAAAACGCCCCGTAGTAGTTCCACCACCCACAGATGATCGGGTTGTATAGCTTGGCCAACGCAGCAAGCGCCACATGCGTCTGACGATTCAGCCTCCATCCTCGTACCGCCGCCCTCATCTTCTTCAAGGCATCTTCGCTTACGCCCGGCAGGAAACTGGTGAACATCCGGCGCGTATTGCTGATGGCCTTTCTCGGCCGAAACGTAAAGCCAAGAAATGTGAAGTGTACATGCGGGTAAGGTTGAGTGCGATTGCTGTCCTTGCAATAGACGATCTTCGACTTTTCCGGGTGCATCATCAGTCCGCATTCAGCCAGCCGCGATGCAATCGCTTGCATCACCTCTCGCGCCTGCTCCTGACTTCCGCAGTGGACTACGGCGTCATCGGCATAGCGACAGAACTGACATTGCGGAAAGTTCCGATTCATCCAGAGGTCGAACGTGTAATGCATGAACAGATTCATCAGGATCGGTGAAACCACCCCGCCCTGTGGGATACCGCGTTGCCGCGGCACTTGCTCCCCCCTGGGAGTCTCGAACGGAGCTGTTAACCACCGTTCGATATAGAGAAGTATCCATCGTTCCTTGATGTGGCTGCGCACAGCCTTGAGCAAGAGACCATGATCGATTTGATCGAAGGCCGACTTGATGTCAAACTCCACCACCCAGTCGTATTGCCAGCACCTTTTCCTGGTAACGGCAATCGCCTGTTTCGCCGAGCGGCCCGGTCTGTATCCATATGAATCCGGATGAAAGATCGGGTCCAGCACTGGCTCGATGATGCGCTTGACTACAGTCTGTGCGATTCGGTCCGACACAGTGGGTATGCCCAGCTTTCTCGTGCCGCCCTTTGCCTTCGGAATCTCCACCTGTTTCACCGGCGGCGGGAAGTATGCCCCCGACGACATACGGTTCCACAGCTTGTAGAGATTCTTCGACAGGTCCTGCTCGAACATCGCGATGGTTTCCTCATCAATGCCCGCAGCCCCGCGGTTAGTCTTGACTTGGTGGTACGCCTCCCACACTGCCCGTTTCGCTATAACAAAGGATTTCGTTGATGCATGTCATTTCCACGAATCTTCCATCCTTATAGATCGAGCACCTGCTACCTGTAGAGAGATAAATTGGCGATCTTCTTTCTTATCAATAGGAAAAACGTTCCGCGAACCTCCCGGCATTTTGCCGGTTGCTTGAGGTTCCCGGAGGTTAGTGCGCAAACGGCAGAGATGGGTACCGGATACCCCTTCGGTGGACACCATACTCTGGTTATCGCCAAACATCTCCGCCAGAGGAAATAGCCTACATTGCCAGCGGCCATACTCAGCGAAGGCCCAGTTTCATTCGCAATATGAAGCGGACTTGCGGAAGCCCATTCGGCCCTAATTCCTTCCAGGATCGGGGCGGCTCAATTCCACCTTCGTTCATCGCAGCGCGCCAACCGAAGTCCAGGAGACTCAGTACAGAAAAGCAATGCGGTCAGCCTGCCGCACACCCAGCCCTACTGCCAACTGCGGTAGCGCGATTTGGCATTCTTCTTGCAACCGATCCGAGTGATGTCTACTACGGCCCGTTCGTGGGTAGTGGAACTGTAGTGACAGGGGCATTAAACTTGGCCGCCACCTGATCGGCTCCGACCGGTCCCGTGCATACCGTGAGGGCGCCATGGTGCGATCAGAACTGGCCGGGGTTCCTATGCGCCTTGTCGCCTAACCTCGACTTGGCATCCCTCACAAATGCCATTGATCTGCGCGTCTATCATGGCATATGCTTTGGCTGAAGCTGATAAGAGTACGATTCGAAAGAAACAGACCAAAGTTTTCGAAGAGTTTCCTAATTAATCGTCGATGGAGAAGATGTTGGATTGCTCCTAGCCTCCAAAAGGCAACCCGGCATCCTGCACATCAGGCAGATATCTGTTTATGGCCTCAACCTTTCCCTCAAGTTCCTCAACAACTCGCGTGCCCTTCATTTCAGACACAAAGGACCCAAATATGATTGATCGCGTAACCCTCAATGGATCTGGCCTTTACGTTCACCTCTCTGAGATTTCTCTGAAAGGAACAAAATCCTTCACACACGGCGGAATTTTCATCAATCTCGCAGCCAGCACCATTGCCTTTGCAAGCCTGCCCCCAATTCCCCTTCCGGAAGGATTCGTTCCGAAAGAGGGCGCGTCGCTGGATCTCCAGTTGGTCGGGCCTGACGGTGTTCTCCGGAAGCAGGCCCGCTCTGGGGTGCTTCTTGCCAACGAAAAGATACCTGGCATCCTGCGCATTGGCGGCATGAGCAAGACGAAGCGCAAGTTCCCCGCGGAAGACGGCTGGGGCGTGATCGTCCTAAAGTCCCGCGCCTACTTCACCCACCCCGGTGTCGAAACCGATCAAACCATCCCTGAATGGCTCAAGGACTCCATTGCACGGATGAAGGGTCTCTGGAACCGCTTGGCCTGGCTGTGCCGCGATGCGCGGTGTAAATGCTCGCCTGTGGCCACCGAAGAAATCGTCGCCTTCGTCAAAGAGTCGATTCTTCCGGCGATCGACGCTTTCAACGACACGCTCGGCATTTCCAAGATGAAGATGAAACACCCGGCCAAACTCAAGACCGATGGGCCTGGCGTTGATGGCCTTTGGAACTTCGTCGGCCAACTCCGCCAGCGGATCGGAAAAGGCCGCCCTGTGCCGGATGGCCTCCTTGAACAGGTGGTAGCGTTTGCCGAACAATTCAAGGCGGATTACACCCCGCTGAACGATTTCATCAACAACATCAACAGCATTGCTGAGCGCGAAGCAAAGGCTCTCGCCGTACCTATTGACGGTGTTCCTTTCGAAGAAGACCATCGTGTTGTTGAGTTGAGGCCATATGAGAGCAGGCCGGTCATCGCTGCCTTCAAGGCCGTTCTTGCCCGTCGCAAGTCGTCAAAGGTAGCTTGGTCTGAAGGCTGGCCGCGTATCAAGTACTCGGACAATCCCAAGTCCCAGGACTGGGGCCTTCACTACTACTTCAATAAGGCTGGAGTGGATTCGGCTCTTCTCGAAACTCCAAAGGGATTGCCGGGTCTCTCCTTTGGTCCGCCGCTTAAGCCCAGTGACACTGGTCATGCACTCTTAAAAGGCCGCGCTGCAAGAAAGGGCAAACTGCGCGCAGCAACAATCTCGATTCCCGGGTACGACAACAAGACATGGGAATTCCGCTTTGCCGTACTCCAGCACCGGGAGCTTCCTCCCAACAGCCACGTCAAGGAGTGGAAGCTCATTTACCAAAACGGCATGCTTTGGCTCAATCTCGTGGTTGAGCTTAAACAGCCCATCTCGCTTGGTGGGCCTCTCGCAGCTGGCCTTGACATCGGCTGGCGCCGTACCGAGAGCGGAATCCGGTTCGGGACGATGTTTGAGCCAGCATCCCAGACCGTCCGCGAGCTCATCATCGACCTGCAAAGGTCGCCGACAGATCCAAGAGTGCGGACGCCCTTCCAGATCAACATGGGTCCGACCCGGATCGAAAAGCGCTACATCGGCAAGCTCCTGCCTACCTGGAAGCCGGGAGAGCCTATCCCGAATGCTCTTGAGGTCAGGAAGGCGAGGGGGAAACTGCGCTCCTCCTATAAGGACGCAGCAAAAGCCTTGCTGCAGGCCCATCTCGGTGACGAGGTTCCTGCATGGTTCGACAAAGCAGGCGTCAAGGGCTTGATCAAGCTTACCGACGATCTCAAGGACGACGCTGTTGTCCAGCAGATCGTCAACAACTTGAAGCAGAAGAACGATCTGCTTCTGCGGCCCGATCCCAGCTTCTCGGATCGCACGACAAGGCGGCTCACCAGTGGCGCAACCAGCCGCATGGAATATGGACAGCTCCAGGTTGCACACGATGTCTGCAAGTACCTGCAGCAGAAGGGCATCAACCGTCTGTTCACTGAAACAAGCTTCCTTTCGAAGATTGCGCAGAACCAGGACAACGAGGATCCTGATTCTCTCAAGAAGTCGCAGAAGTACCGGCAGTTCGCTTCTGTAGGACGTTTTCTGATGCTGCTCAAGAACACGGCAATCAAATATGGCATCGCAATCGAAAACGTCAGCGCGATCAACACGTCCCGCATCTGCAGCAAGTGCAACACGCTGAATGCGGGCACCACGAATGAGAAGTTTGTCTGCTCGAACTGTGCCACCATTCTCAAGCAGGACGAGAACGCTGCCATTAATCTTGCGCGCTTCGGAACCGATCCTGAGTTGGCAGAGATGGCGTTCCACGCCAAATTAGCTTAACAAGCACGGTAGCCGCGATCGATGCGGAACGAACTTTCTGGGAGAAGGCAACGATACTGTATCAGGAGGCTCATCGGCCCGGAACGATTCCCGCCCGTTACTTGCGCCATCACTACGACCTCTACAAGCTGGCTGGCAGCCCGATCAAAGACGCGGCCCTGGCCGATCGCGCTTTACTCCAGGCTGTGGTCGAGTTCAAAGAGCGGATCTACTATTCTTCCTGGGCACATTATGATCCAGAGCGAAACCAGAGTCACTGTGTCCTGCCGAAGGTTGTGCAACGTAGCCGCTCCCTGATGGTCGCGTCGACTTGAACGCCTTGCTTTCGGGATACATCTACTCTGGTTTCGCTATAGCCCGGCCGGGCTCGTTCGGGCTGGTTCCTCTGGAGAATCAGCGGTCGGCGCTGGAGCGGGACTACAGAGCGATGCGCGATATGTTCTACCGGGAACAACCCGAATTCGACGACGTGCTTCGTGGATTGCAGGCACTTGAAGGCGAGATCAATTCGATTCATTAAACTGGGGATGTTTCGTATGGATGGTGGTGCTGTAAAGGGTAGAGCGGTTCTCCAATGAGTGTGCACTGATCCAGTTCGTGCAAGGTGGCTTTTTCTTGGTGAAAAAGCCACTCGACCGCAGTGGTTTCGGTGTATAGCAATTGGAGAACCGCTTTAGCCTCGCATCTCAGAGGAAGTTCGCCGGGTAGAGCGCTGGAAACCAACGCTCCACAACGCCGATGGGGAAGCCCAGGCGCGCCGATACTCTTGGGCCAGCAGAGACGAGCGAGCCGGATTCTAAAAGCTGCGCAAGGACCATGCAGGCCATGCGTTCCTTGTAGCCGGTGATGGTCGGTGCCTGGCCGCGCTCTAATTCCCCAGCCAAAAGAGCATCGCGCAGGAGTGGAAAGCTGCCCTTGGGCAGGCGCCCGGCGCGCACTTCCTCTTCTGTGTAGATCTCCATGCGGCGCAGCAGTTCCGCGGGCTCCAGAATCGAACGCATGTATTCAACCTGATCCACGCAGGTGCTCAGAAAGAACTCGCAGAACTCGATCGGTGCAGCCTGGGAGAGGTTTCCGCGTCCGTCCAGATCATTCCGTCGCGGCTTGTCCGCCGCCATGAGCAGAGCTTTATAGTTGCCGACATTGCGGGCCAGTCCACGCGCCACAGATCAAAGGCTGCTGCCCACACCGAGCCGTTTCGGCATGGCATGAGACATCAGCCACACCACGCGGCCATTGCCGCCATAGAAGGGGTGAATCCACACAAAGCGATGATGGGCGGTGGCCACGGCAATCACCTGACGCATCTTGGAGGGATGGGCAGGGCATACGCCTGCTCGAATCGCTCCAGAAAGCGCGGCAGAGCGACTGCCTCCGGGGGCAGATGCTGGCCAACGACGACCTCGCCATCTCGCAGTTCGCCGGGCCGAACCCGAAACCGCCTTCCCACTCAGGGAACTGTCCGCTGCCTCTGAAAGCTGCAGAACCAGATGAACAAACCGTTAGCGCCGCCTATTTCGGCCGCTTCGTGCGGTTGGCTAGCAGGGGCGACTGGCCAAGAATGGATCGCGGATTCTCCAGTTTCGCAGGGTCTGACAGTCCATCGAATTCGCTGTTTCCTGACCACTCCCCGACTGCATACACTCTCTGATCTCGAAGCCCCTTAACGCCCTGCTGCCAGGCAAGAAGCATCCTCTTCCCTATCTCCCGGAATCCTGGAAGCTCCTGCATCTTTCCCCTGACCTGAGGAACGACCTCCGCAACTGCATCACTGATCGACTCCAACAGAGCGGACTGCTCTTTGAGAGAAACCCCAAAAGTCCCCGAAAGAAACCGCCCCAGCGTCTTGCCTGGCGCCCAGGTCTTCTTCCCGAGGAAGCTGATCCCAGGTGGATTGTGCTGATAACCGGCATACACGCTTGTGGTCAGAAAATCGTAAGCGGACGCCAGGTGGACATCGGCGCGTGAGGTATAGAGAAGCGCCACGTTCTTGGCGTGACAGTCTGCATTGCGCAGAGCGTACGTCCGCAGCACTGTGGCTACCAGACGGCGAAAGGTCTCATCCTGACGACTGCCGGGTACATGATCGCGCACGGCCTTCGCAATGCGCTCCCAGGTCGTTTCATACTTGGCCGCAGGACGCAGCCCGAGCAACGCACAGAAATCCTCCATACTCCAATACCGGTTTCCCTGTGCATCCAGATCAAAGCAATACACCAACAGCACGTTGCCATCCTGCGAGACCTCCGACCGGGCGCAGGGAATCACTTTGGCTACCACCTGCATACAGAGGTGTTCGTTCAATGCAGCAAAAGGCACCATTGTTGACGAAGATGCAGGTCAACTCGCTGCCGATGGCCCGGTGCACCAGCACCGCGGCGACCGACGAATCCACGCCGCCCGAAAGCCCGCAGATGACGTGACCCTTGCCCACCTTCTCGCGAATCGAGGCCACGGTGGTCTCGATGAAACGCGCCGGGGTCCAGTCGCCCGCCGCTCCGCAGATTTTGAAAAGAAAATTTTTGATCAGTTGCGGGCCGAGCGGGGTGTGGTGCACCTCGGGATGGAACTGCACGGCCCGGATGCGCGCTCCGCGTTCTCGATCCCCGCCAGGGCGTTGGCGCTGACGGCCATGCGGTGGAAGCCGAGGGGGAGCTCCAGCGCCTCGTCGCCGTGTCTCATCCAGACTTGGAGACTGGCTGGAAGCCCGGCAAAGAGGGCCGATGCGCTGTCTTCAACGGTAACCTCGGCGTGGCCGTACTCGCGCTTGGAAGCCGGGCGCACCTTGCCGCCCAGGTGGTGAACGATGAACTGGAGTCCGTAGCAGATGCCCAGCACCGGCACGCCCAGTTCCAGCAGTTTGGGGTCGGCGGCGGGGGCGTCCGCGTCGTAGACCGACGAGGGGCCGCCGGAGAGGATGATGCCGAGCGGGTTGAGCGCCTGAATCTGGCTGAGGGGCGCCGTACAGGGCAGCACCACGGAAAAAACGTTCTGCTCGCGCGTACGCCGGGCGATGAGCTGCGTGTACTGCGAGCCGAAATCGAGGATAACAATTGTCTAGGGGTCCACGTTCCGGTGTGGCAGGGCCGAGGGCGGGATGTAAAGAAGCGGAGAGGTGAAAGAGCTGTGCAGTTCGGAGCCTGACCGCGTAGAAGTGTAGTTTCCCAGGTCTCAAAATCGAATCCTCACCCCAGCGACGAAGACCTGTCGCTGGGGACCCCGGGACCTGGGGCACCCAAATCGTGGAATCCATGTTTCACAATTAAACGGTCACAGCACCAGTGTGCCGCCCGGACTTCTGGAAACCCAAAGTAACGTATTATACGTGACCAAAGTGAGGCGTTCTTGCCTCTGAACGCTTGGGATTGCACCACTTAGGGAGCCCCAGGTCCCGCGTTTGGGACCTGGGAAAGCATGTACTCAAAGCACGAAATCGTGCGGTCAGAGACCAGTTCTTCCAATAAGTTCCAAAAATGCCCTCAGGCTCGCCGGCTCCCAGGCATAAAACTGGTTTGCAGCGTTGATTAGTTAGTAATTAAGCCTTTGAATGCGTCCCGCCGCCCTTCAAAACAACACCGCGCATCCTCGTTGACATTACCAATGTGCGCACCTAATATCCACAGTGTCTGCTCGCTTCGGAATGGACCCGGTGCGGCTTCAAGCGCGGAGGGATGAATGCCTCCGAGAGGACCGGTCTATGTTGAAAGCCAGCAAACGCAAGTTCTATCGGTCTGTCCTGGGCTTTATTTTTGCCGCGGCAGTTGTCACAGCAGCTTTCCTGGTCCGCCAGTTACTGCTGCTGTACCTGCATCTTGATCTGCCGCCCCTTATTACCCTCTTTCCCGCCATCATGATTGTCGCGGTCCTTTCCGGCCTTTGGCCCGGATTGCTTGCCACCCTGCTTGCCACCCTCCTCACGGATTATTGGTTGATCCCCCCCGTCGGACATTTCGCTGTCAAGGATGTGTCCGGCATCCTTACTCTGCTTGTCTTTTTCGATATGGGCGTCCTCACGAGCTTGTTGGCCGAGCGCTACCGCCGTCATGAGCGGCGGTTGGCCGCCCTGGACAGCGAACAGGCACTGAGCGAGACGCGATCCAAGCTGGATGCGGCGCTGGCCAGCATGACCGACGCCGTATTCATCTCCGATGCCGAGGGCAGGTTCATCGATTTCAACAACGCCTGCGCCACCTTCTACAGATTCAAAAGCAAGGCCGACTGCAACAGGACTTTAGCCGAATACCCGGCTTTTCTCGAGGCATCGGCAGGCAATGGGGAACCGCTCCCGCTGACCATGTGGGCCGTACCGCGGGCGCTGCGAGGCGAAACAGTCGCCAATGCCGAATACACTCTGCGGCGGAAGGACACCGGTGAATCCTGGATCGGCAGTTACAGCTTCAGCCCCATTCGCGACAAAGACGGCGTGATTGTCGGATCCGTAGTCGCCGCGCGCGATATCACCGAGCAGAAGCGGATAGAGCTTGCCCTGCGCGCCAGCGAAATTCGCTACCGCACCGCATTCCGAACCAGTCCGGATTGCGTCAACCTCAACCGATTCGACGATGGAGTCTATATCGATGTAAACGATGGCTTCTGCAAGACCACGGGATACAAGGCCGAGGAAGTTCTGGGCCGAACCCCCATGGAAATCGGCCTGTGGGCCGATCCCGAGGAGCGGAAGCTATTCATCAAAGCGCTGGGCGAGGACTCGGAATGCCGGGATTTGGAGGTCAGATTCCGGGCCAAGGACGGAAGCATCTTCTGGGGGATGGTTTCGGCCTCTTTAGTCGAGCTGGATGGAGTCCGCTGTTACCTTTCCATCACTCGCGATATTTCCGCGGCGAAGCTGGCTGAGGAGAAAATCAGAAACCTCGCGAATTTCGATCCGCTCACCGGGTTGGCCAACCGCCGTCAGTTGATGGCGCGCTTGCACAAAAGCATGGACGGCGACACGCGGAGCCGCGGCAAGCGGGCTTTGCTCATCATCGACATGGATAACTTCAAGGCGCTGAACGACACGCTGGGCTATCATGCCGGCGACCTTGTGCTGTGCGAAATCGCCCAGCGCATAAGCGCCTGCGCGCGCGAAGGCGACATCTTGGCCAGGCTGGGCGGCGACGAATTTGTCGTAGTGCTCGATCACCTGAGCGAAGTTCCGGAAGATGCCGCAGCCCAGGCAGGGGCCATCGCCGAGAAAATTCTGGCCCAGGTTGGCCTTCCCTGCTCGCTGGACGACCATGAGTACAGCGGCGCCTGCAGCATCGGGATCACCGTGTTCGGCGACGATCAGGAGAATATGAACGAGGTTTTGCAGCAGGCGGATATTGCCATGTATCAGGCGAAGGCCGCCGGGCGGAACACAACTCTCTTTTTTGCCCCGGCCCTGCAGGCTGCCGTCAACATCCGAGCGGCGATGGAAGAGGACATGCGCCAGGGAATCAAGGCCAACCAGTTCCAGCTTTACTATCAGCCGCAGGTTGCGGGCGGGCGGGTGATCGGCGCCGAAGTGCTGCTCCGCTGGAACCATCCCCGGCAAGGCCTCCTGTATCCCGGCGCCTTCATTGGCCTGGCCGAGGAGACGCGGCTGATCTTGCCTTTGGGAGATTGCGTTCTGGATTCCGCTTGCCGGCAGATTGCCGCATGGAGCAAGCACACACAGACCGCGGCGCTCACGGTGGCAGTCAATATCAGCGCTCTGCAACTGCGCAAGCCGGACTTTGCGGAACACGTGCTGGCCATCGTCGAAAGTACCGGAGCCAATCCGCAGAACCTGAAACTGGAAATCACCGAAACCATGCTGGTTGAAAACGTTGAAGACATCATCACCAAGATGACCATCCTCAAGTCGCATGGCTTGAAGTTTTCCCTGGACGACTTCGGCACAGGGTATTCCTCGCTGACCTACCTGAAGCGGCTACCGCTGGACCAGCTGAAGATCGATAAATCGTTTGTTCGCGACATACTGAACGATGCCAGCAGCAGCGCCATTGCACACACCATCGTCGACCTGGGCAAGGCCATGAACATGTCGGTCATCGCCGAGGGGGTGGAGACCGAGGAGCAGCGCGTGATCCTTGCCGATCTCGGCTGCCATTCCTTCCAGGGCTTCCTCTGCAGCCGGCCTGTGCCGCTGGATGAGTTCGAACTTCTGTTGCCGGGCTTCGCCGCCAGCGCCGCTTTTGCCACCGTTTAGCAAACCGCTGCGCGCGTCAGGGCAATCGCATAAGAACTTATCCGTAAATCAATGAAATGCTTTTGAGGTGAAATCCTGGACAGTATCTGATGAGTTTTGGGCGAAGATTGAACCTCTTGTTCCTGTCTTGGAGCGTCTGGCGGGTCGAGCCTATCAGCGTCGCGCAGGTGGGGGCCGTAAACCCATGCCATCGCGGCAGATCTTCAGCGCTATTGTTTACGTGTTGCGAACGGGTTGCCAGTGTAAGGCGTTACCGCGTGAGTTCGGCAGTTCCAGTTCGGTCCATGCGCACTTTCAGCGTTGGCAGCAAGCGGGATTTTTCCTTCGTTTGTGGCAGGCTGGGCTGGCCGAATACGACGAAATGGAAGGCATCGCCTGGCGATGGCAAAGCATCGATGGAAGCATGGGCAAGGCGCCTCTGGCGCAACAGTGTGTGGGGCCCAATCCCACCGACCGGGGGGAAAAATGAGCGCAAGCGCAGCGTGTTGGTCGACGCGCGTGGCGTCCCGCTGTCGCTGGTCGCCAGCGGGGCCAACGTGCATGACGTGAAGCTGCTCGAAGCCACGCTCGGGAGCATCGTCTATCCCCGACCGAAGGCGAACATCTGCGCCACAGAATCGCTCTGCATGGACGCCGGATACGTTGGTTACGACGCCATGGTCACGACGCGCAACCATGGATATCAACAAAATCTGAAATCCCGCAAGCAGGAAACTGAAGAGAAGACGCGTACGCCGGGGCATAAAGCGCGGCGCTGGGTAGTCGAGAGGACACATTCGTGGTTCAATCGATTCCGCAAACTGCTGGTCAGCTTCGAAAAAACAGAGGAGAGTTTTATCGCCCTCCTCTCACTGGCCGCCGCCATGATCTGCTGGAGACAGACGGTCGCTATTTACGGATAAGCTCTAAGCTCTGGCAAGCCGGGCTCTGGCAGGCCCGCTGGTAGGCCTCATTCGAAATCCAGAAATCAAGACATATGAACAGTGCGGATGACCCTGAGAGAAACGGGGCGTTCCCTGAAGGTTCGTGTTGAAGCAAATCCGTGGCGCTAAGAGCGGGAGCCAGGGCACGGGATAGCGTGTACCACTCGCCCCCCAGCCAAGGGAGCGGACGACTGCGCCGACAGCTTCGGCGCGTACCGAATAGATCGTAATGACGTAAATCATGTTGACCTTTCTCCAATAGCCGGCACTCATGGAGACAGCGCGCCGGCTTTCGGAACTATGGTGAAGGTGGATGGAAGGGAGGAGCGGAAGAAAACAGAATCGGCTAACCACAGGGTCCGGTGGGGACAACTGCGCGCTGAGCCGCGGCGGGGACGACATCTCCGCGCTATGCATTTCCTGGATAAGCGCAATTAGCCTGTCGTAGTTCGCACAGGACAGGCTTGATCGCCGCACAGAGGCGGTCCGTTGATCTCCAACGCTGCGGGTCCCAGTTCGGAGAATTATTCGGCCTGCGACGTGAGGATTGTTACTCTTTTGGATTGGGGCTCACTCAGGTGACTTTGAATTGCCTGTGCAAACTTTGCAAAGGCCCGCAGCACCTGGGCTTCAGGCTTTTCCGTTCCATCCGGGCGCACGGCGCCGATTGTAGGATGGGACCGAACTCACGCCACGAGTAGCTGTTCGACCCTGCTTGCTGCTTCGTCTTGGATACTCGCAAGCCCAGCCTCTGAGAAATTCATGTTCTCAGAGACTGGGTCACTACTACCTGATTCTCAGGTGCCATCCCCGCCGCAGCTCTGCCCCTGGAACCTGTTCCTCGCGCTGAATGGCCGCTTTGATCGTGTCGGTGTCTGGCCTTGACTCTCCCACAGAACTCTCAAGCATTCTGCCGAGCTCGTCGGGGAGATTTGCCAGAACGGTTTCCCAAAGAACGCCGCCTATACGTGCATCGATCTTTCGAAATACGACTGGCAGCGCCGCCTCATCGGTGATTCGCACGGAGTCCTGGCTGTTCTTCTGGGCGCGTAGGGTGAACTCGCGCCCCTCGATCGCTTTGAGGTCGCGGCTCATGAGGTAGTAGAGGAGCATGTTCTTGGTTCGCTCAACTTTGCCGGCGGCGGCGCGTGCCCGGTCGCTAAGGCGAGCAGCTTCGCTGCGGCAGAACTGCTCACGGGCTTCCATTCGACGTAGAAAGCGCCCAATTCTGTCCACCTTTTCCCCGTGCGCAGAACAGAATTGCTGGAAACGGGCGACGGTCTCTCCGGCGGGCTCGCCGCCCTGTGCAGTTTGCTCCTCGATCTCATCGAGCAGGCCGTCCAGTTCTGCGTCGATCTCAAAAAGCGAATTCGTTTCAACAATCGTTGCCATGGTCTTCTCCCTCACTGGAGTTGTGGTCTGCCAGCAGCATCAAGCGGCAATTCGTTCCTGAATGGTGGCTGCTCTGGCCGCTTGATATGCAAGCGTATCGGCACGGGACTGAATCGGATGGCCACTGTGCCCTCTGATCCATCGCCAGCGAATCGTTCGCAATTCGTTTAGGTGGAGCAGCTCGCGCCACAGTTCCTGGTGCTGCAACTCAAAACCACGGCTGTTGCGCCAACCAAACCGCTGCCAGCGAAAGACCCGGAACCGCATTCCGTCGATCAGCAACTCCGAGTCAGAGCGCAGTTCGATTCGCGCGCCGGTTGGCGTTAGGCGCAAGGCCTCGACTGCGGCGCGAAGCTCCATTTCAGAGACTGTTGACCACGGAACTGATCCGGCGATCTCCTGCCTCTTTGTCCCGTGAAGCACGATAGCGGCCCAGCCGGCAGGACCGGGGTTGCCGATGGCCGAGCCATCGGTGAAGATGAAAAACTGTTTGTTCATGGGGATGCTCCGTAGCGCGTTACTACCAATGAGCCGCGCATTGGCTACGCCGCGTGCATGGGGATAACGCTGCCGAATGGCGCATGGCGACTGCCGGTTGAGGCCCAGAGCACGGGATAGTCTGGAGCGCCGCCGGGAAACGTCCCGTAGAGATCGGTCAGAAAGACCAAAGTTTGCGGCTGAATACCATGCTTGGCTAACCAGTCAAAGCATGGACCGAAGTCTGTGCCTCCTCCGCCGACGGGATTGAGGTGAACTTGTTCTCCGGCTTGGTAGGACTCCACTTTGTGCACCTCAGTATCGAAGTACAGGACATGAACGCACTGTGGGCGTTGGCCTTCGAGGATTGAGCAAACCTCAGCCTCAAAGAGACGCAGCAGGCGACCATTCACCGAGCCTGAGCAATCGACAGCGATGGCAATCTCCCCGACACCCTCGCGCACGACTCCAGGCAGATAGAGTCCGTTCCAGATGTGGCGGCGGTTGGGCCGCATCCAACTCGAATCCGCGGGGATGGTGTCGGACCAGAGTCGGCGCAACAGTTCGCGCCAGTCCACCGTTGCCTCTGCGGCTCCTTCGAGAGTGCGGGCCAGACCCGCAGGAGTCTTGCCGGCTTGCTTTGAGAGCGTGACTGCCTGATTGACGGCGACACTCCACTCTCGTGCCTGCTCTTCCGCACTCGGCGTCTCTTCGTCAGGTTGTGGTGCATCAAGAACCTGGCCGATGTCGCCCTTTGTTTCCGTGGCAGTTGGCTCATCCGTACTGTCTTGCTGTTCTGGCGTTTCGCCCGCGCCAGCTCCGGCACAGTCATTTGAACTGTTCTGGCCGCCAGACTGCGGCTGTGCTTCTGCATCGCGCACGTTATAAATCTGCTCGGCGCTCATGCCGCGAAAGCGATGATCGACAAGAACACCGTCCGGCAGACTAAGGCCAGCGTCGAGCAGCAGCGGATTGATGGCGTAATCGCACGCCTCATTCCACCGCTTTGGATCGCGCCCTGAACGCCGTACATGATGCTGGAGCGCGGGGTGCATGACCTCGTGGGCCAACACCCCGGCCAACGTTGCCGAGTTCAGCGTATCGACGAACTCAGGGTTATAGTAGAGCGACACGCCATCGGTCGCCATGGTTGGAATCGATCGGTGCTCTCGCCCCTTCAACCGAAATAGGAGCGAGCCGAAGAACGGATGGTCCAACAGAAGCGTTGTCCGCGCCTTCTGAATGCGAATGAATGCTGGTGTCTCGTGTCTCATTACAGGCATAAATTGGCTGAGCCTCCAATCATAAGCTGGCCGGAATTAGTGGGTTTCAGAGGGGTTCGTTCGCGAAAGTTCGGGCATTCCAAGGATAAATTGGCCGCAAGTTTCGTTTTCCAA
>Ga0255356_1001445_pt1 | contig 14905 bp, 13 predicted proteins | sample HBST100metaG_FD_189944 | JGI IMG/M metagenome (GOLD analysis project Ga0255356, IMG submission 189944) | Peat soil microbial communities from Stordalen Mire, Sweden - H.B.S.T100 | ecosystem: Environmental > Terrestrial > Soil > Wetlands > Peat | place: Sweden: Norrbotten County, Stordalen Mire... | reverse complement strand
CCTCAAGGGGGTGCACCCTTTGGAGGGCTTTCTGGCTCCCGGCCGGGATCGGGATTGAGATTATGTTTTTATTGTGCGCACGTGGCGGGTAATGATCTGCAATTCCCCACGGTGCGGACGACTGCCTTTGCAGGCCGCGGAAAAGGTGCAATTTTTGGATAGAATCCACGAGAAAGATCCTTCCGCGGCTCAAGCCGTGCTAGTTTTGCTGGCTTTATGAGGGGGTTAAAGCCCCGCGCCTCGCTCCGGCCCGGGTTTATCCGCAGCCTGTTGGGCCGGTCCGCGTCCGGAAAAGGCGCAGGATCGAGAGATGAGAATCCGAAATCGCGAGGCTTCCAGTGCGCGCATCGGCACGTCTGCGCGCTTGGCGGGAGGCCGGACGTGACGCGAGCATGGAGCTATTCAGTTTGCGTGGAAGCCAAAAAGACGCCGGGCCTGGGATCGGAATCCCAGGCCCGGCGCTTTTCAAACGGATGCCGCTACTTCTGCGGGAGTGGAGCTGGTGCAGGAGCCGGCGCTGCGGAAGGAGTCGCTTGCGGAGCAGGACCGAGGGGCAGATCGCCAGTCGGCTGCGCCGGAGTCTCGGCCTTCTTCTTGTCGGACAGGCGGCTCTTGTCGCCGGTTGTGGTGGACTTCTTTTTCTTCTTGGTGGCCGTGTCGCCGGACAATCCCAGCGGACCGGCCTGGGTCTGACGGTCGGCAACCTCGGCGGCGTCGGCCGGGGCGGGCGCCTGGGCGTCGATTTGCATGCCCTTGGCGACCTTCTTTTTTTGCGCCTTGGCCACCTTGGCCCGTTCGCTGAAGCGGGTCTTCTTCTCCGCTGCGGAGTTGCTTTCGAGCGGGTTCACCGGTTCCTGCGCAGCGTTCGCGCTCGGCGGCACTGCACCTGCGTCCTCGGTTTTGGTCTCCGTCGCAGCTTCGGGCAGGGTCTTTGTGGGCGCCTTGCCAAGACGGATCTTCTCTCTCTTGCCGGGCTTCATGGAGTTGTCGGCAACCGCGCTGGCGTTCTTCTTGGCCTTTTTAGGGGCCGGCGCCGGCTCAGCCGCCGGTTCGGCCGCTATTGCGGTCTGTGCGGACTTCTGGCGGAAGCTCCGCGTGGTCTCGCGGAACCGGGTGCGCTCAACCTTCTTCTTTTTCTTGGAAGCGGGTGGCGTGTAGGCGCTATAAATCGGCTTGGTTTCCTTGCCGCTGGCGCCGGAGTCCACAAAACCGGGCTTGATGTCGATGAAGGCCTGCTCGCGCAGCGTAGTCAGGTACTCGCGCGTGGCCGGCTCCATGCGGCTCATATAGAAGTTCTGCTCCACCTGTTCCTGAACATCCTTGAAATCCGGGATGCCGCCAGGAACGTGTTGCGCCACCTTGAAGATGACGAAGCCCTGGCGGGTGCGAATCGGAGCGGTGATCTGCCCGGCCTTGAGGGCAAAGGTCGCTTCTTCAAAGACCTTCGCCAGCTTGCCGCGTCCGAACTGTCCGATATTGCCGCCCTCGGAGGCCGTAGATCCGTCGCTGAAGGTGCGCGCCAGTTGGGCGAAGTCGCCGCCGGCATGGAGCTTGGCTTCGATTTCGTCTGCCTTGGCCTGGGCTGCCGCCAGTTTGGCCGGATCGTCCGGCTCCGCGGCTCCCGGGCCAACTACCGAAGGCGCGGGGGTACCCGTGGACACCAGAATTTCCGAAAGCGTCACACTCTCCGGCTGCGCGTATTCCTGCTTGTGCTGCTCGAAATAGCGCTCCGCCTCACCCGGGGTGAACTGAGCCTTGCGGCCCACTTCCTGGTGCATGACTTCCTGGGTAATGATGGTGTTGCGAATGTTGGCCTTGAAATCCTCGAAAGAGACGCCTTGTTCCTTGGCCGCCTTTTCCAGGTCATCCATGGTTTCCAGGTTGTATTGCTTGCGGATCTCGTTGAGGCGATTGATCAGCTCGGTTTCGCCGGTGATGCCCAGCTCCTTGCCTTTCGAGAGCCACAACTGCTGGTCGATCAGGCCGCGGAGCAGGTCTTTGTGGGCCGCGGAAATATCCTGCATGGACGCGCCGTGCTGGTGCGCTTCCTGGTCCAGTTCCTTCATGGCCCGCTCGTAATCCGCACGGGTAATGACCTGGTCGTTGACGCGGGCGATGATCTCCGCAACGGTAGTGCCACCGTAGGGGCTCTCGGGCGCGGTAGGACGCGTTTGCGCCAGAGTGGAACTTGCAAGCAGCACCGTGCCGAACACGAAAGCCGCGGGAGTGCGAAAGGGTCTCAGGGTCATAGGGTCAGGACACACAGACAGCGAAGAATCGCTACCTTATGCATAGACGCCATTGTAAATGCCTGGGGAGCAGCGAAGTCGAATCTGGCTGCGATTGGGGGCGAATTCGACGTTCGATCGTAGATTCTGGAGGCGCGGCGGAATTCTCGCTCGGACAAATCCGCGCGAGCAGCCGGGAATCCGAGCGGAAAACGGGGCGCGGCTACCGGAATCGGCCCGGCCGGCGTCAAACAGGGCGGTGCTATACTTTAGCCCAAGACTGCCATTTCAGGCCCTGTTCGAGCGCCTGGGCCGTCCGCAGCCTGGAGGTTCTTCCCGCCTATGACTCCCCGCGCCCGTCGCGCACTTTTCTCCGTGGTCCTGTTTTTTGCCGTCTGTGCCGTTGTGGGCAGCGTCCTGCAGCGCAAAGTAGGAGCGCAATCGGCCGCCGACGAGAGCCAGTTACGCGATAACCTCAAGTCGTTCACCAATATATATGCTGTGGTGGAGCAGAACTACGCCGAGCCCATCACTGGCGACAAGGCCGACACTGCCATTTACGACGGCGCCATTCCGGGCATGTTGCGCGTCCTGGACCCGCACTCGAACTTCTACGATCCGAAGGCCTACGCGCGGATGCGCGAGGACCAGCACGGTCGCTACTTCGGCGTGGGCATGACCATCCAGCAGCAAGACAAAAAGGTCTATGTCGTCTACCCATCCGAGGGCACACCAGCCTTCCGGGCTGGCATCCATGCCGGCGACATCATTTCCGCCGTCGATGGCAAATCGACCGACGGAATGAGTTCGGACTTGGTAGCCAAGGCGCTCAAGGGACCCCAGGGGACGCACGTCCAGGTTTCCACGGTCCGCGACGGACAGCCGAAGCCGCTGGTCTTTGACTTGGTGCGCGGGGAGATTTCTCACCCTTCGGTGGACCTTAAGTATGAGATACGCCCCGGGGTGGGCTACGTTCACCTCACCCAGTTCCAGGAGACCACGGCGCAGGAAGTGGAGGACGCGGTCGACGGCTTCAGCGGGCTGAAAGGCCTGGTCCTGGATCTGCGCGGCAACCCCGGCGGACTGTTGAACCAGGCGGTGGAGGTTTGCGACCACCTGCTGAACAAGGGACAGAACATCGTTTCGCAGCGGGGGCGGGCCTACCCCGACCAGGTCTACACGGCCACTCACGGCAACGGCGGAAAGACCTTTCCCATCGTGGTGCTGGTGAACCGCGGCACAGCTTCCGCGGCGGAGATTGTCTCTGGCGCGCTGCAAGACCATGACCGGGCCCTGATCGTGGGCGAAACGACCTTTGGCAAGGGACTGGTGCAGACGGTGTATGACCTGGCCGATCACTCCATGGGCCTGGCGCTGACCACCTATCACTACTACACCCCCTCGGGACGCCTCATCCAGCGCAACTACGCCGGCGTTTCGCTCTACGACTACTACATGAACCATGCCGGGGCGCAGCCGGCCGACACCACCAACCGCGAGGTGAAGTTCACCGACGCAGGCCGCACGGTCTACGGCGGCGGCGGCATTACGCCGGACGAAAAGATCGAGAGCCCCAAGAGCAACCGCTTCCAGGATGAGCTGCTGTACAAAGGGGTTTTCTTCCACTTTGGACCGCATTACCTGGCTACCCACACGGTCGACAAGAACTTCCAGGTGGACGACGCGGTGATCGGCGAGTTCAAGCAGTACCTGACGGCCCAGAACATTCCCTGGACCGAAGCGGACCTGAACGGAATCATGGATTGGTTGAAGGTCAGCATCAAGCAGCACGTTCTGACCACCGACTTCGGCGAATTGACGGGCTTGCGCGCCATGGCGGACTGGGATCCAGCGATCCAGAAAGCGCTCGGCTACCTGCCCGAAGCCCAGGCTCTGGAAGACAACGCCCACAAGGTGCTGACACAGAAGGCAGAAGCGCGGAACGTTGCGCCATAATGCGAGCCCATCGATAAACAGCGAGGCCATCTCCGCGGAGATGGCCTCGTTGTTTCTGGCGGTAGTTTTGGTGCTGGCTTCCGGGCAATCCAAAAGCAGATCCGTGGCGACGGCGTTGCCGCAGGTTGCACACAGAACGCGACCTTCGTATGATCTGTCCATCATCATTCTCCGACTGAAAGAGGGGAACGACGGCATTGAGACTCACTCGGAAGAGAGTCCTTTTTGCATCCGCTGCCGCTCTGATGGCAATGTGCGGCTTCGTCTTCGGTTTCATCGCCTGCCTCCATTCGAAGAGCACACCCAACCCCGAGCTCCGCGAGCTGGAGTTGCGGCAAGCGGGAGACGCGCCTCCCGCCGTTCGCGCCGGGGTTCTGGCTTCGTTGCGAGCGTTTCAAGAGGGCTACGTCAAGCGCGATCCAGGCAATCTGGACGCCTTCATGAGCCGCCTCTTCCCCAGGGACGGAGATGTTTTGATTCTGGGAACCGAGGGCGGCACGGCTGAGTGGGTGCGCGGCTACCCAGCGGCCGCCACGTTGATCCGGGAAGATTGGCGGGACTGGGGAAACTTCCGGTTCAACGTCGATGGGTCCATCATCTCTTCTTCGGGAGATGTGGCCTGGGTGGCAACGGTGGGATCGGTCAACTTCAAGGGAATAGAGCGCCCCATACGCTTTTCTGCGACTCTTGCGCGCAATGGAGACAACTGGCAATTCCGGCAAATGCAATTTCAATGGGATGACCAGGAACCTGAAGCGTTGGCGGTTTTTCACCCCCACACCTATCTGAGACTCGGCCGGCAAGCGTTTCTCCGTATCGAGAGCATCGTCAGCCGATGACGCCGAAGGATCGAGCGCCCTCCCGTTGATTCACGGCGCAAGCGGAGGCCGCACTTCGGTTTCAATCGAATGTAACCTGCATCACAGCAAAGGTAACCCGGCCCCCGTAGGCTCTTGTTCGGAGTTGGAGGAGTTTTTTCATGTCTGGAATTGTCGCGGAAAATACGATCACGGTTCAAAACCTTTTAGCCGCCTTTGAGGGCGAGTCGAACGCGCACGCCAAATACACAGCCTTTGCGGCCAAAGCCGACGAAGACGGATTGCATGGCGCCGCAAGCCTGTTCCGCGCCGCCGCGCGTGCCGAGCAGATACACGCCACCAATCACTCGCGGGTCCTCCATCAGTTGGGTAGCCGCTCGGAGTGCGAAATTCACGAAGTAGAGGTCAAGAGCACGCTCGAGAACCTGAAGACCGCTCTGAACGGCGAGCAGTACGAAATCGACACGATGTACCCCGGCTTCCTGGAAGAGGCCAAAGAGCACAAGAACACCTCGGCGATCCGCACCTTCAGCTTCGCTCTGGAAGCCGAGAAGACCCACGCCCGGCTCTACGGCGAGGCCATTACTCTGCTGGCAGCCGGCAAGAAAGACTCCTGGATCGGCGAAGCGCGGGACTTCTACGTTTGCCCGGTCTGCGGCTACACCTCGGAGACGGAGGAAGAGCACGAGCGTTGCCCGGTGTGCAACTGCCTGTGGGAGAAGTTCGAGATCATTCGGTAAAACAGGGCTGTCGGAGATTTCTCCGCTGCAGCGGTTTGAGGATTCCCCACATTTCCAGGCAGAAGACACCTGGAGATGTGGGGAATTCCGCGTTGGGAGACAGGTCAAATTGCCCTGTTTTTTGGCGAAAAACGCCTGATTTTGGGCGAAAAGCAGGTGTTTTTGCCCCGAAATCAACCGCCTGCGCGTTGATTCCATTGAACTTAATAAATCGCAACCCTGTGGAAAACTGAGGATCTCCGCGATTTGTCAAGCCAGCAAACAGTTTGAATACATATAGATACGTCGATCGATTGTCGCAAAAGGCGAACAAAAAGTGAATTTACCCCAAAAAAACGGGCACGCCCTGTTTGGGTCTTGACCGGTCACGTCCCTGACAGATGGAACCGGGGATTACGTTTCATATTTTTAGTGTGCGCGTGTTGGGGTGAATGATCTGCAGTGAAAATAGCGGCTAAGTCCTTTCAGTTGAGCGTCGCGTAGATCCGCCGCATTTTCATCCTTTCTGGGTGCGGATGCGCCCCATGCCGGACTGCAAAAGACAGATTCCAGCTCTTAGCTTGGGATTCGGCTGGCCCGCCACCTGCGGGGGGGCCAGTCGCTTTCTTAGACTTTTCGGGCTTATGGCGGAGTGGCAGACCCGGACTGGCAAGGCCTTTGCTCTCCCAGGCGCCCAAATGCGAGGCACCTGGGGCAACCAGCTTCAGTGGTTATACGGGCTTATGCCGCGAAAGTCTTGTCGCTGGAGTTCTGGTCGCCCAAGCCTGCGAGTAGGCCGGCGATGGAAATGTCCTCATCCAAGGCATCCCAGTGCAGGCCGCGGCTGCTGACTCTTACCTGTTCGCGCTCTTCGGCAGTGCCACGCAGCAGTCGGGGAAACCAGGCCAGCGGCACGCCTATTACGCGGCCGTCGTTTAGATCAACCCACATGCTGTCCTCGTCGAATCGTACGCGCGTGGCGCTAGCCGAAATACTCATCCCAAGCCCTCTCGATTCGCTCTCGTTGGATGTCCACAACGGCTGCGAGTTCGCGCAACGTGCGGGCATCGTAGCCATCATTGTAGGCCACACAAACCTCTGGTCTCAGCCAGAATTTTGCTTCCACGTCATCTTTCTCAACGTGGATGTGGACAGGCTCGCGAGGCGATCCTTCGTTTGAGTAAAAGAAGAATCTGAAACCGCGTTCTCGAAAGACAGTGGGCATCGTGACACCCTATTGGTCCATCGGCCGCAAGGGCCTTCATCCATTACGGCTCGTCGTTGTAGATGCCGGTTTCCAGCTTGCCGCCCTCGCGCTGGCGGGCGCGGAACATGCCGGGGGTGTTGAAGGTCCAGGCCAACTGGCCGTCGGGGGTGAGGGCGATGACGCCGCCGTCGCCGTGCAGGGTCTCGAGTTCCTTGTGAATGACCTGGTCAGCGGCCTGCTGCAACGTCATGCCCTTGAACTGGACGAGGTTGCAGATTTCGCGGGCGACGCCGAGGCGGATGAAGTATTCGCCGCTGCCGGTGGCGGAGACGGCGCAGGAGGCGTTGGAGGCGTAGGTGCCCGCGCCGATGATGGGCGAGTCGCCGACGCGGCCCGGCATTTTGCCCTGCATGCCGCCGGTGGAGGTGCCAGCGGCGATGTTGCCCTGGCGGTCCAAAGCGACTGCGCCGACGGTGCCGTAGCGGCGGGATTGAGCGGACTCGTCAATCTGGGCCACGGGGACGGTGGGGCCCGGAGGCGGCGCTCCGGCTGGGCGCGGCGGGACAGGACGGCCATCCTTCTGGAGCTGCTTGACCAGATTCTGCCAGCGGCTTTCCGTGAAGAAAAAACTAGGGTCCACCTGTTCAAGACCCACGCGACCACCAAAGGCGTCTGCGCCCGGACCGATCATCATCACGTACGGCGACTTCTCCATGACCGCGCGGGCCAGGCTGATGGGGTGGCGAGTGCGCCCGACCCCGGCCACCGCGCCAGCCATCAGGTTGGAGCCGTCCATGATGGAGGAGTCCATCTCGTTCTTTCCTTCGGCGGAGAAGACCGCTCCCCGGCCGGCGTTGAAGAGCGGATCGTCTTCGAGAACCTTGATGGCGGCCTCGACAGCGTCAAGCGAGGAGCCGCCGCTGTCCAGAACCTTGGCGCCGGCTTCAGCAGCCTGGGTGAGCGAGGCGCGATAGGCAGCCGAAGCCTGAGGACCCAGCGCCGAGCGCTCAATGACGCCCGCGCCGCCATGCACCTGGATCGCCCAGTGATGAGCCGCGGGCGGAGCGGGTTGTGGGGCGGGCTGTTGAGCCGCCAATGGTGCAATCGCTACGACAACCATCCCGGCCAACACGCAAACTCGCATTGCTTTTCCCATCATGCTGTTCTCCCTGCCCATTTACTGACTGGCTGTTTCCTTCCGCGGCTAACGCCGCGCTGGTTTTGCGGGCTTTTTGCGGGGGTTGAACCCCCCCGCCTCCCTCCGGACCGAGTTTTTCTCAGCCTGTAAAGAAGGCGCTACTCCGCGGCTTTCTTCGGAATCGTCAGCTCTGCGCCTTCGCCAATCTTATACACCTTGGAGAAGTTGCCCTGGTCGATGCCGACGGAGAGGCGGCCGCGGGAATCAATGAAGAAAAGCTCTTTGCCCACCGGCACGTCGCTGAAGGTCTTCACGAAGGGGAAGATGTAACTCTTGCCGGCCAGGGTAACGGGCACGCGATCACCCATCTTATAGCCGAGCTGGAAGAAAGTCTCCGCGGGAATGTTGAGCACCAGATTGCCGAAGGGACCGTCGGTGCCGATGACCTGGCCGTGGAGGCCGCTGCCGTCGATGGTGGCGTTCTTCAGATCGAGGCGGACCAGCTTGGAGACGTCGAGCGAAGGGCCGGCCTGGGCGAAGTCGTCGCCGCGGGCTACGTGCGCGCCGGCGGGAGAAAAGATGTCGCGGCCGTGAAAGGTGGAGGAGATGCCGGAGCCGATCATCCAGGCGGGGTTGGTGATTTCATGCGCCTCGGCGATGCCGTCGCGGTCTTGAATGAGCGTGAGCAGGCCGTTGTCAGGGAGGATGAAGTACTGGCCCAGTTTGGATTTGGCGATAATGGCCTTGCGCGTGGAGCCGACACCGGGATCGATGACCACCACGAAGACTGCGTCCTTGGCGAAGTAAGGCGCGGAACCGGCCAGCAGGCGCGCGCCCATGGCGATATTGAAAGGCTCGGACTGGTGGGTAATGTCGATGACGTGCACGCCGGGAGCGATGCCTTCCATGACCGCCTTGCAGATGCCCACCGCGTCGTCCTTGACGTCAAAGTCGGTCATGAAGCCGATCACTTTGGTAGGCGCGGGCTGCTGCGCCGCTGCCGTGAAAACCATGGCGGCCGTAAGGACCGCACCCATCAGAAACTGAATTGCCTTTCGCACTCGCATTCCCTCGTTCGTGGTCTCTCGTACTTCTCCCTATGGTATATAACTTGCCAACCTCCTTCCTGGCTCGTGCGTGTCCGGGCGTGATTCGAGGTTCTTGTATCTGTTACACTCGCTAGCAACTTTCCACCATGCTCTTTAAAGCTCACAGCGCGGCTGTCTATGGCATCGACGCGAGCCTCATCGATGTCGAGGTGGACTATAGCGGCGCGGTCACCGACCAGGATCATTTCCACACGGTGGGGCTGCCCGACGCCGCGGTGCGCGAGAGCCGCGACCGGGTGCGCGCGGCCATCAAGAACACCGGCTACCAGATTCCGCCCACCTTCATCACCATCAACCTGGCACCGGCCGACCTGAAAAAGGAAGGCTCGGGCTTCGATCTGCCCATCGCCGTGGGGATTCTGGGCGCGTATGGGGCGCTGCGGATGGATGACCTGAGCCGCTTTGTGCTGGTGGGCGAACTGGGGCTGGACGGCTCGTTGCGGCCCGTTCCCGGCATGTTGCCAGTGGCCATCATGGCGCGCGAGAAGAACATTCCCAACCTGATTCTGTCGGCAGCCAACGCCGCCGAAGCCGCGGTGGTGGAGGGCGTCAACGTCTATCCCGCTTCGTCACTGAGCGATGTGCTGGAACTGATCAATTCCTCTGTGGTGGGCGTAATTCAGCGCGAGCCGTATCGCGTGGCCACCGAACAACTGCTGGGGGAGCTGCAGCATTTTCCAGTGGATTTCTGCGATGTGCGCGGACAGCAGACAGCCAAGCGCGCATTGGAAGTGGCCGCAGCCGGCAGCCACAATATTCTGATGATCGGGCCGCCGGGGTCGGGCAAAACGATGCTGGCCAAGCGGCTGCCCTCGATCCTGGCGCCGTTGACGTTTGAAGAGGCGCTGGAGACGACCAAGATTCACTCCGTGGCCGGAGTTCTGGACGCGGCGGCCGGCCTGGTGACGCAGAGACCCTTCCGCTCGCCACACCACACCATCTCCGACGCCGGACTGATTGGCGGGGGCATCATCCCGCGGCCGGGCGAGGTCTCGCTGGCGCACAATGGACTGCTTTTTCTGGACGAGTTGCCGGAGTTCCCGCGCAATGTTCTGGAAGTGATGCGGCAGCCGCTGGAAGACCACACCGTCACCATTGCGCGCGCCTCCATGTCGCTGAGCTTTCCTGCGCGCTTCATGCTGGCAGCCGCCATGAATCCGTGTCCTTGCGGTTACTTTAATGACAAATCGCGCGAGTGCATGTGCACGCCTCCGATGATCCAGCGCTACGTGGCTAAAATCTCCGGGCCGCTGCTGGACCGCATCGACATTCATATCGAGGTGCCGGCCGTGCAATATAAGGAACTGCGCGGCGGGGCGGCCGCCGAGGGCTCAGCCGAGATTCGCGCCCGCGTGATGGCGGCACGAGAGATCCAGAGGGAGAGATTCAAGAAGCACAGTGAAAAAATCTACTCGAACGCGCAGATGAGCACCCGGCAAATTCGCGCCTACTGCGAACTGGGCCCCGACGCCGAACGGCTGCTGGAGCGGGCCATGCAACAACAGGGCCTGACCGCGCGGGCCCACGACCGGATACTGAAGGTGGCGCGGACCATTGCCGACCTGGAAGGGGCGGAGAGCTTGAGCGTCGCCCACCTGGCCGAGGCGATCCAGTACAGGACGCTGGACCGCAGTTATTGGGCGTGACGAAAACAGGGAACAGGGAACAGGGAACAGGGGTCAGGGATCAGCGTTCAGTGACCCGTCAATCTTCTGAGGCTTTCTTCCGGCTATAAGAAGGCTACAGGTTCTATTTCAGCGATTCCCTTTGTATCTGGAAGCCTCCCTCATCACAGGGAGCAGATTAGTGCAGATTCATCGCAAATCTCCCAACTACAGGCCGCTTATCACTGACAACCGCTAGCTCGCTGCTGATCCCTGATCCCTGCCTTCGTTACTTCGGATTTTAAGGAGTTGCTAATCTTCGGCCGATGACCGCATCAGGCGCATGAAAAAACACTCATGCGGCCCAGGGGACGTTGCGGAGGCCGGGAATGCACGAGATCTTTCTGGATGCGGGCTGGGACACGCTACTGGTGGCGGTTCCGTTTTTGGGTCTGTTGGCAGTGGCTGTCTTCCGCCTGGATGAGACGTTCACGCAATCGCGGCACTACCGCCGCAATGGGCGCCCGCCCTGCGGCGTGGATTTGGACGGAGAGCAGATCCTCTGCGATCCCGACGGTCGTCCCTGGCGCACCCCGCGGCTGCGCAGTTAGAGAGTTATCCGGGAACCGGTTTTGGGGGGAGGCCAGAGCGAAACCAGAGTCACTGTGTCCTGTCGATCATTTTGCAAGGTCGCCGCTCGCTGGTGAACGCGTCGACGAGAGAGCCTTGCTTGCGGGATACATCTACTCTGGTTTCGCTATCAGCCAGGCAGCCTGAAGTACAAGGAAAGGGCCACCTGGAGCGGGCGGACGCAGCCTTCGTCCGCGCCGGAATTTGACAACTCTTTAGGCTGCAAGGATTGGTTACTTTTGATTCCGTAAGTAACCATTTTTCCGTGGACAAGAGGAACTTTAGAGGTCAATATCTTGATGTGAGGATGGCTCACTGAGCGGAGGCTCTGCATGCTCCAGGAAGAAATTCTCAGATCCGGCCGAGACACACTGCTGGTAGGTGCGCCTCTTCTTATCCTGTTGTTCCTCGGTTTCTTCCGCCTGGATGAACTGCTGCTCAAGCCCAAGAAGAAACGGGAGCAGACGGTGCCCGGTGGGCCTGCGGTACGCAAGGGAACGCGGTTCTGCTCGGAGCCGGATGGAACGCCGCTGCTCCCCGTTCACCGCCCCGCCAAAGTGCCATCCAAGTAACCCCATAGGTTCCGCGACGCGATGAGACCGTCGAGCGCGTTGTCCGGTGACCCGGCCTCTGCGGCAGCCAGGGAGATTCAAGCTTTATCTCCTTGACCATGCACGGCTTTGCTCTGACGCGGTGAAGGTGCGGCGGGCGATGGGCCGGGAGCAAAAAAATTCAGAAAAAACTGTTGACCTGCATCCCGCACCGGTATACATTCAGGAGTGCCATCCACTAGAGCAGACTGTGTTGATCGTTTTAGCACGCCTTTCTGTCTTTTCCCGCATCATATTTTGAGCTGATGCTCATTCGTTGATGCCCCGGTGCGCTTAAAGAGTCCGCCGGACAGGGAATGACGGATGCATGGTATTCCGAGGCAGAAGTGTCGACTTCGGATACTGCAAGAGGCCTGTACCACACTGTGCAAGAGTGCGTCAGGATTTCGAACCAGGCGGCCATCTCGTGCGTCTAAATGTTGAGTGGATGAACTTGTGGGTTGCTGGCGTGACCCGACAGCCCTGCTGCACCGGCAGAAACGGAAGGTTCAGGCCGGGCAGACAATTCTTGAAGGAGAAACACGTAATGCGTTCTGATTTGGTATTTGGGGCACTTTCTCACGTGTCCAATCGCTACCAGCTCTGTCAACTGGCGAGCAAGGCAACCAGGAAACTGCATAAGCCGAATACGCGGGTGCAGGACACGGCCAATGAAGTCCTGGCGCGTTTCCACACCACCAATCCCGGCTCCCAGGCGCCTTTTCCGGAGCCCGTGGAGCATCCCGTTGAAACCCGCCGCGCCGCCTGAAGGCGCATTCACAGGGTATAGTTGAGACTGGCAGCGGTTTCAGGCGGCTTCCCCATGGAAGCCAACCGCTCCGCCTCGGTTCTGGACGCTCCACTCGGATTCGAGAGAGCGTTCGCGCCAGGGTCCAATCGGCAACACTCTTGAACTCCCACCTTGAATCTCTCCGGTGCACTTCCCCTCCCGGATCCCCCTCACCCTTATCCCTCCTTATCGCAGGTGCTCATGACCATCGCCGAACTCAAAGAAAAAAATATTACCGAACTGAGCCGCATCGCGCGTAGCCTGGAAATCCCGGGCACCAGCGGCCTCCGCAAGCAGGACCTGATCTTCAAGATTCTTCAGGCCCAAAGTGAAAAAGAAGGCCACATTTTTGCCGAGGGCGTGCTGGAAATTTTGCCCGATGGCTACGGCTTTCTGCGCTCCCCGGACTACAACTATTTGCCGGGTCCGGACGATATTTATGTCTCCCCCTCGCAGATTCGCAAATTCGATCTGAAGACCGGTGATTCGATCAGCGGCAATGTGCGTCCGCCGCACGAAGGCGAGAAATATTTCGCCCTGGTCAAGATTGAAGCCATCAACTTCGAGTCGCCCGAGGAGACGCGGAACAAGATTCTCTTCGACAACCTGACGCCGCTTTATCCGCAGGAGCGGATCAAGCTGGAGACGGTTCGCGAGGCCATCAGCGGCCGGGTCATGGACCTGTTGACGCCGGTAGGCAAGGGCCAGCGCGGCCTTATCGTCGCCCCGCCCCGCACCGGCAAAACCATGCTCTTGCAGTCGCTCGCCAATTCCATCACCACCAACCACCCTGAAGTCGTGCTCATCGTCCTGCTGATCGACGAACGCCCTGAGGAAGTCACCGACATGCAGCGCTCGGTGAAGGGCGAAGTGATCAGTTCTACTTTTGATGAACCGGCGGCTCGCCACGTACAGGTGGCCGAGATGGTCATCGAGAAGGCCAAGCGGCTGGTGGAGCACAAGCGGGACGTGGTCATTCTGCTGGATTCCATCACCCGCCTGGCGCGCGCCTACAACACCATCGTGCCGCCTTCCGGCAAGGTTCTGTCGGGCGGCGTGGATTCGAACGCCCTGCAGCGCCCCAAGCGCTTCTTTGGCGCGGCCCGCAATATTGAAGAGGGCGGATCGTTGACCATCATTGCCACCGCGCTGGTCGATACCGGTTCGCGCATGGATGAGGTCATCTTCGAAGAGTTCAAGGGCACCGGCAACATGGAAATCATCCTGGACCGCAAGCTGGTGGACAAGCGCACCTTCCCGGCCATCGACATCCAGCGCTCCGGAACCCGCAAGGAAGAGCTGCTCATCCCCAAGGAAGACCTGCAGCGCATCTGGATTCTGCGCAAGGTGCTGAACCCGCTGTCGCCGGTGGAGGCCATGGAGTTGTTGATCAGCCGCCTGGAAAAGGTGCGCAACAACGCCGAGTTCCTGGCCAACATGAACCAGCTCTAAAGCTGCGCGCTTTTTCCCATGGGACGAGTTCCATGGGAAAAAGCGCGGAGGCTAACTACAGAAAAACGGCGAGTGCCTTCACGAATTTGGCGTGCGCTGGTAAGATAAAGAAGTCGTGGGGCTGTAGCTCAATTGGGAGAGCGCCTCGTTCGCAACGAGGAGGTCAGCGGTTCGATCCCGCTCAGCTCCACCAAATTTCTCCCGCGAAACATCAAGAAAACGCCTCCGCTTTCGCGGGGGCGTTTTTCATTTACGCACAGGTTTTCCACAGCGTGTGCGCGAGCCATCCTGCCCGGAACGGTTGGATGCTATTCGAGCGCCGAAACCGGCGTGAAAGCGGCATTTGTGTCCGCCGAGAGCGGGAGAATTTACTTCGAAACGGAAGGTGACTGCTCGACGAACTCCCGGACGAGTTTGGCCAGAATCTTTCCACCCACGCTATTCAGGTGCACTCCGTCGGCGTGAAAATGCCATCCGTTCAAGGCTGCGATCTGGTCCGGGCTCTTGCCGAGGATCAAGGCACGGAAGGCATCGCGATAGATGGGAAGGAAACGAAAGGAAACCAGAGAGGGACCTGGCGACACGGCGATCCGGTCGCACATGCGTTCGAAGACCGGCAAATACCGGAGCCCTTCCTCCGCCGCGATTTCGCGCACGATGGCGC
>Ga0255356_1001444_pt1 | contig 14909 bp, 10 predicted proteins | sample HBST100metaG_FD_189944 | JGI IMG/M metagenome (GOLD analysis project Ga0255356, IMG submission 189944) | Peat soil microbial communities from Stordalen Mire, Sweden - H.B.S.T100 | ecosystem: Environmental > Terrestrial > Soil > Wetlands > Peat | place: Sweden: Norrbotten County, Stordalen Mire... | reverse complement strand
GGATATGGATGGCTTTGCTGGCAGCGGCGGGCATTTGCGCAGTTTCACAGGGGCAGCAAACGCCCTACGTTGTGGGCAGCACGGTAACCGGCCACGTTTTCTGCGCCGACAGCAACGCCCCCGCCCGTTTCGCGAAGGTCGTGCTGAAGTCAACCGAGGGCGACCACAGCGGCGAAGATTTCATGAAGCGTCTTCAGGACAACATACAGAAGGCGGCAGCCAAAAGCGGCGTGGCTGCCCCTGCGGCCCAACCGCTCGACGAAGACAAGAAGAAGGCCATGGCCGCCGCCTCAAAGGGGATGACGCAAGCGCTCGATATGATGAACGCCTCCACGGTCGGCCTCAATGGCGAGTTCAAATTTGCCGGCGTGAAGCCGGGCACTTACTACGTTCACGCGATCTATCCCGGTTACATCGATACCTTCGCGCAGTTTTCCGACGAGGATTTCGCCAGTTCTGATCCCGCCATCCGCGCGCGTATCGCGCAGATTCCGACGGTGACGGTGAGCGGCACGGACTCCGCCAATGCCGAGCTAAGCCTGGAGCGGGGCGCGGCGATCAGCGGCCGGCTCATCTACGACGATGGCAGTCCCGCGGCCGGATGGACGCTTTCCGTGATCAAGCCCGGCACGCCCGACAGCGCCACTGAGGCGGCGACGGCCGCGATGAACAATGCGCTGGCCATCAGCGGGGCAGCGCAGGTTTCCAGGAGTGACGACCTCGGCCACTTCCGCATCACCGGTCTGATTTCCGGAAGCTACGCGTTGCGCGCCTTTCTCAACGCTCCTTCCATCGGCATCACTGCCAGCAACATCGGCGATGGAGGAAGCGGCATCAACCTGGCTGTGTATTCCGGCGATACCTTCAGCCGCGCCGATGCGAAGGCCCTCACAGTGAGCGCGGGCGAGGAGTATTCCGGCGCGGAGATCACCATTTCCACCCACGCGCTGCATAACATCACCGGCCACGTCTACTCGAAATCCGACACTCATACGCTCAACGTAGGCAGTGTCTTGCTCACCAGCAAGAGCAACCCGGCGCTGCATCAGATGGCCGCCGTTCGCGACGATGGCAGCTTCCACTTCGAGTATCTTCCCGGAGGCGTCACTTATACGCTTACCGTGGACGATGCCGCCGACGGCAAGAATATCCCTGCCGCCACTCCCGGCTTTATGGGAATCAACCTACCCAACACGGAGATTCTGCGCAAGTATGGCAGTGACACCACCGATGTTCTGCTGGGCGAAGCCGACGTTGATTTTGTTCGGCTGTTGGTTGCGCCGACAGACTGGAAGCCCTCGCCAAAGAAGCCCGGAGCCACCGGCGTCGATCTTGGAGATCTGATGAAAGGCATCGTCGATGCGGGGACTACCGACAAGCCATGAAGAAGCTCATGATTCAGGGTTTTGAGTTTCCTTTTTCGTTACCGTCTGTCCATTGCGACTGACAGGTCTTTGCAAGAGAGTAGGCAGTGATTCACAACCGGCCATCGGCCAAATTCAGGAGGAATGATCATGCGCCGTACTGCAAGTTTTTTTCTTATCGTGCTAACTTCGTGCTTCTTGTTCTCTGCTGTCGCGCTGGCCGGTGGGTACAGGGCCGCCGAATTTCCGCTGCGAGTGCATATTTATGCACATAACGGACATTCCCATTATTCGCACCAGATACTGGATTACGTGGACGGAGAGGGGCGGGCGAATCTCTATGAGAACGGTGAGCCGCGCGGCTTCGAATACGGCTATCGCTGCGGGGAGCGTTTAAGGAACTCCGACGGCTTTGAGACTTACATGGCGCGATGGAGGAAGCCGGGCAGAACGCTGGAGATTCTGCAACCCGTGCTGGGCAAGCCGAATGCGGCGAATACCTGCGAACTGAAGGTCGAGATGAAGGATGGAATCGCTTATCACAGGCGCAACGGCATGCTGGGAGAAGTGAAGTCGGAAGATCTCAAAGCGTGGATGGTGAAGCACCAGTACGACCCGGAGCATGGAATGAATGAGCCGGTATTTGCGGCTTCCAAAACGGATGGCGGAAACGAAGAGTAGTAGATTGTGACGAAAAGCGCGGGGCTCTGACCGCATCATTCCGTACCTTTGGTTTGTGCTTTCCCAGGTCCCAAAAGCGGGACCTGGGGCACCCATCGTTGTTTCCGCTTCAAGCGGTCAGAGGACAAGGGGCTATTCAGAATCTCCATGCCCTACAGATCAAAGAAGTCCAGGGTGGCAATGGCGCACGGCGCATCATTCGCCTGAACTGAAGGCCGGCTCATTTCGTACTATGGATGTATGCGATGTTGGGCTGGGGAAGCGGCTGTGTGTCTATTGATGGTTGCGGGGCCGGTTCTGGTTGCCCAAAGCAACAGGCCACCTGTGTTTCCCGCGCAGACGCCCACGCCGCAGCCGGGCGGCGAGATGAGAGCGCCGCTGCTGGCCGACGACCACAAGGTGCCGCTGCTGACCGAAGGAGTGCGGCTCTCCGACTTTGCGGGCATGACGCCGCGGGCGGAGCTGAAAGACAAGCTGCTGCATATTTCCGGCTTTATACAGAACTCTCCACGGGACGGACAGCCGGCGACGGAAGAGACCGAAGTCTGGATGGGGCACACGAAGAGCACGCTGTATTTTGTGTTCATTTGCCATGATCGCCATCCGGAGCAGATTCGCGGACACCTGGCGCGGCGCGAAAATGTGCTGAACGACGACTACGTGTCGGTGCTGCTGGATCCCTTTCGGGACCGGCGCAAGGGCATTCTGTTTACGGTGAATCCCCTGGGCGTGCAAGCCGACGCGGCGTGGACCGAGGGCAACGGGCAGGATTACAGCTACGACCAGGTGTGGGACTCGGAAGGGCAGGTGACGCGCGAGGGCTGGATGGCGCTGATGGCGATTCCCTTTCGCAGCCTGCGCTTTCCGGCCACCGGTTCGGACTGGGGCGTGGTCTTCATACGCAACTTTCCGCGCAACAGCGAAACGGACAACTGGCCGCATATCTCCGCCAATGTCTCTGGCACTCTCACCCAGGAGAGCACGCTCAAGGGCATTGAGGGAGTGACCGGCTCGCACAATGTGCAGATCAATCCGTATGTGCTGGGCCAGAACGAGCGCACGCTGCAGACTCTGGACCCGCTGAATCCCTACTTCAGTTCACGGCACTTTGAAGGCACGGCAGGCGGCGAGGCCAAAGCCATTCTCAAGGACAAGATCGTCTTTGACTTCACGGTCAACCCGGATTTCAGCAACATCGAATCGGACCAGCCGCAGTTCACTGTCAATCAGCGCTATCCGGTGTACTTTCCCGAGCTGCGTCCATTTTTTCTGGAGAACGCCAACTACTTCACCACGCCGACGCCGCTCACGCTGCTCTACACGCGGAACATCGTGCATCCGGAGTATGGCGCGCGGGTGACGGGCAAACTAGGCCACACCAATATCGGCGTGCTGGCTATCGACGACCGGGAACCGGGCGAGACCGTCGCCCCCGGCGACCGGCTCTACCGGAAGCACGCCGCTATCGCCGTGGGACGCATCTCTCAGGATTTTGGCAAAGGCTCGAGCATCGGGCTGCTCTATACCGACGAGGAGTTTGGCCAGGGATGGAACCGCATCGGGGGCGTTGATGCCAAAGCGCGCTTCAACGACAAATGGACGGGAGTGGGGCAATGGGTGGAAAGCTCGACCAAAGGCACCGTGGACAGCGGGAAGCCTCCCACTTATTCCGCCGGGCCGACCTGGAATCTGATGGCGGCGCGTTCCGGCCACGCCTTCAATTTCAATTCGAATTATCAGGATTACAGCACCGGCTTTCAGAGCCAGTTGGGATTCATTCAGTCCTCGAACTTCCGCGACTCCCAGACGTACCTGGGCTATCAGTGGTATCCGAAGCACAGAACGATTCAGGTCGTCGGGGTGGAAACGAACCAGAATATCGCTTTCGACCATCAGGGGAATCGCGTTTTTCATTACTCGAACTTCGACGTTTTTATAACGCTGCCGCGCAACATTGTGTTCGCGCCGCTCGTAGGCGAAAACTCTGACACGCTAAGCCCGCTGAACTATTCGACGCTCAGCGATTACAGGAACTTCACCGAGAATTACGTCGGATTTGTGGCCCGAGGCGCCCCGTTTCCGCAGCTCAACTACAATATTCAATGCTTCCGCAGCGGCAACGTGAACTACAACCCCGCGGCTGGGCAGGCGCCGTCGCTGATGAACCAGCAAACCGTTTCGGCGCTGTTTACGTTGCAGCCCCTGCGTCAACTGACGGCGGACAATACCTATCTGCTGGATCGCGACCACGCGGTAGCGAACGGCGCTCTGGTGTATGAGAGCCAGGTCTTCCGCACGAAGGTCAACTACCAGTTCACGCGGGCGCTCTCGGCGCGCGTGATTGCGGAGTACGACTCGACGCAGGCGAATCCGGCGGAGACTTCGCTGAAGAGAACCAAGCAGGTTGGCACGGAGGCGCTGTTCACATGGCTGCCGCATCCGGGGACGGCGGTTTATATCGGCTACAACAACGACATGCAGAACCTGGACCGCGCGCTCTGCAACCGCTTGCCGGGCGGGGCTTGCGATCCGGACAACACGGTGGCGCCGCGCGCGCCGAATATGCTGAACGACGGGCGGCAGATCTTCGTCAAGGCGTCTTATCTTTTCCGCTTCTGAGCCCCGGTACAATCAATTGCGGTAGCTGTGGCCCGGGGAGATTTTCCGCTTCCGGATAGAAATTGGAGCGGATTTGTCTGAAATAAAAGGGTTAAGGCGCACCCCAAACAAAATGTGAAACCGTTTGCCGGTATCGTGCGTCTCTCTATGTGAGTTAAAGCGGTTTTTCTGGTTGTTTTGCACAGTTTTTCAGTGAAAGCGTTTGCATTATCATGGAGGCAAATGTCATTTCCCATCAAAATTTGCGTCATCTGTCATCAGGAGTTTGAACTGAAGCCGGATAAGCCCGGTTTCGCAAACCGTTGCCCGGTGTGCAGCGAGCCGGAAGAAATCGATCCCAAGCCCGCGCGGCTCGTAAGCGCTTTCGATCACCAGGCAGAGCCTGAAGCCAACGAGGCGCGCAGAAAAGCAATCCGCGATATGCTTTACCGCACGGAAAGCTGAGGCTGAGAGGCTCCGGCCTTCAAGCCTCAGCCGGCAACTCCCCTGACAGAATGTCCATGGGCATCATCCCGCGCATGCGCAGTGCGCGCAGGCTTAGCGCATCGTGGCGCTTGGCCAGGCGGCGGCCGTTGGCGTCCACCATCAGGCGGCAGTGGAACCATGCAGGATTCTGGAAGCCCAGCGCGCGATTGAGCAGAATCTGCCGCGCGGTTGACTTGAGCAGGTCCTCGCCGCGCACCACCTCGGTGATGCCCATGGCCGCGTCGTCGGCCACGCAGGCAAGCTGGTAGCTTGGGCCACCGTCGCGGCGCCACACGACAAAATCCCCAAAGTCGCGGCCGGCCACGAAGCGCTGCGGACCAAGATTTCTGTCTTCAAACTCGACCGCATGGCCCTCGGGCACGCGGAAACGCCAGTGGAAGCCCTCCGGCGTCTCGATTTCTCTTGCTGAGGAATCGAAGGGGTGGGGGATGTTGCCGCTGGGGCGGCATGTGCCGGGATAAACCGGCTCGTCGTCCAGAGGCTCCGCATTCCCGCTGGATTGCGCAGCGTTCGCGCTTTCGTGCGGGGCGCTGAGCGCGGCTTCCAGGTCCTTGCGCGAGCAGCGGCAGGGAAAGAGGAAGCCGCCTCGCAGCAGCTTGCGCCACGCCGCAAGGTAGATCGCAAGCCGGCCGCTCTGCTCATAGGGCGCGCAGGGCCCGCCCACGTCGGGGCCTTCCTGCCAACGAATTCCCAGCCAGCGCAGGTCTTCGAGAGCCGCCTGGGCATACTCCTGGCGGCTGCGGTCGGGGTCGAGGTCTTCCATGCGCATTACCAGCGTTCCGTTCGCCGCGCGCGCCCGCTCTGCCGCGGCCCAGAAGGTGCGCGCGTGGCCCAGATGCAGATAGCCAGTGGGCGAGGGGGCCAGCCGCCCGCGATAACCGGAGAAGCGCGATGAAGAGGAGTTGACCATGCTCGTTATCAGTGTAGCGAGCTTTCTGACGGAGTGATTTTCGCCGTCAGGTTTGTGGGGTGGTCAGCGCGGAGCGTGGAGTTTTGAGGTTTCCCACATCTGGCGCGATGATGCTGCGCCAGATATGGGGCACCCGGCCACCTGCGGTGGGGCCAATCGCTCGCTATTCGCTCGTAGAGGTTTTGAGGTTTCCCACCCATTTCACAAAGAACGTGAAATGGATGGGGCACGGAGCTTCCTTACAGCATCCGTGAAAAGGCTCTATATATAGCGTTTTCCCTATTGGTGTAGAGTGTTGCGTGGACCGGGAGGTCCACGCAACAGCCGGCCAGGAGGCCGGCGCTACCTGTTCTTGCAGCGACCGGCAACCTTGAGCCAAGCAGGAGATCCACTCGATACCAAGAGGCAAAATGCTATGGACTTTAGCGCACAAAAAAGCTGCCCCAAGTTTCGTGCGACCTGGGGCAGCCTGTTGATGATGAACTATTGTGACGCGAAGCCGCCGCGTTACTCGACGATGACTACGTTCATGCTCCACGGAGTCAGAGTCAAAGTCAGAGGCAAGGTTGGCGAGTTGATGGTGGTTGTGGTCGGATCGGCCCAGGTGCTCGTGCCGACCGGGTCTGGGAAGACACCCGTCGGCGAACCGGTCAGGTCATAGATGGACTTGTCGTAGGTGATGACGGTGACCTTTGAAGCGGTGGTTGGCGCCGGAACCGTGATGACAACCGGTTCGCTGGTGGTTTCGTTCAGGTTGAAGACTGCCACCGCCGTCGCCGCGCCGCTGTCATGGGTAGCCGCATACGCGCGAACATCCGTCGAATCGCCGGTCACGCCCGCAGTCAGCACATCTTCGCCGCTGACGGCCACGTTGCTGAAGAGCTGAAATGCGCGCGCCGTGGGAGACATGGTGCCCATCGGACCCGCGTCCGGACAAGAGCTATCGGAAGCGCCGTCGGAGAAGACATTGTAGGCTCCGAAATCCTGCCATCCATAGAGCGAAGCAGAATTCCACCCAGCGGTGCCGTTGCAGTTGCCGAAGCCGATCCACCAGGTCAGGCGCGAGACTCCATCGTTCATCACTTCGCCCAACACCTCGCCGGCATACAAGCCCTGGGTAATCGACCAGCTCTGTTTGCCCGGGTTGCTATAAGGCCCGCCGATCTCGCCGACGTAGATGGGTACGGTCGTTCCCCACTTCGCCAGTTCCGCCTTGATTGTGTTGATGTTCGCGGTCAACTGCTGTGCATCCTTCTGCATCAGCGTGGTATCGCTTTCCGCGCCCGGTGTCTCTGGATAATAGTGATATTCCACGAAATCATACGGCGCGCCGGACATCACATCCTGATCCCACGGAGCATAATTGGGTTCCACATCAACGCCAACCAGCACGTTGGAGTTGGCCGCCTTGATCAGGTTGTAGTAGCCGCCGGTTCCCGCCACTGCGGCGGCGTATGTTGTCGGGTCGTGCGCGGGAATGTGATTGTCGAACTCCCAACTGGCACCGTATTCTTCGTTGCCGACCGTCACATGCGTCAAATTGGCGTTGAGGGTTTTTGCTTCGGCCACCCATGCGGCAGCCTCAGTCGGGTCGCCCGGTCCGGTGCAATTCTTGCCCATGCCGTAATCTGCGGTAAGCGCCAGATCCAGACCGGTTGGAGTTACGAGATTGTTCACGAAATCCGTGAAATCGTCGGCTGGTACGGCGTAGCCCCCGCACTCGGTATTGGTTTCCCAGTTATATTCGTCAGAGCCTGATCCGCCCGGCCACCGGACGGACTTGATGCCCGCCGTCTGGAATGCGGTCTTGATGATTGGAGCGTTGGTACTGCCGGCCACGTCGGACCAATAGGCCAGGTTCATTCCCAGAATCTTGTCGGTCGCTTTCAGGGTGGTGCTCGGGGTGGTCACCGTTACCTGGCTCGCTACGGAAACCGCGACCGCGGAAGATGTGCCTGAAGCCCCGCTGTTGTAGATGGAGGAGCTGGCCGAGTCCGGCGTGTAGGTAGCCTTCAGCGTGCTGCTGCCCACAGCCAGCGAACCGCCGGGAACAACGATCTTGGCGCTGCCGCCGCTGAGCGCCGTGGCGGCAGAAGTGTAGCTTCCGCTGGTCAGCGTCACAGTGCCGGTGGGTACAGGATTGCCGCTGCCACCGCTGACTGTGACTGCGACCGCAAGCGGCTGCGTTGTGCCAATGGCCGACAGCGACGGCGTGACCGTGACTGTGGGGGCGATGGTGTAGTTGGCCGTAACGGCCGTATCGGCGCTCATCGTGACATTGCAGGTGACGGTGGTGGCGCTCGCGCAGCCTGTCCAGGAAGAGAGGGCGCTGCTGCCCGATGTGGCCGGAGCGGTCAGCGTGACGGCCGTCCCTGAAGCATAGGAAAGGGTGAACGACGTCGTTCCGGTGGCTGTGCTGTTGAGGTCCTTCGGAGACGCGCTGACAGCCACGCCGCTGGCCGGGTTGGCCGAATCGACGGTCAGAACATAGATGGGCGTGGACGGAGCCGCGTAATTGGCTGTAACGGTCGTATCGGCGCCAATCGCCGTCACCGTGCAGGTAACGGTCGTGGCGCTGGTGCAGCCAGTCCAGTTGGAGAAGGCCTGGTTGCCCACGACGGCAGGCGCCGTCAGCGTAATGTTCGTCCCTGAGCTGTAGGTAGCCGTGAACGATGTCGTTCCCGTGGTGCTGCTGTTGGTGACCGAGTCAATGTAAGAAATCTCTACGCCGCTGGCCGGATCGGTTGAGTCGACGGTCAGCTTGTAGTTCGGCACATTCACGGTGACGGTAGCGGTCTTCGTGACCACTGTTCCATTCGTAGCCGTAACCGTGAGCGTATAGGTCGTGGTGGCCGTGGGGTTGACGCTGACCGCGGTACCGCTGGTGGCGGGGACATTGCCGGGTGTGATGACGCCTGTGCCGCCCGAGAAGACACCCGTCAGGCTGGCGCTGGCCCCAGCCGTAATCGCCGCTGGACTTGCCGAGAAACTGGTGATCGACGGCGCTGGGCCCGTAACCGTTGTTGTCGATGATCCGGAACCGCCACAACCAGCCAGGCATCCCAACCCCAGGCTGAGAGCCATAGCCCATGCTGCATGAACAGAGAATCTTCTCATGATGTTTCCTGTGCTGAATAGAGTTGACCGCAGAAGTTCGTGCGTAGAATACACCCGGCTGGGCGCGGTTGTGAACGACGAAATGGGCCACGCGCCCCCGTGCCTTGCTGGGGGCGATTCAGCCTGGCCTGTGAGGCCGTAGCGAGTCATCTGGCGGGTGGCCGCCGGGCGCAAAGATCCGCGCCAGAGCAGCCGGGAATCATGGCCGGCTGCGAGTTCGCAGGTGATTTGCAAGGAGCCTCTTATTGATCCGGCTAGAAAACAGTGACATCGCTTTCCCACCCTTTTCCGCAAAAGGCGCGGAAAAGGATGGGGCACCCAGTGTTTCGTTAAAACTTGAGTCGAAAATGCCCTGGCCGTGGCGAAAGGATTCCGCTCAGAACATATCCGGAATGGTATGAAAGGCGATGCGGGTGGGCGCGGCCCTGTAGGCTTCCAGCATGGTGGCCGGGGCCAGCGTGCTGAGGCCGTACTTGTTGTTCAGCGCGTCCATGGCCGCCTGGAGGCGCGTACGGCTCTCCGCTTCCTCGGTCGCGTCGAAGAGGTTCAGCGTGTGCAGCCGGCCGGGCACGAGGCCGCTCAGTTGAACGCCGATGAAGTACGGGCGCTCGAAGTCCTGGCCGGAGGGGCGGGATTCCCAAAGGCGGCGCAGCGCCGCGATGAGCGTCAGGTCGTCCTGGCACTCGCTCAGCTTGAGTTCGCCCTTCCATCCCCGCGTGGGCACGCCGAATCGGCTTGTCGGGGCCTGCTGGCCGCGCGGAACCGCAAAACCGATGGCCAGCCGGATGCCGCTGGCCCAAAGCTCTGCCGCACGCAGGCGCAGAGCCGCCTTGTGCAGCAGCTTGTGCGCCACAGCCCAGGCTTTTTCCGGCGTGCGCATCTCAGGAGCGAGAACATGCTGGTGGCTCAGCGACTTCAGATGCTCGGGCTCGTCCATTTCGAAGTCCTCGCCCTGGAGCCAGTGCCATAGCCGCTCGCCGCACACCGAGCCCCAGAGTTCGCCCGCCTGTTCGCGGTTGAGCGCCAGCAACTCCTCCATTGTCCGGATGCCCTTCTCGTTGAGGCGCTTTTCCATGCGCGCGCCGACGCCCGGCAGGTCGCGCAGCGTGAGCTGCCGCAGCGCTTCGGGCAAAATGTCCAGGGGCAGCGCCACCAGGCCGTCGGGCTTTTCCATGTCGCTGGCCACCTTGGCCAGATAGCGGTTGGTGGCGAGGCCGACCGAGCTGCGGATCATGGGGCCGACCCGCTCCAGGATGCGCCGCTTCACCTGCCTGCCCAGCTCCATGGCCGCCAGCAGCGGCCTTTCGCGGCCCATGAGCCGGCAGCCCATTTCGTCGATGGAGAGCACCGCCGTCACCGGCAGGCAGCTCTCGACGGCTTCCACGATGCGGTGGTGATACTCGACATAGATCTGGTGCCGCGCCTCGACCAGCGCGATACCGGGGCACATCCGCTTGGCTTCGGCCACCACGGTTCCGGTCTTCACGCCAAAGGCCTTGGCCTCGTAACTGGCCGCGATGCAACAGGTGGTGTCGGCCATCATGGGCACAATAGCCACCGGACGGCCGCGCAGCTCGGGGCGGGCGTCCTGCTCGACCGAGGCAAAAAAGGAGTTCATGTCCACGAAGAGCCAGTTCAGATGGGGACCGCTCTCCGGCTTTGCCGCAGGCTCGTGCGCGGCGGGCTCCGGCAGTGGCTTCAGGCTCGTGAGCTCTTCCGGCCACTCCTCGGCGGAAGGGTCGGGCGCCGAATTGGAACCCATTAACATAACCTCACAATATTCGCCTTTTCTTCTCTTATTGGCAAGAAGAAAATGGCCGATAATAATTTTGTTGCGCATGGATTTCGCCCCAAGATGCTTGCGGAGGGGCGGACGACGCATCTAATTAGATGTGAGGTTTCTGGAATCTGCGGTTCCGGGTGACTGACGATGAATAGCCTGATTCAGTGGTTTGAATCCGACGGAAACGGATTTGCCGTTCTGGTTGCGTTGGGCGTGGCTTTCCTGTTTGTCTGCGGCATGGAGTGCATGACCAGCCCGAGCCGCGACAAGGACGACATCTTCCACCGCCCCACGCTGTAGAGCCGGAGGGCTCCGGCTCTCACTCGACAGGTGCGCTTACAGTCCCGCTCCGGCGGCAGCAGACGGCTTCAAATACTCCTCAAAGTGCGCCAGGATGCGATTGTACAAATGCGTCCGCACATCGGCTCCAGCGATGGAGTGCGTTTTGCGCGGATAGAGTTGCAGGTCGTAGGGAATTTCCGCCTCAATCAGCTTCTGGACAAATTGCACGGAGTTTTCCATGTGCACGTTGTCGTCGCCGGTGCCGTGCGCCAGGAGCAGCCGTCCCTTCAGGCTGGCCGCCGAGTTCACGACCGAGAAATCCTTGTAACCCGAGGCGAACTCGGCTGGCTCGCTCATGTAGCGCTCGGTATAAATCGAGTCGTAGTCGCGCCAGTCGGTCACAGGAGCCACGGAAACCCCGGCGCGAAAGCGGTCGGAGTGCGACATGGCGTAGATCGTGAAAGTGCCGCCCCAGCTCCATCCCCACCAGCCCAGGCGCTTGGGGTCCAGTTGCGGATACTGCGCCAGAGCGGCGTCCACCACGGTCAACTGATCTTCCAGTTGGACCGGGCCGAAGTTGTGATAAGCGGCCTGGGCAAAGGCGCGGCCGCGGCCACCCATGCCGCGATTGTCGGTATGCAGCACGGCAAAACCGTGCTGGGCCAGCAGTTCGTCGAAGAGCAGTTCGTTGCTCCACTTGTTGATGACCGTGGGCTCGCCGGGACCGCCGTAGGGGTTCACGATCAGCGGCACGCTGGCCGCGTTATTGCTTTCCGGCAGCAGCAGCGTGGCATAGAGCATCGTCCCGTCGTGAGCCTTCACCTTCAGAGGCAGCGGCGCATGCAGATGGTAAGGCTTCAGCGGCAGCGGCGACCACAGGGTCTGGCACTTGCCCGCCTGCGCACAGAGCCACAGCGACGGGGGCTCCATGAGCGAAGATTGCTTGTCCACAAATGCGCTGCCCGCAGGCGCAAAAGTGCGCTCATGGAAGCCAGCTTCCGCGCTCAACTGCTTACGCACGCCGTTGAAGCTGACCTGCCACAACTGCTCGTCCTGCGCGTTGCTCTCGTTCGAGGCGTAGTCAACGAATTTGCCCGCGGTATCCACGCGCAACACGTCGCTAACCTCGAAGTCGCCCTGCGTCAGTTGCTTTTCCAATTTCGCGGTTGCGTGAGCCGGGCGGCCCTGGTCGTAGCTGTAGAGATAGAGATGGCTGTGGCCGTCGGCCCAACTCGTCAGGACAATGCTGCCATCGCCCACGAAGATGTCGTACTTTTCGTCGAAGAACTTCTCGTCTTCCAGTTGCAGCGCCGCGTGCGCTTGGCCCGTCCGGGCGTCGGCAAAGTAGAGAGCGCGATGCTTCTGGTCGCGGGTCAGCGTCTCGATCCACAGAGTGCCAGCGTCCACCCAGCCGAAGCGCGGAATGTAGTCCTCGCCCGCGCGAATCGGCAGCGCGGCCCACACTGTTTTGCCGCCCTCGGCGCTTACCACGCCCACGCGCACGGCGGGGTTCGGGTCGCCGGGCTGCGGGTAGCGCTGCGCCTCCACCTTCGCGTGCGTGGGAATCCAGTCGGTGATGGGATACTGCGGCACAGCGGCTTCGTTCATTTCGAGATAGGCCAGGCTCTTTGAGTCCGGCGACCACGAGTAGTTGCTGCGCGTTTCCAGCTCTTCGAGGTAGATCCAATCCACCGCGCCGTTGAGCGTCTCCGCGTTGGGCGCTGGAGCCACCATGGTCACGGGCCGCGCCGGCTCCTTCAGCCGCACCACCGCCAACCCGTGATCGCGCAGGAACGAGATGGATTCGCCGTCGGGCGAGAAGCTGGGGTCGTCGCCCGAGGACGCCCCGGTCGAGCCGACCTCCACGCTCGCGCTGTTGCGCAGGTCATAGAGCCATAGCCTTCCGTTTCTGTCGAAGAGCAAATGGGCTGAATCCGGCGCCCACAGGTAGCTGGGCTGCTTGTAGCGTTCGCGATGGTCGCGGTCCGTCTCTGTGTCTTTCCCTGCCGTCATGGAAGCCAGCGCGGCGCGGCTTACCAGCACATGCGCCTTGCCTGTCGCGGGGTCCATGTCTATCAGCGCGCCGCCGTCCATATAGGTCAGGTGCTTCGCGTCCGGCGACCAGCTCAGTTCGTCGGGCGGATGCCCAATCAGCGGTCCATGGGCAAAGATCGCCTCCACCGTCAGAGGCTTCTGCAGTGCCTGGCCGGCCAGGGGAAGAGTTGCAAGGGAAAAGGCAACAAAGCTGAAGAGCAACAGGGCGGTTCTGCGGGTCAAGATAAACTCCTCCAGGAGCGGAGCACGGCCATTGCCTTGCAGGCTGTGTGCGAAAAAGAATGGGCTTCCAACGAGAAGTCTAAACCAGCGCGCGGGGGCGGATGCGCTGGTTTAGATCAGCGGTTTTCTGTGCGCCGTTTACCGCAACGCCGCCGCGCGCTTGCGATAGGCATCCATGCTCATCTGCAGAATCTCCCAGGCCAGGCTGAGAACGGTGATGGCGAGGACAATCAACGCACCCAGGTGGATGGCCTTGTTGATCGAGTCCGCTGCCGCGCCATAGCGCGCCTGGTCCAGCGCGGGATGCTTGAGCGTGACAAATACCTGATCGCGGACGTTGACGAGCAGCCCCAGCGGAATCAGGCCGAAGGCGCTCATCACGATATGCTGCAAGCGCCGCGAGTTCTGCCACGCTCCGCGAGCCAGGTCCACCGAGCGCCAGGCCAGTTGCAACACATTCAGCGCGACCACTGCCCAGTAGAAGGCGACCCAGAAGGGCGCCAGTTGGAAGGGCGAAACAGGCAGATAGAAGACTCCCGGCCCCAGCAGCAGGTAGGGATAATGGGGGACCAGCAAGAGCCAAATCAGGAAGAGGAAGCCGAAAACCTCTTCGGCGACAGCATGGGCGAAGCTGCGCGGCTTCTTTCCGCCGGCCTCTTCCTTTTCCAGAGGAGGCAGTGTGCCGGGCGACCAATCGGCCGTGACGCCGGCAATTTCCGGACACTTCTCCGGATAATGCGTGGCGGCGAACTCGATGACGGCAAAGATGAGCGTGACCCAGGCGGCGACCTGCATGAGAATGGCCGGCACGCGAAGCACCGCTTCCAAAACGGCGGCCCCGTTCGGGGTCTGCGTGGCAATCTGCAACGCGCTAACAATCGCGTAGATGATCATGGACCACAGGAAGGCCAGCCGCAAAACGAACCAGTAGGTGGGGAAGAGAGCCGGCCCGATCAGGAACTGCTGCGGCTGATAACGCGCGGCCACGCGCATCGGCGGCCCGATTTGCCTGAGCCAGTCCTCTGTTTCGCCTGTCGAGAGCGGGCGGCCCAGCGCGGCCTCCTTGTCCTCAAGCTGCGCCTCGAGGTTGGCCCGGAGTTCGGCGATGATGTCGTCCTGCCGCTTCCAGGGCAGGTGCTTCTTCACGGCTTGCAGGTAACGATCGAGAAGTTCCATGGCGATTTCCTTCGGATTTACAGAATGTTGTCGATGGATGCGTTGATGGCCCGCCACTCGCCGAGCAACTGGCCGAAGATCCGCTGGCCGTCGCTGGAGAGGTGGTAGAACCGCTTGTTGCGCTTGTCTTCCTCGCGCCATTCGCTGGCCAGCAGCCCCTGGGTTTCCAGGCGGCGCAGCAGCGGATAGAGCGTGCTTTCGTCAATTTCCAGGC
>Ga0255356_1001442_pt1 | contig 14916 bp, 8 predicted proteins | sample HBST100metaG_FD_189944 | JGI IMG/M metagenome (GOLD analysis project Ga0255356, IMG submission 189944) | Peat soil microbial communities from Stordalen Mire, Sweden - H.B.S.T100 | ecosystem: Environmental > Terrestrial > Soil > Wetlands > Peat | place: Sweden: Norrbotten County, Stordalen Mire... | reverse complement strand
ATATGGGGGGGGGGTGGGGGGGGTGCCCACGCCGTCGTGAAAGTTTCCCCCCACAACCCCAATCTCCTATTGTGCGCCGAAGGAGGTTAATTCTCTGCAACCAGTTGTGGTGGGGCAGACTCGGTAATCTGAATCCCGGCAGGAGTTGAGGCAGAGGGTCGAGCTATCCCAGGTTCCAGAAGCGGAACCTGGGGCACCCGGCACCCTCAGTTGTGAACTGGTTAAGATTTCAAAAACTTAGGGTGCGCCACCCGCCGACTTGCATATCGAAGAGTCGCCCATCGTCGTCGCCCGGAAAATTGGGATGGCACATCATGACACGGATTCCAGTCTAGGCTTGCGTTGACGGATTCTCCTTCGCAGGATAAGGACTCTTCAACCTTGTACGCTGCGCCTTCTGCGGCGTGGCGTCGGTACAGGCGGCAGCAGTGGCGTGGAAAGCTGTTCGTAGAGGGCGAAGAGATACTCGACTCGCTCACGGTCACTGGCGAAGGGTTCGGGGCGGTAGCAACGTTCAACTGCCCGGTCTAGGCGTGTGTGGGCTTGAACCAATTCCGGCGGCATCGTGAGCGGGTCGTAGAGTTGAGCCAAGGTGGAGTCGTTGTGGTGTGCGCGTTCATCTAGGACGGCCTGAGCCAGTTCCTCGACCCTCGCAACGTGCGCTGGAGTTGGATTCTGAGGCCACGGATAGTTGTTGTACACGAGGGTGTTCGAATAGCGGAAATCGGATTTCAGACGACCCGCGACCAGCTTTACCCACGACATGTGCATGGAGGATGTGAGAACCCCAAGGTGGTACCTAGTGAATCCTTCAATGCACAACGTCTCGGTAGCGGCGATGACGGTGGGAGGAAGGATTTGAATGGGTATATATCGCCGCGTCTGCGAGGATGTCTTTGGAATGGCTAAGTAGTCTGTTGTGGGTTGTCGGATTTCACCAAAGAGCGCGGGGGTGGAGGCGAGTTCACGGGTAGTTTCTCTTCTGCTCTCCATCCGGTAGTCATGGACTGCCGCAATGCGGCGTCTGACCTCGGCTGAAGTTATTTGATTGGGAGAAATACCTCTTAGCCACAGACAGTATCGCATTTCTCCATTCATCAAGTCTTCAGCGCCGATGAACCGGCGTACCAACACTTCGTTCGCGGTACTCTCTGCAATCAGGTGTTCACGTTCCTCAGGCGATAGCAAGAGATGCCCTCCGTCGTTCGCCATGTTTCCAAATACAATCGGCGGCGCAACCGACAGCGGTGTAGTCCTCTTTCGAATTGTGGTATTACCCCCCTCAACGAGGTAGGGACTGATATTGGTTACCGTGCTTGCCGGGAAGTTTGTCTCCGTGGCGTCGGGGATGTAGAGGGTCTTAATCGTACGAGATACTTGTGAGAAGCCAATGATGACCACATGTACGTGCGCCTTGCCCCGTGCCTCGCTAGTCCACTCGAATGTTTGATAGGCGAAGTTGATGGTCAAATGAAACGCACCGTAGAGATACTGCCAAAGGATGCCGGGTTGCTCACCTTGCGAGATGGAATTGGTGGAAACAAAGGCGACTTCGATGGGTGTCCCGTTGATATACCGGGCGGCTTTGATGTACCAAGCCGTTACGTAGTCGAGGACACCGGCTCCGGTGATTCCACCAGCCTCCGCTATGACCCGCAGCATATCATCCTTCTGAGACCCGCTCATCAGGCTCTTGCCAACGAACGGCGGGTTGCCGAGCACGTATGAACATTGCGCTGCGGGAAGAAGGTCGCCCCACTCCATGTGAAGTGCGTTGTCAAGTCGGATGTGGGGAGAGTTCCGCAGCGGAAGGCGGACGAACGGCTGCGAGAAGGCTGCAAGAATATGCAGGTTGGATTGGTGGTCCATGAGCCAGAGGGCCACTTCAGCAATGCGGGCAGGCCACTCCTCAACTTCGATGCCGTAGAACTGATGGACATCCACCTGTGAGAGACGGTTGACCTCATCGAGGGTGAATGCCTGCTGGCCGCTATGCTGAGCCTGAAGAACTTCAAGTTCAAGGACTCGCAGTTCGCGGTAGGCAATGACGAGGAAGTTTCCGCAGCCGCAAGCTGGGTCAAGGAATCTGAGTTGTGTAAGCCGCACCCGAAACTGTTCAAGCCTGTTCGCTCGACGACCGGAACGGTCTCTTTCAATTGAAGCGAATTCTTCTCGCAGAGAATCCAGAAAGAGCGGGTGAATCACCCTGAGGATGTCACGTTCACTGGTATAGTGAGCACCAATCTTCCGGCGCTCCTCAGGCTTCATGACCTCTTGGAATAGCGCACCGAAGATGGCGGGGGAGATACGCGACCAATCGAAGTTGGTAGCCGCAAGCAGCGCGGTACGCATGTCAGCGTTGAACGCTGCGAACTGGAGGTGTTCGGCAAACAGCGCACCGTTGATATAGGGAAAGGCTTGGAGGTCTTGGTCGAGGTTGCGCTGCCGTAAATGAGTATCCGTGTTCAGAGTCTCAAAGAGTTCGGCGAGAGCCCTACCCAAGTCGTTGCCGTCAGGATGCGTGTGGTTCTCGACGTAGAGTTTGAACGCCTCTGGCTCGAAGATGTGGGTGTTCTCGGCGAACATGCAAAACAGGACGCGCACGAGGAATCGTTCGAGGTCATGGCCAGTGTACCCGCCTGCCTTGAGTGTGTCGTGAAGGCTCGCCATAATCGTGACGGCTTTAAGGTTGAGTTGGTCGGGTGCCTTGGCGGTGTGAACCTTGTATCCGGGGATGAACGCGAAGTCACGAACGCGGTCGGGGAGTTCATCGAGTGGGAACTCAGTTCTCAGATAGCGACGGGTGCGGAACAGTGGGAGTTCGAGTTGCTCGTCCGGTTCCAAGTCATATAGCGCAAACCTCTGGAAGTCCGAGAGAAGTACGTATCGCGGTATCTCGTCGCCACGGCCCACGGTCTGCAAATCCTGAACGTAGTCGAATGCCTGTGTCTCGGCTGCTTCGAGGCTGGCACCAGCAGTCTTGTGTTCGACGAGAAGCTTGCCCTTCCAGAGCAAGTCAATAAAGCCGTAGGTTCCACGCAGACGGCGGACGGGTTCTTCGAAAGAGGCCACGGTGCGTCGGGGTATGCCGAAGACGAGAAAGAACTCGTTCCAAAAAGTTTGCTTGTCAGCCTGCTCACGGGCGGCTGAAGACCAGTCGCGGGCAAAGAGGACGGCACGCTGATGGATTTCATTCCAAGAAAGACCGGGCATCAGGGGCACCTTCCAAAGACGGATTGGGTTTCAAAATCATCGAACGCAACTTCCGGCGGGTAGCCCAGGTCTCGATTTTGAGACCTGGGATCGGGTAGACCATCCCGCCGCGCTCCGGTCCAGAAGGACTCGATCTCCACGGTACCTATTTCTCCCGTCGCGTAGTGCCGGAAACTCGACCATTGCCATTGCTCCGGCTTCTCGACCAAGCCCCGCTTCACCGGATTCCGATGCATATACCGGATCTTTTCGACGCGCTTCTCTTCGTTATGTACGTTGAAATCGTAGTACCGCGCCTGCCAGAAAGGACGTTCCCTGCTTTGAACGGAAACAGATAGCTTCAAGGCCTGGATCGCCTTGGAAAGGAGCGCCTTCTTCGGCTCGCTGACCAGCAGATGAACGTGTTCCGGCATGACGACATAGCCGCAGGCAACAAAGTCGTAGCGCAGGCGAATCACCTCTAAGGATCGCTCGAATAACTCGCGCGCCTACACCGTGCCAAGGTGCTAAAACCTGTGATAGCAAGTGAAGCTGATGAAGTGAAAGCAGCCGCATTGCTGGTAACGAACTAACCCTTTTGGCATACCCTCATCCTAAATCCAAAGCGGCGGATCGGGGTTCATCGTCTCCCAGGTCTCAAATGCGAGACCTGGGCCACCCGGCCAGATCGTCTCCCACATCTCAGAATCGAGATGTGGGCCACCCGCCCGCTCATCGCGATAAAGCCGCGATGAACGGGGCACAGTCCCGGATACTGTGATGAGTGGGCCACCTGCCTATCCCAGGTGCCCAAATGCGAGGCACCTGGGGCACCCATTCATTTTGGGAGGGTCAGATGTGGGGCACCCGCTGAACAAGTCAGGGTGCGCCACCGGCGCTGCGCGTCCGCTACTTGAGTGGGGCAGTTCGATGAATATGCTCGATCTGCTTGCCGTAGCGTCCGAGGAGGGCGTTCCAGCGGATGATGGCGATCTCTTCGAGCATCTTGATGCCGTCTTTGAGATAGCTCATGCGGCTGCGCTCGTCGTGAGCCCAGCTCACGGGCACCTCGACGACGTCGTAACCGCGCTTGAGGGCGATGAAGAGAATCTCGGGGTCGAAGCCCCAACGCTCGATGGTCTGAAGCTGGAAGACGGTCTGCGCGGCGGCGCGGGTGAAGGCCTTGAATCCACACTGCGTATCGGCAAAGCGGAGCCCCATGACGCCGCGGGTGACGGCATTGAAACAGCGCCCGAAAAATTGCCGGTAGAGGGGCTGGCGATGGGTCTGGCGGCCGCTCTCAAGCCAGCGGGAGCCGATGGCGATGTCAGCACCCTGGGCAATGGCGTCAAAGAGGCGTTCCGCCTCCTCGATGGGCGCCGAGAGGTCAGAATCCGTGAACATGACCACCTCTCCCAAGGCCTGGAGGATGCCGAAGCGCACACTGTAGCCCTTGCCGCGGTTGGTGGAGTTCTCGACGAGGCGAACCTCGGGGGCATGGGCGGCAAAGGCCCGCACCACGGCGGCCGTCGCGTCGCGCGATCCGTCGTTGACCACGATAACCTCCGCGGCCCAACCGCGCTCGCGGATGCAGGAGACGACCGACTGAAGCGTCGCGGGAATGCGGGCGCTCTCATTGAAAGCCGGAATCACAATGCTGTACTTCGGATACTGCGTCACGCCACCAACCACCCCCTGGCCAATGCTCCGATTGTTCTCGGGCGAGTTTTCCAGGGAAAGACTCTGGACATGATAACGCGAGCGGCTGGGGTTGACCCTATCAATCTCGGGCGCGAGGTTTTTTGCCACCATCCCGCCCATGCGAAAAAGCCCAATTCTGAGAGAAGTTGTTTATTTTTCGCGCTTTCCGGGGCGGAATCCGGTTATGCTGTGAGCGGAGGCCTAGAGAATATGACAAAGGCGGACTTGGTGGAAAAGGTGACCGGCTTGGGCGATTTGACGCGCCGGGACGGAGAGGTCATCGTGGAGACCATCTTTGGGTCGGTGATCGGCGCGCTACAAGGCGGGGACAAGATTGAGATTCGCGGCTTTGGATCGTTTCGCATCCGGCAGCGCAATCCCCGGATTGGACGCAACCCTAAGACTGGCGAACGCGTAGAGGTTCCGGCTAAACGGGTTCCCTACTTCAAACCCTCAAAGGAACTGCGCGACCTGGTGAACCCCGGCGAGGCTGCCAAGGCTTCCTGAACGCTCAAAAAAACTGATGACGTGAACTCCTGCTTCGCCTTTTGTGAGGCGAGGGGGAGTTCTGTTTTTTTGAGTGTGCGGCGGGGTTTGATGCTGCCGCGAAAGGGTTGTGGTTTGTCAGGTCGCCAAAGGCGAGAGCTGGGGCACCCGGCACCCGGCCTAATCAGGGGCGATGCCGATTACGCTCAACATGCGTCCGGTGTGGCCCTGGGAGGCGCGGTGGGAGAAGAACAGCTCGGGGTGGCAGCTTGTGCAGCCGCCCACCACCTGGATTGACCGGGGTTTGAGGCCCGCGGCCAGCAACTGGCGGCGGTTGGCCTCGGCTAGGTCGAGATGGAGGCTGGGGCCGATGGGTGAATGGCCGGGGGCGCGCTGGGTGAGAAACAGCATGGGATATTTGGTTCGGACCGCATCGGCATCGTCCACCTCGCGGAAAAGCTCGGCGGCATAAGCGAACTGGGATTCAAAGCTGGAGAGCATTTCTTCGCCCACGGAGTAGCAGCAGGCGCCGATTCCGGGGCCGATGGCGGCAATCAAATCCTCAGGCCGGGAACCGAATTCAAACCTCATGCGGCCTACGCCGGTTTCGACAATCCGCTTGACCGTGCCCCGCCAGCCGGCATGGAAGACAGACACCGCGCGGCGCTTGCGATCGGCCACCAGCACGGGAATGCAGTCGGCGGTCTGAATGCCCAGCAGAAGGCCGGGCTGATCGGTCATGAGGCCGTCGCCTTTCCACCCCGGCGACGAAGACCTGTCGCTGGGGACCGCGCAGGCAGCGGCCTCGGCGCCGATTACAGCCAAAACGCTGGAATGAACCTGGCGGATGGTGAGGAGCGGCGTGGCCGGATCACCAGTGACGGCCTCGGCCAGTAGTTGCCTGTTCCGGGCAACCGTCTCAGGGTCGTCGGCGACTGTAAGGCTGAGATTCAGATCGCCCGGCGCGTCTTCAGCACAGAAGCAGCGGCTGAGGCCGCCTTTGCGGGTGCTGAAACCGTGCCAGAGCCATGGCATCTGCTGCCAGCCGGGAACCGGGAGCCATTGGACTCCGTTCGGAGAGACGCGGGGAGTGGGCGCGGGCTGCGACAGGTCGCTTTTGTCAGTGCGTTCAAAACGCATGCGGCGGGTAACGCCGGCAGCCTTGCCACGGAGATTGCGAACCAGGCCCGCCTGCTGAAACAGATCGTCGATCGCCTGGACTTCAGGGCCGGAGCGGGAGTTTGGCTTGGAAGAAGACGGCATGACAATTCAATTCTATCTGGAGCAATATCAGGCATTCGCTCGGGTGAGCGAATGGGCCTGCCTTCCGGCAGGCCCGCTCGAGAGGCATTTGAGGGGAGGGGTCCAGGGGGGCTTAAGGGAAGGGGTCCGTACAGGACCTTCAAAAAGGAGTGGATACCTTTCGTGGAAGGGACGATTTTCGGGGAAGCCTCTGCTTGTTACTTAATCAGATGCGGGAAGATAAGAAAGGTTGCACTGCTGGAAACGGTCGCGGCGAGATTCGATTGCTGGCTTCATTTTCGAGGCCGCGCTGTTACCTATCCGGCACCCCCCCCGTATACAAAAGAACAATAATCAAGTTGCATCGGCATGGCGAGAATTGTCACTCTCTAAAGAGTGAAACGCTGGTATTACATTGTGTTGCTCGGATTGGGAATCTCTGGCGTGGCATACGCCTATCTGCATCGCCATGAGCTTGGACTGGCCGGCGCCCACGGCTTTGGGAACAGTGAAGGAACAAGTTCCGGCGATGCCGCGCTGCCGCCCCGGCCAGCGCACATTAACTGGCAGACCGTGGACCGCTCCGGCGACGGCTTCAAGGTGGAGATGCCCAGCGACACGAAGGAAATCCAGATTCCGGCTTACAACGAGAGCAACGGATCGGAGCCGGTGAACATGATCTTCTCAAACCCGGACGGCGGCACCGCATTTGCCGTGGCGTGGGCAAACAATCCGCCGGTGATGCGGAGGAATGGGCAGGCGCCGGAGCGGACCCTGGAGATGGCGCGGGATGGGGCGCTGGCGCGTACGCAAACCACACTCATCAGCGAATCGCGAAGCAACCCTGGGGGCTTTCCGGCAAGGGATTTTGTGGCCAGCAACGCAGGCGGCGGCGTGCTGGATTCGCGGCTGATCTGTGCCGGCCAGCACTTGTACATGCTTACCGCGACCTTCCCCTCGAAGAGCGCGCGCCGGGAGCAGGACGTAACTCGATTCTTCAGCTCGTTTGCGCCCACTGAGTCCACGCGCCTGCCCGAAACCGTGCCGGCCGCTGGCGCGGCAGGGATAAAGCCGTGACAGAAAAGGGCTGATTCTGAGGGAAATACCCGAAAAGTGTGCCCCAGGGGCTGAAGCCCCAGTTGATTTAATTGCGCTTGTGGCACGGCTGAAGTCGTGTCCTGTTACAAAGCAGCGTTTTTCCGCAGGCCGTTAATACTACAGTTGTACTTGCTTCGGATCGCCCCGATCCGGGCCTGAAGGCCTCGATATTTGACCCATTTTTCAGGGGGCTGAAGCCCCCTGCTCCCTCCGGAATTTGCGATCTACAACTGTAGTATTAAGCCCAGGTCCATTCTGCATGGTTTATATACGGACTGAAGCCCGTACCCTTCAAAGCAGTTAAACGGCCGTCTGTGTGGTGGTCACCGCTCGTGTTTGGCGACTTTCGCGGGCGGGCGCGCTCAGGCGGAGTGTGCGTGCGGACGCGCGGCCTTCTCAACGAAGTAGGTGATAAGGCCGACCGGCAGGAAGCGGACAAGGAACGCCGTGAACCGGCCGCCGAAGTAGGGGACGATGGTCCGCTGGCCGCGGGCCAGGGCGGCAACAGCCAGACGGGCTACATCCGCAACTGGCTGCATGTGACCCTTGAGCGCGCCGGCGTGGGCTACGTCAAAGAACTCGCTATCAGTGGGCCCTGGGCAGAGCGCGGTGACCTTGACGCCGAATCGAGCCACCTCAGCCGCCAGCCCCAGGGCAAAGAAACGGTCGAAAACCTTGGTGGCCGCGTAGGTGGCGATGTAAGGCACGGGCTGGAAGCTGGCCGTGGAGGCGAGCACCAGCACCCATCCGCGACGGCGCTCGACCATGCGCGGGACAAAAAGCCGCGAGAGGCGCACCACGGCCTCGCAGTTGACGCGGACCTGACTCAACTCCTGCTCGACGGGACTCTCGTAGAAGGCGCCAAACTGGCCCAGGCCGGCGTTGTTGATGAGGATATCGACCGCGAGACCAGCGCCCTCGGTGGCGTCGTAAAGCTGCTGGGGCGCGGCGGGGTCGTTCAGGTCCGCGAGGACGATGCGGACCTCGGCGCCCTTGGCGGTGAGGCCGGCGGCCAGGGATTCTAGCCGGTCTTTGCGGCGCGCCGTGAGGATGAGTTTGGCTCCGTGGCCAGCCAGTTCACGCGCCAGCGCCGCGCCAATGCCGGAGCTGGCTCCGGTGACCAGCGCCCATTTGCCGTTGAAATCGTGTGTGTTTGCCATCGCGGAATCATCATAGCGGATGAGGCGCAATGGGAAGGCTCAGGTCTCTGACCGGATGAAGAAGTTTCATTGAGTTCGTGCTTTCCCAGGTCCCAAAATCGGGACCTGGGGCACCCAGCATTGGTACAGCTTCAAGCGGTCAGAAACCTGGGCGCAAAAACAAAGGCGCGCCGAGGGTGGGGCACCCCAGCAAGTTAGCCAGTTAGCGCACCGCTACGGCTGGGAGCCAGCGGCAATCAGGTCGCCTTCAAACTCCTCGTTGAGCCACTGGCTGAATGCCGCAAACTCCTCGTCGCGGCCGAGGAAGTCGCGGACCATCTGGCGGCCGGGCTTCGATCCGCCTTGTTCGAGGACGGCGGTGCGGTAGCGGCTGCCGGCGTCGCAGCCCAACAAGTCCTGAGGGTCGAATTGGGCGAAGAAGTCCAGGGCGATGACCTTGTCAAAGGCGTAGGTGTAGTAATTCGACGAATAACCGGTGAGGTGGCCGAAGCTGGCATACATGCGGTTGCCTTCAAGCCAGGTCCAGGGCTGGAGGGTCTGGTAAAGCTGCCTGGTGGCGCTGTCGAGGTCGAGGCCGGCGGGGTTCTGGTCATGGAGGTCGAGCGAGAGGGTGGTGTAGTAGAGCTGCGAGCGGACCCAGTCGGCGCGGCCGAAGGCTCCGGCGAGCTTCATTTTCCTGATGGTTTCGGAGGGAAGCGTTTCGCCTGTCTGGTAATGCTTCGCGAAGGCCTGGAGCAGCTTTTCGTCGCGGAAGAACTCTTCGAGCACCTGCGAGGGAACCTCGATGAAGTCGCCTTCGGTGGCGAAGCCGGAGACGCCCGCCCACTCGGTTTGGCCGCCGAGGATGGCATGCATCAGGTGACCGAATTCATGGAAGAAGGTGACTACATCGTTGTATTGCAAGAGGCCAGGATCGTCCGGCTCACCGCCGGGAAAGTTGCAGATGAGAGCGGCTTCGGGCAGGGCGCGGCCTCGCACTCCGGTGACGACGGGCGCGGCGGAGAACCACTTGTCCTTGCCCTCGCGGGGGTGCATGTCGAGATAGAAACGACCCACGTGCCGACCGCCGTCGAAGACCTCGAAGACCGAGACGGCAGGATGCCAGCCGGGAGCGGAGGAGGGGCGGAATTCGATTTTGAAGAGGCGCGCGGCCGTCTGGAGCACTCCGGCCTGGACCTGCGCGTAGGGGAAATAGGGGCGGACGGATTGCGAGTCGAAGTCGAAGGCGGAGCGGCGGAACTGCTCATACCAGTAGGCTCGGCTGGTGATGTCGATGGCCGCGATGGCGGGCTGGCTTTGGCGGGCAAAGGCAAGAATCAGCTCGTGCTCGCGGAGGGCGCCCTGGCGGCTGGCCTCGTTCAATTTGGACAAGAAGGCGCGCACGTTGGCCGCCGAACCCATCATCTGGTCGGCAGTGGCCAGATCGGCCCAGCTACGGAAGCCGAGGATGGTGGCGATCTGCTGGCGGGTGGCCAGCAGGTCAAGAAGAATCCGCTTGTTGGCCGGGTAGGCGCGGGTGTTATAAGCCAGGAACATGCGCTCGCGAAGGGCGGCGCTGGCGGCAAAGGTCATGACTGGCTGCATGTCGGGCTGGTCGGTGGAGAGCGTGATGCGGCCCTCGGCATCGGGCTGATGGCGGGCGAGGTAGTCGGCGGGCAGGCCGTCGAGCTCGTCTGCCGTGGCTTGGATGGTCTTGGCTCCCTCCTGGATGTTGCGGCTGAACTCGAGCGAGAGACGGGTAGCCTGCTCATGCAGGGCTTGCAGGCGGTCACGGGTGGCCTGGTCCTTGTCAACGCCGGCCAGCCGGTAGCCAAGCAGGGTGCGCTGGAGGAAATGTATTGTGGCCGGAGTGGCGCCGTCCAGACCGATGGCCGCGAGCGCCTCGTAGACGGCGCGATTGAGGCTGAGCGCGCTGCCGGCCATGGCTACCCGCTGAGCTTCCTGCTGGGCCTGGTCGCGCACGGCGCTGTCGGCCGCCACGGAGTTGAGCACCCCAGCCTGCGCACCGGCCAGGCTGAGCTGCTCAATGGCGGCGTCAAAAAGGCGCAGCGAATTCTCTGGCGTACGCGGCCCCTGGACCGCGAGCAGAGCGGCTAGGGCCGCCTCGTGCGCCTCGATACGGGCACTGACCCAGGCAGTGAGCGCCTCGGCGGACGCGGCTCCGGCGGCCTCCCAGGCGTGAAGGTCTTCAGGCGCGGCAACGGCGGCGGGGTTTTGAGCAGGCATAGTGGGCAATCCTCCTTCAACCTTTAAGGGTGCCACAGCGGAGCGGGTTGGGGCGCGGCCGAGTTTGCACAGGGGCAGCGCAATTCCGTTGTTGCATCCAGAGCAGAACCCTTTTAAGATGCGTCAATTGAGACAATGATTCGCGCCGCTCACAGTACGCTTGTTTCCACTGCCGCGCCGGCAACGCCAAGGCTGCGCGTAGGCAAGCTGTGCGTGGCCATTCAAGCCGGTTCGGCGGCGGCGATGATGGAACGGGCGCAGGCGGCGCTGGCCGACTCCAAGTTTCTGGAGTTTCGGCTGGATTCGCTGGCCAAACCGGCGGCGGCGCTGGGGCAGTTGAGAGAATTTTTGGCCGAGCACCGCGACGTGACGGCAATCGCCACCTGCCGGCGCAAGGAGTTTGGCGGGCACTTCGTGCGGTCCTTGACGGAGGAGTTTGCAACGCTATTAAGAGCCGCCGAAGCAGGCTGCCGGATCGTGGACCTCGAAGTGGAGTCGGCCGAGGAGGCCAAGCCGGCGCAACTGAGCAAGTTTCGCGCCGGGCTGCGGGAGGCGGGCGCGGCGCTGCTGGTGAGCTTCCACGACTTTACGCGGACCCAAGGCCTGGAGCAGGCGGCGCAACGGATCGAGGCCTTCGAGCCAGATTTTGTGAAAGTGGTTTCGACGGCGCGGACGCTGGCCGACAATCTTGCGGTGCTGCGGATGATCGAGGACCGGTCGCTCTCAGCGCATGTGGTGGGCATCGCCATGGGCGAAGAGGGCATTGTGAGCCGGGTGCTGGGGCCGAGGGCGGGAGCGGAGTTCACGTTTGCTTCGTCCTGCGATGGGGCCGAGACCGCCGCGGGCCAGGTGACCGCGCGAACACTGCGCGACCTCTACCGCGTGGAGCACTTGGACCAGGCGACGCGCGTCTTTGGCGTGGCCGGCAATCCGATTGCGCACTCGCTTTCGCCGCTGATGCAGAACACGGCCTTCCGCCGCGAGGGCGTGAACGCCGTGCTGCTGCCGCTGAAAGTGCGCATGCTGGACGACCTGCTCGCCCTGGTGCGCGAGCTGCCGCTGGCCGGCGTGGCCGTGACCATGCCGCTGAAGCGGGAAGTGCTGCCGCACCTGGCCAATATGGATCCGCTGACCGCGCGCATTGGAGCTTGCAACACGCTGCGCACCGGGGCGGACGGCAAGCTCTACGGCTTCAATACCGACGTGGCCGGGGTGGTGAGGCCGCTGGAAAAACGGCTGAAGTTGAAGGGCGCGCGGATTGCCGTGCTAGGCGCGGGAGGCGCGGCGCGGGCCGCCGTCTTCGGACTGGTGGAGCAGGGCGCGGAGGTCTTCATCGTCAACCGCACCCATGAAACCGCGGTTGCGCTGGCCAAGCAGGCCAAAGCCAAGGCGCTGAAGCACGAGCTGTTTGCAAGAGGCCACTTCGACGTGCTGATCAACACCACACCGTGCGGCATGGCCGGAGAGAAACAGGCGCTGCCCATTGCGGAAAATGAATTGAACGCAGGGCTGGTCTTCGACCTGGTCTACAACCCTCTGGAGACGCCGCTGCTGAAGCTGGCGAAGGAGCGCGGCATCCCGGTGGTGAGCGGAGTGGAGATGTTTGTGCAGCAGGGCGCGCGGCAGTTCGAGATCTGGACCGGGAAACCGGCTCCCGAGGCGGAGATGCTGCGGGTGGTGGAGTTGGCGCTGAAGCGGCGGGGGTGAGGGCGAGGGCTCCTGCATTCCCAGGTCTCAGAATCGAGACCTGGGGCACCCCGGCGCATAGATTTCATTTCGCGCCAAGGGCTGCTGGCGCTGAATAGGGGCTATGTCTGGTTTGGCGGTTAACCGGGAATTGCCGCAAGTCTGGTCTAGTGATACGCCCAAAGTAGGCTTGCCTCTTTGTGCATTTCGGCGTCAAACAGCACGAAGCCTTCTGTGTCTTCTGGTTGCTCCAGAATAAATATCACTTCAGACCTTCCATCGTTGTCATAATCGCCTGCGTCAAGGAGCGACATAAAAGAGCCGACTCGACGGGCATGACCGTCCGCAGTTACAAAGAACCATGGGGAGGAGCCCGCATCGTTCGGATCATCGACGTATCCGCAATCTCCCGCGTTCAAGTTGGACTCAACCAAGAAAGTGCCCTTATTGGATGCGTAGGTGGCGTGGAAGCTTAGCGAGGAATCAGGGAACTTCCAGTTGTACTGCACAATCTTTTCTTCCTTGCAGCGATAAACGTGGGGAAAGTCTTTGCGAAATGCTTTGCGGACGAGGGATGCAATCGCTTCTGGTGGTTGAGATAGACGCTTCCAACCGTCAGGATCGCTTGTGTACGGCTTGGAGACGACAACCAACGGGCGTCTTCCCTTGGTCGGTCCGGCCGCCAAGGGACTGTATTTCTCGGACGGTGCCCCAACTGACGGGGTGGCCGTGGCGGGCGTGACGACTGCTTGAACCGCCGTTAAATATCTGGAGCTTCCTTCCTTGGGCTTGCCGCCAATTGGAATCGCTTTGCTTGTAACCGGTCCGAGGCTCCGGCCGTCAAAAGCCACAGTCCAATTGATTTTAGCGGGGATCGAGGCTGGTTCAACCTTGCGCCATCCCGCTTTTGTTTTCTCGAACGCAGGCCGGATGAGTCTGTCGCCAGCGACACCGGGTTTCCAGTTGACCATTTCTTCGCGCGCATCATCGAGAATGCCGATCAAAACGCGCTCGGTGCCGGCAGATTCTGTAGTTTGGGCGAATGCAAGATGGCCAGGAAGTGATGCGCAGAGCAGTATCCAGATGCAATTGGCACGAAGCATAAGAGCACTCTCCTGAACAGTCTACTCTGCGTTCTGGGAGTATCGTCGCCAACTCGGCAGTTACCATGCAGTTACCCCGGCAGGCCCGGCGGAATTCGGGCAAACGCGAAAGCTCTGACTCTTGCCAAAAACTCGGTTCAAAAGGGTACTTTTCAGGCAAAAATCCTGATGGTATATGTCGGATCGATTAGCTGCCCGTGGTGAAAGTCCAGATTGCTGAAAAACACCCCTCAGGGGCTAAAGCCCATCGTTTATTATCAGCAACTTACGGCACGACTGAAGTCGTGCCCTGACGCTTCTTGCCCACCCTGACGCTTCTTGGACACGGAATGCGTTTTTCCCGCAACCTGTAAAGCCAGCGTTGATTCTGTTGGCTGAGCCACGGGAAATCTTCAACAAATTCTTACTTGGTTTTCTTCTTCGCCGGTTTGGCGGGCTTGGGGGACTTGGGCTTCTCATCGGGGGAATGGGTGATGGGAATGGGACCAAGGTCGGGGCCTACGCGCTTGACCTGCGTATCGACCAACGCATAGGAGATGGTGCGGGATGAGGCCGGGCGGGTGATGCCGGTGGCGGGATCGGTGGAGAGATTTTGGCCATTGGCGATCTGGAAGCTGAAGACAGGAACGCTGCTGCCACCGGGGCCGGACTGTGAGGAAACGCTGAGGGGCAGGAAACCCTGGATGGGATGGACCCGGAAGGCCGTCTCATAGCGATGGCGCTTGAGGCTCCAGGTGAAGACGCGCACCTGGTCGAAATCGAAGGGCAGGCCAGATTTGGGCGGGCTGAGGACGGTAACGTACTCCGGCACCTCGTGGTTGGGGGTGGTGGCCTCGGAGTCAGTGACTTTGGTGAGCACATGGGCGCTCACAATGCGCTGGCCTTCAGCATAGACGCCGATCTCGTCGGGCACATCCACATCGACGCGACCGGCGAGCAGCCAGCCGGCGTGGCCCTGGGCGTCGCGCACCAGCCACCAGTCTTCCATGACAACAGGTGGGGGTTCGGGCGCGATGGGAACC
>Ga0255356_1001436_pt1 | contig 14949 bp, 12 predicted proteins | sample HBST100metaG_FD_189944 | JGI IMG/M metagenome (GOLD analysis project Ga0255356, IMG submission 189944) | Peat soil microbial communities from Stordalen Mire, Sweden - H.B.S.T100 | ecosystem: Environmental > Terrestrial > Soil > Wetlands > Peat | place: Sweden: Norrbotten County, Stordalen Mire... | reverse complement strand
GTTCAACATACGAGTCTTTGCGGTTCCGCTGTTCGGCACTCGGCGCGTAGGCTCCGGCGCCGAATGCGTTGGCTCCGGCGCTGGTCAGGACTGCGCCGGCCTGTATCGCGCAGGTTGTGGGCGGGCAGTAGGTGAGCGAACTCTTGCTGCTTGATGCCGAATAGGAGGGCACTTCATTGCCGGCAGGCAGATTCTGATCGTCCAACTGTCCGTCTTCATGGTAAGTTCCGAATCCGGCGCGAAGCACCGTTTTTCCGCTCTTGTCAGGCGACCAGGCCAGACCCACGCGGGGATCGACATCGCCATAGTTTTGCTGGCCGAAGCTGGCGCCCACGCCGCAGTATCCCTGCGGCCCACAGGTCGCAAAATCGAAGGGTTCGGCCACTCCGTTCTTCTCGTCGAACAGGCCGAAAATGGTGTAGTGCAGGCCCAGGTTCAGGGTGAGATTGGGCCGCAATTTATAGTCGTCCTGGGCGTATAAAATGTAGTCGTTCTTGCGCATTCCGTTGACCGGCAGGGCCGCCTTCAGACTCGCTTTTCTCACCATGTCCGCTGCGAGATTCGCTACCGAAGAAAATGTAATCTTACCGTCTTCCGGGTGTTCCTGGTTCAATTGAATATAGCGGAACTCCGCTCCTGCTTTGAGCGTGTGCCGGTCGTGCGTCCAAGTCAGGTTGTCGTTCACCGAATACGAATTGCCCACATAGAGACTGGTGTAGTCGTAGTTCTCTGTGGCGAATGCCGGCCCGGGCTCCGACTCTCCTGAAATCACAAACTGGTAGATGGTCCCGGTGTCGCTGTTGTTGTATTGATTGTTGGTGGAGCGATTGAAGCCTGCATGGGCCTCATTCAACAGGTGGGGATTGAAGACGTGCAGCAACTCCAGCGCGCCGTTGACCGGCGTGGAGACCTTCTGCTGCAAGTCGGTCGCAGTCGCCGATAGCGGCTGCGTATTGACCGACCGGTCGTAGTTGAAGCGCAGGAAGCTGGTGGTTTTGGATGAGAAGCGCTGGTCGAGCCGCAGCATGAAGGAGTCTTCGTTGACGACCTGTGTGCAGGCGCAGATCACTATGTTGGCGTCGGCGCTGATCGGAGTTGCGGTCGTCCTCGGGCCCACTCCCGGGAAGGCGCTGAGGATTGCTGACACGTTGGGGTTGACCGAAAGTGTTGCAATGTACGCCGGATTCGGCACGTCGCCGCTCGCCGGGTAGCCCCAGTTCTGACGATAGGCTTCTGCAGCGAGAAAGAAGAACGTCCTGTCGCGCACAATCGGTCCGCCCGCCGAGCCTCCAAACTGATTCAGGCGCAGCGGCTGCTGAGGTTCCGGCTGGGTTTGAGCGCTGGAGGTGTAGACCAGAGGGGTGCCCCATTCCGGCAGCGGAGCGTCAAAATAATCGTTGCGCAAGTACTCGAACAGGCGTCCGTGGAAGCGGTTTGTACCCGAAGGCGAGGTAACGCTCAATTGAGCGCCGCCCGTTGCGCCTTCCTCAGCGGTGGACATCAGCGAGTCGACGCGAAATTCCTGGATCGCATCCAGCGGAATGGCGAGCCGCACCCAGGGGCGCTGCGTCTGATTGACGATGTTGGTCGCGTCCACGCCATCGTAGGTGAAGTTGCTGTCGTCCAGGCCGCGTCCGGCGAACCGGACCGACCGCTGGTTGCCGCCGCCGGTGTCGATTGCGCCGGGAACGAAAGCTGTCAGCACTGACCAATCGCGGCCGTTCAGGGGCAACTCATCGGCTTGCGTTCTCTCAATCAGGCCTGTCACTGCGCTCGAATCGCGGTCCATCAGCGCGGAAATGGCCGGCACATTCAAGCGCTCGCTGCTGCCCGCCACATGCAGCGTCGCATCCAGTGTGCGGGTGCGGCCCATGGTCAGAACCACCTGATCGAACGTCAGCGCCGCAAATCCCTGGCCTGTGAAGGTGACCGAGTAAACGCCGACCGGAAGATCGGAGATTTCGTACGTTGCAGCGCGGGAAGTGAAAGTGCTGCGCAGCAATCCGGTCTCGGCCATCGAGACTTCTACGTGAACGCCGGGGACCAGGGCGCCGGCAGGATCGGTCACCGTCCCGCTCAGGCTGGCGCGGTCCACTTGGGCGAAACCCTGGGAAGCGTGAAAGCAGATCAAAAAGGCGGTCGCTGTTAAGACCAGGATCTTGGAAAACAGCCGGTTCGTAGGCATCAGAAGCTCCCGAAAAGCGATGTGGGCTGTGGAGTTGGTTGAAAGGGAAGAAGCCGAGTTATCGCCTGCATGTAGCCCGTGGAAGACCACTTTACCGATTGGGCGGAATTGCGAGACTGAATCCGCAATGCATTGTACAAAAAACATGCCTGGGTAGCCGCAACCGGACAGCGTCACCGCTCCCGAATGAATACGTGCCTGGCCCGAAGAGCTCGGATAAATTCCTGTCCTCGCTGCGCACAGAAGGCGTTCCTTCACAGGCCACGTTCAGCGTTGAGGAGAAGCCAAGCGTGGTTTCACGATGGAGGACCAGCTTGCGCCGTCAAAGTTGACTTCCGTCAAGATTTCTGTGAATTTTTCGTGAATCGCTGTGCTTCCTGGTGCGCGATTTACAGGCGGAAAGCGGGCTTACTTCGCTCCCCAATCCCGGTCCGCAATCGTCGTTACCTTTGATTCTAAGGACTTTCTAATTCTCCGCCGATAACCGGGTTGACTGCTTGAGAGAATCCTAACTCGAGCATCTTCAGTTGGGCGGAGGCGGGCAATGCACGACGCGATTCTGGGCTCCGGACGGGATACGTTCCTGGTTGCGATTCCTTTCCTGGGGATGCTGGTGGTGTGTTTCTTTCGTCTGGACGAGCGATTTGCCGCGCCGAAGAAAACTGGGCGCCAGCCCCGTCCGCCCTGCGGTGTGGACTTGGATGGCCGGTCGATTCTGTGCGATCCGGATGGCAGGCCTTGGAACAATCCGCGCCTGAGGCCTTTCCGCTTCGTCTTCTCCGTAAGCGATCCGTGTGGAACGCAACGGCCCTTGGGGAATGGAATGGCGTGCGCGGCGCGGAAGACTGCGAACATGGCTTCCAGTGATCCGGCCCCAGGAGAGTATTGCGCCGCCCCACCGCTTGCGCGATAAAAGCCTCCGAAATGGATGGGCACGGGGGCTTCCTTTTTGATGGCTGGGCAACAACGGCGAGATTGCCGGCTATTGATTACCTAAGTTCGATATCACGGCGGTAATTAGCAATAAATCAGAAGAATGATCCCGCCCCGCAACCGATAGAGAGTGCGGAGAGTGCGATGCGGGATGCAATTCTAAAATCGGGCCGGGACGGATTTCTGGTTGCGATTCCACTCCTTATTCTGATGTTCGCCGGTTTCTTTCGGCTGGACGAGCTTTTTGGCGCATCCGCGAAGGCTTCCAAGCCGCGGCGATTCGGTGGTGGCCAGGATGAAGAAGGGGAGCCCATTGTGTTTGATCCCGATGGCAAGCCGGTTCTGCCGCGCCGCAAGCCCGGCTAATCAAGCTGGTTTATGAGCGACAGGCGCGGAATCAATAGGGCCGCCCATGCGCCGGATGGGCCCTTCCCGATGGAGATATCATTCATCATATGTATGATTCAAAACAGGTTGACAGCAAGCGTTCGGGTCACTCAAGGGTGGAGCCCAAGCACCAGCGAGACCGCGAAAAAACTGTTGACCTGAAGCACGAGTGGGTATACATTCATGAGTGCCATCCAAAAAAGGCAATTTTTCAACTGTGCAATTTTGCGCAGCCGTTTGTCGAATTTCCGCATCATACTTGGGCCGAGGCTCATTTAAAGGTGCCTCCGGCGGGTTTCCATCTCACCGGAATGGGAACGACGGGCGCGTGTCTCCCAAGGTGGCATTCTGTATCCCTGATCATGCACGAGGCCTGTTTCAATTCGTACACAAGTGCGTCAAGATTTTTTGAACTCTACGCACACGATGTGCGTCTAAAACCTTGGGAGTGAGTACCTGGGGTGGCCCATATTGTTGTGGCTCCCTGCTGCACCGGCGGCGTGAGGCAATTCCGGCCGGGCAGACAAATTTTGAAGGAGAAGCACCGTCATGCGCTCTGATTTAGTCTTTGGGGCACTTTCTCATGTGTCCAACCGCTACCAGCTCTGTCAGCTGGCCAGCAAGGCAACGCGAAGACTGCACAAGCCGAATTCACGGCTGCAGGATACTGCAAATGAGGTCTTCGCACGCTTTCACACAGCTAATCCCGGCTCCGCGGCGTCCGAACAGGCGCCTGCGGACCAGCCGGTCGAAACACGCCGGGCCGCGTGATCCTCCCTCTCGAAGGGTATAGTTGAATCAGGTAGTGGTTGCAGGCGGAGTGCGGTCTAAAGCAGCCACACCTACCCGCTATTTTCCACTCCACTTCATTTCGAGAGAATCCTCCATCGCGGTCGCCGCCGCCCCCATGCTTTGAATTTCCCGCCAGGTTTCCATCGGAGCACTTCCCCCTCCTCAACTCTCCCACTCACATCCCTCCTTATTGCAGGTGCATATGACCATCGCCGAACTAAAAGAAAAAAACATCACCGAACTGAGCCGTATCGCGCGCACTCTTGAAATTCCAGGCGCCAGCGGCCTTCGCAAACAGGATCTGATTTTCAAGATTCTTCAGGCACAAAGCGAAAAGGAAGGCCACATCTTTGCCGAGGGTGTGTTGGAGATTCTGCCTGATGGCTATGGATTTCTCCGCTCTCCGGATTACAACTATCTGCCCGGCCCAGACGACATTTACGTTTCGCCCTCGCAGATTCGCAAGTTCGATCTGAAAACGGGCGATTCGATCAGCGGCAATGTGCGGCCTCCGCACGAAGGCGAAAAATATTTCGCCCTGGTGAAGATTGAGGCCATCAATTTCGAGTCGCCCGAAGAGACGCGCAACAAGATTCTCTTCGACAATCTGACTCCGCTCTATCCCCAGGAACGCATCAAGCTGGAGACGGTTCGCGAGGCCACCAGCGGCCGGGTCATGGACCTGCTGACGCCGGTGGGCAAGGGCCAGCGCGGCCTGATCGTCGCTCCGCCGCGCACCGGCAAAACCATGCTGTTGCAGTCGCTCGCCAATTCCATTTCCACCAATCATCCTGAAGTCGTTCTCATCGTTCTGCTGATCGACGAGCGGCCCGAAGAAGTCACCGACATGCAGCGCTCGGTCAAGGGCGAAGTCATCAGCTCGACCTTCGATGAGCCGGCGGCGCGCCACGTACAGGTGGCCGAGATGGTGATCGAAAAGGCCAAGCGGCTTGTCGAGCACAAGCGCGACGTGGTGATTCTGCTGGACTCGATCACGCGTCTGGCCCGCGCCTACAACACCATCGTGCCCCCGTCGGGCAAGGTGCTGTCAGGCGGCGTGGATTCCAATGCGCTGCAGCGTCCCAAGCGCTTCTTCGGCGCGGCCCGCAACATTGAGGAGGGCGGCTCGCTCACCATTATCGCCACCGCGCTGGTCGATACCGGTTCGCGCATGGACGAAGTCATTTTCGAAGAGTTCAAGGGCACCGGCAACATGGAAATCATCCTGGACCGCAAGCTGGTGGACAAGCGTGTGTTCCCGGCCATCGACATCCAGCGCTCCGGCACCCGCAAGGAAGAGCTGCTGATTCCCAAGGAAGATTTGCAGCGCATCTGGATTCTGCGCAAGGTGCTCAACCCGTTGTCGCCGGTCGAAGCCATGGAGCTGTTGATCAGCCGCCTGGAGAAAGTGCGCAACAACGCCGAGTTCCTGGCCAACATGAACCAGCTCTAAGACGATGCCCCCGGCGGAGCGTTCTCACCGCCGGGGGAATTCGAACAACGGCAGTTAAGTGAAGGTGCAAGGTAAAAAGCCCGGAAGCGCCCTTTGCGGATTTGCCCGGCGCTGATAAGATGAATGAAGTCGTGGGGCTGTAGCTCAGCTGGGAGAGCGCCTCGTTCGCAACGAGGAGGTCAGCGGTTCGATCCCGCTCAGCTCCACCAAATTCTCCCCTCCAAAATTCAAAAAGATTGTGTCGCCAGGCGATTGCCACCGGGTGCCCAACAGCGCCTTGGCGCGGAGTCGTGTGGAGATGCGGGCCAGCCGGTAACTTCCGAGCGGGCGGTCGTTCGCCCGTAGACTCGAGAGAAGTTGTCAGACCCGCGGCAACTCGGCAATTTTGCGGACACGCCGCCTTCGGCGTCTCTGCCATAATTGTTGTCACGAATATGATCACTCATTTATTCGGAGCCAGAAGTCATCGAGGGCGACAGAATGCTTAGCTTGATCCGCCGCGTTGCGGCAGTGCTAATGATTCTCTTCGTGGACCGGATTGTGCTCTGTGCTGCCGCGCAACCCACTGCTTCCTCCATTGCACCTGAGATGTCGAAATTGATAAATGCGCATCGGGCGGTGATGGACGGCATGAATACGCATAGCGAGGGTGGCAGGCTACGACCACTGGACGATACGCAGATGCGGCCCTTGTTGACCCAGGGTTGGAAACTGGCCGGGGAATGGGCAGGTGTCTGGCTCGATCTTCATCCAAAGCCGTCGGCCAACGATCTCGACAGTCTCTTCGCGGAATTCACTCCACCGCAGCACGGTCCTGACGTCTACGATCCCAATCTACCTGCATCTTACGCGCTGGCAGGCTCCGCCACCCGTGTCGCGACGGACGTCTATGTCGTAGTAGTGGCTTATGAAGAGAGCCAGTCTGCCAATGCCACCTCGACGTTCATTGTCGTCGCTCGGAATGCGAATGGCCATTTCCTTTCGCAGTGGAGCATCAAGCCACTGGCTGAGCACCACTATCGTAAAAGGGACGAAATTGGGCTTTGGGCGTTCCTCGACTCGTGTGCCTACTATTGTGGACCATTGGTAGTGCAAGAGGTTATACCGCTGCCGCCTTCAGAAAAAGGTCAACCCCGCTTCGCAATCGACGCTTTTCAAGCCACTAACGGCAACACCTTAATGAAGCAATTGAGCGTTTGGCAGTGGAACGGCACTGAAGCTCAGAATCTCGTTATTCGGTCCTACGATCTCTACATCGACGAAGACCGTGAGATTCGGCTCGTCGGCAATCTGCTCGCCGTGCCAACGAAGGAGATAACTAGTTCGTTCTCTTCTTACGGCTGTTGCTCTGAGCCTCGCGGCATATGGATACTTCGAATCAACTCCGATAATGTGCAGGACCTCGGTCATCGATTTCTGCAGCCACAGATTCAGTGGACCGATCGACTGCTGGCTGCAATCGGAGCCAAGTCCTCAGCGGTTGCGGGTCTCGCTTCCCCAGCCGTCATCGCCTATCTGAGGCATTCCGAGATCGATACGGACTCCATCGACGAGTGCCATGTGTTGAGCAGCGGGAAGAAGGGCGCTTTCCAAATCTCGTTCGGCGTTGGCACCAAGCTCTGGATTGCGTATGTGCTCCGCAACGGCCAGCCGTACTTCACCCACGTTCGCATTCAGTAGCAAATGCGAAACAATTCTTGTGCTCAAGGATGCTGAGGGGAGGTTGGGGTCGGTCTGCGGCCATGCCCGAAGTTAGTTTGTAGTCAGCCATACAGAGAGACCTTTCAGGGGGCGGGGCCTGAATCGAGCGGACGGCGGCATGGCACTCTACCCAGCAGCGGCACATGCGAAGTTCATTGCAGATGATGCGCGACGGAAACGAACGTCGTTCGACTTCACTGCTCTCCGGATAAACTGGCCGACCCAGGGCGTCGCCGTCCCGCCCTTTCGCCAGACGAGAGAAACACAGGTTCCTCGACTCCGCTGCACTTCGCTCACAATGACAGAAAGGAAGGGGCAAGGGGCTTTTGTCCTTCGGACCCCTAACCCCTAACCCCTGATCCTTAGTCCCTGTGCCCTAGTTGAACAAGTCCTTCATCTTCTCCATCAGGCTGGCGGAGGTGGGCTTGTTTTCGACCGACATCGACTCGGCCAGCTTGGTGACCAACTCACGCTGCGCGCGGGTGAGCTTTTTGGGAATCTGCACCACCAGTTTCACGATCAGGTCGCCGGTGCCCTTGTCGTTGAGGAAGGGAACCCCGCGGCCGCGGATGCGCACTTCTCTGCCGCTCTGCGAGCCCTCGGGAATTTTCAGGTTGACGGGGCCGTCGATGCCCGGAACCTCGATCTCCGCGCCCAGCGCGGCTTGCGGAAAGCTGATCGGAATCACGCAATGCAGGTTGTATCCGTCGCGCTCAAAGAAGTCATGCGGCCGGACGGCCAGCACCACGTAGAGGTCGCCCTTGGGACCGTTGGAACGGCCGGCATCGCCCTCCCCGCTGTAGCGGATGCGGGTTCCGTCCTCGACGCCCGGGGGAACCTTGACGTTGAGCTTGAATTCCTTGGGGACGCGTGTCTCGCCGCGGCAGGTCTGGCAGGGATCGCCGATCACCTGGCCCGTGCCGCCGCAGGCGCTGCACGTGCGGGCCACGGCAAAGAAGCCCTGCTGATAGCGAATCTGTCCCCGGCCCTGGCATTGGCCGCAGGTGGTGGGTCCGCGGCCAGAGGTGCTTCCCCGGCCACTGCAGACGGTGCAGGTCTCCAGGCGGCGAATCTTTACCTCGGTTTCGGAACCGAAGAAGGCGTCCTCGAAATCGATGGTCATGTCGAAACGCAGGTCGTCGCCCCGCTGTTGGCGCGAACCGCCGCGCTGCTGGTTGCCGCCCATCGAGAACATCTCGCCGAACAGGTCGCCGAAGATGTCGCCGATGTCCACACCGCCGGCAAACGGTCCGCCGAATCCCTGGCCCGCGCCATTGACGCCGGCATGGCCATAGCGGTCATAGGCGGCGCGCTTGTCCGCGTCGCTCAGCACCTGATAGGCCTCGCTCGCCACTTTGAACTTCTCTTCGGCCGCGTGGTCGCCGGGGTTGCGATCAGGGTGATACTTGAGCGCCTGCTTGCGATAGGCGCTCTTCAATTCCTGGTCGCTGGCTTCTCGAGAGACGCCCAGAACTTCGTAGTAGTCTTCTTTGCTCACTTTTGTATTAGAACTCATTCGCTTTCCTGTTTAGGGTTGGACACCACGCGCACCAGCGCCGGACGCAAAAGGCGATCGCGCAGCCGGTAGCCGCGGCGAATCTCCTCGGCCACGTGCTGGTCGGGCAGATCGTCGCGCTCGACTGAGCCCAGCGCCTCATGCAGGCGGGGATCGAACTCCTCGCCCAGTGTTGGAATCGGAAGCACCTGCATCTGGCGCAAAACATCTTCCATCTGCTTGACGATCAACTCGACCCCGGAGCGCAACTGCTCCGGCGAGCCGGTAGACTTCAGCGCCAGCTCGAAGTTGTCCAGCACAGGCAGAAACTGCTCTACGACGCTGCCGGTGGCATAGTCGCGGTCGGAGACGCGCTCGCGCTCAGCCCGCTTGCGGGCATTCTCAAACTCGGCTTGCAGACGGGCCAGCCGGTCGAGCAACTGGTCACGCTCGGCTTTGAGCTGGTCGAACTCCGCGCGGTTTACAGTCTCTTCCTGGCTCAGAGCCTCCTCCGGCTCACCGGGTGTTTCACTCACCGGCTCTTCTGCTGAGGCGACTGACTCGGCCTTGAGCTTTTCCAATAGCTTCAATTCTGTTTCCTGATTTGGCATGACTCTATTTTTTCTCCGAAAGATCTCTCGTATTTGATTCAATGACCACTTCCACGGCACGCGCCGACTTCTCTTTGATTCGTCGGGAACAACGCCAGTTCCGTTCAGGGCGCACGCGCGCTGCTTAGTTCTAGTCCGCGGGAATCTCCAGTAGGCGCTCGGAGAGGCGGGCGATGTAACGCACTGCCTGGATCATCTCCTGATACTGGATGCGGGTTGGAGCAATGAGGGCGACTGTACCCAGGTTAGTGCCACACAGCTGCACTGGCGCGCCGATAAGCACCAGATCCTGCATGGCTGGCGAGGAATCGTCGAGACCCACCACAACGCGTACCTCCTGCTGGCGGCCATCGACGTAGGCGGTCAGCAGCTCAATCAGCCGCTGCTTGGCTTCGAGAGCCAACAACATCTGCCGCAACCGTTCGCGATCTACTTCGGCAGCAATCAGGTTAGCCATTCCATCTACAAAAATGGCTGGACCGGCGTCGCCTCCGGCCAGAGCTCCCTTGCGGCAGAGCTCCTCGACCGAGGTCAGCATCTGCTGGTAGGCCGTCTGCTCCAGTTCCATGCGGCGGGCAATTTCAGAGCGGATGCGCTCGATGGGCCAACCGCGAAAGCTCTCGTTCAGGTAGTGAGCGGCGGTCTCCAACTCCACAAGGGTCAGTTCGCGGTCAAGGGACAGCACGCGGTCTTGCACCGCGCCGGCTTGCGTGACCAGCACGGCCAAGACGCGGCCTGTCGAGAGCCGGGAAAAGTGAATGTGCTCCAGCACCTGACCTGCTGTGGAGCTGGCTAGCGCCACGCCGAGGCCGCTGGACAAGAGCGCCAGCACGTGCGAGGTGCGCTCCAAGTAGTCGTTGGTGCTGGTGACGCCTGAGAAGCTCTCCTCGATCTGCCCTCGGCGGGCTTCGCTCATGGGCGATGGCCCCATGGAGGAAGAACCCATTCTGCCGGAAGCGAGTGAGGACGCGCCTTGCGGCATTGTGTCCAGGCCGGATGCTTGTGCGTCGCTGGCCATGCGGCCGGGCTGCATAATCTGTTCGACGTAGTAGCGGAAGGCTGCGGCGGTGGGCACTCGGCCCGACGAGGTATGCGGCTGCTCCAGCAGCCCCGCCTCGCCCAGAGAGGCCATAACATTGCGCAGAGTGGCCGAGCTTAGTCCTTCGCGGTCGGCAAAAAAGCGCGCAACCGCCTGCGATGCCACCGGTTCGCCGGTAGCGATGTACAGTTCGATGATGGCCGTGAGCACCAGCCGCTCTCGCGGACTGACGCGTGCATCAGGCATCTTTCCCTGCTCTCCATGTGGGCTGGGCCGACGCTCCGGCGGGGATTCCGCGGCCATGCCATGATCCGGATGAAACCGGCTAAACCTTTGATGTTTCTAGCGTTTAGACAAGAAAACGATCAAGGTTGTCCTCTTTAATTCTAGGGATCAGTGATTGCCGCTGTCAAGGCTCGCGGATTGGCGGCCGACTGCGCTCGGAAAGACCGCTCGCACCGACCGATCAGATGGAGGGACAGGAATCGGGTCACTTTCTTTCAGGTGCTGGGTCATCTCCGATCAGCACCCGCGACTCGGCGCGAAACTGATGGTAGTCCACAAAGGCAACATCATTCAGCATTGTGATTGCAGGTCCAAGAGTTTCTTTGCCGCCGAGACCAAAACGTTGAAAGGAGGGCCCTCTCGAAATGGAGACGCTTCGTACTGGACATATATGTGTCTTTCCCCCGATCTCTACCGGGCCATACTCCACCATAATGTCCGATCGAAGTAACAGAGAGCCAGCGTCGGGATTGGCCTCCAAGACTAGGCGAAGGATGGTTCCGGTTGCTGGATCGATCGCAATCTCCCCGTGATAGCCGATTGATTGCTGAAGTTGGTCGCTCTCGCCTTTTAGAAAAGAACTGATCCACCACGCCACGTAATGCGATTTCTCCCTAGGCACGGCGAAGTGGAAGACCGCTTGGGGTCCGTCTGCGCTCTGCTCCCAGCGGCTCCATTTTAACCGGCCGTTGGCGGCATCCTGGATCACTACGGAAAGGATGGGGCCGAAGGTTCCCCGGGTCATCAAAGACGATGCTTGCGTGTTCGACTTTTTGCTGTTCGCAGCTTCCTGATCTACCACCTCATGGCCGTCGCGGTAGAGCACAGTCGCGCTGGCGGTGTCCTCCAGATGCAACGGGTGGCTGCTTAATGTGTTCGCTCGCGCTTTTTGCGGAATTTCTCTGTAGTGCGTGGTAATTCGTGTGGCGAAGAAATCTGGCAACTTTGGAAGGATCTTTCCCAGATAGTCGATAGTCAGCGCCATTATGCGACGCTGCGCGGCAAGGTCTGGCGGCGCTTCGACAGGAATCTCTGCCGCCGGAGGCGCAAGAAAGACAGACGCATCAGCCAGTGTAACCAGCGCCTGTTGCGCCTTTGCGCCGGGCAAGCTGGCCTTCCAGGCTAGAAGCTTGGTACTGCTTAGCCGCTCGGTCAATACCAGGCCGGAGAGTTGCTTGGCCGCTTCTGCATCCGGCCGGTCATGCACATCTTTCAGCGCCTGCTCCAACTGTGCCACGGTGACGGGTTTGGCTTCAAGAGCTGAGGGAGCAGCAGCTTTCGGTGCCGGTTCCGGATGAAGCTGCGCGGTGCTCGGTTCTGCCTCCAATTGGTTGTAGTATCCGGTATTGGTGCGGGCCTTTAGCTTTGGCTTGTCGACCAGGAGCTTCAGGTCGTGATACTCGTTGGCGCCGGTCGCTCGCGGTGGATCGAAGGAGAGCGTGTAGTAGGCGCTGGCATCCTGGATGCAACGGTCGATCTGGCCTGCCAGGTCATTGTCTGGAGCCAGAGCGCGTCCGCCTGATTGGATGGCCAGGACCTTCAAAGCAAGGTTAGCGGTATTTGCTTCTTCGGGCGTTCGTACTCCTTTCAGAAAGTCTTCATAGGCGGAGTTGACCAGACCGGTCCCTTGCGAAATGCCAAATCCACTTCCCGACGAAAGGCCATAGACGGTTCTCTGCAAAACGTTGTAGACGGAGATGTGTGCCTCGCGCAACTGGGTGGAAAGCTGAACGATCATATTGAAGAATGTTTGCAATTGTGCCTTGGAGGGGACTGGAGGCCGGTTCGAATCGAACATCGGCCAGCCAGGGCCAATCCAGATGAGCAGCTTTCTGCCAGGTTTCTTCATCTCCTTCTCTGCAATCGCCGTGAGCATCTGGAGCGAGAACTGGAAACGCGTGACCGCGTCGTTATTACCCGTCCTTGAGCCAATGGTGCGCAACCTGTCTTCGATATTGCCAGCTTCCGTAGCCAATGCATTTCCGTCAACAGAAGGCACGGGCTGCACACTCAAGCCCTGGTCGGTCAGCACGTAAAGAGAAACCGGCTGAGCGAGGTGTCCGCCGTTCTGGCGCAGAAACCTTTCGAGTTGCACGCACACATCGGCGACCCCCTGGAACCCAAGGTTCGTTGCATCGATGAGCAGGATCACCTCGACCGGCGGGTCGGCCTTTTGAAGGCTTCCATCGACGGCGTGGAAGGAGACGATTTTGCTCGGTTGATCGTTATCCAGCAGCGTGAAGTCGCTGAGGCCGAGGCCGGGAACTGGTTTTCCCTGCTTGTCGGTGACTACAACGTCGAGCTTCATGCGGCCCTCGCCGTTGGCAGCGGCGAGCACGGATGGAGGGTCTGGATGCGGCGAGAGTGCCGATGCCGGGCTCTGCTGCGCAAATGTAACTACAGAGAACAAAAACGGAAGCGCCAGACAATGGAGGTACGACTTGCTCATTTCTTTCACCTCACTGGAAGCTGCCATAAATGCGACGCAGGAAGTTTACACGACGGTCACGAGGAGGTTGTGCCAGGAAGAAGCTATAACTGCGGACAGAAAGAACGCGGGCCGCTCCCATTCAGGAACGGCCCGCGCTGTGTATCTCATGATTTCAAAGTGCCAGAACTCAAACTCCTGGAGGTCCGCCACCCCCTGGAGCTCCACCACCTCCCGAAGGTCCACCGCCTCCATCGGGCGGCGGGCCATCTCCACCATCGGGCGGCGGTGGAGGCATCTCTTCACTCTCCTGCAGCGCCGCTGATTTTTGGTGCTTCTTCTCCCAGGCTGCAAAGATCGTTTTCTGGCTATCGGTCAAGACGGCGGCGATTTTGGCCCGCGTGGCTGTGTGAATCTCCTTGATCGCCGCGTGTGTCGCTTCCATGGCTTCCCGGCTGGGCGGCTGGTTTTCGCTGGCAGTGGTGTCGGAGGCAGTTTTGCTGCTTTCGGAGGCCGGCTTCAAGAGAGCCTCGATCTGCTGGCGTTGGTCGGTCAGAAGATCCTTAACCTGTGCCTGCTGGTCCCTGGTCAGCGTTAGCAACTGGGTAAGCTGCTTCAGCTCTCGCTCAACGCTTGGGCCGTGCGAGGTCTGTTGCATCTGATCTGGTGGCGGTCCATCGGGTGGCGGACCACCTGGTCCGTCGGATTGTGCCCAAGCCGCGCAGCAGCAGAGGGCGAATATACCTAAGACCGGCGTTCTTCGCCGCGCAAGAATCATGAAATGCTTAAAGTCGATCACCAATACGATGCTCCTCTCGATCCGCAACGGATTCCATCTCAGCACGGGAGTTCCGCCGGCTTGAGCCTGCATGGAATCTCTCCGCAGCCGAAGCTGGTTTCTCGTCTTTGAGCGCCATCGCCGGCGAAGATGCTCATTCAACTAGACGTGCGCCGGCACGATTTCGTTGACGCCGCTGGCTTTGTTTTTGCTCTTTCGCGGCGAGGATGCTCCGGCCTGAGGCTTCCGGCCTCGCGGAAGGCCTTGCCGAAAATTGAAGACGTGGAGGCGCGAGTGTCGATTAGAGTGGAAGAATGTTCGCGCGAAGGCTCTCCATTCAGCGCATCGATTTGAGCGGCGGCCAGCACGCGTGTCCTATCCGCTGGATCGACAACTTCGCCATGCGCAACTTTACCAACGACGCGATCTTCGACGACACGCTGCCTATTGGTGATGGATTGCTCGAAGCGGGGAGGCGCGTTCCTCTCGCTCGCCTTCAACCGGCAATGGAGGACTGGTTTCGCCGCAAGGGCTACCTGAAGCCCGACGAACGACTTGAAGTGGTGGAGGTCGACGGGGAGTAACCGGTCCGAAGAGTTCTATATCTGTGGGGCTCGTTGAGGTGCGATGTGCCTCATATCTGACGCGATGAAACTGCGTCAGATATGAGGTATCCGGGCCTTTTGGGGATCAAAAAACGGCCATTTTTGTCCCAAAAGGCGCCCTTTTTGGCCAAAAAACGGGCAAAATACGGGGTTTGAGGTTACTGATGAGTTACTGTGTAAAAATTTCAAATGATTGATAAAGTACAAGTTACGAGCAACTCTCTGGGCAAAAAGGTGATTTCCACAGGGTGGGGGGG
>Ga0255356_1001435_pt1 | contig 14950 bp, 14 predicted proteins | sample HBST100metaG_FD_189944 | JGI IMG/M metagenome (GOLD analysis project Ga0255356, IMG submission 189944) | Peat soil microbial communities from Stordalen Mire, Sweden - H.B.S.T100 | ecosystem: Environmental > Terrestrial > Soil > Wetlands > Peat | place: Sweden: Norrbotten County, Stordalen Mire... | reverse complement strand
AAAAAGTCTGCCTGGATTAATTGCTCTAAGTTGTTGAGAAGGTGTTGGAGGCGCGGGCCGGGATCGAACCGGCGCATAAAGGTTTTGCAGACCTCTCCCTTACCACTTGGGTACCGCGCCTTGGCAGGGCTGCCTTATAAGTTTGGTTCGCTCCATGCCGCCGTAGCCAACCCGGCTGACGCCGGAGGGCGGAATGGAGCGGGAGACGAGATTTGAACTCGCGACCCTCGCCTTGGCAAGGCGATGCTCTACCACTGAGCTACTCCCGCTTGTTGCAAGATTGAGTATACCGGGCGACCTAAATCAGGTCAAACGGCAGCTGAGGCCTAGCCTGTGGGAATCCGACTTTTCAGACTTTCGAAATGGCCCGTTCACGCAGCCCTGGCTACTCAGCGTGGAAGACGACGTCGAAGAGCAGCAGGCTGACGGTGGTGAAGATGATGTCGTAGCCAACGAGGAGCTTGATCCAGAGCGCCGGGTCGCTTTCGCCTGTGAGGATAGCGGTGGTGGCCTGCACCATGGCTAGCAGAGCCGGAATGAAGATGGGAAAGAGGATCAGCGACAGCAGCAATTCGCGATTGCGGCTGCGGATGGAGAGTGCGGCGAAGAAGATGCCGTTACCCACCAACGCCCAGGTGCCGAGCGGCAGCACCAGCGCCAGCAGCCATCCCTGGCCCAGGATGTGAAGGTTATAGAAGATGAAAAAGAATGGAGCCAGCACCACCTGAACGATGGTGACAAAGAGGAAATTCGCAATCACCTTGGCTAGGTAAAGTTCCGCGCCCGGAGCGGGAACCATGCGTTGGGCGTCGAGGACCTGATGGCGGATTTCACGGGCCCACGCCTGGTTGAGGGCGCTGACTGAGGCGAACATCGTAGCAACGCAGAGGACACCGCCGGCGATCTGCTGGGAAAAAGCTCCGCGCGGGTCGAACGCAATCGAGAAGAGTACGACGACCAGCCCGGAGAAGAAGAGCATGGAGACGATGGCGTCGAGGGAGCGCCACTCGATGCGCAGGTCTTTTGCCAGGTGGGTCCAGAGGGCACGGGTCATTGGTCGTGGTCCTCTGGAATTGAATCGTTGGGTTCGTCGTTTCCCATCCTTTCGCCAAAAGCGCGAAAGGATGGGGCACCCTGGGGTTTGGGCGCGTCCTTGGTTAGATCGGCGACTTGGGCTTCGGCAGCTCGGATGTAGTCGTCGGGGCTGAGGATAAGCTGGGTTCCGCGCGCACCAGCCGAGACGCTGATCTTGTCGAAGAGGATCACCGTCTCATCCACGAAGACTGGGTATGCCTTTTTCGCGCCGAAGACGGTGACGCCGCCACGGATGTAGCCGGTGAGGGGCTGCACCTCTTTGAGCGGCGCCATCTCAGCCTTGCGCAGGCCAGCGGCGCGGGCCAGTTTCTTGAGGTCCAATTCAGCGTCACCGGGGATGACAGCGAAGACGTACACGCCTGGGCCGCCTGTCGTCAGCAAAGTTTTGAAGACCTGCTCGGGCGGCATTCCGACCTTCTTGGCGACGGCGAGGGCGGAGAGATCGTTGGGATCGACCTCGTAATCGTGAAGTTCAAAGGGGATTTGAAGATTCTCGAGAAAGCGTGCTCCGTTGGTCTTCATCGGGTCGGCCTTCCAGATTCAAATGATGCCACGCGACCGGCGTGCAGCGTGAGCACCCAATCGGCGATGGGAGCAGCCAACTCGCGCTGGTGGGTCGTCAAGACAATCGTCCGGTTGCCCTGGCGGAAGCCGGCAAGCAGTTCGACCATTTGGCGGGCGCTCTCAACATCCATGTTGGAGAAGGGCTCGTCGAGCAAGAGCAGCTCGGGAACGGAGAGCAGCACGCGGGCCAGCGAGGTGCGCTGCCTCATGCCCTGCGAATACTGGCCGAGGGGGCGGGGTAGTGCCGGGTCCAGACCCACCTGCAGCAGCGCTTCTGCCGGAGCGAGGCAGTCGCGACCAGGGTAGAGGCTGCGGAAGTAACGCAGGTTTTCCTGGGCGGTTAGTTCGTCGTAGAGCATGGGGGCGTGGCTCATGTAGCCAATGCGCTCGCGGGCGTCATGGGGATCGTCCTCGCCGAAGACCGTCACCTTCCCAAAGCTGGGTCGCAGCAGGCCGGCTAGAATGCGCAGAAGCGTGGACTTGCCCGCGCCGTTTTCTCCAACGAGAACATAGCAGCGTCCGGGCTCGAAGTCTACCGAGACCTGACGCAGCGCGGCAAAGGAGCCGAAGAGCTTGGAGACCTGATCGAGCCGTGCGCAGAGGGTGGAGCGGACAAGATTAGATCTAGCGGGCTCGGAGACGGAATCTGTCATGCGATCAGTTTGCGGCAGTCGTAGGCGCTGCCGACGGATTGGACCTCTGAGGCGCAGGGGGTTGAACGGCTGCGCGGGGGCTGGCGGTAGGTTGCGCGGGCGCAGCTCCAGGCTGACCATTGGGCTGGGCCGGAGCGTACTTGCTGGCGCACTTGGCCTGGAGAACGTTGGCGTGGAAGACGCCGTCGCGGCCATACGAGCCTTCAGCCAAGGCTTGGGCGTCGTCCTTGAATGTGTCGGGAGGCGGCTCGGAGCCTTTATAGACAACCGTCAGCAATCGGCCATTGGCGGCTTTTGGCGAGTGGCTCTCAAACTCGTTCATGACAAAGGTGACGTGCGGGCCGCTGTGCTCGATGGAGCCGGGCTGAACGAAGCCCTCGACGCGCAACTGGCTGTGGTAGGCCTTGTCGCCCATGCCGCCCAGCTCGGCGATTGTAACGTAATAGCTTTTGTTCGCACCGTAGCCGGACCAGGCCAGCCAAGCAATGGTGCCCACGATAACGGCAGAGGCAATGCTGATTCGCACGGTATTGGGGGAAGTTTTCATAATTCACCTCTAACGATACGAGTGTTACAGTGCGTGGTCAACAGAATAGGGCGGGACTGGGCAGTCCGAAGCGGGGCATTCGCCAGTGAATGGTGAAGAAGTGAGAAATCGCGATTGTCAGCCGATTTAAAACAAGCGGTATCAATAGTGTCCGTGGTCAGACCTTTTGAATCGAGCACTCCCACAACTTCAGAATTTGCGCTGAAAATCTGTTCCTTATCGTTAATGGAGTGTGATAGCATCCGTTCGGCGAAATCGCTAGAGCCTGTTATGAACTTTCGCGTGGGCGGCGGGAAAGTTCATAACAGGCTCTAGTGTCCAGCGAATGCGATAAGGTCACCTCTGTTGTGCAAAGGCTTGATGGGATTCGGGAAAGTGGAAGGGATTGTCGCAATACTGGTCTGACCACTGTTGGGATTTCGACCGCAATTTGGAGGAACATGAGATGAGAGGAACGACGAAACTCTGGGCGTGTGGCATGACACTGGTCATGCTTCTGACGGCCGGAAGTATGTATGCAACAACGGTCTATGTGGGCGGCTCGGGAACGGGTCATTACAGCACGGTTCAGGCGGCGGTGAACGCGCTGCCCTCGACTGGAGGCATCGTGGAGATTGCGGCGGGCACTTACACCGGGCAGGTCACGATCTCAAAACCGGGCGTGAGCCTGATTGGCGAGGGATCCAGCGCTTCAGCGACGGTGATCTCAGACGATCTGTCTGCGTCGGAGGCGGGGGGCGATATTCCATCTGCGACGGTGATTGTCACCAGCGCCGCAAAGAACTTTTACGCGCAGAACCTACAGATTCAGAACCTCTACACCCAAAACGGGAACACAGAAACACAAGCCTTGGCGCTGGCGATCAGCGGTGACCGGGCAGTTGGCAGAAACATCCGGGTAATCGGCCGCCAGGACACCTTCTATGCCGGGGCGAACGGCTGCAGTTCCACCACCTGCTCATCACCGACGCGAGTTTATCTCTATGGCTCCTACATCGAGGGCAATGTGGACTTCATCTTCGGCGATGCAGCGATCGTTCTGGACTCCTGCACGATCAAAATCGACGAGCACGGCAGCGCGAGCGGCGAAACCACCATGACAGCTCAGAACAATCGCTCCAGCAGCGGTGCATATCTGAGCGGATTTGTCTTCTACTACAGCACCATCGAAGCTCAGAGCAGCAGCCAGACCAATGATTATCTGGGCCGCCCCTGGGGCGTGTACTCGAAGGTCATCATGATCAATAACGTGATGAGCGCGCCGATCACCGCGGCTGGGTGGCTCGAGTGGGAACCGGGAACGACCAACTACCTGGCAACTTCCTACTACGCGGAGTATGGTTCGACGGGCACTGGCGCGGCTGGCTACCTGGACAAGACCCGCGAGAAGTATGCCGTGTATCTCACAGAGTCTCAAACCACCCAGTATCAACCGGATAACTTCCTGAAGGGTTCGGACAACTGGGTGCCAACCTCAGTCAACTAAGCGGCTGAAGAGGCTGTGAAAGTACTCGCTGGCTGGAATGGCGCGGCATGGTTCCGCGCCTTTTCGGCATTTATGCCTCAGCGCACCCCCTCCAGGATTTGTGCGGCACGGTTCAGCGCCTGGGTCAGCACCGTCAACTGCTGCGCTGCTCGCGGCTTATCTTTGGCGTCGATAGCCTCGTTGACTCCGGGAATCACCACGGCGGCGTAGCCGGTGAACTCCCCAGGGGCGTAGATGATGTGCCGGTACCAGGGGCGATTGGGCAGGCCTTGCTCTGCGATGAGCGCGGTCTCGGTTTCACGAAGGGCGACATTGAGCCGGAGCGAGTCGCCAGAGGCCGCGGCTTGGAGGCTGTGAACTCGCACCGCTGCTGCGGAAAGTCGGGCGGCCGCGGCCTGGGCGGATCCGAAGTCAAGCCCATTCAATCCGGCATCAGAGGCCTTCCGTTTCGCCGCTTCAATATAAGAGCCAATCGCGCCGGCGTAAGCGACGTAGTCATAAGGCAGCACGTCGGCATCGGCCATGCGCAGGGCTTCGAGGCCGAGGACGCGGGCCATCTCCTGCAGATAGAGGAAATGAGGGTCGGCGTTCATCGTGTACCAGGCAAAGTTGTCGAAGACGGAATGGTAGACGCCGTATGGACCGTCCGAGCCGATGTCGGTTGAAGGCACACCCGCATGTTGAAAGAAGGGCGTGAAGTCGGAGCCGGAGCCCAGGTCGCCGACATGGACCTCCTCACCAGCCTCAAGCGGGGCGTTGGAGCCGTGATGCTCGTCCTCGGCAGGGTGGTTAATGCGCCACTGCTGATAGACGGTGCCGCCCAGCGGACTGGAGACCGAGCGAGTCAGTTCACGGAGAAACTGCTTGAGTGAGGGGACGGCGGCGGCTGTGAAATTCGGTCCTGCGACAGCAACGTCGGTGTTGAAGTAGGCGACCGCGTGCTCCAAGGCCTTGGCGTTCTGCTCCACCCACTCGGTTGAGCCGATGAGGCCCTCCTCCTCGGCGTCCCAACTCGCGAAAATCAGAGTCCGCTTGGGCCGCCAGCCTTGCCGAATCAGCGCGCCAACGCCGTGAACCGATTCAAGCATGGCGGCAGTGCCGCTGGATGGGTCGACGGCGCCGTAGATCCAGGCGTCGCGGTGATTACCTGCTACTACCCACTCGTCCGGATACTGCGAACCTTTTATTTTGCCGATCACGTCCCAGATGATCCGCCGCTGATAGTCCTGCTGGGAGACGAGGTGAACCTTCACGGCGTCCTGCCCTGTAACTGTGCCCAAGTGGTAGCGGAAGCCGAGCGCACCTTGCCAGTCTTTTGGTACGCCGGGGCCCTTGAGGGCTTGCAGAATGGGCGCGGCGTCGTGGTAGCTGATGGGAATGGAGATGATATGGGGCTGGCCGTCGTAAGGCGAGACGCGAGACGAGTCGGGCAAATCCAGTGTCGAGGCTATGCCGGGAGTCTCAGGGTCGCCCGGATGCTTGAAAAGGTATTGGACGGAGCCGTATTGGATGCCCGTTTCAGGGCGCCATGGTCCCACCGGGTAGGCATCGCCCTTTGAGAAGCCGTCGTCCTGCGGGTCAGAGTAGATAAGCACGCCGGCGGCGCCGCGCTGTTCGGCGATGTAAACCTTGACGCCGCGAAAGTTGGCACCGTAGCGCGCGAGAACAATCTTGCCGTGCAGGTCAATGTGCTGGGAGGCGAGATAATCGAAGTCCTCCAGGCGGCCGTAGTTGGCGTAGACCACCTCGGCAGTCACATCGCCAGAGCCGGAGGAGCCGTTGAAGGGCATTGCCACTCGCGGATTGTCCTGGTAAGGATCGCCGCCAACGTGTTCGCGGGTGGGGCCGCTCATCAGCAGCTTTCCGCCGGAGTCATAAGCCTCGACGCGTACCGCTTTGGGCTGGTTCATCAAGACGCGGTATGGGACGATCTCGGTTTCCAGGCCGGCAGCGCGAAACTTCTGCGCCACATAGTCGGCAGTCTTGCGGTCTTCGGGGGTCGAGGCCAGGTGAGGCTCGGCGGTAAGGGTTCTCAGAGCTTCTCCGGCCAGAAAGGCGTTCGGAATGGCGAGGAATTTCTCCTCAATCTTTGCCTGAGCTGCGAAGTCGCGATACCCGAAGACGGCCGGGGCGGTCTGAGCGGAGTTCTGCGCTAGGAGAGGTCTGGAAACGAGTGCAAGAAATAAGAAAAAGCCAAGCCGCTTGGGCAACATCATGAACTGAACCTTTCATAGTGAGTTACCCTGACGCCTAACCAGCAACTCAGATAGGTGCTCCAGTTCTCGATTTTGAGAGCCGGAAGACAGCAAATGATTGATCTGCTATTGTCAGCTTCTATGCCACCGGCTGAGCACAATGTGCGCAGCGCCGCGCGGCCAGCGGAATCTCACTCAGGCATTCGGGGCAGGTTTTCAAAGACGACGGAGCCTCGGGCTCGGGTTTCTTCAGCCGCGACAACAGATGGTTGAGCGGCAAAACGATGGCAAAATAGACCACGCTGGCAATGATCAGGAACGAGATGGCGGCGTTGAAGAAGTTGCCGATCTTGATCTGCCCGCTGCCAATCTTCACGACTACGCTGCTGAAGTCTGGCTTGCCGATGGTGGCGGCGATGAGCGGGTTGAGCACGTCGCTCACCAGGGACGTGACGATTGCGTTGAAGGCCGCGCCCAGAATGACGGCGACGGCCAGGTCAACAACATTTCCGCGCAAAATAAAATCGCGAAATCCTTTGAGCATTTTTTCCTCCGATGGCTTGGACTGTGCAAATGCCTTTGGTGTGAACAGAATACACGGGGTTGTGTTCACGAACATCCTACATGGCCGCAAGGGCTTTTAATAGTGCCAAGCGGCCCTCAGGCCAGATCCTCGATTTGCTGTCGCAAAGAAAATGTGCCAAGCCTGGATAGGCTCTTTAGCCACGGCCGGGGCGCAGGTGGTTCAGATCGGCACCGTCGGGATCCTCGAAGGCGGGCCACACCGGCAAACCTTGTCGCAGGCCGGACCACTCCTCGGCGACTACGATGCTGTTCTGGGGGCTTCCTGGCTGGTAGCGCGCCGAGCAGGGAAAACCGGCCCGGACCTGGGTTACATCCAGCACGCCACGCATGTCGGTAATGTCCTGAGAGGACTCATAGTCCACGCCGCCGATGCGATAGCTATAGAGCAGCATGGTGAGAGTACGGCCCGGCTCTTTCTTGGATTTGGTTGGGGCCTCGACATCGCAGATGTCCAGCAGCATGCCGTCCACCAGCCGCCCAGAGCGGGCCAGAAACTGGCGGCGTGCGCGTTCCAGCTCTTCCGGCGTGGGCCGCTTGCGCAGAACAAGCCAGAGACCCACCACAACAAGCGCGGCAACAAACACCGCGGCGGTGGCAATCTCCCATGAGTTTTCGTGAAGGAGGGTCATTGGAGGCGGATCTCTTCCCATGGAGTCCTGGATTCAAGAATACCGCAGTCGGAATCGAAGCGCGCAGAATTGGCGGCGCGGCCAACTCCTGCTTCAGATGCCGCAGCCCCAGCTTTCGCGCTGCGATATACTCGTGACTGCATCTTGAAGGAGTTCCGGCCTGCTGGATGCTCCGTTTCTGGAGGTTCTTTTTGGCTTTGAAAAAAAGTATTGCCGCGGCAAATCATTCCGGGATACGCTCCACCACCGTGATCTGCGTTCGCCGCAACGGCCTGGTGGTGATGGCTGCCGACGGCCAGGTCACTTTGGGCGATACCGTGCTGAAACATTCGGCCAAAAAGATTCGCCGCCTCTATCAGGAAAAGATCTTGGCCGGGTTTGCCGGTTCCACGGCCGACGCTTTCAGCCTTTTTGCGCGCTTTGAGACCAAATTGGAGCAGTACGCCGGCAACCTGAACCGCGCGGCTGTCGAGCTGGCCAAGGACTGGCGCACCGACAAGATGCTGCGCAACCTGGAGGCCCTCCTCGTGGTGGCTGACCAGGGACAGACCTTTCTCATCTCCGGCTCGGGCGACGTGATTGACCCCGATGAGCCGATCGCCGCCATCGGCTCCGGCGGCAGCTATGCTACGGCCGCGGCCCGCGCGCTGATGGAAAACACAGACCTGAGTGCCCGCGAGATTGCCGAAAAGGCCATGAAGATTGCCTGCGAAATCTGCATCTACACCAACGACCACGTCACCATTGAGGAGTTGAAGGGCTAGCGGACCTGGTTTCCGCATGCCCCGTTCATCCATGGCTATTTATCTCCCCGCATCTGCCGAAGAACAAGATCTCTCGCTGGACGAGTTGACACCGCGCGAGATTGTCACTGAACTCGATAAGCACGTTGTCGGTCAGAAGGCTGCCAAGCGCGCCGTGGCCATTGCCCTGCGCAATCGCCAGCGCCGTCAAAAGCTGCCTCCCGACCTTGCCGACGACATCATGCCCAAGAACATCATCATGATTGGGCCGACGGGCGTGGGCAAGACAGAGATTGCGCGGCGGCTGGCCAAGCTGACGAACTCCCCGTTTCTGAAAGTGGAGGCCTCGAAGTTTACTGAGGTCGGCTACGTGGGCCGCGATGTCGAGTCGATGATCCGCGATCTGGTGGAAATTGCCATCGACATGGTGCGCGAAGAGCGCCTGGAAGAGGTGGAAGACCGTGCGGAGATGAACGCTGAGGAGCGCCTGCTCGATGTGTTGCTGCCGCCTCCGCCGCCTACCCCACCCGCGCAGGAGGGCCAGCTCACACTGCCCGGCACAGATAGCTACCAGCGCTCTCGCGAGAAGCTGCGCCTACAGTTTCGCGAAGGTAAGCTCGACGAGCGCCAGGTAGAATTGGATGTCCGTGACCGTGGGACACCGCAATTCGGCATCATCAGCAACCAAAACCTTGAGGACATGGAAATGAACCTCAAGGACATGCTTCCCAACATCTTCGGTGGCAGCTCCAAGAAGCGCAAGATGAAGGTAGCCGACGCCTTTGATTATCTGGTGCAAGAGGAAGAGGGACGCCTGATCGACATGGATTCGGTCAATCGTGCCGCGGTCGAGAAGGTCGAGTCGAACGGCATCATCTTCCTCGATGAGATCGACAAGATCGCCGGGCGCGAAGGTGGCCACGGACCCGACGTTTCACGCGAAGGCGTGCAGCGCGACATTCTACCTATCGTCGAAGGAACGACGGTGAGCACGCGCTACGGCATGGTGCGCACAGACCACATTTTATTCATTGCCGCCGGTGCCTTTCATGTCTCCAAGCCCAGCGACCTTATCCCCGAGTTACAGGGCCGCTTTCCCATCCGTGTCGAGCTGAAGTCACTCACCGTCGATGACTTCCTGCGTATTCTTACAGAGCCCAAGGCTTCACTGACCAAGCAGTATTCGGCCCTCCTGGAGACCGAAGGCGTAAAACTCGAGTTTTCGCCCGAGGCTCTCCGCGAGATGGCTGAGTTTGCCTTCAAGGTGAATGAACAAACCGAAAACATCGGAGCACGCAGGCTGCACACAATCATGGAACGGGTGCTCGAGGATGTTAGCTTCCTGGCGCCTGACGTGGCTCGCCGCGTTCCGGACGAAGCACTTGCCGCGGCGCTGCAAGAAGCTATTAAGAACGAGTCTTCCACGCCCTTGCCCTATGTGGAACGCACCACAGTCTCTGGCCCGGAGAAGGTCTTCCTGATTGACGCAGAATATGTCAAACAAATGGTTGCGTCTATCGTGAGGGATCAGGATTTGTCGCGCTATATTCTTTAGGAAAACTTTGATTAGATGAGCAGTTTTTGCTTTTACTGTAGACCGGTTTTGAAAGGGCACGGCTTCAGCCGTGCCGAAAAATGCCAATAAAATCAATGGGCTTTAGCCCCTGAGGGAAAGCCCTATGGTCTACACCATTTCCGAATCTGCTCTAAGTCGGCGTTTTAAACTTAGGCTCAGGCGCTCAATGCGCACCCGGTGGCGGGGCAGTGTACTTTTTTGGCTTTTTGAAGAGCCACGCAGCTCCAGCGCAGAAGAAGGCTAACAACGCTGTCCAGCGGAAGACATCCACATAGGACATGAGGGCTGATTGCTGCTCCATCAGGCCGTACATCAGGCCAAGTGAACCTGGACGGGCTTGAGCGGGACCGATATGGTGGCCGAGGTAGCCGGAGATTGCCGTCGCCTTCTGTTGGAAGACCATTGTGGACGACGTGACATTGGCGCCGATCTCCGTCTGATGCAGCGCAGCGCGGCGAATCAAAGCCGTGGTGGCCATGGCGATGCCGATGGAGCCGCCGATGTTGCGCAGCATATTGAAGAGGCCCGTCGCGTTGCCCATCTCCTCTTTGGAGATGGTGGACGTGGCCATAGTGGCCAGCGGAACAAAGACAAAGCTCAAGGCAAAGCCGGTCAGCGTGATGGGAATCAGCAGCGTGTACGGACCAATCTCCAGGTTGATCATGCTGAAGATGAGAGAGCAGATGCCAAAGCCCAGGAATCCGGCCGAGAGCAACTTGCGGTTGTCAATGCGCGAGCCGAGGATGCCGACCATGGGTGAGCCGATGATTGAGCCAATGCCGCGCGGGCCGACGACCAGGCCGGCCGTGAAGGCCGTGTAGCCCAGAACCTCCTGATAGTAGAGCGGCAGGATGGCGATGGTGATGTAGATGCACATTCCCAGCATGGCGATGAGGATGCAGCCGGTGCGGAAGTTACGGTCCTTGAGGATGTGCAGATCGACCAGTCCCTTGGGGTTGGCCCAGGAGCGCCAGATCCAGCCGATGAGGGCGAAGACTAGCGCCGCCACCGCCCAGCGCACCCAAACGGCGCCGAACCAGTCGTCCTCTTGACCCTTGTCGAGCACGATTTGAAGAGCGCCAGTCCAAACCATCAGCAGGCCAAAGCCGATGTTGTCGAACGGGCTGACCTTCGCGTTTTTGATGTACGGCGGATCGTGGACGAAACGGCTGATGAGAATGACCGCCAAAATGCCCACCGGAATGTTGATGTAGAAGGCATAGCGCCAGCTAAAGGTATCGGTGAGCCAGCCGCCCAGCGTTGGTCCAAGAACGGGCGCAACCACGATGCCCAGGCCATAAGCGGCCATGGCCATGGAACGCTTTTGCACCGGGAAGCTTTCCAGCAGAATCGACTGCGACAGCGGTTGCAGCGCGCCGCCGCCCGCTCCCTGCAAAACTCTGGCCAGCAGAATGACGCCCAGAGAGGGTGCTGCTCCGCAGAAGAACGAGGCGACCGTGAAGATGCAGACGCAGATGAGCAGAAAGCGCTTGCGGCCCCAGCGGCGGGCAAACCAGTTCGAGGCCGGCAGAATCACGGCGTTGGCCACCAGGTAGCTGGTCAGCACCCAGGTCGCCTCGGAGTTCGAGGCCGAAAGCGATCCGGCAATGTAGGGCAGCGCTACCGAAGCGATGGCGGTGTCCAGCACCTCCATAAATGTGGGTAGCATTACGGAGACCGTCACCAGCCACGGATTCACGCCTTGTGTCAGCGGATAGCGAACTTGGGCGGCAGCGGTGGGCATGAGGGTGAGGACTCTTTGAGAATAAATGATGGGGGCGCCACCTGCGGTGGGGCCAACTGCTCGCTATCCGCTCGCTTGAGTTTTGTGGCTTTTCCCGCCCGCAAAAAACGTGGAAAAGGATGGGCCCACCTAGCTATCTTGTGAAATTGCCGAGGCAAAAAAAGCAACAGCAATGGCCGCCGTTCGGTTGCAGAGAATCATCAGCTATCTGACGGGTCTACGCCGCTTCGGGACTCAGGTTCCTGCTTCTGGATTTACGGCCTTGCGCACCAGATCCTCGACATCCTCCACCTTATCCATCAGCAGGCTGATCCGGTGCGAGAGCGACTGAATCTCAGTTTCAGCACGCCGGTTGACATCGAAATCCAGCTCGCTCCGCAGGCGATCCTTCACGTCCTGGCGGTTCTGGCTCATCATGATCACCGGCGCCTGAATCGCAGCCAGCATGGAGAGAAACAAATTCAGCAAAATGAAGGGATACGGGTCCCATGCCTGCTTCCGCAGCAGCGTGTTTACCGAGGAATAAGTCACCAGCACAAGCCCAAAAAGGATGATGAACGTCCAGGAGCCTCCAAAGCGCGCCACTGAGTCGGCAAGGCGCTCGCCGAAGGTTGACTGCTTTTCGATCAACTCATTGGGATTGCGACTGACCCTGGCCTGCACCAGCTTCTGCGAGGCATGGAACTGCCTGGCTTGCACGGTCAACATATCCAAACCAGCCATGGGCCTGCATCGGAGCAACTCGACAATGTCATCGCGGCCCACCTTCAAGCAGGCCGTCTCTTCCATCGCCATCGCCGACGTCTGGTGTTCCAACTGCTGCAGCATGGATGCAAAGCCGAATAGCTCCCCATGCGTTGGCTCGTCTACCACCACTTCCTGCTGATCTTCGTCGGTCGTTGTCACCTGCGCTTTGCCTGACATGACGACATAGCCATGTTCCGCGGGGTCGCCGGCTTTGAAGATGCGTTGGCGTGGCGAGAATCTCTCGACTTCGATGCGTTCGGCCAGGACCAATGTTTCATCGTCGTCCAAAAGCTCGAAGAGAGGAACGTGCCGTAATTCGTCGGGATCGCATGGCATGGACTACCTCTTATGGCCCGGCTCGGGGCCTCTACGGTCTGTTTTCAACGACCATATCAAACCCAGCCTTCGAGTGTAATCCCTGCATTCAGAGCGGAACGCCCAGCCCCCTGAATCGGGTTCTGGGCGCCAGCCTTACTGGATGGACCGAAGATAGGCGACAACCTGCCAGCGTTGCGACTGCGGCAGGCTCGACCAGGACGGCATACCGTGGCCCAAGTCACCTTGGCGCAGAAACCACTCGATGTCGCCATCGCTTGCCGCGCGCAGCCGTTCACTGCGCAGTGCGGGCCGCTTGTGGCTATCGCCCTGCGCATCGGCCTTGTGGCACTGCAGACAGTGGTCGCGATAGACCTGCGCCCCAGCTGCGACTGCCTCGGCATCGCCGGCCAAGGGATTGACCCGCGCATGGTCCTTCGCCGGAACCCGCTCCCAGCGTGAGCTGGAAACTGCCGCAACAGCCCCCGCCGCGCTCAGGGAAATAAAGAGAATTGCCAAGCTTCGCCGAATCATTCGCCACCCCCCTGTGAACCGTGAAAGCAGTTGCCGATCTGATTGAATTCGTAGGCCACGCCCACGCGGTAAACCCGCGCCAGACTCGTATCTGTCAGGCCAAAGCTCGGCGAGAAACTAAACCGCACCCCCTTGGGCAGTTGCCAACCGATGAGCGGGGCGAGGTAGTGCGAGGCATTGCGCACCGTCAGCGAAAAAGTGTCTCCCAAGCCCCCGTAAGCCTCTGCACCTGCGATGAACTTCTCCGCGCAGAAGGTGCATTCCCGGCCGCTCGATGCGCTACGAAGTGGGCGCGTAGCTCCCACCGCGTAGCCGAACTCCCACGGCTCATGCCCAAGGTTCTTCTCAGAGATGAAATTCTCAGAGATGTTCCAATCCCTCACATTAGAAGAGAGAATCAGCTTCAGCTCCGCCTCGTGCTGGTGCTCCCGGCGCAGTTCGCCGTTGGGCGACGCCAGGTCAGCCTGTCCATCGTGGCCCACGAACTCCAGAATCGTCTTGTCGGCTCCGGAGATGTTTTCGTACTCCACGTAAAGCACCGGATTGATCACGTGTTCCCGCATCAGGGGGCGCACCCGATTCTCCAGCCGAAAGCCGGTAAAGACCGTCGAGTCCTGCGCCGTAGCCTGCCCATCGAGGTAGAGTTCGGTCGTCCACCACGCGCGCACACCGTACTCCACTTCCATCGCCGTCGCCCCGAAACGATTTCCGCCCTCCGGCCTGCCCAGCGCCGTTTTGGTTTCGATCTCCAGGTTGCCGGGCTCCTCCAGATCGTGCGAATACGTCACAAAGTAGGGCTTCTCCTGCGCCCAGCTAACTGCCGAAAACGAACAAGCAATGCAGAGCGCCGGCCAGCAGCCGCGTCTGAGTGCTCTCTTGAGTATTGAAAGCAAAGAGTCCTCCTTGAAATACGACTAAATGCGTCGTATATTTACAAATCAGACTAAATCAGTCCGATTTACCTTGCAAGAGCTACTTCTTTCCCGTCCGGAAGCCCGGCATGTGGTTTATGAAGATGCAATCAAATAAACTTGACAGTATCTCACTCAACATGACATGCTTGAAAAGTCAGAAATTCTATTCAGTAGGCAGGAAACCAAAACATGGCAAAGATTATCGGAATCGATCTCGGCACCACGAACTCGTGCGTTGCGGTCCTTGAGGGCGGCGAGCCCAAAGTCATTCCCAATGAAGAGGGTGCGCGCACCACGCCCTCCGTTGTCGGCTTCTCGAAGAGCGGCGAACGCCTCGTGGGCCAAGTGGCCAAGCGCCAGGCCATCACCAATCCGGAGAACACCATCTTCTCCATCAAGCGCTTTATGGGCCGTCGCTACAACGAAGTGAACGACGAGATGAAGATGGTGCCATTCAAGGTGACCCAGCAGGGCGACCACGTCGGCGTCATGGCCCAGGGCAAGGAGTACACCCCGCCCGAAATCTCCGCCATGATCCTGCAAAAGCTCAAGGCCTCTGCCGAAGCCTATCTGGGCGAAACGGTTTCCGAGGCGGTCATCACCGTTCCGGCCTACTTCAACGA
>Ga0255356_1001432_pt1 | contig 14962 bp, 11 predicted proteins | sample HBST100metaG_FD_189944 | JGI IMG/M metagenome (GOLD analysis project Ga0255356, IMG submission 189944) | Peat soil microbial communities from Stordalen Mire, Sweden - H.B.S.T100 | ecosystem: Environmental > Terrestrial > Soil > Wetlands > Peat | place: Sweden: Norrbotten County, Stordalen Mire... | reverse complement strand
GTTCGATCCGCCCCTCCGGGGCGGATGCCCTCTGTTTGCCCCTTACCCAGGGCTGCGCTCCGCTTGCCCTGGGCTATTTTCGATGGCTCCCTACGGGAGCAGACCGATGTGCTGCTCATGGGATGGCCAATGTGGAGGTCCATTTAGAATTGCTGCTTCGGGATATATCGACTCCGGTTTTGCTATAGTCTACGAATACCCCCTCCATAACGAATGCAATCTTCCGGTCGAAGAAACGGCGAAAAGTGGGGCATGACGGGTTCAGTACAGGGAAATATATCGTCCACAATGAGGAAATTTGCGTCAAATTAAACAGAGATTACGTCTAAGAAAAGGGGATCCCATATGCACTACCAGATGTAGCTCCTGGAGCGAATCCTTGAGATAAGGCTCCATCTGGAAAGATATATGTCCACAGCAGCTCTGGCTAGGTTTGCCTTCCAGGTGGATTGCTCTGGAGGGTTTCGATTCCACAACTGGTGAATGGATGCGTTTGGTTTCTCGATTTATCGCTACGTCGTTTTTTTTCAACATAGCCCTTTTGGCGTTGCCCTGTCATCTCTTTTCGCAGGAATCGGGTTCACGCCCGATTGTTACCGTCGCGGATACCCCTCCCGACGCTCCCACGCCGCAGTTGGCGATTGCTGAGGCCGCGTCATTGGGACAGCAGGCTCTGGCCGGACAAACTCCCAAGCCACAGGCCCAGAATCCCAACTCTCCGGGCAGTTCCAACTCCCAACCGCCCGAGCCGCAGACAGGAAATATCGGCGGTACAGTGACCGATATGAATGGCGGATCTGTTCCCGGGGCCACTGTAGTTTTTAAAGATTCTGTCATTGAGGATCGCCGCACGGTCGTGGCGAACGACAGCGGATTCTTTGAAAGCGGTGATCTCAAACTGGGTATTCCATATCGCGTTACCATCAGCGCCAAAGGTTTTATAGACTGGACCTCACCCGCCATCGTTCTCAAACCAGGCCAAGTCTATTTTTTGAAGGACATCAATCTCCAGGTCGCAGGGGAAGTCACCTCGGTCACTGTCTATTCCTCCAACACGGAGATCGCCACTGAGCAGGTCAATCTCGAGGAGCGGCAGCGCGTTCTGGGCATTGTTCCCAATTTCTACGTCGTCTATGATCACAACCCCGCGCCGCTGACGACAAAGCTGAAGTTTAAGCTCGCCCTCAGGCTCGAGCGCGATCCCATTGTCTTCCTCGGGGATGGATTCATGGCTGGCATCAATCAGGCGGTAAACATCCCCAACTACGTTCAGGGCGCGAAGGGCTTCGGCCAGCGCATGGGCACTCAATATGCGGATGGTTTCACTGACATCCTCTTCGGCGGCGCCATTCTGCCATCGCTTCTGCACCAGGATCCGCGTTACTACTATCAGGGCATGGGCACGATCAAATCCCGCACTAGCCACGCACTTGCCAACGCGTTTATCTGCAAAGGCGACAACGGACGGAGTCAGATAAACTACTCGAGCATAGGTGGCGATCTAATCTCGTCGTCCATCTCCAATGCGTACTATCCGGAGACGAATCGTGGCGTGGGGCTGGTCTTCAACCAGTTTCTTATCTCGACTGCTGAACGCGTGGCCAGCAGCCTTGCCCAGGAGTTCGTCTTGGGCAGGTTCACGCATAAATCATAGAGCGAAACCAGAGTCCCGTCACCGGCCTTCGATTCCGCCCGCTGTTTGCGCCAGTTTCTTGTTTGCCGGAAACGGCCGCCGCGTCTTTGTGTAGATCGCCTTTGCCGGTACGGAGACTGTTTCCCGCTCCGGATAGCGAAGCGCCGTCAAGTGGCCTCCGTATACGCACCCGGTATCGATGTCCACCGTGTTGTTCACCCATAGCGGTTTGACGACCGGCGTATGTCCAAACACCACCAGCGCCTTGCCGTGATACTCCGCGGCCCAGTTATAACGGATCAACCTGCCAAGCTTATCTCTCTTGCCGGTCGTCTGGCCATGCAGGGCAAACTCGCGCGCTTCCGCCGATGTTTTGCCCTGTAGCGGCTCCCGTAGTCCCGCATGAGCAATCACCAGCCTGCCCTCATCGAAGACGCCGTAACTCGGCAGCTCATCCAGAAACCGCCGAGCCTGGTTGCAAAACTCCCCCGGCTCCTCCGCCAGTTGTCCCAGCGATTGCGCCATCCCGTACGTTATCTGCACCACGTGCCCCTTCAGCGCCCGCACAAGTTCCACATCGCGATTGCCGGGAATAATAAATGCCTGTCCCGCCCGCGCCATGCTCATCACCAGCCGCAGTACATCCGGAATGGAGGGGCCGCGATCCACCAGATCGCCCACAAAGGCCAGCGTCCTGCCCTCTGGCGGAGTCACCGTAAACTCCTGTGCCTGCTGTCTTATCCGGTATCCGAGCGTTCCCATCAGCTCCAGCAGTTCATCCAGGCAGCCGTGCACATCTCCCACAATGTCGAGTGGTCCATGCACATTGGGAAACGAAACCTCGCGGCCCTGTGCATGGACGGAATCATCGTGCGGACTGGTCGCGGAATGCGGCATCGCACTTCAGTTTAGGCCAATACTCCTGAAGGCACAGCCCCGTAACGACCGTTTTTCGCGGAATGATATAAGCTGGACGGTCGCGCGAGAAGGCCTCAGGCCCGGCGTACAAAGCGCGTAAGCCCAGGAGGAGGCTGGAAGCCGAAACCCGCGGCGTAAAAGGGTGGTTCAGCGCGTCTCCGGACCGGTCTCTGACCGCTTGTTGCAGTACCAAAGCCGGGTGCCCCACCCTCGGCGCGTCTTTGTTTTTGCGCCTAGGGTGGGATAGCACACCCCTCAACAGCCTGCATGTCAACTCACCACGACCAAGGGTGCCCCAGGTCCCGCTTTTGGGACCTGGGATAGCACACCCCTCGCCCCGCCCCCGTCCAATTCCATCCGCGACACAAATAAATGCGGTCATCCTGAGCAAAGCAGGCGCGTTCTTAGCGCCTGCGTAGTCGAAGGACCTGCATTTTCATTCGTAAAATCGCGGCAATTTTCCCGCAGCCAGCCAGAACCCGCCCTCATTATTTACACTCATCATCTGGAAGAACGAGAATTCAAACTATGCCTCAACCTCAAATCAAATTCGGTACCGACGGCTGGCGCGCCGTCATTGCAGACGACTTCACCTTCGCCAATGTCCGCATCGCCGCTGAAGCCATCGCGGCCTATATTCATGCCAGTGAAGACCCCTCCAAGGGCGTCTGCATCGGCTACGACACCCGTTTCGGCTCCAAGGCCTTTGCGCGCACCTGCGCGGAAGTAGCCGCCTCCACCGGCATCCCGGTCCTGCTGGCCAACGCCGTCACGCCCACCCCCGCGCTCAGCTTCGGCGTGCGCGAGCGCGGCGCGGCCGGAGGCATCATGATCACTTCTTCGCACAATCCCGCGCAGTGGAACGGCGTCAAATACAAGGCCTCCTACGGCGGCTCCGGCTCGCCCTCCATCATGACGGCGATCACGTCTCACCTGGGCCAGCCTGTGCCCCGCGTCGCCCAGCCAGCGCTCATCACGGAAGTCGATTTCCTGCCCACCTACCTCAAGGCCATCGAGGGCTTTGCCGACCTCGACCTCATCGCGAAGTCCGGCATGAAGTTCTGCGTCGACTCCATGTACGGCTGCGGCGGCACCATCATCTGCGACATCTTCAAGCGCATCGGCGTCGACAGCGTGCAGATTCGCTCCAATCCCGATCCGCTTTTCCCGGGCATCAATCCCGAGCCCATCGAGCCCAACATCCGCGCCCTCGGCGAAGCTGTGGTCACCAACGGCTGCACCTCCGGCCTCTGTACCGATGGCGACGCCGACCGCATCGGCGCCTCCGACGAGCACGGCGTCTTTGTCGATCCGCACAAAATCTTCTGCATCCTGCTCAGTTGGGTGCTCAAGCGCAAGGGCTGGCCCGGCGCTGTCACCCGCGCCTTCAACACCACCAAAATGCTGGACCGCATCTGCGCCAAGCACGGCCGTGAGTTGATCGAGCACGGCATCGGCTTCAAATATGTTTGCGACTACATGCTGACGCGCGAAGTTCTCATGGGCGGCGAGGAGTCCGGCGGCATCGGCTTCCAGCGCCACCTGCCCGAGCGCGACGGCATGCTGAACGCGCTGCTTCTGGCCAACGTCATGGCCCAGGAAGGCAAGCCCTTGGGCGAGCTTGTGGCCGACCTGCAAGCCGAGTACGGCGAGCACCAATACGGACGCATTGACCTTCACCTTCCCGAGGACATCAAGCGCGGCGTCATCGTCCGCGCCCTTGCCTTGAAGCCGGACGACCCGGTCCTTGCCGGTATGCCCATTCTTCGCCAGGAGACGCTCGACGGCGTCAAGTTCTACCTCGACAACCCCGAAGCGAAGACCAAGCCCAACGCCGCCGAAACCTGGATTCTGCTCCGCGCCAGCGGCACCGAGCCCCTGCTCCGCATCTACACGGAATCCTGCTCGAAGGAGTCCGTCGCCAAGCTCCTAGCCTCCGCCCGCACCTTCGCCACGGGCAGCTAAGGGGAAAACTGAAACTTGCAGTCCAAGGCTTCACAGGCTACGGAAAGGTTGCTGAAAAACTCGTAGAGCGTGTTTTCAAAAAGCCGCTTTGTGTCAGCTATTGATCCGGCGCCAAACGATTGCATAACCAAATAGCTGTCATCCTGAGCGACCGGAGCGTAGCGCAGGGAGTCGAAGGACCTGCGGTTGTTCTTTTGTATCGCAACCCAATCGTGCCCGATCAATAAGAGGCGGGTGGCCCAGGTGCCGGGAGAAGTGAGAACAACCACTGAAGATGGGTGCCCCGGGTGCCTCGCGAGGCACCTGGGGCGCCCGGCATTGCTCACCCATTCCACGTATCCCGGAGTTCGAGAAGGCTTGAGCAGACTGATTCACTGTTTTGCTGTTCGGCAGAGAGAATGCAGTACCGCGAAATTCCGTTCTCGTTAGTAAGTTTCAGTTCCCAGTTGTCATTGTCTTGAGCGTCAATCAAAGATGCCAGCCATTCCCTTTGCCACTTGCCAGGGAATTGTAAATTCAGGTTAGTCATTGCACGGATGATGCCGACGGGGATGCCGCTAGCAGATGAAGAGTTCACGCATAAGGCCATAAAAACCTCCTTTTCTAATGCAGATATTTCACCTCTTTATGTGAATAATCTCGTGGAAAAAATCTGAAGGATATGGCACGCGCGTAGTGAGTGAGAAAGATGATTCCGAGGCCTTTGTATCCACCGACTCACCGAAACATCCGCGCGTCAAAATGAAACGCCTGCGGCTCTTCGACTTTGATTTCCGCAATTGCCGGATGCAGCGGATTTACCAGCACATTCCATTCCACGCGCAGCGCCGCCGAGGGAACCTCGACAGCCAGCGAGCTTTTCTCGCGAATCCACTTGTCTCCGACGGCGCGCAGCGGCTCGAAATCGTCCGTCCACCAGCCCGCCGGTAACTGGTCCGGTTCTATCCGCTGCGCTGGTTCTCCCGCGGGCAGCGTGGCCGCAATCGAGACCAGATCGTCCGGTTGCAGATTCGGTTCCAGGTGAACGAATAGCTCAATGGCCGCCAGCGCCAGCGAAGACGACGCATAGACCATCGGCACCCCCGGCGTATTCCACCGCCCGCCGAACCGCCGCGCCCCCAGCCCGGAAAACGCCTCGTCGGCATAGCGCGCCTTGCAAATGCGCCAGATCAGCATCAGCTATAAACGCCGTAGGCGATGCGCCCCAGCACGTCCTCAACCTCGCGGACGCCCGGATCGGTATCCAACTGGTCCAGCGGACGCCCCCCGCGCAGAGCGCGATTCGGCGTCTTGAGCCACGCCGCCGCCTTGTCCCCGCTGCCCAGCGTTTCCGCCGCGGTCGAGTAGACCTGGGCCAGCCGCACGGTCCGGTCAGACTCGGCCGTCGTCAGCCGCGAGTTCTGCGTAATCCGCCGTGTCAGCGTGCGCTGCGGAATGCCAATTTTCTCGGAGATTTCCGCCTGCCGCAGGTCCATCCGTTGGGCCAGCAGGAAGAGCGCCTTGACCGGGAGCCCCTCGCGCACCAGCTCGGCCAGCGCCCCGCCCTTGCCCATCGGTCTGCCGAGAATCAATTCACCGCCCAGCGCATTGAGTACGGAATGGGTCGCCATAGCTAATCTCCACCTCCACTATACGCCATTTGGCCAACATCTACACGCCATTTTGCATAAATATTGGGACATCCCATTCCTGGCGTGTCGTTGTTTTTGCGCCAAGGGGGGAAAGCACAAACCTCGACCCAAAACTCTACGAGATCACCGCGACCTTCGCACGCTTCCCCAGCCGGACGACGATGCGCGCGGGCAGCGCCGCAACCGCAACCACCGTGCCGTTCGCCGAAACCCCATCCAGCTTCACGGCTTTTTCGGCAATCTTGCGATTGGCTTCCGCGCCTGACGAAGCCAGCCCCAGATGCACCAGCAGCTTGGGCAGCCGAATTTGGTTAGGCTCTGACCCAGCCACTTCTGCAAAAGAGATCGAAACCTCGGAGAGGTCCTCCGCCGTCTCCTTCTGCTGAAACATCCGTGCCCAGTTCTCATCGGCGCTCGCGGCCGCATCCTCGCCGTGGAATCCTGCGGTAATAGTCCGCGCCAGTTTTTTCTTGGTCTCCATCGGATGCAGCTTACCCGCCGCCACTTCGGCCTGCATAGCCTCAATCTCCGAGCTGCGAAAGTCGGTCAACAAGGAAAAATACTTCCACATCAACTCGTCGCTGATGCTCATCAGCTTGCCGTACATCTCGGTGGGAGGCTCGTTGATGCCGACCGCGTTTCCCAGCGATTTCGACATCTTCTGCACGCCGCCCAGTCCCTCCAGAATCGGCGTCATCAGCACGATCTGCGGCTTCTGGCCGTAGTGCCGCTGCAACTCCCGCCCACACAGCAGGTTGAACTTCTGATCCGTTCCGCCCAGTTCCACGTCGCATTCCAGCGCCACCGAGTCGTACCCCTGCATCACCGGATAGAGAAATTCGTGCAGGCTTATTGGCAGTTCGGCGTTGTAGCGCTTGTTGAAGTCGTCCCGCTCCAGCATCTGCGACACGGTAAAGTGCGCCGTCAGCCGGACAATCTCCTCGTAGCGCAGCTTGCCCAGCCACTCGCTGTTGTAGCGGACTTCGGTCGCGTCCTTGTCCAGAATCTTGAAGGCCTGTGCCAGGTAGGTTTCGGCATTCACGCTGATCTGTTCCGGCGTCAGCGGCTTGCGTGTCACGTTGCGGCCCGTCGGGTCGCCAATCAGCGCGGTCGAGTTGCCCACCAGAAAAATCACTTGGTGCCCCAACTGCTGAAAGTGTCTCAGTTTGCGCATCAGCACCGTGTGGCCCAGATGCAGGTCCGGAGCGGTGGGGTCGAATCCTGCCTTTACGCGCAAAGGCCGTCCGGTTTTGCGGCTGTCTTCCAGGCGCTCTCTCAGGTCGCTCACGCGGATAATCTCCGCCGCGCCCTTTTCGAGCAGGTCCATCTGCTGGTCTACGGGTAAGAATTCTGGCATGTCACAACAAGTATAAAGTTCCCTGCTCAGCGGCTGGCCAAATCCGTTTGAATCGGGGTCATTTCATCCCTGCAACTTTACGCCGCCCGGCCACATCCAACCCGCAGGAGAAAACCACCCTTATGCCTTCTGTATTTGGACGTGCCGTGCAGGTTCCAGCCGTGGGCGGAGCCTTTCAAGTGGTAAAGAAAGAGTTTCCCGAGCCAGGTCCGGGACAGGTGCGCATCCGCGTCCAGGCCTGCGGTGTTTGCCACAGCGATGCCATTACAAAGTTCGGCGCTTTTCCCGGCATTGCCTATCCGCGTGTTCCCGGCCATGAGGTTGCCGGGGTGGTTGATGCGGTTGCCTCCGATGTGCCGCTTTTCAAGCCCGGCCAGCGCGTCGGTCTGGGCTGGCACGGAGGCCACTGCAACTACTGCGCCCCCTGTCGCCGCGGCGACTTCATCCTCTGCGAAAACGCGCAAATCTCCGGCGTAACCTTCGACGGCGGCTATGCCGACTACGTCATCGCTCCGGCCAATGCGCTGGCGCTGATTCCCGACGACCTATCCAATGTGGACGCCGCGCCTCTGATGTGCGCCGGCATCACCACCTTCAACAGCCTGCGCAACAGCGGCGCGCGTCCCGGCGACACGGTAGCTATCCTTGGCATCGGTGGCCTGGGCCACCTGGCCGTGCAGTTTGCGGCCAAAAGCGGCTATCGCACCGTAGCCATCGCTCGCGGTCAAGACAAAGCCCCGTTGGCCCTTCAACTCGGCGCGCACATCTACATAGACAGCACCACGCAGGATCCCGCAGCCGAACTGCAAAAGCTGGGCGGCGCAGCGGTCATCCTCTCCACCCTCACCAATGCCGATGCTTTGGCCGCAGCCGTCAACGGCCTCGGTCCCAACGGCAAGCTGGTCATCGTCGGGGTGCCGGAAAAGCCATTTGAAGTGGGTGCCGGCTCGTTGATCATGGGGAACCGCTCCATCGCCGGCTGGGCCTCAGGCACGGGCATGGACTCGGAAGACACGCTCAACTTCAGCGCGTTGGCTGGCATAAAGCCCATGATCGAGACCTATCCGCTGGACCGTGCCGCCGAAGCCTTTGACCGCATGATGAGCGGCAAGGCCCGCTTCCGCGTTGTGCTCACCACCGGCGCCTGACCCACATCTCTGCCGGAAGTTACTGGGCCTGTTCGTCGGATTCGGCGGGCAGGCTTTTTGCCATTTCAGCTTCCCGCGCTTGCATTTCCAGCGCCTTGGTCAGCTTCCGCGTCATCACCTGGAAGTGATAGCCCATCACGGCCAGCGTCATGGCCACGCCGAAGCAGCGGTGGTAGCGCGTGGCCGCCGTCGCCAAAAACTTCCAGTAACTCCACCGCTGCTGGCTTAAAACGCCCTGCCGCACGATCGAAGTGACCAGCGCGCGCAGATTGTCGCGCGTCACCCAGTGCTGGCTTTCCGCGTGCTGTCCCGGCTCCTCCGGCTGCTGCTGAATGCGGTTCAGGTAGAGCTTTACGCGCTCGTAGTAGGCCTCGCAGCCGTAGATCTGCTTCACCACAGAGTGGTATCCCTCCATCAGCTTTGCCGCATCCATGTGGGGCAGGAAGTTGAGCTTGCTGTCTGTGTTGTTGCCCCTGCCCGCACTCACAATCCGGCCCTCTCCGCGCAGCCGCCGGAACAGTTGCGTCCCCGGCAGTGCTTGCAGCAGGCCCACCATCGCAATCGGAATCCCGCTCTTCTGGATGAACTCCACCATGCGGTCGAAAATGTCCTCGCGGTCCGTGTCGAAGCCCAGAATGAACCCGCCCATCACCTGCATCCCGTAGCTCTGAATCAGCGCCACGCTGTCCAGCAGGCTGCGATGCGTATTTTGCAGCTTGTTGCAGGCGATCAGGCCCGACTCGTCCGGCGTTTCAATCCCCAGGAACACCGACCGGAATCCCGCGTCCTTCATCAGTTGCATCATCTCCGGATCGTCGGCCAGATTCAGCGAGGCTTCCGTAACGTACTCAAAATCGACTTTGTATTGCCAGCGCCACTCCGCCAGCGCCCGCAGCAACTCCTTGGCCCGCACCTTGTTGCCGATGAAGTTGTCGTCCACAATAAACACCGACTCGCGCCAGCCCGCCTCGCGCAGTTGGTCAAGTTCCCTCAGTACCTGCGCCACAGCCTTGGTCCGTGGCCGCCGTCCATAAATTTCGATAATGTCGCAAAACTCGCAGTTGAACGGGCAACCGCGCGAAAATTGCACCGTCATCGTCGAGTAGCGATTCATCTTGATCAGGCTCAAGTCGGGCAGCGGACTTGTGGTCAATTCCGGCCGTTCGGCGGCCTCATACACGGGCTTGGCCGTTCCCTGCTCCAACTCCCGCGCCAGCCCCGCAATCAGGCTTTCCGCTTCGCCAATCACCACGTGGTCCGCTTTTAACTCTGCCGCCGGAACGCTGCTGGCAATCGGCCCGCCCACCACTGTGCGCAGCCCTTTCGCGCGGCACCGCTCCACAATGTTCGCCAGCGACTCGCCCTGAATGTGCATCGCGCTCAGCATCACCACGTCGGCCCAATCCAGGTCGCGGTCCCGCAGCCGTTCCACGTTGACGTCCACCAGCCGCTTCTTCCACGCGTGCGGCAGCAGCGCGGCAATCGTCATCAGCCCCAGTGGCGGCTGTGCGGCCCGCTTGCCCACAAACTTCAGCGCGTGCGTAAAACTCCAGAAGGTTTCTGGGAATTCCGGGTAAATCAGCAGTGCATTCATCGGCCACCTCAGCAAGGAAGAGTGGCTGCTGCGCGAGCATGATCTTGAGAACTCCAGGCCGTGCCTCCCAACGTGGAAGCATCTACGGCCCCGCTCGGTGCGGCAGACTGGTCCCCATCCATTCTCCCACCTGTAAACTGGCGCGCTGTACAAAAATGACCGCATCCAACTTTCGGCCTCAACTCGCGGCGTCCTCATAATGGCTGCCTTCGTTCCGGCAACCGCGCCTTTTGTCTTAAACTTGTTGGATGGATGAGTTCAGCAGAATCAAGCGCCTCCCGCCTTACGTCTTCAACATCACCAGCGAAATGAAGATGGCCGCCCGTCACCGCGGCGACGACATCATCGACTTCAGCATGGGTAATCCCGACGGTGCCACGCCCAAGCACATCGTTGACAAGATGATTGAGGCGACGCTCAAGCCTGCCACGCATCGCTACTCGGTTTCCAAGGGCATTCCGCGCCTGCGCAAGGCCATCTGCAACTGGTACAAGAGCCGCTACGATGTTGATCTCGACCCCAACACCGAGGCCATCGTCACCATCGGCTCCAAGGAGGGTATCGCCCACCTCTGTCTGGCCATTCTCGATTCCAACGACACGGTTCTGGTGCCCAATCCCAGCTACCCCATCCATATCTATGGTCCGGTCATCGCCGGAGCCCACGTCGTCAGCGTTCCCATTACTGACCGCGAACAGTTCCTCGCCCAGCTTGAAGACCTCATCCCCCGCATGGTTCCGCGCCCCAAGGCCCTCATCGTCAACTTCCCGTCCAATCCCACCACCGAGTGCGTCGACCTGCCTTTCCTGGCCCGCCTCGTCGAGTTGGCCCGGCAATACGGCTTCTATCTCATCCACGACCTCGCCTATGCCGACATCGCCTTCGACGGCTACGTCGCTCCCAGCGTGATGCAGGTTCCCGGAGCCAAGGACGTAGCGGTCGAGTTCTTCACCCTCTCCAAGAGTTACAACATGCCCGGCTGGCGTGTCGGCTTCATGGTCGGCAATCCGATCCTGGTCGCCGCCCTCGCCCGCCTCAAGAGTTACTTCGACTACGGCACCTTCACGCCCATCCAGGTCGCCTCCATCGCCGCTCTTGAAGGCCCGCAGGATTGCGTCCACGAAATCTGCGAAACCTACCGCAAGCGCCGCGACGTCCTCGTCGAAGGACTCAACAAGCTGGGTTGGCCAGTCACCAGCCCCAAGGCAACCATGTTTGTCTGGGCGCAAATCCCCGAGCAGTTCAAGGCCCTTGGCTCCCTGGAGTTCTCCAAGCGTCTGCTATCGGACGCCAAGGTAGCCGTCTCTCCCGGCATCGGTTTCGGCGACTACGGCGATGGCTACGTCCGCCTCTCCCTGATCGAAAACGAAGAGCGCACCCGCCAAGCCCTCCGCGGCATCAAGCAGATGTTCGCCAAGGGATAACGAAGGGCGATCTCAATGTCCCCGAGTAGTAGCAATCTCAATATTCCTTGAGTGTTGAAGTCTCAATATTCCACAAATCAATGGGTGCCCCAGGTCTCGATTTTGAGACCTGGGATAGCACAAGCCTCAACCCAGCAATATCGCGGACCAACAACGGACCAACCCAAACCGCACTAGGCCAATCCTCAATGTTCCGGAGTAGCAGTAATCTCAAAGTTCCACAGTAGTGAATCTCAATATCCCACAAATCGATGGGTGCCCTAGGTCTCGATTTTGAGACCTGGGATAGCACGAACCTCAACCCAGCTATATCGGACCAACGACGGCTCTACCTCAAGCCAGCCCCTCAGTGTCCCTTTACCAAAGCCGAAACCCCAGAATTAGTTTTCAAAATCGGAGATTCCACAAACCCCTCTCTCCGTGCGGCAGTCCAAAAGGATTCAATCTCCACGGTTCCGATCTCCCCGGTCGCGTAGTGACGGAAGCTGGACCACTGCCACTCCTCGGGCTTGGTCACGAGTCCGCGCTTGACCGGATTCCGGTGTAAGTAGTGAAGTTTCTCCACGCGTTTTCGTTCGGAATGTACGTTGAAATCGTAGTAACGCGCCTGCCAAAAGGGACGCTCACTGCGCTGGACGGACACTGAAAGCTTCAAGGCTTGAAGCGCTTTGGCCAGTGTTGTCTTTTGCGGCTCATTCACCAACAGGTGTACATGCTCAGGCATGACGACATAGCCCGCAACGACAAAACCATAACGAACCCGCATCGTTTCCAGGGACCGCTCGAATAAGTCCCGCGCCAATGGGGAAACGAGATATGGTTTCCTGTCATAACAACTGAATGTCAGGAAGTGCATATTGCCAGTCTGTTGATACCGAATCAGCCCCTTCGTCATGCGAACATCCTACATCCCAGGTCTCAAAAGCGAGACCTGGGGCACCCGGCATCCCATACGCTCGCAAATGTATCTGCCTTCGCTTTTCTCATAAGGAACCTCGCATCAGTTGCACAAATCTCTGCCTAGTCTCGTCAATCATATCCATTCCGATATATCGAAAATACCTCAAAGCCCTGAAATCAAAGTAGAATTGCTGAATACACTTCAGCGCTTACGCGCACTCTATCAAGAGTTTGCCGGAGGTTTTCCTTGTTCCACTCTTCTTGTGCCAAGTTGCCAGGGCTGCGGTTTGCAGTCGTCTCTTCACTCGCGGCTCTCCTCGTGCCTTCGGCCACCTCTCTGCTCGCGCAGACGCCGTACGAGCAGGTGCATCCGCTGGTCGGAACCGCTCACGAAGGCCAGACCTCGCCCTTTGTTGGACCGCCCTATGCCATGACCAGTTGGACGCCGGAAACCCGTCCCTCCGAAGCCAAGTGCGTCGCGCCCTACTACTTCGCTGACAAGCAGATCACCGGCTTTCGCGGCAGTCATTGGATGAGCGGCAGTTGCGGGCAGGATTACGGCACCGTCACTGTTATGCCCGTCACCGGCGAGCATTTCGAGGTGGTTCCGGCCCAGCGCGGATCGGACTTTGACCGCGCGACCGAGCACGCCGCCCCCGCTTCCTACTCGGTCACTCTGTCCCGTTACGCCACGCGTGTCGAAATGACGGCCACCGCGCGCACCGGCATCTTCCGCATCACCTATCCCGCCGGAACTCCCGCCACCCTGCTTTTCCAGTCCTACACGCACCCCAATGAAGGCTTCGTAAAGGTTCTTCCAGAGCGGCACATGGTCGTCGGCTATAACCCCGTCCGCCGCATCTATCAGGGCAACGGCCAGACAGCCGGTTTCAGCGGCTACTTTGCCGCGCGCGTCGATCGCGCCTTCACTCAGTCTGGAACCTGGTGCGGCGCCGCCGTTCATCCGGGCACGCTTGAGCAAGGCGCGGGCTGCACAGGGCTCGGCGCTTTCGTCACCCTCGGAGACACGCTTGGCCATCCGGTCGTCGTGCTGGTCGGAACCTCTTTCACCAGCATTGAAGAAGCGGAAAAGAATCTCGACGCGGAGGTTGCGAACCGCGGCTTTGACGCCATTCAGCATGCAGACGAAGCTCTGTGGCACAAGTCCCTGAATTCCCTTGAAGTGGAGGGCGGAACCGCTGAGCAGCGCACCGTTTTTTACACGGCGCTTTACCACTCGCTGCTGGGTCCGCGCCCCGTCAATGACGTGGACGGTTCGTACAACGGCTTCGCTCAGTCCGGCCTGAAGCACTTGCCCAAAGGTGAAGAGTATTACGACGACTACTCCCTGTGGGACACGTTCCGCGCGCTGCATCCTCTGCTGACGATCATCGACCCGAAGCATCAGGAACAGATAGTGCAATCGTTTGTGCTCAAGGGAGAGCAAGCCGGCTTTTTGCCCATCTTCCCGATCTGGAATAACTTCACTTCCGAGATGATCGGCGACCATGCTGTGAGTCTCTTCACGGATGCCTGGCAAAAGGGACTGCGGCACTTCGATGTGGCTGAGGCTTACCGGCTCGCCATGCAGAATGCCACCGTGACCCCGCCGCGCGACCAGTATGTGGACGGCAAGGGACGCCGCGCGCTCACTTCGTACGAGAAGTACGGCTACATCCCGCTTGAAGACCACGTGCGCGATGCGTTCCATGACAACGAGCAGGTTTCGCGCACGCTGGAGTATGCCTACGACGACGCCATGCTTGCGGACTGGGCCGGAGCTCTGGGCAAAAAAGACGATGAAGCCATGCTGCGCAAGCGCTCTGAAAACTGGCGCAACGTCTTTGACGCCTCGGTTGGCTTTGTACGCGGCCGTCATGAGGATGGTTCGTGGGTCGAGCCTTTCGAGCCCGGCAAAAACGCCTCTTACATTACAGAGGGGCTGCCGTGGCAATACACGTTCTTTGTGCCGCAGAACATTCCCGGACTGATCGAGGCCATGGGCGGTCGCGAGCGCTTCATTGCCAAGCTGGATGGACTTTTCGAGCGCAATCTCTACGACCAGGGCAATGAACCCAGCCACCACATTCCCTATCTCTATAACTATGCCGGAGCCTATGCAAAAACCGAGGCGCAGATCCGGAAATCGCTGGCCCTGTACACGGATGCGCCGGGCGGCCTGCCCGGAAACGATGACGACGGGCAGATGTCCGCGTGGTGGGTGATGAGCGCCATGGGATTTTATGAAGTGTGCCCCGGACGCCCGGTTTACTCAATCGGCAGTCCGCTCTTCGAACGTGTCACGATTCATCACGCCGATGGCACGTCGTTTGTCATTGAGGCCATCGGCAACTCGGACAGCGCGCCTTACATTCGCACCGCCATGCTGAAC
>Ga0255356_1001429_pt1 | contig 14992 bp, 10 predicted proteins | sample HBST100metaG_FD_189944 | JGI IMG/M metagenome (GOLD analysis project Ga0255356, IMG submission 189944) | Peat soil microbial communities from Stordalen Mire, Sweden - H.B.S.T100 | ecosystem: Environmental > Terrestrial > Soil > Wetlands > Peat | place: Sweden: Norrbotten County, Stordalen Mire... | reverse complement strand
AATCCACTTTGAAAGCAGCACGCCGGCCTGGAAGTCGGTCGCGATGCCCAGCGCCTCAAGCCTTGAGGGCAAAGTACCGTGAGCGCGCCCGCGATACAGCGTCGTCACCAGCCCAACTTCTTGCGGGACTTTGCCATCGGACTCCATCGCCGGGCCGAAGCAACCCATCACCCGCTCCAGGTAGCGCGGAGAAACGGAAATGTCCGAGTCGTTGATGAGCAGAAAATCGTAGCGTGCATGGCCGGCTAGCTGAACCAGCGTACTGACCTTGCCGTTGGTTCCCAGCCGCTCGGGGCACTCGATCAGGCGGATGGACCGCCCCGGAAACTCGGCTTGCAACTGCCTCACGGCCTCCACGGCCGGATCGTCCAGTGAAGCGACTCCGAAGAGCAGCTCAAACTCGCCCACGTAACTCTGACGGCAATGGCCGCGGAAGGCATCCATCATGCCGGGGTCAAGCCCCTTGAGGGATTTGAGCACGCTCACGCCGGGCGCAAACTCCGCCAGCGGCCCGCTCCGCTCCGCCAGAAAGACCCGCGCCGCAACCACGGCGGCCAGAAAATAGCCCATCCCGGCCACGGCCAGGATCGTAGTCAGAATCTCCACGGATTGAGCGAAAATGTGCGCCATCCCAGCGCTCAGTGTAACGGAAAAGCATGAATCAGGGGTCAGGGGTCAGAAGAATGATATGCATCGTAAACAGCAAGTCAAGCGAGTATTCAGCAGGTTGATACAGCTCGATCCACCTGGATGATACTGATCCCTGTTCCCCGCCTTACTCGTACCGCAGCGCCTCAATCGGGTCCAGGTTGGCCGCCTTCCACGCTGGATAGATGCCGAAGAGCAAGCCTATGGCGCAGGAGACGCCGAAGCCGATCAGCACCCACAAGGTGGATAGCGTGGCCGGCAGGCCGATGGGAAGGAGGTAGACAATCCAGGTCACCACGGCGCCCAGAAGTATCCCAATCACCCCGCCCAGCGCGCACAAGGTTACGGCTTCCGTGGCGAATTGAGTCAGAATCGTGTGTTTCGTGGCGCCTAGAGCCTTGCGAATTCCGATCTCGCGCGTACGTTCGGTGACTGAGACCAGCATGATATTCATCACCCCCACGCCGCCCACCATCAGACCGATGCTGGAGACGGCGATCATGAAGGCCATCAACCCGCCGGTCAACTGCCCCCAGAGCTTGGTCAACGAGTCCGGCCCGAAGATCTCGAAGTTATCCGGGGCCTCCACCTTCACTTTGCGGCGAATGCGCAGCATCTCGCGAATCTCTTCCTCCACCAGCGCTTTATTTTTGGGATCGTCATACTTCACGGTGACCCACATATCCTTGTCTTCGGGATGCATACTGTGAAAAGTTCCCAGCGGAAAATAAACCTGGTTGTCGTCTGGATTCTTGCCACTGCCAAAGACCTGCTTCCGCTTGTCGAGTACGCCAATCACCGTGTACACGCCGGTCTCGATATTGACCTCTTTGCCCACCGCCGGCTCGCCGCCGAAGAGTTCTTCCCACGTGTCGTAGCCCAGCACGCAGACGTCCGAGTGGCGCTGGTCCTCGTCGTCGGTAAACAGGCGGCCCTCCAGAAAAGTTAGATCCATCACGTCGCCCACTTGGGCCGTTGACCCATCCAGGATGGTTCCAGCGACTTTCCTCCCGTTGTATTTCACGGCCACATCGCCCACGCGGAACTGGGCTTTTGTGTGTTGGTAGCTGCCGTCGGCCGCCACCACGTGCGGCATCGCGCGCAGGGCCATCACGTCGCCCAAGTTCAGCTTCTTGCGCGTCAGTTGCTCCGTGGTGGGCTCCACACCCATGACCGGCATATGAAAAACCCAGAACGAGTTTGTCCCCATCGAGTTGGCAAAGTCGGAGACGCGGCGGTTGAGGCCGCTGATGATCGAAGAGATGGAGATGACCGTGGTGACGCCGATGACGATGCCCAGGATGGTCAGCCCCGAACGCAGCTTATTTGTTCTCAGCGTATCGAGGGCCATCTTGACCGATTCTAAAGTTTGTCCTTGCGCCATGAAGCACCTAGCTAACAGTTTGCAGTTGACAGCGAACAGTCCTCAGTTCTTTGGAACTGGTCTTTAATCGATTGAAGAAGGGCATAAATCATCTTTCCCACTTCATGCGACAACTGATCCGCTTCATCGATCAGAGCGGAATTTCCAAACGCCAGTGCGCGAGCAAATTCCAACTGAGTCTGCAATTCGCACAAGGAACCGCGAGCAATACCAAAAAACCGCTGGAACTCTCTTGGATTTAGCCTTCCCTGTCCTTCCGCGATGTTGCTCGGCACCGAAACCGCCGCGCGTCTGATCTGGCTGGTAAGGCCATAGATTTCCTCGCGCGGAAAATCACGCGTCAAGCGATAGATCGCAACAGTCAATTGCATTGACCTTTGCCAAAACTGTAAATCTCGAAACGAATGCGACATAGAGAACCTCAGTTACGTCGAGCTGTAAGCTGTTAACTGTCAACTGCTAGCTTCTCTCACATCTCCGCTCTGAGCGCCGTAACCGGGTCCAGCTTGGCGGCTTTGCTCGCCGGATACACTCCAAAAAAGACCCCCACGGCGGTGGCCATGAACAAGCCCATCAGCACGCTCCAAAACTCCACGCTGGCGGGAAAGCCGATGACAACTGTAACCAGTTTCGCCATGCCCACCCCGATCAGCACGCCGATAGCTCCTCCCAACAGCGCCATGGTCGAGCTTTCAATCAGAAATTGCAGGAGCACATCGCGCTGGCGTGCGCCCAGCGCTTTGCGCACGCCAATCTCTCGCGTGCGCTCGGTGACGCTTACCAGCATAATGTTCATAATCACGATGCCTCCCACCACCAGCGCGATGGAGGCGATGCCGATCACCACATCGAAGAAGATCGCGCTGAACTGCTTCCAAATGTCCATAAAGGTGTCGTTGGTCTCTACCTCGAAATCGTCGGCAGTTCCAGGTGCGTCGTGGCGGCGGGCGCGCATCAGCACTCGTACCTCGTCCTTGGCGCGCTCCATCGCCGCCGCATCGCCGTTGGCGCGGGCGTAGATGCCCAGCGCGTCGTTGTAGCCATAGATTTGCTGGAAGGTGGAGACGGGCACGGCCACCCAATTGTCCTGCGACTGGCCCAGCGTTTTTCCCTGGCGGTCGCCTACGCCCACAATGGTGTAAGGAATGCCGTCCACGCGAATCTCCTTGCCCAGGGGATCGCCTTCTCCCAGCAAGTTGTCCACAATGTCATAGCCCACAATCGCGTTGTGGGTGCCATGGTTGTCGTCCGCGGGAGTAAATCCCCGCCCTTGCACAATGTCCATGTTGTTGAGCGAAACCATGGTCCAAGTGATGCCGCGTATTTCGGTATCACTGCTGGAGTGGCCGTTGTAGTTCACGCGAATCGTGCGATCAATCCGCGCGCCCACCTCTTTGCAGTCGACGCATTCGTCCCGCACTGCCTGATAGTCATCGATGCGCAGAATCTTGCGCTTCTGATATTTGAAATACTCCTCGGCAGAGAAACAGCAGGCGGCAGGAAAGCGCCCCACGGTGAGTACGTCGGCGCCGTGGTTCACCAGCTTGGTGCTCACATATTTGTTGGCTCCGTTGACCAGGGTGACGACCATGATGACCGAGGCCACGCCCATCACCACGCCGATCAACGTCAGCAGGGTGCGCATCTTGTTGGCCCACAAGGACTGAAATGCGAGTTTGATTGCCTCACTGAAGAGCATAAATCCGCTTTCTGTTCCAGCGCCGGTCCAGCCGGCTTGGCCGCAATCTTGCGTCCGCGGAACAAACTCCAATCCGCGGGCGGAGCCGGCTCCAGCCCGGTCTTCCCAGTGTACGCAATCTCCGCTATTTCTAGCGACGTAACACCAATTCTCCAAGTCGCTTTTCGCAGCCGGAAAGCAGCGCGGCCAGGAGATTTCGCATATTTTTTGATACGCAAAACGCTCTTCCCTAGTTCCTGCTTTCCGATGGAATCCACTGAAAAGCCGCGGAATCGGCGATTTTACGGAACTTTTTGGCCTTCCTCTGACGTAGCATGAATGGGTGCGCGGTTCCCGCTCCTGTTTTTGCACTATAGCTGTTCTCCAATTGCTATACACCGAAGCCACTGCGGCCAAGTGGCTTTTTCGCCAAGAAAAAGCCACCTTGCACGGTCTCAAAAGGGCTACATCTATTGGAGAACAGTTCTAAATCCGCAATTGTCCATCCACTGGAGGCCCGATGATTCGCATCTACTCACGCTTTGCGACTGTTCTGTTGACGTTCTTCGCACTCCTGCCCGTTTTTGCTTCAGCCCAGGCTGCCCCCGCGCAGCCTCTTCTGCTGCTTCGCTACCCCTCCCTCAGCCAGGACAAGATCGCTTTCCGTTATGCAGACGACATCTGGACGGTCAGCCGCCAGGGCGGCGAGGCCGAGCGGCTCACCTCCAACGGCCAAGTGGCTGCGGGTCCGTTCTACTCGCCCGACGGCAATTGGATCGCCTATTCGGCCCACCTGAACGGCAACACCGACGCCTACATCATCCCCGCTAGCGGAGGCGTTCCCCGCCGCATCACGTGGCACCCGGAGAGCAGCGCCGTCGTGGGCTGGTCGCCCGACGGCAAGGACCTGCTCATCAACAGCATGGCGGCCAGCTATCGGCATTACCGGCGTCTCTTCCGCGTTCATGCGGATGGCTCCGGCGTCCCCGAGCCGTTGCCGCTCCCCTCCGGCTTCGAGGGCTCCTTCTCGCCCGACGGCCAATCCCTGGCCTACGAGCCGATTACCAGGCTCCAGCCGGCTTGGAAGCGCTATGTCGGCGGCAATACCACCCCCATCTGGATCGTCAACCTCAAGACCCTCGATCTGGTCAAGGTGCCCCGCGAGAACTCCAACGACTCCAATCCCGTATGGGTCGGCGACCAGGTCTACTTCCTCTCTGACCGCGACAGCACAGGAAAGAACAACGGCCCGGTCACGCTTTATCGCTACAATATTGCGACCAAGGAAGTCTCCCAGGTTGTCCGCAACACCAGCTACGATTTGAAGTCCTTCCAGGCAGGCCCCGGCGGGCTGGTCTATGAGCAGTTCGGCTCCATCCATCTCCTCGATACCGCAACCAACGCCGATAAAACCGTCTCCATCCAGGTTCACGGTGAGCTGGCTTCTCTTGCGCCTCACCGGGTGAATCTTGCCCCGGACGAGATTCAGAACGCCGCTCTCTCGCCCACCGGCGCCCGCGCCGTCTTTGAGGCGCACGGCGAGATCTTCACCGTGCCGGCCGAGAAGGGCGACACCCACAACCTGACCCAGACCCCCGGCGTGGCTGAGCGTGACCCCTCCTGGAGCCCGGACGGCAAGACCATCGCCTACTTCTCCGACGCCTCCGGCGAGTACCAGCTCTACCTCCACGACCAGACCGGCTTCAAAGCGCCCACGGTCATCGACCTCGGCCCTGAGCCCAGTTATTTCTACAGCCCCACCTGGTCGCCTGACTCCAAGCGCATTGCTTACACTGACAAGCACCTGCGCTTGTGGACCGTGGATCTGCCGGCCGGCAAACCTGTGCTGGTGGACAAGGAAATCTATGGCAGTTGGGGTCCATCCTTTGGCGCTGTCTGGTCGCCGGACTCGAAATGGATCGCCTATCACCGCGACCTCGACAACCAGTTGGATGCCATCTTCCTCTACTCGCTCGAAACCCGCAAAGCAACCCAGGTGACCGACGGCATGAGCGACGCCATCAGCCCCTCCTTCGATCCCAACGGCAAGTACCTTTACTTCCTCGCCTCCACGGACGATGGCCCGTCGAAGGCCGGCATCGATCTCTCTTCGCTCGACCGTGCGCAAACCACGGCCGCTTATGTAGTGGTGCTCGCCAAAGATGGCGCCTCGCCGGTGCCTCCGCAGAGCGACGACGAGAAGATCAAGGACGAGGCCAAGAAGGACGATAAGAAGGACGCCGACAAGAAAGATAGCGATAAGAAGGACGAAAAGAAGGATGCCGACAAAAAGGACGCTGACAAGGACAAAAAAGATGCTGACAAGCCGGTCGAGGTCAAGGTGGATCTGGACAAGATCGGCGACCGCATCCTGGCCTTGCCCATTCCGGCCCGCAATTATGGCGGAATCGCCGCTGGCAAAACGGGCGTCCTCTACCTCGGCGAAACGGATCCATTTGGCCGTTCCAGCAACGAGGACGGTGGCCCTGGCATCCGCGCCATCTGGCGCTTTACGCTGGAAAAACGCCAGCCGGAGTCGGTACTCAGCGATCTCGACGCCTTCACCGTTTCCGCCGACGGCTCCAAGGTGCTTTATGGCCGCAAAGGCGGTTGGACCATCGCCTCGGCCGACGACCTGAAGCCCAGCGACAATGCTCCCGGCAAGCCTCTCAACCTGGGCGGACTTGAAACCGTCATCGATCCCCGCGCCGAGTGGCGCCAAATGTATCACGAGACTTGGCGCATCGAGCGCGATTTCCTTTACGATCCCCACACCCACGGCCTCAACATTCCCAGGATCGAGGCCAAATACAAGCCCTACCTTGACACGCTCGCCTCGCGTTCCGAGTTCACTTATCTCTCCACCGAGATGCTGGGCGAGGTCACCATTGGCCATATGTTCATCCGCGGCCCGCACCAGCCGGATCACGGCGCAAAGACCGGCCTGCTCGGCGCTGACTACAAGACGGAGAATGGCCGCTACCGCATCGCCAAAATCTTCGGCGGCCAGAACTGGACTCCCGGTTTGGCCTCACCGCTCACTCTGCCCGGCGTCTCCGTTCGTGAGGGCGAATATCTGCTTGCAGTCAACGGCCGCGAGCTGCACGCCGCCGACAACCTCTACGAGTTCTTCGACGGCACAGCCGGCAAGCAGACCGTACTCCACGTCGGCGCCAGCTCTGACGGCAAGGACGCCCGTGACGTCACGGTGGTGCCCATCAGCGACGAGGACGGCCTGCGCAACCTTGACTGGATTGAATCCAACCGCCGCAAGGTCGGCGAACTTTCCGGCGGCAAGGTGGCTTATGTCTATATGCCCAACACTGGCGGCTCCGGCTATACCAACTTCAACCGCTACTTCTATTCGCAGCTCGACAAGCAGGCCCTGGTCCTCGACGAGCGATACAACGAGGGCGGTTTCATCGCCGACTACGTAGTGGATGTGCTCAAGCGCTTCCCGCTCTCCGGGGCAATGGAGCGCGATAGCAAGCCGATGCATGATCCGGTAGGCGCCATCTTTGGACCCAAGGTCATGCTCGTGAACCAGAACTCCGGCTCCGGCGGCGACGCCATGCCCTGGTACTTCAGGAAGGCCGGCATCGGCAAGCTGGTGGGTACGCGTACCTGGGGCGGCTTGGTGGGCATCGGCGGCTATCCCACGCTGCTCGACGGCGGCTCGGTAACCGCGCCCCGTTACGCCATCTACGGCATCAACGGCGAATGGGAAGTGGAAAACCACGGCATCGCCCCCGATGTGCCTGTCGAGGACCTGCCCAAGGATGTCGCAGCCGGCCACGACCGCCAGCTCGAAACCGGCGTCCAACTGGTGCTGGATGAACTGAAGGCCCATCCCGTGCCCGAGATTCCCGTTCCGTCCTACCCGAATTACCACCAGAACGACGGCCTGGGGAACAAGTAGGCCAGGTTCCCAACCTCAGACTGGGTGCCCCAGGTCTCGATTTTGAGACCTGGGATACCTCGACCCTCAATCAGTCGGCCCCTTACCGTCCCGAGCTGCCAAACCCTTTTTCCGCGCGCGCCGACTCTTCCAGGCTTTCCACAGTTTCCACATCCCCGGTGAGTACCGGAACCGGAATCATCTGGGCAATCTTCTCGCCGGCTTTCAGCTCCACGGCAGCCTCGCCCATGTTGGTCATCAGCACCAGAATCTCGCCCCGGTAGCCGGCGTCGATCACCCCGGCGGTGGTCGCAATCCCCCGCGCCGCCATCGACGAGCGGTCCCGCACCAGCAGCCCCAGCGGAACGCCAGTCGCCGGGTGCCTGGCCTCGACGGCAATGCCGGTTCGCACCTTCACCGTAACCCGAGGGCTCAGCGCCACACCCTCCAGCGCAAACAGGTCATAGCCCAGATCCTCGCCCGGATGGGCCACCACGGGAGCACGCGCCCCCGCCTCCAACAACTTCACTCGCAGCATCTCTTGATGGTAACGGATGAGCGGAGCTGGCGAAAATCTCAAGAGTGCAAGCGGGCAAAGCTAACCCCGCTGACTCGCCAAAAAATGGTCAGCCCCGGCCAGAAGCTTCTCCCGGCCGGGGCTGTCGTTTGTGCTTCCAAGCAATTCGGCAAAAGGACCTATAAGCCGAATTCTGTCGTGTGCGGTCATTCCTCTAGGCGCCGCGTTGCCGCGGACACTCATCAGCGACCTACCCGGAGGTTTCGGCAAGTGCTCAAGCCGCCTGGGCGCATCGGGCCGATGCGCAGCGGGAGCCTGGCTCTTGGCTCGCGCTTCCCTCCCTATTTGGTCTTGCTCCGTGTGGGGTTTACCCTGCCCCCGGCTTTACAGCCGGGGCGGTGCGCTCTTGCCGCACCTTTTCACCCTTACCCCGGCGCTGACGCCGCAAGCGGCTTCAGGGGCGCCCTCCCGAAAGAGGGGTAGCCGAGGCGGTATCTTTTCTGTGGCACTGGCCGTCCACGGGCTTTGAAGCCCGCGTCCCGGACGTTATCCGGCACACTGCCCTGCGGAGTTCGGACTTTCCTCCCCCGGCGGACATCAGGCTTGCGCCTGAGCCTCCGGCAGCGACCGCCCGGTCCTCCTGCCAGGGTCTAGTGTACAGCGAAAACGGGTTTATAGACTTCCAAGGCAGACGGTCTTACGTAACAGCCGATTCTGTTATTGGCTTTCGTGAATCTCGGTTCGCGGTCTCCAAAGATACTGGACTGCGTCGCCGTAAACCTGGCCACCGACCTCCGCCGGTAAAAAATGGCCGATGTCCCACGCGGGTCCAAGCTTGCTTGTCCACGTTCCTGATGCCAACTGTCGCGCCATGTGCGTCGGCACGCCTTGTCGCAGGTAAATGACAACCTTTTCCTTGCCGTTCTCAAGACTTCCGTCCACGCACGGAGTGTATCCGAGGCTTGCGAACGCAGAGATAAAAGCATCGAGCGTGACCTCGCGAGGTGCTCGGTTGGGCCAATAGCTTGGATATAATGGCCACCACCAATGCGAGGTGTCCTCGGCCGCCCAAGCAATGCAATTGTAATGATCTGTCTCCTCGCTCGTTACCCGAAAAGTATCGGCGAGATTTGGGAAACCCGTCTGAATCTCCGCACGAATTCTGACCATTTTCACAAAATCTAGAGGTAGAGGTGTTCCCGTCCCCACGTAAGCCATGCCTCCCGATTCTTTTCATAATCCCCTGCATCTTCTAGCAACAGAGGGTCTTCTCCGGAAATGTGTTTAAGAGCCCAAAACCAGTGGCCACCTTTGGAATCCAAGTCCCTAAGTATCAGAGGGAGCGCAACCCGTCCCATCCCAATTATCTGTTGGTACGCTCCGTTCAGGACCATCTCGGTAGAGGATGAAACGAACTTGGTTTCTCTATGCCACTGGTCCGACAGCCGCTTGAAGCGAGTCTCCAAAGTTTCCTGGCGGAGGTTTGTCTTGTTACTTGGCTTAACAAGGATCAATTGAACCGCGCACGAGACAGGGCGCGGTTGCCTTTCCCACCGTTGCGAAGGGTTGGTTGGCTCTCGCCAAGCATTCGCGATCCGTATCCTTCTACAAAATCTAGACTCTCTCATTTCGTTTCGGATTCCTCAACGCCAAATAGGTGAAACTCTTCGAGCGCGGATTCAAGACTCTTTGCTTCAGCCTGTGCACGGCTAATGACGCTTTGAAGTCGCTTCAGGTCATCGGCGTCCACGGCAATGTATAGATCTTTATGTTTTGAGCCGCCTACATGGTACTCAATCCTTAGCCGCTGGACTATAACCATTGATGTTGGGCTAGTTTGTGGAGTGTCGGGGAACACTGGGCGAACATCTGTAATAATACGTGCGTCGCAGAAAGATCGCTCGTCTTCACTAGCCAAGTTTTTAGCCTTCGAGATTAGACTTAATTTCTCCGCACCGAGAAGAACGAGGAGCTTTTGCTCGAATTCTTCGCGCCCTGATTCTGGGATACGGAGGTCAACTTCTTCTATTTCAACCATAGCGTCTACAACGCCGGTCGCGAATTCTTGAACTGAAACATCCCGGTCTGCCCTAACGCGATACAGTTCAATAACCGCAACCAAAAGGGATTTGACCTCTTCCGCTGTGAGCGTTGCAAAAGAAGAGGAGGGTCTCAGTGCTGTTGCATTGGTCAACGAGTTCCCTGGGCTTTTTTGCAAGAGAGCAGATATCTCGTATGTAGCTGCGGTGCTCAAACGCTGGATTAGCGACAATCCCTCTCTGCGATCTTCGGGAATACCAATCTTTGCCATATTTAGATCCTACCGCTCCAAACCCATGTCGGAATAAGGCTAAAGTGCCTCGATGCCATTCGTCAATAGTCACCAATATCTAAGTTTACCCCGCGCTCAGTGTGAATTTTGCCAATTCTAGGCCCGCAATGAAAAGATTCTCCGGGAAGAGTTTCCGACTTTAGCCAGAAGGATTGGTATGGAATCAGTTGAATTGCAGGCGGCGGAGGGCATTCGCACCTTCGCGGAATTACGGAAACGAGCGTGTGAAGCCGGCCCCAAGCGCGTCGGGGTTGTTCTGGCCGACGATGAAGTGGCATTGACCGCCGCGGCGGATGCTTTGCGCGCCGAGATCGCGTTTCCCGTGCTGATTGGCGATGCAAAGCGGATTCGCGCCCACGCTGAAGCGCTCGGCTTATCGGAACTGGCGGCGAAGGCCGAGTTTGTCCCCGCCGCTGAAAACGCCGCGGAGATTGCGGTGAAAATGGCGCACGAGGGCAGCATCGACATTTTGATGAAAGGCCATTTGCGCACCGATCAGTTGCTGCATCCGGTGCTGGACAAGGAAAAGGGCCTTCGCACCGGGCGCCTGCTCTGCGACGTTGCATTTTTTGAGCGCAGAGGCGCGGACGGCCCCAGGCTTGTAGGGCTCTCGGATGGCGGACTGAATCCCGCTCCGACGCTCGCGCAGAAGAAGCAGATCGTGCTGAACGCCATCGAAATGCTGCACTGCCTGGGAATGCGGCGCCCGAAGATCGCCATCATGAGCGCGATTGAAGTGCCCACAGAAGCCATGCCTTCGACGTTGGATGCAAAGGCGCTTACTGAAATGGGCGCGGCGGGCGACTTCGGCGCGGCCGACGTCTTCGGTCCGCTGGCGCTGGACAATGCGCTGCTGGAATGGGCCGCCAAGGCCAAGGGCATCAGCAATCCAGTCGCGGGGCACGCCGATTGCCTCATCGTTCCCAACATTGAAGCGGGCAATCTGCTCGCCAAGTCGATCATCTTCCTGGCCGGCTGGGAATTCGGTCATGTGGTGGTCGGCGCAAAGGTTCCCATCCTGATTCCGTCACGGGTTGAAAGCGCCCAAAACAAGGTCAACGGAATCGCCGTGGGGGTACTCTATGCCGACAGGTGAATTCAAGGTTCTGGCCATCAATCCCGGCTCCACATCGACGAAGATTGCCGTCTATGCCAATGACCGCCCTGGAATAGCGCGCAACCTGAACCACACAGACGCTGAGATGGAAGCATTTCGCGGGCGTCCTATCCTCGATCAGTTGGAGTTTCGTCAGTCGCGCATCGAGCGGGAGTTGAGCGATGCGGGCTTCCCGCTGGAGCGGTTGCAGGCCGTGGTTGGACGCGGCGGCCTGATGCGTCCTCTGGCCAGCGGCACGTACCGTGTCAACGAGGCCATGCTCGAGGATCTACGCTCCACGCGTTATGGAGAACACGCCTCCAATCTGGGCGCGTACCTGGCGTTAGCCATCGCCTCTAAGGCGGGAGCCGAAGCCTTCATCGTCGATCCCGTCAGCGTGGATGAGTTTACTGAGCCGGCGCGGATCTCCGGCTCGGCGCTCGTGGGCCGCCAATGCCTTTCGCACGCCCTGAACACCAAGGCCATGGCCAGGCGATATGCGCGCGAGCAGCAGCGGCCCTACCCGGAGTTGCGGCTGATTGTGGCGCATCTGGGCAGCGGCATCTCCGTCTCCGCGCACGAGAACGGCAAGATGATCGATGTCAACGTTGCCGGCCAGGAAGGCGCCTTTGCCATGGATCGTTCGGGCGGCTTGCAGATCCAGAAGGTCATCCGGCTGTGTTTCAGCGGCCAGTACACCGAGCCGCGCTTGTGGAACGTGCTCAACCGCGAGGGGGGAGTCTACTCCTATCTTGGTACCAAGGATTTGCGCGAAGTCGAGCGGAGAATCGCGGCGGGAGACAGCCAGGCCGCGTTGATCTTCGATGCTATGGTTTACCAGACAGCCAAAGACATCGGGGCAATGGCGACGGTGCTCAATGGCCGCGTGGATGCTGTGTTGCTCACTGGAGGGATGGCTTACTCCCAGAAGCTTGTCCAGCAGTTGTGCGCTGCGATTCAATGGATCGCGCCCGTGACCGTCTATCCGGGAGAAGATGAGCTGCAGGCGCTGGCGGAGGGTGCGCTGCGTGTGCTGCGCCACGAGGAACAGGCGCTGGAACTGCATGACGAAGCGCAATGCTGAAGCGGATCACTCCATGCTGACTAGTTTGGCGCCTTGACTCCGGTTTCGCCTCAATACCTCTGCTGGAAGTCCGTATCGACGGGGTTCTCAAAGAGCGAGACTTCGCGGGTGACGATGGTCAGCCCCGACGGCGTAACAAAGTAGCGGCGCTTGTCCTCCGCCGGGTCGAAGCCGATGACCGTGCCCTCGGGAATGTGGACATGGCGGTCGATGATGGCGCGGCGGATGCGGCAGTGCCGTCCGATGTTCACGTGCGAAAAGACGATGCTGGCCTCCACGTTCGAGTAGGAGTTCACGCGCACATCCGACGAAACTACGGAGTTCGATACCGTGGCGCCTGAGATGATGGTGCCGGAGGCGATGACTGAGTTGATCGCCACGCCCGTGCGGCCTGTCTCACCGAAGACGAATTTGGCGGGCGGGTATTGGCGCACCCGGGTGCGGATCGGCCAGCTCTTGTCGTACAAGTTGAAGACCGGCGAAACCGCGCACAGGTCCATGTTGGCGTCGTAGTATGCGTCCAGCGTGCCCACGTCGCGCCAGTAGAGTGCCTGTTGTTTGTTCTCGTCCACGAAGGCGTAGGCCATCATCTTCTTCTTGCCCAGCATATTGGGCAGAATGTCGTGGCCAAAGTCGTGCTTCGAGTTCGGATCCTCGGCATCGGCTATCAAAGCCTTTAGCAACACCTCGGTGTTGAAGATGTAAATGCCCATCGAGGCATCCACGGCGTTGGGGTTGAACGGCGACCGGAAGTTCGTCGAGGCGGGTTTCTCCTGGAAGCCCAGCACTTCACCGGTCTTGGCCACCTCCACCACGCCAAACTGCTTCACCTGCTCGGGCGGAATCGGCAGCGCGGCCAGCGTCACATCGGCATGGGTTTCTATGTGGTACGCCAGCATACGGCTGTAGTTCATCTTGTAGATATGGTCGCCGGAGAGGATGATCATGTACTTCGGCTGCTCGCTGCCGATCGAGTAAATGTTCTGGTATACCGCATCCGCCGTCCCCATGTACCAGTTCGAGCCGGTGCGCTGCATCGGCGGCATCATCTCGAAGAATTCGCCCAGCTCCTGGGCCACAATGCCTGTCCACCCTTCGCGGATGTGCCGGTTCAGTGACAATGCCTTGTACTGCGTCAGAATAAAGACCTTGCGCAGGCCGGAGTTGATGCAGTTGGAAAGGGTAATGTCGATGATGCGGTAGTGCCCGCCAAAGGGCACGGCCGGTTTGGCGCGATCCCGTGTGAGAGGGAAGAGCCGTTCTCCCGCTCCGCCCGCCAGCAATACTCCAAGTGTGTCTTTCATAGCCGTTGAGCCCCGCCTTCACGCGGATTCCTGCTCGGAGATTTCTCGCCTGGAGCAGGAACTACGCCATCCACTACAGCATATCTTCCCGGGACATTTTTCCACGGGCATTGCTGAACGAAGGAGAATACCACATACAGCTAAATCTGGCAGCCTATCCTGCTTTACTGAAGATGGCCGCCCCCAAATACAAAACCGGAGCCGCCGCCGACATTCCTTCGTCGCTGGGGTTCCGGTTTCGCTATGGAATACCGCTTGGGGCGGTGGTTGCCAGTCTTCTAGAGCGGTTCTCCAATTCCTGTGGCGTTTCCGGTGTAGTGCAATGTGGCTTTTTCTTAAGGAAAAAGCCACTCAACGATTGTGCTTCCCCTCTACACCAATTAGAGAACCGCTTTACCGCTTCTTCTGGAACTTGTACTGGATACCCACCGAGATAGCAAAATTGACATCGTACTGTGAGATCTTGCTCCCGTAGTTCGTGCCGTAGTGAGTCATCACCGCATCTGGCGTGATGCGGAAGACCCAGCGCGCTGAGCGGTTCAGATCCATGTGTCCGCCGATGATCGCCGCCGGGGCCACCTGGTTATTGTAGAAATTAACCCCTTGCGCATCGAGTGGATATTCATGCGAGATAAAGTGCGCCCCGCCAAACATCGCGTGGGCAATCAGTGCGCCATGCTTGTTGTGCGGACCCAGCCACTCGGGACCGGCAACAAAGACCTGCTCGCTGACGAACGGGCCCACCACGTTCGCGGTGTTGAGCTTGCCGACGCCGCTGCTGCCCAGGTAGTAGCGGCCAGAGCCCTCGACAGCCCAATGCTTGCTGAACCAATAGGAACCAGAGAGGTCCAGTCCGCCCAGATTGGCTCCCTCCAGCACATTGGCCCCAGCCTTGATGTGCCGATAGGCCATTCCCAGCGAAACATCGTAGCGGTTGTCGTAGTGCACATTGGCCAGCGGATCGCTGGCAATGTAGGTGCCATTGCCAGCCGTCGGCGAGGCGGTGCTTTGCGCCTGGGCGCGGAGTCCACAAGACAGAGCCAGAACGGCT
>Ga0255356_1001425_pt1 | contig 15033 bp, 10 predicted proteins | sample HBST100metaG_FD_189944 | JGI IMG/M metagenome (GOLD analysis project Ga0255356, IMG submission 189944) | Peat soil microbial communities from Stordalen Mire, Sweden - H.B.S.T100 | ecosystem: Environmental > Terrestrial > Soil > Wetlands > Peat | place: Sweden: Norrbotten County, Stordalen Mire... | reverse complement strand
GTATGAATTATTACATAATGAAACATAGTTGTCGTCAACGCTATTAATAGCAGCAATTAGGCTGCTGACATTATGCGCATCAAAATATTTAAATTCATCGCCATATACTTCGTGGAACACAGGCATATCAGATAAAATGATTGGCACATCGAATTGAAGGGCCTCAAGAGGAGTTAAAGCAAACGATTCATATAACGATGGGCATACATAAATTTTTGCATGGGCATATAGCCAAGCAATTTCGGCTTTGGTCGCATCTGCATAAATTTTCACATTATGTTCATTTTGAGACTCCATGACGCACTGACCGTAATACTGCTGGTCACACGGCGCGCCAACTAGTACAATTTGATAATTTGAAAGTTTAGCGTAACGTATAAGCAATTCTTGATTCTTGCATTTGTAAAAATTTGAAACGTATAGCACATATTTATGCCCTTCAAGACTAACAAGTCTATCTGTGGGCCTTGATACATCAATCAATCTAAAGTCTTCACCTATATCTCCTATTGAAATATAGGTGATATGATCTCCAATAAATTTTTTGAGTTCCTCTCCGGTAGTTTTTGTTGTCGTTGCAATTATCTTTGATCTTTTGACAGACAATTTAATAAGATAATTTGACACACATGTCGCTAATTTACTTCGTCCAGTCATAAATCTATCAATCACAAATGTGCTAGAATTATGAAAGAATAAAAATTGAGGACGCAACGGAAATACGTTTCCGATTGACGCTGGCGAATGCAGTATGTCGGCATTCTCTATTACAAGATAGATGTTTACAATGATCTGCTGAATAAATATTCTAACAAATGCTGGCATATTTGGTAAAACTATGTACTTAAAAAGACTTGACTCTCTCATAACCATATTCGGATCAATAATGCTTTGTGCGCGCTTCTGCAACACGACTACAACCTTTTCTAACTTAGGTTCATATTGTGTATTATCAGATGACAAGACAATCTCCGATAATGCGTGGAGATACGCACGTATTACTGTTGAATATCCACATGAACGAGTTATCATCGTTGCATCAACGAGAACAATCATTGTTATTCCTTTCCAATTGTTTTTTGATGTTTGTCTAAATTTATTCCACTAAGTACAATTGATAAAATAGCTGCGACCGTCGGCAAATAAATGCTATCCGCCATAAAAATTAATGCCATATAAGACAGCACAATACATTTAGTATTATATGACCATGCCTTTTTGGAAAGTATTTTTGCGACAGTATAAAAAAGAAACATTAGTCCTACAACACCGAAACCGGCAAGAAGCAACACGAGTCCACAATTTTGATCATCAAGTGGACGACCCAGTATGGGCGACTGACGAAATCTATTTAATTGCGTCGTAAACCAATATGATCTTTGCAAAAAACTTTCATCTGTTGATGATACTATTTGATATGCTTGGCTAAAGCTACAATATTGCAACTCAGATATTATCCATCCCATACGTCCTGGAAACATGTTGCCAACATACTCAAATATGCTATTGCTAATCGTTGTAAGTAAAAAAAGCGGCAAAACAATCAAAGCACTAAGTATTGGAAAATATGCCATGATTACTACAGAAAACGCAACTACGCCAGTTGCTGAACAGGTTGCAAGGCTACATAGAAGTAATATAGTCGAAGTCTTTGACATACGATTGTTCAACATTACGTATATAACCGCTAATCCTACAGCATATTTAGCTGCATAGGATGGCTCTGGATACGCCAACTGAAGTGACCTAGTAAATAAAAGAGATTGAGCCACTACCGGCGTTCTGTCTGAGAATAGCCTATGAAGTAGCTGCGGATTTTTATAATACATGGCAACAGCCGCAGAATTTACAAGTAAATACGTTATTAATATGTGTTTTTTGTATTGAATAAATATATTTGTCGGAAATAGTAATATTGCAGCATAAAACACAATAAAGCCAATGGTTTTTGAAGCATTAAATTCATTATACATAATGTAATTTACAATAATAATTGCGATAAAAGCCACGCCAAACATAATAGTTATAGGATTCGTTTTAATGATTTTACGCCCATGAATTAGCCACAGCGCCACAATTGATATTATATACCACGGCTGTGTATCTCCCTTCACGATTTGCAACATGCTAGGAAACAATATAGGCATCAATAGAATAACGGTTATGATGCTTACAAATATTTTCATGTTAAACGCTTCCATTTGTCGCATTGCACGAGTTAGCATAACTAAACAAGTGAGAAAAATCACGATATTTCTGTAAAGAAATACATATTACCATTTTTGTATCATGCATTTTTAGCACGCTCCATGCGCAGTCACAACCGCATGAAAGGTCTTGACAAGAATCGCCAGATCCATCGCCAGCGACCAATCTCGCACATATTGGCAATCCATCTGAACTCGTTTTTCGTAACTAACTCGGCTGCGCCCGGAAACCTGCCACAAGCCCGAAAGCCCAGGCCGCACCATGCAGTAATAGTGAAAGCCCTGGCCATACAGCTTACGCTCAGCATCGACAATCGGCCGCGGCCCGATCAAAGCCATTTCGCCGCGCAGCACGTTAATGAGCTGCGGTACTTCATCTAAACTCCAACGCCGCAGAATCTTCCCAATAGGCGTAATGCGAGGATCACTTGGATGCTTGTTTAGTCTGTTGTGCTCAATACCGATATGCTTTGCTTGTTGTATCCGTTGCGGCCATTCCTCTTTCCCATACATCGAGCGAAACTTCCAAATACAAAACGGCTTGCCGTACTGACCGAGGCGGTATTCGCGATAGAAGATTGGGCCAGGAGAAGAACAACGCACTACAAGCGCCAGCAAAGCGCCAAGTGGCACACAAAACGGAAGTGATACCGCAACCAGCAGAAGATCCATACCGCGCTTTACTATTTCATACCGAAACCGGGGAAGTTGATTGCATGTTACTTCTGCTTTTTGTTGAGCAGAACTTGCAAGCAACTTTGCTTCAACTAAAACATCATCACTCATATTTCACATCCTTTTTAGACAAAATCCCTCCCCTAAAAATTTTGTCTAGTTTATTGATTTAGAACTGGTAGATCGCTGCCGAAGCCACCGAAGACGCCATACCTGCCACGTTCATTGCGGCATTGCGTCCGTAGCTGAACGGCACGTACACGATGTCGTCAGCCGTAAGCGGCCGGTCAGGCTTCTTGCCCTTTTGCATGTCGCTGAGCGACAATGCTTCGTCTTGATAACCCTGGGCGGTGCGATGAATCAGCCGAGCGTGCGACGGAACAGCCGAGTGGTTGGTGCCGCCGGCGCGCGCCAGTAGTTCAAGCACCGTCAATTGCGCTTCGTTGTTGGTCATGGTGTAGCCGCCAGGCCGCCCTACATCTCCCAGCACATAGACAAGCCCCGCCTTGGCCACGTAGACCGTGTCGCCGGGGTTTACTTTGACGGCGGTATCCATGGCCACTCCCGCCTTGTTACTGACGAAGTACGGCACTTTCTCACCGCTTCCGTGTCGCTCAATCAGAATCTTGCGATCAGCCACCTCTGTAAGCCCACCAGCCAACACCAGCACGTCTAGCACCGACCGCGGTGTATTGATTGCGTAGGCTCCTGGCGTTTTAACCTCGCCCAGCACCGAAACCTTTTGCGTGGCGTATTCCTCGACTGTCACCGTGACTTGGGGCCGCAGAAGAAAATGGCCGTCGACCAGTGCTTTTTCGATGGAGCGGGCGGCTTCCGCTGGCGTCAAGTGGTCTACCTTGACATTGCCGCCAAGCAACAGCGGAAGCTCGCCCGCATCAGTGACACGCGCACCTTTTTGTTCCAGTTCTGGCGTGTCAAACACCTGCACATGCAGCAGATCCCCAGGGCCAATCAGAAGGCTTTCTGGCTGCTGCGCGCCCGCCCAAGCCGCAAAGAGCAAAATAGCCAATATCGCTTTACGCATCGGCGTTCTCCTTATAGTTGTAGCCTGATTTTTTATAGCCGTAGTAGCCGTAATAGCTGTCGCTGTTAGCACGAAGCCCGTTAATCACCAAGCCGACCAGGTGATCGTCACGCTGGGTTAGCATTTGGTAGCTTCGTCTTACCTGCGGCTTTTCCGCCAGTCCACTTCGTACCAGCAAAATCGAGGCATCCGCTAGCGCATGCAAGCTCACGGAATCTGTTACGGGAAGGAGGGGAGCGCCGTCCAAAAGAACAAAGTCGTATTCCTGGCGCCACAGCTCGATACACACGCCCATCGACTTTGAGCCCAGCAGCTCTGACGGGTTTGGTGGTGCTGTTCCTGCCGGCAGCACAGAAAGCCCTGGAATTTCTTCAACAGAAGGAATGACCATATCTTTGCCTAAGCCAGCCAGCAGCTCGCTTAATCCTGGCCGAGATTTCAAGGCAAAGCGCTTGTACAACCGTCCCCGCCGCAGGTCCGCGTCGACCAGCAAAACGCGATGCCCTTGTTGCGCCAGCATGGCTGCCAGATTGGTACTGAAAGACGACTTGCCTTCACCTTCAAGCGAGCTGGTAACGAGAATCACTTTGGGCGGAGTGTCGCTTTGCCACAGCAACAACGCAGATCGGATCGCGCGCACGGATTCCGCATAGGGAGATTGAGGCGAAGCGATGGAAATTACTTCTCCCTTACCCTCTTCATCTTTCACGAATGGCAATGCGCCCAGAACGCTTTTCCCTGTCAGCTGCTCTACGTCCTCAATGCTGTTGATCTTGTTGTCGAGCGTGTCAACCAGCAATGCTCCGCAGCAGCCCAGAAAGAATCCACCGGCCGCAGCAATCAACAAATACAGCGGCACATCAGGCTTCGACGGTTTTGCCGGGGCGCGCCCAGGGTCCACAACCGTAATATCCGAAGGCTTTAAACCTTCTAGAACGCCGGCAGCTCGCAACCGCTTCGTCAGATCCTCGTACAACCCCCGGCTTTCTTCCGCATCTTGCCGTACGATGGCGTACTGAACGGCTTTGTCATTGAGTTTGTCGGCCTGCTGCTTAGCCAGATCGTATTGCCGTTGGGTTTCGCCTTCGGTCTGCTGCGCAATCCGAAAATCGCTTTCTGCCCGGCCCTTTACGCGAGTAATTTCTTCACGAAGAGATCGATCAATTCCGGCTAGACTGCCGCGTATTTCGGCCAGCTTGGGATAGCTCGAGCCAAACTTGGCTTGCATCTCTTGCAAATTGGCTTGCTGGGTCGCCTCTTGCTGCCGCAGATTCTGAATTAAGGAAAGAGAATTGGCCACGGCTTGCGATTGGCCGACAATCTGGTTGCCAGCCAGCCCCGAGAGCATTTCTGCATCGCCTGTTTCCGCGGCGTGGGCTACGGCGCCCTTCAGAATCTTGTTTTGCTTGGCCGCATTCAATGCCGCCGTAGTTTGCTGCAGTTGATCGAGTACCCCGGAATAGGCTTGTTCGCGGCCCTGCCCATCCGTCATGCCCAAACTGTAAACGCCAGTTTCTTTTTGCATGCCAACGACTTTAGCTTGCAGATTTTCGCTTTCTTGGCGCAAATCGCCCATTTGCCCGCTTAGCCATTGAGAAGCTTGCTGCGTAGCGTCGTACCGCGTCCTAAAGCTGTAGTCGATCAGCGATTGCGTCAGCTTGTTGACGACCGATGCCGCAATATTTGGATCGGGGTTTAAATAGGTAACCTCGATCAGGCGCGTACCACCTACCGGCTTAACCTTTAGGTTTTTGGCAAAAATCCTGAGCACACGCCGCATACGTCGCGGCGCATGCTCAAGATCGGCATTGGACGGGTCAATTACGCCATCTGGGGTAAACCAGCCCAACACCATGCCAATAGGGTTCCAATGCTGCTTGAAATCTTGCGTCTCTTCAAGATGCAGATCTTCGATCGTGCGCAAAGCCAGCGTATCGGACTGCAAAATGTTTGCTTGCGTTTGTAAGTTGATGTTTGCGCCCAATGCGTCAGAAGCCGATTCGGAAGCACCGCTCATCATGCTTTCTAGCCCCATGGCATCGGAGCCTTGCTTCTGCACCTGGATTGTGCCTTTAGCTTCATATCGACGCGTGGAGACTATGCAATATAGCGCGCCCAGCACAACAAAAATTAGAAGCGTACCATAAATAATCCGGGACCGCCGACGGTAAATGCTAAGCAAATCCCGTAAAGTCAATTCTTTTTCTGGAAGAGTATCCAAAGATCAAGCTCCATATTCCGAAGGTGTGTCTGCTTGACACATCCTTCCAACTTAGTCAAAAAAGCCTAAAAGAAGATAGATGGCGATTTTAATGATTTTTAAAATGATGTAGGCAATAACAATACCGAATGCAATGTTCAGAATCATTCCACAGCCACCAATTGGCCATTTTTTATGGCTAAATCATTGCGCATTCGCGCGGAATTTCAATATCTTCAAGATCGGTTTCGACGGAAAACCGCTGCTGCGTCGACGTAAGCTCCATAACGACTTTGCAGGATTGGCAGAATTTCGTGACGATCCCTTCCGCTCCAGCAAAATAGCCTCGGCTTATACGAACTCGCGTGCCCACCGCCACATCAGGATGCGGGCGGATCACGCAGCCACCAGCCAGCCCCTTGCGAATACGATCGATCTCTTCAGCGCTCACGGTGCCGCCGTCAAGCACATGAAGCACGCTTGGTATTTTGCGAAGCACAGTGCGCGTCTGTGGCGCAAAACGCACAAAAACGTAGCCGATAAAAAGAGGCCGCTCCAACTGAACAATGCGATCGGACCACCTCGATTGTTCCGTATAGAGCGGCAAGTAATGCTCAAGCGAGTGAACTGCCAAATGCTCAGCAACGCGCTTTTCGTGATTCGCAACAACGTGCAAAACACTCCAGGGCTGCTCCTGACAAATTGCGGGTTTTAGTGCTGGTAAAGCCATTGGCTTAAACACGTTCCTTTGTCGATTCATCATTTGCGCGCGCGGTTTGACGGGATCTAAGCAATGCAACTTCGACGCTTAAATTTTCTAGTTTTTCCTCAAGTGTTCTTACGTACTCGGTTCGCTCCGACATTGCAGCTACCAAAGCATCTTTTCTATTGGTCTGTGAAATTAAGGCTTTAATCGCTTGACGCGCCAAATCCGAAATGCTTTGTAATTGCTTTTTGACGCAAAACTCTTGCATGTCTACATACTCTTGTGCCGAAAACCGAATGCCGACTACATGTATCCGCGGAGGTAAAATTGCCATAAAGCCCATTCCCCATTTGTTTTAAGTTGGTTTTTATGTAGTCTGTTTTTCGGGCGAGCTCCGCTCCCGTGACTCCCACTTAGAGAGAGACACAATATCCCTATCGCGGAGTTCTACCTCAATTCAGAGAGGATTCAACAGTTTTAGGTTTTTTGGGGGGCCCGGATCTTTCGAGTGAGTACATTTATAAACAGAAAAGTCCAGGTAAGTCAAGGAAAAAATATGCATCAATCGTAAAACATTTGTAAATTTAACGATCAAAAGAGAATAGCCAAATCCAGATTCTGGACTTGGCTATTGCTGCAAAATAAAGCTTTTAGTTGTTTTTTGGCATAATACCGGATACAGAAAAAAACAGTCATGTGCCCCAAATCTTTACAGCACAAACACTACGGCATTATAAAACGAGTTTCAAGCGGTGTATTTGCCGAAGAGTCGCCAACGGCAATCGTAAACTTGCCCTTTGCTTGTTGCCAGTTATGCGTTTTTTCCGACCACCAACTCATGTCGTGCGGACGAAGCACCAGTTCAATCTGCTGACTTTTCCCTGGTTTAAGACTTACCTTGGCAAAGCCGCGCAACTGATGCTGTGGCTCATTGCCTTCGGCGATCAGCGGATAGGTTAAATAAAGTTGTGCAACTTCTGCGCCATCGCGCTGCCCGGTATTTGTCACAAGAAAAAGGACTTTGACGCTGTCTGACTGACGCTCGACGCGTAGATTGCTTATTGCGAAAGTCGTATAAGAAAGCCCAAAGCCAAATGGAAAAAGTGGCCGAACGTGGTGCGCCTGATAGGCCCGGTAACCTACTTCAAGTCCTTCGCTGTAATGCACGGTCACGCCGTCACCTGGGTACTGGTCGGGATGGCTAGCAAGCGTATCTTCTGAGCGCGCTGGGAAAGTAAGCGGCAGCTTGCCGGATGGATTGACGTTGCCAAACAGGACATCGGCAACAGCATTCCCGTCTTCCTCGCCTGGATACCAAGCTTCAAGTACAGCGGCAACCTTATCAATCCAAGGCATCAGCACGGCAGAACCACTTTTTAGAACGACAATCGTATGCGGATTAACGGCTGCAACCGCTTCTACCAGTTTATTTTGCACCTCAGGCAAAGCAATGCCGTGGTCGTGATCCTCTCCCTCGTCATCGCCGACCATAACAATAACGGCTGTGGCATGTCGCGCAGCCTTGGTAGCAGCATCAAGATAGTAGCCGTCAAGCACGTCGATCGGCATCTGCTGTTCGAGCGCTCCATCGATTCCATCCGCAGGCTGCACGGTGTAGAACGGAAGCACATGCGAACTACCTCCGCCGCCCGAGAGCGTGCGTACGGCGTATGGGCCAAGCAATGCGATACGTTTGATCTTGTCACGCTGCAAGGGAAGAATATTTCCCTCGTTTTTGAGAAGCACCATCGATTGAGCGGCGATCTGACGCGAAACTGCGCCGTTCTCAAATGCTGAAATTGGTTCACTCTTTAGCGGATGCTCTAGCCAACCAAATTCAATCATTTTGGTCAAGCGGTGAACGAGCATTGTATCGATTTGCGCTTCAGTAATTTTTTTTTCGTCAAGAGCCTTTTGTACCGTATCACCAAAGTAAATTCCCGTTGGCAGTTCTAGGTCCAAGCCTGCTTCAATGCTAGAAACGGTGCTGTGCACGGCTCCAAAATCAGAAGTCACAAAACCGTCAAAGCCCCACTCTTTGCGCAAAACATCACGTAGCAAGGGTTTGTTTTCGCAATTGTAGGCACCATTTACGCGCGGATAAGCGCACATAATTGACGCTGAATGTCCCTCTCGAATAGAGGCTTCAAAAGCGGGCAAGTAAATCTCATGGAGCGCCCGTTCGTCAATAACTTCGTTAATAGAACCGCGGTTAGTTTCCTGATTATTGGCCGCGAAATGCTTTACATTGCCAATAACGCGCGTGCTTTGAATGCCGCGTAAATTTGCGACGGCTATTTGGCTAGCCAGTAATGGATCTTCGCCGTAACTCTCAAATACGCGGCCGCCCTGAGGCACGCGGGCTATATTGATGTCTGGCGCCTCAAGCAAGTTGTAACCCAAAGCGATTGTTTCCTCGCCAGCTAATTTTCCGTACTGATACGCAAGTTTTGTATCCCAACTTGCTGCCAATGCGATGGGCGCGGGCAAGGCAGTTGCTTTCTTTTGCGATCCAGCACCGCCAGGGCCTACCCCGGCAGGCCCATTGGTAATTAGTAGTTCGGGAATTCCTAGCCGCTTGAGGCCAGGAACAATTCTGAAATGTGTTTTGTCACGAAAGCCATGCAGTTGCTCGATCTTTTCATTTAGGCTCATTTGTCGAACCAAAACACGAGCACGCGCCTCAGCCTGTGTAAATACTGATTGCTGAGCAACGCATGAACTTAGAATAAACGGTAGAGCCGCAAACCAAAGCACATTTGTATTGCAAACAAACCACTTCATAACTTTATCCTTTTGTAAGCTGATCTTGTTAAAAATTGCGCGTGTAAATAAAAACACGCATTAAAGAGGCGAGGTTAAATAAACCCCGCCTCTTTTGGCATGCACTTTATATATATAAGTTATAAATAAATCTAAAAAGTTTTTATTTTCGATTAAAAATATATCTTTCCTTGCAGTTGAATTGCACGCGGATCGTTGCTTTGCGACAATGTATTTGAACCACTCATCACGCCAAAATACTGGCTACCGGCCGAAGTACTTGGGCTAGAAAAACGCGGATGATTCAACGCATTGTATGCATCAGCACGCAATTGTAACTTGATAGCGTTATGAATTTCGAAGGCTTTCCGAATGCCCATGTTCCAGGTATTTGTATAAGGACTTCTTACATCTCCGTAGTTGGTCGGGTAACTTGTCGACCATGTAGAAAAGTCGTGATACACGCCGTTTGTTACCTTATCGGTTGAGCTTGGAACCCAACCGTAACCAGGCAATGCCGAAATTCCCGTCCAATCCGGATAGGTATTCGAATCGTGAACCTTCGCATAGGACGTATTAGACGATGGAAAAGCTACAAATTTTGAAGTGTCAAACCACTTTTTCCTTGTTTTTTTCGACCCCAGTCCGGGATCTCCTCCCTTAAAAAATGACGAATTGGTAGGCAAGCCAAGAGGCGTTCCCGACCAAAAAATAAACTCGGCCGATATTTCCCAGCCTTTAATTACCTGATTGACAACTCCGTGACTATTCTTTCCGATTAACGCATCTTTTCCGAAAGGAAGCGTATAGGTCGGCGCAAATGCAATTTGGAAACGTCGATCATTATCGCTAAGTTGCTTCTGTAGCATTTGCGAGATAACCGAGCTGGTTCTGTACCCGGTCTTATCCATTTGCTTGCTCCAGCTAAAGGTTCCAGTAATCGCAAAGCCGTTCCTCATACGGCGTTGCACTTTTGTTTGCAATGCGTAGTGGTAACTTTTGCCGTTGTAAAACGTCTCACTCAAACCACCGATCAACGGGTTCGGACGCACCAGTTGATAGGCCGAAATGGTCTTGTTGGTACCCGTTGAATTAATAATGTACGGTGCCCCTTTAAAGGGGTTGGTCACTTTGGTATCGCCAGGGAATGTATCCACCGGACGTCCCGTGGAGTCAAACATTGGACCATACGCAGCCTTCCATGCTGCCACGCTTGGGTTGTTAATCTGATAACCAACTTCCAAACCATTGGTATAGTCGAAGACACCGCCCACCTCAAACAGATAATCCTTAAGCTGCTGTTCAAGATGCAGACTCGCATCGTCAGTGTATTGACGCTTAATATCCGGCGAATAGAAACTACCCACTGAACCGGGACTCGTATACACTCCCAGAGAGTTGCCTGTCACAGCCGTCAAGCCATTTGGATATGGATCGCCAAGAGACGAAGATGGCGTAATGTAACCATCATCGGTAGCATCGAAGGTTGTTGTTGCCGTGTAGCCAAGCTGGCTGGCATGCCCGTTTACGAAATTGCCCTGCACAAAACGCCCCAGACCGCCACGGAGAACCGTGTTCGGATGAATTTGATAGGCAAATCCAATGCGTGGTTGAATGTACTTGGCTTGCGAGTCAGTAATCGAACGGCTCGTACCATTCACCCCTGCATAAAGAATGGCACCACGAGCCACAAAGGATGATACATCAAAACGATAGGATTGCAAAAGTTGCACGCCCAAGTTCGACGCGCTTCCGCCAAGGACATTTGCATAGTTTGGCTGAGCATAGTCAGTAATTGCACTTAAATTGTAGTTAGGATCAAATCGCGACCAGTACTTGTTGTGACGCTCAACCAGCTGAAATTGATAGTCCCAACGAACGCCAAAGTTTAAGGTCAACTTTGAGGTTGCTCTCCAGTCGTTCTGTACATAGAAACCCATATACGGCTGCGAGAAAAACGAAGTGGCATCCTGCTTGACGTCACCAGAACTTGGAAGACCGAGCAAAAAGGCTGCATTTGTCGAACCCACGCCCGTGCCTGCCGATTTGAAGGGATTCTCAGTTGTCCATATACTCGAAAAGTTGTAGTAACCAGATGCATCCGAATACGTAGCTGTGGCAAATTGTTGTGCCATGTACTCAGCGCCGAAGTGCAGCACATGATTCTTGTAGGTACGTTCGAGTGCGCCCTTAATTTCCCACTCATAGGAGTTGTCGTACATGGGGTCGAAGAAGCTGCCTAAGGACGTGAACAGTCCAGCTATATTTGGAAGACCTTTAATGGACTGGGAGGCGGCAAAAGCCGAAGAAAACCCGTATTTTTCTGGATCTAATCCTCTACTTGACGAGTACTGATTTTCTTTAAAGCTCGACAAATTAGCATTGACAGTCATTAGCGTCGATGGCGACATCACCCAAACATGGTTGATCGTTATGCCATCGTTGATACGCAACTGATACACACCTGCCAGCGGATTATTGGGGCCAAAAACATCGGTGCCAAGTTCCGTGAAGTGATTGTGCCGGTATTCGGCGTAGGTGCGATGATTATTGTTCCATGCCTGATCGCCGCGAATTGAATATTGATAAAACTTGTCGATCTTCGGATCGTCGATCAAATAGTTATTTGAATCTGTGCTTGAGCCATCGCTGCTTTTATTAGGAAGCGGCACTAGATCGAAAATAGACTTTGCTATCGTGCTGATTCGAGAAGTGGGAATAGTGGCATTGCTAAACAGTTGACGTTCGCCTGCCGTATCCGCCGTAAGAGGATCATATATCTGAATAGGATATTGCGTAGTTACACCGCTAACGGTCTGTGTGGAATACGATTCGCTAAAGTCACCTTGACGTTCCTTTGCAGTGGGAACGCTAAGCGTGCCGGTTGCATACGGAGAATAGTTGCGGATGCCGTCGTAGCTAGCGAAAATAAACGTATTGCGCTTTTTCCCGTCGTAGTACTTTCCTAGCCAAACAGGACCACCAAATGTTCCGCCCCACTCGTTGACATGAATCGTGGTTTTTTTTCTTTTAATGCTATTGTTATCGTAAGAGTTCGCGTTAAAGGCGTTGTTTCCATCCCTCTCGTAGAGAGTACCACTAAAATTCTTTTCCCCGGATTTCATCGTCATATTAATGGTGCCGGCTGCGGTTCTGGCTATCGACGCATCGTATGCGTTAGTCGTAACGCGCATTTCTTTAATCGCGTCTACCGGAGGAACAAAAGAAATCTGGCCGTTGTTGTTGCGCGTATCCGTACCGCCATCAAGCACGTAGTTGATAGCGGCATTGCCCGATCCAGCGCCATTAATAGTAATGTTCGACATCGAGCCGTTGGACCAAAGGAATGCTGAGCCGCTCTGCATATCGCCAAGATAAACGCCAGGCGTCAAACGCACAAATTCAATGGGGCTATTTGTTGAAGCTGGAATTTGTTCAAAATCTTCGTTGTTCATGACTGTGCCAGAAACGGCTGCCGACGTATCGACGAGCGGAGTTTCTCCAGTTACAGTAACAGTGTCCGTGCTCTTCCCGACATGTAATGTCACATCAATATACTTCTGACCGGCCATCTGTAATTCAACAGTCGGAAAAACCAAATTCTCAAAATTTGGAGCGGAAACAGAAAAGTGATAGTGGCCAGCAATCAAGCCGTCGACACGCCAGTTTCCTGAATCATTGGTTTTCGCACGATACACGGTCCCGGAGTCGTCGGATGTTACAACTACCTCGGCCCCTTGAATTACGTTTTGATGCTGATCAAAGACTTTGCCTCCGAGAACCGATATAGTTCCCTGAGCAAAGCAACTAGGTATGAAAAAAACAAACATTAACAGAATCGCCCAGAAACATTTGCAGCCGTATTTTTTCAATAGCTGCTTTTTGGGGTTTTTTTTACAGATGTTGTAATTTTGGAGATGCATGGCACAGAAGCTACCGTGCAGTTCATTTGCCATATTCATTACTGCCTCCTAACGTTTACGTAGTGATTAGTTGCATTGCAATTTGGATTTTTACCGATTTACATGGCATCACATGTTCCGATTTAAATGCTTTTTATTGTTTCATTCGCAATTTCAATCACTTTGATTTCAAGGAATGTATACCTCTCCGCAGACATCGATGTCAAGAAAAAAGGCAACGTTACCATAATTAAGATTACGTTGTCATAATAGAATTGCTTTGTTTTTAGTTATATTCACTTGATTTATAAGGTTTTAATGGGATTATCGGTTACATCCACACGAAGAGCGTACCACGATCTGTGGAGCAAGAATAAGTTTTTGCCCTTTTCGATTTTGCTTCTGATGAATGCGTTTTGAAAGCAATTCCACCGCAGATTTTCCGATCTTCTCGATCGGCTGGCTGACGACAGAAATGCTGGGCTGGAAGGCATCGGCGGTATCGAAATCGTCGAAACCAAAAATTGCTACGTCTTCTGGCACGCGCAAGTGAGACTGCTTGAGCGCATTGAGAGTCTTGATGGTGGCCGCGGAATTAAGAGTAAAAACGGCGCGTGGATGCTTGGTCTGCTGGTCAAACAGCTTGCGAATCGTCGTGATGGTGAGTTCTTCTTCGGATGCCGAAACCAGCTCAACGGTCTTGAGATGCGCCGCGTGTATGGCTTCTCGATAGCCAGCGACGCGCTCAGAGATGGTATACAAGCGACGATTGGCACCGATAACGGCGATTTGGGCGTATCCGTGACCGATCAGGTGGCTTACAACCTTCTGCGCCGCTTCGCGATTAGCAACAAGGATGGAATCCATTTCCGGCACCCCAGTCGGTTGATCGACGATCACGACTGGAGTACCGGCCAATTCCGTTGCACTTTTGCTTTGTAGACTTTTTGTGGTGGGGAAAATAATGAAACCCTCTACCTGGTGCTGCTGCAAAGTGCGGATCTGATCTGCCTCCCTTTCAGGGTTGCCATCGGAGACGGAGACCATGATGGAAAAGCCAACATTTGCTGCAGCGTGGTGAATGGCTTGAATGCAACCAGCCATAAAATAGTGGGAAAGAAAGGGCACGACGATGCCAATCACTCCGGAATGTCGCCCCTTGAGCCCACGCGCCAACTCGTTTGGCCTGTAGGCAAGGCGCTTGATGGCGGCGCGGACCGCTGCTTCTCTGGCTGGCTTGACGTGGGGCTCGTTGTTGAGTACACGCGAAGCCGTTTTGAGAGAGACGCCAGCGCTCAAAGCGACTTCGCGTAAAGTGGCTTTTTGTGGATCAGCTTGCATATTTTCTGCTTTTCCAGAGAAACATTTATGGATTATACACTTCTACATTAAGGATCAACTTTAAATGTTTTTAGGCTCTTGACGAGAAAGTGGAAAAGTGTGCGTTTTACGCGGCTTTTTGAAAGGCGACGAATTCTGTTCTCGTGGCGGCCAGTCGTTGTGCTTTCAGAAGCAGATAGTTGAGGTTGCGGTAG
>Ga0255356_1001424_pt1 | contig 15037 bp, 12 predicted proteins | sample HBST100metaG_FD_189944 | JGI IMG/M metagenome (GOLD analysis project Ga0255356, IMG submission 189944) | Peat soil microbial communities from Stordalen Mire, Sweden - H.B.S.T100 | ecosystem: Environmental > Terrestrial > Soil > Wetlands > Peat | place: Sweden: Norrbotten County, Stordalen Mire... | reverse complement strand
GGCTACATTGTCATGTTCCAGTATCCATGTGTCCTTGTGGAAGAGGAAAACGGCGTGCAGGCCGGCGGCCAGCGCAGGGTTGATGTCGCTTTTGGGGCTGTTGCCGATCATCCAACTGGTGTGGGGCTTGAGCTCGTGGCGGGCAATGACCTCGCGGTAAGTGGGCGGATCCTTTTCCGCCACAATCTCGACTGCGGAAAAGAGCCCGGAGAGCCCGGAGCGGGCCAGCTTGTCAGCCTGTTCGGCGCGGTTGCCCTTGGTCATCAGGATGAGGCTGTGGCGTGTGGCCAGTTCCGTCAGGGTTTCCTCCACGCCGGGCAGCAGTTCGATCTCGTGTTCGGCGATGGCGCGGGTAAAGCCGAGGATGCGCGCGGCCATTTCTTCGGTGACGGGCGTAGGGCTGAGGCGCTCAAAGCAGGTAACCAGCGAGCGAGTGAAGCTTGATATGCCGTAGCCGTGGGCGAGAATGGTTTCGCGCTCCACTGCGTTCAGCGCCTTCCGCACCTCGGCGGGCGTGTACTTGTGGTGATTCAGATAGCTGATGAAAGCGGCGATGGCGCGCTCAAAGTAGATGTTGTTCTCCCACAGCGTATCGTCTGCGTCGATGAGGAGCGTCTGGCCAGCAGGGAATTGAGGCATAAATACGATGGTAGGGGCTGAGGGCGCGCGGGCTCAAGCAGGGACGTGGAAGAGGCCGTTTTCCCAGGGCTCGAAGGCGTGACCCTTCGACAAACTCGGAGCAGGCCATCGGTCACGCGGCAGATGCTATTCCAAACTGGGATGGCTGGCCTGATTGGCGTTGGAAATCAGATCCATGTAGACGGCGCGGGGCAGGGTGGTTTGCCAGTGGCTGGTGCATCTTGCATAGAGAATAAAGCCGAAAAAGATGCAGGTGAGAACTCCGGCGACGGCCAGCGGCGAAACGGCGCGGCGAAACCAGGGCTGAGGAGTGGCGGACGGACGACTGGGAGCGAGGGCGAATTGCAGGGCGTATTGCGTAGGGCAGGCGGCGATGCAGGCCATGCAGGCAGTGCACTCCACCGAACGAACCTGCACAAGGTGATCAACGGGCAGGCTGGCGGGGCAGGCGCGGGCGCACCGGGCGCAGTCAATGCAAGTTTCCCGGTTGCAGCGAATCTTGAGAGGGCTGAGCAGCGAGGCCAGGCCCATCAGCGCGCCATAGGGGCAGAGATAGCGGCACCAGAAGTTCTCGACGACGAGGGAGAGCAGAATCAGCGCGGCAATGACGATGACCGCGGTCCCGCTCATGTTGCGGAAGAAGTTCATCATCTTGACGTCGGCGATCAGCCCGTAGGGGGTGTGCATGAACTCTTCCAGCGCCGCGCCGGACATGGAGCCGATGATGAAGACGAAGAAGGCGAGGAGCAGGTACTTCAGGCCGCGAAGGGGAATGTCGAGCCAGCGGGGCGGGCGGAGTGAGCGGTGAAAGATTTTTCTGCCGAGCTTCCAGAGATATTCCGAGAACGTGCCGATGGGGCAGAGCCAGGAGCAGAAGGCCTTCTTGGCCAGCAGGCTCATGGCGACGAAGGCCATGAAGAGAAACATGGCGGCGGGATGGATGGCGGGCACGCTGCCGGTGGCGAGCAGGTATTTGAAGTTCATGAGGCCGGCGATGGGAAGCCAGCCCTCGGCGCCGGCGGGGCGGGAGACGTAGAGGCCTGTACCTCCGCGCTCGAAGTAGCGGACCCAGAGAAAGAACTGGAGGCCGAGCCAGAGATTGAGAACGGCGAAAGAAAACTGCACAATCTGCCGGATGCGCTGTGAGCGATCAGGCGCGAGGCGGCGGACAAGGTTTTTCTTTTCGGGGTGGACCGCTTCTGGTTGCGTGGGCATGCTCTCTTCCTGCTATTGAAAGAATAGGGAGCGCGACGGCAGAGCTGCTATGACTTGTGTCACTGGTGGTGAAGCGTATGTTCACACCCCGAGTTCTTTGCGGATGGCCTCGGCAATGGCATCCGCGTGGCTGCGCATGGCCTCTTCGCTTTTGGCTTCGATCATGACTCTCGCCAGCGGCTCGGTGCCGCTGTAGCGTATGACGACGCGGCCCGAGTCCTTCAATTCCTCTTCTGCTGCGCGGATGGCCGCAACCACAGCGGGGAAAGACTCCAGCGGCTTCTTCTCGCGCACCTTCACGTTGACGATGACCTGCGGATAAACCTTCAGGTCCGCGGTCAGTTCGTCGATGGATTTGCCGGAGCGTGCGACGAGATCCAGAACAACCAGCGCCGTAAGAAGTCCATCGCCGGTTGTGGCCAAATGCGGCAGGATGATGTGTCCCGACTGCTCGCCGCCAAGCGTGGCGTCATGTTTCAGCATCTGCTCAAGCACGTAGCGGTCGCCCACCGGAGCGCGCAACATGCCGATGCCGCTGCGCTTGAGCGCTGCTTCCAGGCCCATATTCGACATGGTTGTGGCGACCACCAGATTGCCGGTCAACATGCCGCGGTCTTTCAGGTCGCGCGCAACCATTAACAGGATGGCATCACCGTTGAAAACGTTGTTATGGGAGCCGGCCATCATGCAGCGGTCGGCGTCGCCGTCGAAGGTCAGGCCCACCGTTGCTTCGCGCTTTTCAGCTTCCGCGGCAACGTAAGTGGGATGCAGCGCGCCGCAGCCGTCGTTGATGTTGTGGCCGTCCGGTGCGGTGTTCAGCAGCGTGATATCCGCTTTGTTCTCTGCGTTGAGGCGGCGGAAAAGCTCCGGGGCAACAAGGGCTGCGGCTCCGTTGGCGCAGTCGGCCACAATCTTCAACCCCGCAAGCGACAGGCCCGGAACCGCGTCGATGAGAAACTGGATGTAGTCGGCCAAAAACGCTGGATTATCTTCGACCGGCGGCAGCTTGGCGGGATCGGGAGCAGCGATCTGCGCGGCGTGGCGCAGAATGTCCTCTTCCATGGCCAGCTCGACCGCGTCGGGCAGCTTGAAACCGTCCGCGCCGAACAGCTTGATGCCGTTGTCCTGCCATGGATTATGCGAGGCGGAGATGACCACGCCGGTCTGGAATCCGTGGGTGCGCGCGAGGAAGGCGACCGCCGGAGTGGTGATGACGCCCGCGCTTTCCACAAGCGCGCCGCCTGAGCACAGGCCAGCGGCGAGTGTCGCGGCGATCCATGGACCGGATTCGCGCGTGTCGCGTCCAACCAGTACGCGTGGCTCGGCTGTGGTCCTGCGCAGCGAGTGCGCCAGCGCGATGCCGACGGCGTAAATGGTTGTGGGGTCAAGTGGTGCCTGGCCGGCGATGGCGCGAATGCCGTCTGTGCCGAAGAGCTTGCGTTTTGCGGATGCGGTCATAATTTCAATTCCTGGTCTTCTTGCGGGATGCCGGTTTGCCGGAGGCAGTTGATTCCACGCGGCTGGTGAAGACGCCGTCTGCGAGGCGTGTGACCAGCTTGTCGCCGGAGGCAACCTGCGCGGTGGAGCGGATAAGCGCACCTTTGTCCGAAAGCACGAGAGCGTAGCCGCGGTCGAGGACGGCCAGTGGCGAAAGCGAGTGGAGGCGTGCGTCGAGTGCGTTGAGTGTGGAGGCCGAAGTGTGGAGCAGCCGCTCCAGCGAGCGGTCCAGATGGACGCGGTAGGTCTGGAGGCGTTCATGGGTCTGGGCCAGTGCTCGGCGTGGATCGTGGCGTAGGACGGTAGCGGTGAGCGAGGCCACGTGGTTCTGCTGTTGGCGTAGGCGGGCGGCGACGGCCGATTCCTGGCGGGAACTGAGGTCGTCAAGCCGTTGTGCAAGGCGATGGATAAGTGTGGAAACGTTCGTCTCCGTGCGGCTGACTGACAGACGGGTGAGGCTCTGGCGGGCCTGCAAGAGCTGGAAGCGCGCGGCGCGCTCCAGGCGGTAAGCCTGCGTGACCAAATGCTCAGCAATCTTGTGCTGAGCCTCTGTGATCAGTTCGGCGGCGGCCGAGGGCGTCGGTGCGCGGAGGTCCGCGACGAAGTCGGCAATGGTGAAGTCGGTTTCGTGGCCGATGGCGCTGACCACGGGCAGTTCCGAGTCGGCGATGGCGCGGGCCACGCGTTCGCTATTGAAGGCGGCCATGTCTTCCAGAGATCCTCCGCCGCGCGCCAGAACAATCAGATCGACGAGGCCTGCGCCGTCAACAGTGGCCGCATTCAGATCGGCAATGGCGGTCTCGATTTCAACGGGAGCCTGGTCGCCCTGCACAGAGACCGGGTAAAGCAGAACACTGAGGCCGGAGTCGCGGCGGCCCGCGATGTTCAGGAAGTCGCGAATGACGGCGCCGGTGGGCGAGGTGACAATGCCCACTGTGCGAGGAAATGCCGGCAACGGCTGCTTGCGCTCGGTGTCGAAAAGGCCCTCGGTCTTCAGACGCTCCTTGAGCTGCTCGAAGGCAAGTTGTAGCGAACCCGCGCCGACCGGCTCCATGGTTTCGGCCACCAGTTGCATCTGGCCGCGCTGCTCATAGACGCTGACCTGACCACGGACCAGCACGCGCAGCCCGTCCTCGGGGCGGAAGCGAAGCAGCATGGCCTGTCGGCGAAACAGAACGATGGGCAACTGCGCCCCGGCGTCTTTTAAGGTGAAGTAGACGTGGCCGGACGGAGCCGGGCGGTAGTTCGAGATTTCGCCCTCCACCCACACGTCGCCGTACTTGGATTCGACCAACTCGCGCACCTGGGCCACCAGTGCACTGACCGGCCAGATGCGGCGTATGTATCGCGGCTCCTCGAAGCTGAGGTCCATCTGAGGGCTCAGGTCGGGTTTGTGCGTGATTGAAGCGCGCGGGGTCATTCCTTTGAAAGTGTAATTCGTCCGGCAGAACTTCGGCGGCTGTTGCAGGGAACTGGCGGCAGTGGCTCGTTTGCGGTTCTGCGGAGGAGGCGCATTTCAGCTTGCGTGGAATGTTCTTGGCGACGGTTCCAGAGCAAGCGAGTAGCTTAGACCTTGTGTATCTCAAGAAGCTCTGCGAGGACCGCGTCTGCGTATCCTTTGAACGTCATAACCTCTTGACGACTGGTTTCGATATGAGTTGAAAGCGATCCTCGGTCGTAGACCGACCGCGCTAATGACCCGACCGCGCCTTCGACCGCTTCTGTAGCATCGCGTGCAGTCTTCCTCTGCGTTTCATTGATTCCGCGTGCTTTTAGGATGAATATGGTCTTTTGCTTCATTGTCGGTTTGGTCCGGCCTTGCTCAAGTTTGATCCCAGTTTTGATAACCTCCCCATCCGGCGCAAGGTGGTCGAGTAGTTCGCGGAGCACTTCACGTAGTTCCGATGCTGTACCGCGATAAGAGGTTCGATTCAAATCTGCAAGATCCCGAAGAAGCTGTTGATATGAGAGCGCTGCCGTTGGAACTATTTGATCAAGCATCTTGAGAATGGTTTCTTCTGTGGAGGTTGTGACGAATACTCCCGGAACACTTGCGGAGGTCGCAGCGATCTCAATCGCTGCTTCGATAGGGGCCCGCAATTTATTGAGAGCTTTTATGAACTTTCTGTAAGTATCTGTGCGCGTCACCTTGGTCGCGATTGTGATTATTTCTTGCATTTCACTATCTATTTGTGCGATCTGCTCAGAATCTATTCCAAGGTCGACGAGATGCTGCCGCACTTCACGAAAATAGAATTGACATGCCTCCTTCGCGTCATTGCGAGTTCCTTTCGCAGTGACGTTAGTGGTCCCGCGATGTGTGAGCTCCTTTAGCGCCGTATGTAGTGCATCGAGCTTACGCCACCACTTCGCCCATGCTTCTGTCGCTGGGTGAGTAGATGTCATCTCTTAGCCTTGACTGTCTTTTTGGGCTGTTGGGCATGGTGCTTGGTACGCCGTTTTCTGGCATTCTCCACTTGGGTAGCGTTATTGTCACGATTACCCATACGATGCACTACGAGGTTATAACCGACTGGGTTAAGCGAGTATTTGCCCGCTCCAGCACTATCTAGATATCCTGCGTTTTTTGCATTAACCAGCGTAAAGGCTGCATCCGCTGGCAGCCTGAACCCAGCTGCTTTAAAATACCGTTCGATGTCAGCCTTTTCGATCGTTTTCTTCTGATCGCTTCCCATTGCAATTTCGGAAACGTAATAACCCACAAGAGCGGCCATCTCGTTCGCACTTTTTGGGAGTTTTGTTTCCTTTAGGGTCCGTATATCTCGGATTGTTGCAGAGGTTGGTATACCAGGCTGAATATCTTCTCGTCTCCGTAAAACTGGATTTGCAAATCCAGTTTCTGGTAGTGTCTGTCCCTGTCGTACTTATCTCTTCGGTCATCTCTACTCCCGTAAAAGAAAGCTGGCAAAAATTATACTCGCGATTCCAGATCTTCTTACGTTTAAACGCCAAAAGGCTTAATCAGATAAGCGGATTTTTAAGGTGCCATCACGAAATATTGAGCATATTTTGGTGTAAATAGGCCTGACCTTTCGGTGCGGAGTCTATGTGGCGCCATAGATAATTTAGTTGGCTACCACCCCCGGCAGTAGAGCCCACTTGCAGTTCACTCGGGCACGCGGTTTGCCGTTGTGCATGATTCCGGTGGTATGGCGTGATGCACATAGGGGGCAGCCGGTAGTGGTTGAGAGCCACACGCTTTCCTCTGTGCTTCTCCTCAGAAACGGAAAGAGCCACGCGCATCGAATCTCTCGATGCGCGTGGCTCTTTCCGTTTGAATCCGCGTTAACTTGCCGTTAGCGGAAGGCGAGTTATTTGATTACTTCAAACCTGGACCAGGGAGCATTGCAGATCGGGCAGCGCTCGTGCTCGTTCGGCGTCTCCGTGGTATAGCCGCAGACCGGGCAAACAAAAAACTCCTTCGTCTTGCCGATCCAGGCGTCCTTCTTGCCTGCTTCCACAAGCGCGATGGCCTCGCTGTAAAGCCGTGCATGCGTCTTTTCCGCTTCCAGCGCTCCGTGGAAGGTGCGGATGGCGGCGGTGTTGTTGTGCGCCGTGGCTTCTGCCAGGAATTCCGGGTACATCGTGCTGATTTCATACTGCTCGCCCGCGAGAGCAGTCTTCAGGTTTTCGAGCGTGCTCTTGATCGCGATTTCGTGAATCGCAAAAGCGACTTGGCCGCCCAGTTGGACAATCACCCGCGCGTGGTTGCCGGCGTGGATCTGCTCGGCGCGCGCCGCCGCGCGAAACAGGCTGGCGGCTCCGTGGAATCCATCCGCATCTGCCTTGGTGGCAAAAGCGTTGTATTTGGCGTTTGCGTTCGACTCGCCTTCAAGAGCGGCCAACAGATTCTTGACGGTGACTGCATTTTCAGTTGCAATTTCTGACATGATTAATCCTCCTGCAATTTGATGCGAAAATACCGGAACTGGATGAAAAAATTATGCTCGCAATCCCCAGGATTGCACCACTACAAAGTTGCCATCGTGAAGTTTGCGCAAAATTTTCCCGGTGCAAAAGGTCCGTTTTTTTCCGGAGGAGCATGATTTCATGGTGAATTTGCGGGCTACTTGCGGTTTTCGACGATGGAACGCAGCTCGGCGGTGATGGAGGAGAGGCTCTTGGCGAAAACGGGCAAGGGGCCGGTTTCCTGCGAGTACATGAGCTCAAGCTGACGTGCCAGAACGGTGCCGCGGGTCAGGCTGAAGGTGCCCAGCGTACCGGCCAGCTTATGGGCGGCGGCGTTGGCGGCTTCGCGCTTGGGCATCGTGAGAGCGTCTTCTGCAAATGCTGCGGCAGCAGACTCCAGAATCGCGACCCGTGCGCGGATTTCAGGCAGAAAGCGGGTCCACAGGCTGTCAATGGCAGCGGAGAGGTCGGGCTTAGTAATCGGCTCCATGGCGGAGAAGGTCAACTCCAACCCAGTACATCGGCAATCTGCGCGGAAAGTGTGAGTGGGTCAAAAGGCTTGAAGAGAATGGCTGACACGCCGAGGTCGGCGAAGCGGCGCTGATCGTTCGCCTGCACCTTGGCAGTGAGCAGCAGAACGGGAATATTGGCGGTGGCGGGATTCTTGCGCAGTTCGCGGAAGGTGGTGGGGCCGTCCATGCCGGGCATCATGACGTCGAGAAGGATGGCGTCGGGCTGCTGCTCGACGGCTCGGGCCAGTCCCTGCGTGCCGGAGTTGGCCGTAACAACCTCCCACCCGGCCACGGATTCAAGGCTCAGCGCGGCCACTTCGCGGATGTCGTCTTCGTCGTCGATGATCAGAATCTTGTGTGCCACTGCTGAATAACCTCAATTGCATTGTCGTGCGTTGCGACGGCGTTGTCGATGGCCGGCGGGGTTACAGATTCGGTACGGGGGATTTCGCTGCCGGGTTATCTTCCATCTGGCGTGAGCTGCGCAGCATGGTCAGTACAAGAGCTTCGAGCTGCTGCGGCTGGACGCGCGCCTTGGTCAGGAAGTGCGTGGGCCCAAGCGTAAGCTGGCTGCGCTCGGCGGGCAGGAACTCGCGGCCGGAGTAGACCACAAGGGGCAGGTGCGCAAGGGTCTTTTGCTTCCGTAGCCAATCCACAACGTTGAATCCGTCGCCGTCCGGAAGGCCGATGTCGAGTACCAGCAGATGCGGCTGGAAACTGGAACAGGCCTCCAGCGCCTCATCGAGGGTGTAGGCAAGCCGTACGGTGATGCCTTTCCGGGAGAAAACTTCGCCGATGACGTCGGCCAGGTCCCGGTCGTCTTCGACGATAAGGATGCGGGCTTTTTCACCGGGTCCGCAGAGGACGCGAGCTAGTTCGCTGAGGAGTGCGTCTTCCTGGATCGGCTTGGCCACCCAGCCTTCCGCGCCTTCGGGTAAGTTGGCGGTGCTTTGCGGAGCATCGACGCCGAGTAGCACGACCGGGGTGCCGGCCTCGGGGGCAATCTGACGCAGTTGGGGCAAAATCTCCCAGCCATTCATACCGTTCAGAGATGTGTCGAGGAGGATGGCTTCGACGCCCTTGTGCGCGGCGGCGAGGGTTTGCGCTGCATCGCAGGCTTCGACAACACGATAGCCGTGGACGGTCAGTTGGGATGCAATGCTGGCACGGGTTTCATCGCTGGCGCTGGCCAAAAGCACGGTGCCGTGACCGGCCTCTCTGTCGGACGGCAGCGCCAGTTTTTCCTTCGGAGACGGATGGTAGGGCAGGAAGACGCGGAAGGTCGAGCCGCGGACAGGATTGCGTTCCGCCCAGATATGGCCTGCGTGTTGCAGGACGATGGTGCGGCAGATGGCCAGGCCCAGGCCGCTGCCGCCCTTCTGGCGTGAGTCAGAAGCGTCCACCTGCTGGAAGCGGCCAAAAATAGCCTCCAGTTTGTCGGCGGGAACGCCGCGCCCATGGTCGATGACCGACAGGGTGACGCCTTCGACCCCGGGATGCAGCATGACGGAGACCGTGGAGTTGGGCGGTGAAAACTTGACGGCGTTTGACAGCAGGTTCGTGAGCACTTGGAGCAGATGGTCGGGGTCGGCGGCGATCTCCACCTGCGTCGTGTCGTGGATCAGTTGCACGCCGGCTGCTTCGGCCATCGGCAGCATGCCGTCGATGGCTTGGCGGACGATTTCGTCCAGCTTTACGGGACGGAAGGTGAGCGGCTCCTTGCCGCTCTGGATGCGCTCCAGGTCGAGGATGTCGTTGATCAGATGGACTAGGCGGTCGGAGTTGTTGAGCGCGATGCGCAGCAGGTTGGCTGCCTTGTCGTTGACCTTGCCGAGCATGCCGGAAGAGAGCAGCCCCAGCGCGCCGCGGATTGAGGTCAGAGGGGTGCGCAGCTCGTGACTGACGGTGGAAACAAACTCGTCCTTGAGCCGGTCCAGAGCGTAGCGCTGGCTGATGTCGCGGAAGCTGAGGACGGAACCGGAGAAGCGGCCCTGGTCGAGCAAGGACGTAATGGCGTATTCGGCAGGGAAGCACGTGCCGTCGGCGCGGAAGATCTTGTCTTCGCCGGTTGTGGTCTTCTGCTGGTCTGACGCGTGGCGAAGCGGGCAATTGTCGTCGCATTGGTGGTCTGCGGGAGCTGCGCCGTGCAGAAGTTCGTGTACCGGCTTGCCGATGAGGCTGGCGACCGGGGAACCCAGCAGGTGCGCGGCGGCGGGATTGGCAAAGCTGACTCGGCCATGTCGGTCCACGCCGCAGATACCGTCGGCGACTGAGTTCAGCAGAATCTCCTGCTGCCGGTAGAGTCCCTCGGCGCGCCCGCGCTCTTCGGAGCGGGCCAGCATCTGGCCCAGCGAGGCGGCGGCGGTTTCAACGGTGGCCAAGGCTTCACAATCTTCGCGCAGGCTGAAGTGGCAATAAAATTCCAGGACGGCGAGCACGCTTTTGCCCACACGCACAGGCACTCCCCAGCCGGAAACCATCTCCTGGCGCAGGGCGGACTGGATGCGGAGGCTTGTAGGCGCGGACGCTAGGTCGGCAACCCAGACCGGGCGGCCCTCCTTCCAGGCGCGTCCGGGCAGGTCGTCGCCGAGGGCCATGGTGCGTCCCATGCTCTCCTGGATGAAGGCTTCGATACGGTGCCCCGGCGCGCCCCATGCCGTGCGGAACTCCAGCCGGTTCTCGTTGGCGTCGATGCCCCAGGTGATGGCTACATCCCAGCCCTGAGAGGTGCACAGTGCTTCGAGGATGCGCATGGCTGCCACGTCAGTGGAGGTGCTTTCGCCCACAATCTGGCTGACCACCAGTTGCAAGGCCAAGCGGTGTTCACGCTGTTTCTGTGCTGTAACGTCGCGAAGCAGGCAGCGAATGGCCAGGGGATTGCCCGCCTTTTGGCGCTGGCTGAGGCTCAGTTCAAATTCCAGGACACGACCGTCGGGGGTGTGGTGGCGCAGCGGTGCTCGATCAATAGTCTTGCCCTCCAGAGCCCGGCGGAAAAGGTCTGCAACCTCGGCGCGGCAAGTGGGGCCGAAGAGTTCATCGAACGATTCCAAGGCCTGAAGAGCGGCATGGTCGACGCTGAAGCATCGCTCCCATGCCGGATTGGCATACAGGAACCGGCCTGCGGGGCTCAGCGTGGCGATCATCTCGCTGGAGTTTTCAAACAGGTCGCGGTAGCGCTCCTGCGACTCATGACGGGCCTGTTCCTGGCGCAGCGTCGCGCTCTGGTCCACGCCGACAGCCACCAGTCCAATCAGCGCGCCCTCGCCGTCGCGATGGGCGGAGATGTGGAGGATTGCGGGAAAAATTTCGCCATTCTTGCGGCGTAACTGCGCGTTGAAGCTGGGTACCTGGCTGGGAGGCAGCGCTCGAACGCAATCGAGATAAACCTTTATGCGGCCGGCAATCGTTGCTTCCGGAGCCTGATCCACACCGCACAGTTTCTGCATCTCGGCAATCAGCCGATCCCCTTCGCCGGGAGACAGAATTTCCAGCGTGCCCCACTGGTGGTCCAGCAACTCGGCGGCATGGTAGCCCAGCATGCGCTCCGTGGAGGGGTTCGCATAAGTCATGCGACCGTCGGGATCGAAGGCCACAATGCCGGGTCCTGCCGAATCGAGCAGATTCCTGATTGGGTCTAGCGCTGCTTTCTGCTTGGAAGAGTGGAGTGGTACCCGAAACATAAGCAGCACAGCCGCGGCTATGGTGGCCAGCATCAGCAGGCCGTCGAGTTGCGGACCGACGAGCAGGCGCGCAATGATCGAGCCGCCCGCCAAGGCCAGGACCAGAACCGCAAGGATCGGCCACAGAAGAGAAACATCGCCCCTGCTCACCGTTTCAGTGCGCTTGGTGCTGGCTGTTGTCCTCTCCTCCGGCTGTTCCCCCATGCTTCTCCCGTTTCTCAAAGAGCGCTCGCATTTCTCGCAAGCGAGCGGAAGCTCGTTTGCGGCGTTTTCACAGGCAAGTTGCCCGGGCTGCTTCGTGCTGGAGGCCTTTTTTCGGGGTACAGTGGCTGTGAAAACGCTATCGCGCGATTTCCTCGTAGTATAAGCGTTTGATTCCACGCTATCTAGGCAAATCGAAACGGCGTTATTCCGCACGTAGCATTCCAGTTAAGCCTTTTGGATAGCTTGGTTACCGTTGCTAAGCATATAGGTTACTTGCAGCATGATTTATTGGTTACTTCGGAAATGGAGATAGTGTTACAACCGCAGAGAATGGTTTCAGAGGAAGCAGATGATTTCAGCCCTCTGAAAATGACATATATAAATACCGCGCCTGTTTTGCCTCCGCCCTTGTCCCTTTTTTATTGATCCGTCCCGCAAATACTCGCATTCCGTGTCTCATCCTTTCGCCTTTTTCCTGGCGAAAGGGTGGGAAGCCATTCCTGCCGAAAAACCGCAATCCAGTACCGCAAAGACCGCCGTATACTTGCTGCATGTTTTCTCAGAATGGAACCTTTCGTTTACTTCGCACCGTCCTCACCGCGACCGGGCTGATCTGTCTGGTTACCCATCCGCCAGCCGCCCGCGCCTGGGGCAATGAGGGCCATCGCATGATCAACCGTCTGGCCGCCAGCGCTCTGCCCGCCGACGTGCCGGAGTTCCTGCGTTCCCCTGCCGCGATCAACGAGATCGAGTATCTGGGGCCGGAGCCGGACCGCTGGCGTTCGCGCGCCGAGCCGGAGCTGAGCACTGTACAGGCTCCGGAGCACTTCATCGACATGGAACTGGCCGATGCGCTCGGTCCTCTGCCGCGCAATCGCTTCGACTTCGAGGCCAAGGTTTTTGCCTCCGGTCAGCGTCCGGAGAAGATCGGCTTGCAGCCGTGGATAACCAACGAAGTCTGGCAGCGGCTCAAGATCGCGATGCGCCAGTATCGGACCCTGAAGGCTGCCGGGCAGAACACGCAGCCCGTCGAACAGGCGATTCTCTTCTACGCTGGATGGCTGGGCCACTACGTCGGCGACGGCGCGCAGCCGTTGCATGCCACCATCCAGTACAACGGCTGGACAGGCCCGAATCCCAACGGCTACACCACCGCCCACCAGATTCACTGGCAGTTTGAGGGGCCGTTTGTAGGCGCCAACCTTCATGCCCCTGAGGTCGAGGCGAAGATGACTCCGGCAAAGGCCATCACGGGAGATCTCTTCGATACTTATGTGGCGTATCTCCGGCAAACCGGAACCAGTGTCGAAAAAGTCTACCAACTGGAGAAGGCTGGAGGCTTTGTCGGCGCGGGAACGCCCGAGTCGCGGGACTTCACCGCCGCGCGTCTTGCCGCCGGAGCCAGCATGTTGCGTGACATGATTTACACCGCATGGCTGGAGAGCGCCAAGCCCGTGTCCGATCCCTTCGCCGGGAAATGAGCTGCATGACTCGCGGTGCGAGTTACGGCGAGAAAATTATACCAGAACACCACTGATTCTATTGGGTTTAAGCTTCGTGTCATTGAGCGTGGCCACCACGGTCGCCGCCAGAACGGTACCCAGCAGCAGCGCTCCATCCACCACGACCGCTGTAAACCGCGTGCTTACGGGCGCTTGTTGCGGTTCTGCCGGAGGCAGCGTTCTCAGCAGCGGAATCTCCCGCCAGTGTCCCTTCCAGCGCGTCGCTTCTGCCTGTTCGCGGCCTCTCAGGTCCGCACGTCCTTCATTGCGGAACCTCAGTCGTCGGTTTCGATGTTGGCCAGGACGGGAATCCGGTGTAGTACCGGCGTTAGTGTCAGGGTCGCAATCAGGACGGCGGGAATTGCGACAAGCAGCCATGCCAGCATGGCTTGGCTGGCGAGCCAGCCCAACTGCGTCATCAGGTTCAGGGGAGAAAGATGCAGCAGAGTCCCGGTTGTTACTGGGTGTGGATGCCCGAGCGGATAGAGAAATCTGCCTAGATGTACAAAAGGCAGGATCAGAATCAATTGCATTGGCCACGCGGCGTAGTTCGCGGCCTCAATGGCGGGCAGGTTCAGCCCCAGCCCCAGCGCCAGTACGGCGCAGAGAACCGTGGAGATGCCGACCATCGGAATGCAGCCGATGGCGAATCCGAGAGCCAGCGTAAAGGCCAGGCGGCTGGGCGAGATTCCCTGCCGCAGCCAGAGGGCTGCATTGCGCTTGATCGAGTCTGGACTGAAACGCACCATCGCTCTCCCATTATCGGCGCGGATCTGGCGCTGGTACAGTGCCCATCCTATTTCTCTGCGCAGAAAGCACGGCAGCCTCCTCTGCGGTACACTTGGACGCGATGCGGGTCTTTGGAATCGATTGCGGTACTGAGATAACGGGTTTTGGCGTTGTGGAGTCGGACAGCAACGCGCGGGAACCGAAGCTCGTTTGCATGGCCATGGGCGCGATTCGGCTCTCCAAGAAGAAGCCTTTGCCCGTGCGGCTCGATCAGGTCTTTTGCGAGTTGACCGAGGCCATGGAACGTTGGAAGCCGGACGCGGTGTCGATCGAGGAGGTCTTTTACTCGGTTAACCCCAAGTCTGCGCTGAAGTTGGGCCAGGTGCGGGGTGTCGCTTTGTTGGCGGCGGCCCGCCAGGGACTTCCGGTGGCCGAGTACGCACCGTTGAAGATCAAGTCCAGCGTCGTTGGTTACGGCCTTGCAAAAAAGGAGCAGGTTCAGTTCATGGTTGCTCGTTTGCTCGGTTTGTCTGAAGTGCCGGAACCCGCTGACGCGGCCGATGCTCTGGCAGCCGCCATCTGCCACATCCATACCGCCGAAACGCTGGTGCAGCAGGGCGCGGGCGATGAGAGTCTCCATGCCGGCGGAAGTGGGCCAGCGTACTGATGGCGCAAAACAAAAGATATTTTTTGTAATTGCCGGTTTGGCGCGACTTTTCTATGCCGCGCCGTGTCGTATAAATGTGTAGTTCCTGGTAAACGTGGATTTTGCTGGTGGGACAAACGGAACATGGGAAGGCTGGGCGGCATGAAGCGCATTTCGAACTATAGAAGGTTGTTTGGTTGGGTGGGGCTGGCTGCGCTGGCTCTCGGAACTGCGCTGCTGACTCCGGCCTTGTGGGCTGACGATGCCGGGCCAGCTCAGGCGGCGCGGCTGAGCTATGTCGACGGTCAGGTGCGGATTTCGCAGGGCGGTCAGGTGCTTGCCGACGGAGCCGTCGCGAATACGCCTCTGTTTGAGGGCGCCCAGTTGATGACCGGAAACGACGGCAAGGCCGAAATCCAGTTTGACGACGGCAGTGTGGTCCGCATTTCGCCCGATAGTTCGGTGACCCTGTCCGTGTTGAGC
>Ga0255356_1001423_pt1 | contig 15042 bp, 16 predicted proteins | sample HBST100metaG_FD_189944 | JGI IMG/M metagenome (GOLD analysis project Ga0255356, IMG submission 189944) | Peat soil microbial communities from Stordalen Mire, Sweden - H.B.S.T100 | ecosystem: Environmental > Terrestrial > Soil > Wetlands > Peat | place: Sweden: Norrbotten County, Stordalen Mire... | reverse complement strand
GGCGAGAACACCTGCCAGTTTGTCGGCGCTATTCGTAAAAATCTGCGCATCATTCTGCCCGCGCGAAATTGCGACATAGGCCATGCGGTTGTTGAGCAGGTCTTTCGCGCCGAGTTCGGTATCGACGTGTACAAGCACACGCTCGGCGGTCTGCCCCTGACTGGAATAGCTCGTCATGGCGTAACCGTGGTCAATATGAGGATGCAGCTCAGGATCGATGGCGACACTACGCCCGCCGTCCAGCTTGAGACTGATCTTTCCATCCGCGCCGAATCCCTCCACTGTTCCAAGCTCACGATTGGCAATCTTCTGCTCGTTATCTGGCGAGGTGAACTGGATTCGGTCGCCGACAGAAAAAGTCCTCTCCTGAGCGCGGTAGGCAATTACGCCCATCTGTCGGCGCGGATCGTATGTCTGTTCGCTTCCGTCCGCACGCACTACCGTCAGAAAATTTGCTTGAGCATCAATACCAACAACGCGCGTGTACTCACCTTTGTTGATGCCGGTCTCCCGCGAACTGCGCGAGTAGCGCAGAATGTCGTCCACCTGATACTGCCGTGCCCAAGTGCGATCCGCGCCGGTCATCTCCTGACGCGGCACAAGCATTTTAACGGTGTGTTCCTCTCGGTTCACCAATCCGCGCGACTGCAATTCGCTGTGAATCCGCTGATTGATTTCCATCCGTGATCGATTGTCCGGCGAAACGACGAGCGTATTTTGCGGAGCTCGCGCGTATTCTTTTGCAATCGCCGCTATACGTTCATCACGCCCTGTGTATTCATGCACTCGCCCCTGGTCATCGAGATTGGCAACCGCCTGCATGACCTCTCCGCGTGCGAACTGCTCTACGACCTGTTTCAACTCGGGATCACGCTGACGCACAATCTCATCGAGCTTTGCCGTCTTCATCCCTGCTTCTTTAAGCTGAGCAAAGGGCCGACCCGCCTCGACAGACTCATGCTGTCTTGTATCGCCAACCAGTAGCACACGGTCATTGGCATGGAGCCGCTGAATAAATTCGTGCATCTGGCGCGTAGAAGCAAGCGAAGACTCATCGAGAACCTAGAATCGCTTTTCGCCTGTGTCTGGCCTTGAGCCATATGCAAGGTGCTGTTGCATGGTAGTTGTCTCGATTCCCGCTTCGGCGAGTTTCTGAGAGGCGCGTGAGGTCGGCGCAAAACCCTCCACACGGTATCCGGCGCTCTTTGCTCCCTCACGGATCACCGAAAGTGTGGTCGTTTTGCCTGTTCCTGCGAACCCTTCCAAACCGACAATCTTTTCTCGCGCAAGAAAAATCTCATCGACGGCTCGAAGCTGTGAAGCGTTCAACTCCGGGTGCCGGTCCTCCGTCCAGATGCGCACCTGCGGCGAAACCAGCATAAAATCACCGCGATTGCCCTGCTGCATCCCTGCAATGATTGATTTTTCCATACGTATCATCTCGGCAGTTGTGTATTGCGAAGCGGCGCGTCCCTCTTTTAGGCCAATGGCGCAGAATTCCCCACTCTCGACGCGTCGAGATAACTCCTGGCGCGCTTCGCCATAGGTGAGTTTTCCCATGCCACGATCCAGCATCGATTGCAGGATTGCTCGCTCATCCTGAACCGCCGAATGCTCGAAGACGTGGTTCCGTGCATAAGTGGCAGACAGTTGCGCTGTCTTTTCTTGCCGTGGCTCGAACTGGTGAGCATGTTCCCGCGCCTGCGCTACCACGCGGTCAGCCTGATTACCAAACTGCGCGGCCAGTTCACGGTGACGTTGCAAGACCACTTCCTGCGATTGAATCTCTTTCTTGTCGCGTGTGCGGTGTGCGGCGACCTGTGCCGCTCCCGCTCCCTCGCGGCCAATCTCCTGCAGGTGTTCTTTGATCTGCTCCCGCCGTGGACTCGACGCATCTAGATATTCCTGCGTGTATCCCTTAATCTCAGGCTGGCCATGCTTGCCGATTTCAATTTCGTATCCGAGCTTTTGCAGATGCAATGCCAACTCTGAACGATAGACACTGGTGACATACTGCTGCGATTGAAAGAGACTGCGTTCCTGAAGTGCATGAGATTGGCCATTCTCGCCAATCGTCATATTGAAGACCACGGCATGAGTATGAAGCTGCGGCGCTGCATAGCCATCTACAGGCCGCGCTGTGTCGTGCTCGAACGTCGCTGCAATAAACTTGCATGTGTTCTCCGGTGCATGGATATTGCCGATGCGAGCTTGTGTATACCGCTCCAGTTCGCCGAGCGCCACGCGCACACTCTCACGATGCGCCTCCCGCACGCGAATATCACCACCCACAAGCGCGGTCAGCGAAACAGACTTCGGCGCAGAAAAGGTAGCATCCCATCCTGCCCGGTGCTCAACGCTCGTTACCTGCTTGCCGTATTCGTTCTCGTAAGTCCTCGCGGGCTGATGTTTGACGAGTTGCGCTCCGTTCTCAGGATGTTGGCCATCGCTCAGGTTTGCAAAGTGTTCTGCATGAACAGCACCGTGGAGATTCCACTCTTCGGCAAGCGCACCACGCCATTCGCTGTATGCCTGTCTATCTTGGCTCCAGTAATTCTGCTGCTCGGAGGCGAACTCGCGCGCGTGGTAGGTTTGCGCCTGTTTTGCGGAAAGAGCTTTCGAGATCGTCAGCATCGCAAAGACTCCTTTGTAAGAGTCGCAGCACTGCACAACTGCCGTGCTGTTTAGCGTAACTCATAATTGGCGCAAATAGTCGCAATTCGATGAAATTATTTTTCATCACAGATAAGAATTAGCCGCGTGGTTATTGATGATTAGCGCATATCTACACTGATTAAGCGTGCTATATTCCAAGGTTAAAGAAGGAGATTACGAGAGCAATTACCATACGATAGAATCCGTTAAACAGTGCCCAATGCAAGCTGCATTACTCTCCTTGTAAAGCAATGAATCATTGCCGATGAACACCTCTTATGGTCGTCGTTACAGACTAGCAAGCAGCTTGCTGTGAATGGACGTAAGGGCGGGAGGAAAACAGGGCAATGCTTATGCGGGAACTGCCAACGATGAAGTCTGTGAAGCGATGTCCGAAGAGGATGAGAACTCCGTGCGGAGAGAGGTTCTTTCGTGCAGCTTCGTCGATGCTAAAGAGGCGTGGCGAACATTCGCTTACTGCGGATAAAACGTAGGCATTGCGCCAGCAACATGCTCAGTCAATCCACTGCGATTCATCCCAGGCAACCGGCTCTTGTGGTGCACCGTTCACTCTCCGCGCTCCAGGAAAGATCGACTGGCTTTGTACAGGGCTCTTCGGCTCGGCTTTAGAGGGCTGCTTCAAAGATTGTTTTGTACGAGAGTCAGCAGGCTGAATATTGGCTGGTGTGGAATGTGATTGGCCCTGTAAAGCGGGCTGGATCGCGATCTTTTCCATGGCAGGTTTACCGACTCTTCTACTGATCCAATCTGCCAGCTTGAAACGGACCTTTCCCAACCATTCCCGAGGCGTGATAGGGCGGCTGATTCCATGTCGATTCGGAGACACATCTCGCCAGTCATGCCAGAATGAATCCGCAGCGATTACCTCACGCCAAAGATGCTTCCACTCCTGCCACAACTCTGTCCTCGTCGTGAAGGCGATAAATCCCACAAGCACCAGCGCGAAGGTGAAGCCTTCAAGCAGTGGGAGAGTAATGAAATCCGGAAATGAATGGCCATGATAAATGTTCTCGCCAAGAACATCTTTCAACTCGCCGGAATAAACCAAGTCGGGGGCGGATTTCTCCAGGCCAATCCAGCCGTTTTTGATTGCCGCAGAGGAGAGATAAAGGGACAGGTTTCCAGTCTTTCCGGTGATCACATCGGAAGGGATTGCTGGCAGTCTCTTACGTCCTTGGGCTGTCTTCATCAACCACCGGATTTCGGTTGCCGATCCTGCCCTTTCCGCGGCCTTGCTGCACTGCCAATAGTCGAGCAAGTAATAACTTTGAAGCGGCTCGATCTCCCATATAAACCAAGCTGTGAACGCCAGCACAGGCACACCGAAGAGCACGGCCAGAAGCACCGCAGTTCGCCACGGAAATGCACGGCGAATCCGCTGCAATCTCACGGCGATTTCTCCCCTGATTCGGGTGCCGATTGGCTGCTCTTTCTCGCCAACAATTCTTCGGCTTTCTGGTCCTTGATCGCATCGGCATACGTGCTGATTCTGCGCAAGGTTTCGTCGTTCAATGGCCCCTTGGAAGCAACCGCGAACAGGTTGATAATCAGGCTGCGCAAAGCCATCAGTTCAGCCAGCAGAACCGTGTCCGTTGTCTTCTCTTCACCTGTGGTTCGAGCCTGGGCAAGCGCCGCTTCGCGGAGCCATTCAGCCACCTTCTTCCCGGCGCTGGAAGCCGCATATTCGACCTCGGCAAACTCGGCGTCGGTAAGCCTCGTTGCAATCGACTTGGTGCGATTGCTTTCGCTCGTCGGCACAGCAGAAGCCGAAGACGGAGCGGCGACGGGCGTTTTGCCATTGGCGGAGGTCATCGGCGGATACCTCAGTAGAGGCATTGTAGCGCCGTTCCCGTGGTTGCGCCATTCGGGTAGAATACGATAAACCCTTACGAGAGAATGTGTTTACGTGCAGAGCGCATTAGAACCATTCATCCTATTGCCGTGTTTACGGCTGTAAACGCAAAACGCTAACCGATTGAATATGCGAACGTTAACAAAAGCGCTCAATAGGTATACTTGCAGCAACCCCACTGGGGATGACGTGTCAACGTCCATCCGCTGCATAAGCAGCGCCGGTCTTGGGACGCTCGTTCTGACACGGAACTCCGGCCCTGACGATTAATCTGCTCCACGCACCGGTTTAAAGGCAGAGCTTACGGAACAGCTGGTCATCATCGCCGGCGTCGGCATTGGCGGGCACGATGGAGGCCAGTCGGTCCTCTACATCCAGCTTGAACGCCGCGGCTATCTTCGCCACGTGGATGCCGAACGTCCCCCGCAACTCCCCGAGTGCGCTTCCGAAGGTCCAGCTATGAAAGCCCCAGCCGTTGGCGTGGTGGATGCCGTCACGTCCGTCAGTCCCCACTCGCTCAAGGAATTTCCGGCAAGCCGCCCGCATTGCCCGCAAACTCGCGGCCAGTTCGGACCCGCTGTCCAGCTTGCCCAACTCATCGCTGAGACGGTGCCGAATTTCGATCACCGATTGGACACAATGAGAGGCGACTTCCATCTCCTCTGGGGCGTAGAGAACGCGGCGATCTTCCAGCAAGGCGATTATGCGCCGGGCCGCTGCGATCTCCATCTCGGCAGGCTGCCAAGATGCCCCGCCAAATGGGGTTGAGATGCCAGTCAGACGGTTAGCGATCTCCGAGAACTTCATGGGTTTTCCTTTCCCTCGGCACCATTGGCTCTACCAGAGTTGCCAAAGATACCTAGTCACCAGCGAAAAGGCGACGATGAACGCCGTCATCGATAGACTACCTGCCCAAGTCGCTACCATGTAGAAAATGCTCCTCGCTTTGAGCTGTCTATTGAACCGTGGGGACATCTGAGCATGCATTATCTCTTCGGCCTGCGTCACGGTTGCGTCATTTACCTCTGGCGTCGTCTCATGAACGAGTGGTAGCGATTCCGCGATGATCTTTTGCAAAAGCTGAGAATCAGCGATGGCCGCATCTATCCTTGCGACCAGTGCTGCGAAAAAATTGTGGAGAACAGCGAGAATCAGGGATGCGCCGAGAGCGAAGGCGATGAGTAGAAGATGATGAACGAGTATTTGAGCCCATCCAGCATGAATGTCGTACTTGTTCGCAATTGCCAAGATGAGCGAAGCTAAGACGGCGGTCGAACCAGCACTGAGCGCAGCGATTTTTTCAAAGAATCCTGCGCTAACTTCCACGCTCCTGCGCTTTTGCTGTTCGGCTTCGTTGAATGGCTCCTTGATCTTCTCTAGAAACCGATTCATCTGCTCTCGTGAGAGCGGGGCTTCATCGCTCATGGCATCCTCATTCAATTTTCTCCAGACCTGCTGTCAGTGCATGATATGCTGGCTTTCTTGATTTACTTCACGGTTGACAGCCAGTAGCCTCCAACGTCCTAACCCGATCCATGCCGTCTTCCATAAAGCTCTTTTCTAACGATCCGATCTCTGTACTAATTCTGGCAACTGCATCGACGCTCATGCTGTTGAGTGCGCCCTGAAGTGACAAGGTGTAAAATTCATTGCTCAATTCAGACAAGAACATCCCGATGCTGAGTTCTCCGTAAGCGCTTCGATGCTGTCGCTCAAGACGAATTCTTGTTCGCATATTGGAAATTTGCAGAAGGCCGACGCTTTGATCGCCCTCGATAAGTTTTCCTGCCTGATAGCTGACATTCCCACTCCCAGGATCAACCTTTTGCAAGTCCGCTTCCCAGGTATCGAGGTGCACTTGCAACTTGTCGAGTTGCCTTCCGTACTCAGCGTTACTCAGTTGTGGCGAAGTACGAAATGGTGTCTGAGCGTTAGCAATTGTAACCGTGGCTGCAATAGTGAAAATCGCGATCAAAGCACCCCAGTGAAGCCGCATTTGCCACCTGCCTTTCTCAATCTGCATGAGTTCTATTAAACTTTTGCCAAAATGTGAGCCCATACTTGCTGCGTTTCTTGCACTCCTCCAAACGGCCACCGAATGGTTTAGGACGGGGGGAACGTCATAGCCACCAACTCCGCTTCTTGGATGATACTTTTGTATCCATGCATCCTCTCACCTCATATCAATACGTACACCGGGACGGCGTTCTGTCTCGGTTCAAACTCAAGAACCTGATGCCACGACCCCACGTGCTGCCGCAATTCGGTTATCGACAATGCGCAAAAGGTGATTGGCAAGCATGATGATCTCAAGTGCCTCTACAGGATCGTCGAGATTTACGTCACGGTGCGATTGAGGGTTCTTGTATGAGCCAATGGCCCCGGCAAAGAGCGCTGACCGCGCCTCTTGCTCGCCCTTTTCACTCGTATGGTCTGCCAAGGGGCCACTCTTCGGCTTGAACGCTTCTCGCATGAGTGATACTCCGACCAGATCAGAGGGCAAGCTAGACGCCTCGCGGACAGCCACCTCCACCGCTTTCATAGCCAGCAAGACTGCAATATCAAATTTGCCGCGCATGAACTCTATCCATACATCCGTAGCAATCCGAGGATGCAGGGCTTCTTTCTGAAGCATCCGCGAAGTGGCAAACCTACGAAACTCGGTTTCATCCGCGAACTTTCCAGCCCTGCGACTCAGGACATAGGCGGGCGTTCCAGCGGCATTCGGAAACACAACAAGCAAACCTTGTGCAACGAGCCATGACCACGCTTCAGCCAAGGCAAGATTGATCTCGTTCTTTCGGGCTGTGGGATAGAAAGACGCTTGGCCTGGCAAAAGATTGTACGGCCAGAGTTCAAGAATAAAATTGCTGAGGATGAATGGTGCTCGGTTTGCCTCCTTCCTCAGTAAGAAGAGAATTTTCGCACCAAGTTCTTCTGGCTCCATCGCCAGCAGAACATCCGGGTCCGGCACAGCTTGAGGTAATCCGATCATCGCATTGCTCCATCATCTTCCGGACTGGTTCTACTTGGGACTTTCAGCGAATCCGGCTCCTACCCATCCGATCACGCGAACCGCGCCCCACAGGATAAAGAATCCGAGCACGGGCAGAATCGCAATCAGCACATAGGACCATGCACTAGGCGCTTGGGTGGGATAAAGCGTGTCGCCGTCCTCAGTCTCTATAGATCTGACGCCTAGATTCCGTGCCCAGTAGATATGTTTGATCCCCTGTTTGTTTACCTCAGAGGGTGGTTCGGCAAAACCGCTTTCACTCTTAGGGTTGTGGGGACCGTTAATAGGCTCAACTTCATCCCAATCGACCATTATAGGTGTCCCGGTTTTCGGATCAATGCTAGGTTTTCCGGTTTTAGCGTCCTTGAGCGGCGCGAAGCGTCTATCCCGTTCTTGCCTCACAACCTCAGAATTTACCAACTGCTCGAACCGTTTGTGGTCCGCTCTCTGGTGCAGGTTGGATTGCAGTTGGGCATAGGAGAGCACTCCGCAGACAATTGCTCCCGCTGCTCCCAGGAGCAGAGCCAGTCGCCGCGTTCCTTCCTTGAGATTCATTGCATTTCCCCCACTCAGGACACGGCGTATCTTACCGCTGACCGCCTGTCTGATAACAAGTGAACGAGTTGTCATTAAGGAATGAGACTTCATTCCGAGTGCAGCGCCAACTCACGGCTTTATACTCTGCTTGAACCTTTCGACCGTAGAACGTGACTTTCATGCTATGATCCGGCCCATCGTCGCAGGTAACAGATGACATGGCATAGCCTATTGGTTTCCCTGATTGCGCCGCGCCTTCCGCGTTCAGAGGCGCAGACCAGCATTCTTTGCTTTCCCCCACAAGCCAACTGCTCCCGGCTGTAATCACAGTATCCTCACGATGAGAAATCCAGCCCATCGTGCCGAGCCATTCATATCCACCGTAGATCGCATATCCGACAAAAAAGAGGAGGATTAGGCAGCCCCAACCTGTCGCTGTTTCTTTGAGGTCACTGTCGTTCCAGTTCCACCCTGGCATCTTTCCTTTGGCGTCACTTCCAGCCCTTTGCTCAGAACTGTCTTGCCTTGCGTCTCTCTCTTCCAGCGTCATCTCTTCAAGTGCCAGAGCGTGACTCAACATCTTTTCCCGTCTCGATGTTGGCTCCCTCTTTTGCCTTTGACTAAGCTCGTCTTGTGCTGCCCCGATAGCTTCAAGAGTGTAATCCTGTGAATGCACGTGCAAGATGAGGTAAAGCTCCTCATCCGTCTTGGCTCGCATCGTTTCTCTCAGGGCTACAGATGAAGGCTGCATGGTGGTTCACTCCTGACACCGATTATTATCTGCTCGATTTTCATTACTCCAGGTTTTGCTCCTAAGACTTTTCCTGGCGGACCTCATTTCTGCTTGTCTTGGTCTGATGGTGGCGTTGGTTGGGCGCTGCTCATTGCAGCCCATTATGACAGCCGCACCAAGAATTGACGGTCCCGTAAGCCTGATTACGCTATCCATGGCTGCACTTTCTTCCGTCGTTTAGGAAACTCCTGTCGATTAGGCGTTCGGCTCATTCTGCGCTTCCATCAAAGAGAAAAATGCGGCAAGGTGTTGCCGACCATGATCGAGAAAAGATAGGTCTCAGGGGCCTAAGTTCTCGAAGGCTCTTAAGCGTTTTAAGTTCTTTTAGCGATTTGAGTGGCTCCAATTGGGGAAGCGAGACGACACTTTTTACTCCACAAGCCGCGTCACCTTCGTGATCTCGTGCAATTCCTTTGATAAACCAACCAAGATGTTTCCCATTAAATCCATAAATGTCGAAGCCTTCATGACCGCTGTCCGGATAAAGATATGCAACTGGCTTTCCAGACCAAAGATAGATCGTCTGATCCTCTGCAATATAAGCTGCGGCATTCCCTTTCGCATCGAATAGCGTGATTTCGTCTTGGGCTTGCAAAGGCCATGGCAAGAAAAAGGCAAAAGTCAAGATTGCCAGAGGAAAAAGAGCAATACCGTGCCCCTTTGTGGAGAAGCTACACATGCGCATAACGCCACCCCCAACAGTTCATCTCAGATCATTCTCAATAATCAAACGTGTAGTTCAGTGTACAACAATGTGACTCATCGGCTGTGTACGCATCGACTGCAAAGCTCGATATTGGAGCGAATGACCGTCGATATTCGCATCCGATTTGGCCGTACTGTCCGTCGCCTCCGCGAGGAACAGGAGATTAATCAGGAAGAGGCGGCAGACCGTTGTGGATTACACAGAACATACTACAGCGGTATCGAACGCGGCGTACGTAATGTATCCCTCGTGAACATCGAAAAGGTTGCAAAAGGGTTGAAAACAAGCCTGCCCGATCTGTTTCGCCGCGTCTGACCATCTCGCTCACTCAATCGATGCTGCCGGTGCAGTCATTCTTCGGAATTTCCGGTGTGCATTGCACCCTCATGCTTTGCCAAGTTTCACTTGTGCCCGCGCGCCATACCACGAATTCATCGTTTCGTTCACCATGCCCAATCAGCCAAAGATTCGTTATTTCTTCCGGAAGTTTAGGCAGGATCGACGGTGGCTCGAAGCTGGTAAGGGCAGTCCAAGCCAACCCGTTGCCTCCATCAATGTAGACAACGAGGTGACGCTCGGCGGTTTGCGCTGCGCCCAATTTGCGACGATTGTCTTTTTTCAAAGTTTCCCTTTCTCCAGCTTCAATCGCAAGACTCGGGCCAACAGCACCGCCCCCACCTGGGCCTGCAATATGTATGGTTGGGTTGCCGTCTGAAGAGATGACTCCGCCGCCGGTGATTTCAAGATGACAACAGGCTTTCTGCACCGTAGAAGAACTGCTCACGCAAAAGAATCTATCAATCCCTTCCTTCTCCAATTCAGCAAGGTAGGAGTCGGCATCTGTTCTGATCCTTCGGATAGATGATCCGTTGGTCGCGAAGATAATCCAACTCTTTTTGCAGACTTTTGCCTGTATGGTCGAGCCGCCCGCTCTTTTGCTGTGGATTGCGCCAACGGTCTTCATTAAGGTTTCGTCCATTGCAGCGGTGACCTCCACGGCAGCCCTGCTTCCATCTCCGTAATGCAAATCGAAATCGTATTCCCCGTGGGATTGGGTCTGCCTGTACTCCAAAGACGCCCCCGATAGAATCGCCTCAAGGACACGCTTCGCAGTTTTCTCTGAATAGTTCATAGGGCAATCGTCCTTTCATTTGGAGAACAGCCTCTCGGGTTGCTCTCGCCTGCTTATTACGGTATAAACGATCAGGAGTTATGGCAACACATGAAAACCCATAACCATAACGGAGCCATAACGCATCTGGCGATGCCGGAAAGGCAGATTCCGGTGCTGATCGGGGCGAACGAGAAACAAGCCGAGGGATTTGTGCCGTCAAGCACATGGAGCAGCAAGCGCCATACGAATGTTCGGCGCTTGTTGCCGTCTTTCGTTGATGGATTGCGTAGACCGGGCAAACGCCGGGAAATCGAGAATGAATACGGCAAAATAAGCGCAGAGGAATGGAATCGGCTACGCGAGTTGCTCAGATTGATAGATCGCATCAACGCGGGGGACTGGTCACCAATAATGACCCCAGATGTAACAGAGGTATTGGGCAAGGCATTGGAGCATGTGCCAGCACTTCTCGATAGGCTCAGCCCAGCGGGATGGTTCATGGAAGATGCGCAGAACGATGGTGAAATCAGAATCAAGTCGGCTTCGGGCGACGTACATGGTCAAATTACTTTCAATGTCAAGCCAACAGTTCCCAATAAGCCATTGATGCAGGCTGCTACCAGCGACAAATCACGACACAATACTCCCTCGGTCATGTTTGACTCTGCGAGCCGCAACGACGAGACCGTCATGCAGTGGAGTGGAACAATTAGCGGAGAATGGAAAACCGTAGCGTTCGCACTCTCCGAAGCCTTCACAGAAGGGTTAAGCAAGACGCGGTTTGTCGTTTGGTGGCACAAGGCTGCTGAAAAATTCGTTCCCGGCCTCTTCTGCCCAGACATTGTGACTGCCTTGTATGCGCTGGCAATGTGGAGCACAGGTACTGCTGGCGGTTGGGCAATCTGCCAGAAATGCCACAAGGACTTTGCGCGTAAACGGGCGAAACAGCTTTATTGTTCGCCTCAGTGCCAAACTGCGGCTGCGATGAGCCGCATGCGGCTAAAACGCAGGGAAGAAAGCTCATCGAATTCAGGAACAGCCGCGAATGAAACAAGGCAGAACAGAACAGCCCGGCATTGAATGCCAGACGACGCCAAGAAAGTCAACCTGATTGTAGATGGAGCCGATTAAATCCTTGGCCGATACATGGCTGTTATATCGGACTATATGGTATGCTTAATCCGACTTAACAGCCATTGGAGGTTTTCAATGCGCGGCGTATACGAAAACCCGGCGGATAGCGGCATTTGGTGGATTCACTATTACGCGGATGGAAAGCGGCACCGCGAAAAGGTGGGACGTAAATCAGATGCAATCAAGCTGTACCAGTCACGCAAGGCTGATGCCGTAGCGGGTCGCAAACTGCCGGAGCTACGCAACAGTAAAGTGGTGACGGTTGGCGAACTGATCGACGATGCTCTGGAGTTCGTTGCCAATCACAAGGACAACCGAAACTACAAAAGCAAGGCAGCTATCGTCCGTGAGGATATGGGGTCTCGCCATGCGGCTGAAGTAACGCCTCAAGAGTTGGAGCGTTGGCTCCGCGAGCACTGCAAAACGGCGGCGACAGCCAACCGCTACAAGGCGTTTATCTCGCTCTGCTATAGGGAAGGGGTTCGCAATGGCAAGGTAGCGGTCAATCCAGCCCGGCTCGTTCGCCAACGAAAGGAAGGCGGAGGCCGTCTGCGCTTCCTCAGCCGCGAGGAATATGACAAGCTGTGCGAAGTTATCACCAAACGATTCCCCGAGCATCTGGCGGAATTCGTGGTGAGTGTTCATACCGGAATGCGCCTCGGCGAGCAATACTCCTGCACGTGGTCACAGGTTCACCCTGATCGCCGGACGATTGAACTGACAAAGACAAAGAATGGATCGGCCCGGACCGTTCACCTAAACTCGGATGCGATGGCGGCGATTGAATCGCTTCGCCGCCCAATTCTTCGGGCGGGTGATCCGGTCTTCCCCCGCCAAGGCAAGAGCTTCGACACGCGCTCATGGTTCCATCCCTGCCTTGAAGATGCTGGTATTACGGGGTATGTCTGGCACAGCAACCGGCACACATTTTGTTCCTGGCTGGCGATGGCTGGCGCGTCCATCAAAGAGATTCAGGAAGCGGCGGGGCACAAGTCGATCACCATGTCTGCCCGCTACAGCCACCTTTCCCCCGCGCATAAGCTGTCTGTGGTGGAGCGGATCGCGTCTGCTTCCGAATAGCCGTTCAGAGGAGCTGACATCCCCGGATATTTGGAATGTGAGCCGAGGCGCGAGGGCCGGTGTCAAGGCTCCGTGACCGCGAAGCGGCGCGCTTCAGCGCGGCCTTGACTCCGGTCTGGCCTCGGCTATGCTCTGCCTATCTGGGGAATGTCACTCGATATTCGACGGACTGGAGCCGAAAACAGCCAGCAAACAAAAAACGGCCACTCGCAGAGGAGCGGTCGTTGATTATTCAAGTTGTATTTGCCGGGTGGTCCTCGGTGAAGAATAGAAGCCTATTGGGTCCGAGCACTTTGTTCTTTTGCAGCCTCGAAATCCATTCGATAGGTGACGTTCATCGGGTCAAGCTCATAAGCTCGCTGGAAATGCCTTAAAGCACCTTGCAAGTCGTGAATCGCGGAAAGACTCCCTGCCAAGTTGTGGTGGGCCTGTGCCCTATCAAACTTCGCGCCTACACGCAAAGCCGATTCAACATTGCTGCGGCATTGATTCGCATTGCCTACTCGGCAGTACGCCATACCGAGGGTCAGCATATCCATGGCCTTCAGAGATGCTGGTGGAAGCGACGTATAGAAGGCGATGGTCTGCCGCGCCGAATAGAGAACATCGTCAGGATCACCGTCGTCATCGGCGGTGAACATCAACGCCTCTGGATAAGCCAGGTATTCATCCATCTCGGCGTTTTTTGGTCCCTTATTCATCTCGCTGCGCACTTCCTTCCCGGCTTGCGCTCGAAGGTTGTTCGCTTTATCAAGCTGACCGCTCTCCTCGTAGATGTTCGCAGTTTTATATTCATAGCTGATCTTGTCGCTGGGGGTCGCCCGCTCCGCGTTGTCTAATTCGACAATCGCAGCAGAATAGTTCTTTTCGTCTTCATAAACTCCTGCAAGTCCACAGTACAGCGTGGACAGCGAGCGCTCCTCGTGGGTCGCCTCCTGTATCTTTTTCATCATCAAATGAAACGAATCGGTAGGCTCACCTGTGTGGAACTGGGCGTTATAGAGTGAAATGGCAGCTTTGTACTCCGTCTCCGCGTCAGTATATTGTTTGAGTACCAGATAGGCTTTGGCGAGGCCCTCGTGAGTCCCGTACTGGGTTGTGTCAAGAGCGATCGACTTCTTGTAGGCCGCCAATGACTCTTCTGCTCGGTTAGAGCGAGCTAGGGCGTCAGCAAGATTCTCCCACACGCCAGCGTCGTTCGGAACCTCACTGGCCTGTTTCCGAAGGAGGTTGAGGGCTTCTTGAACGTGCTGGCGCTTCAGAAGCGCAAACGCAAGTCGCGACTCGGCGAAGTCGTAGGAGTGCTCATCGTCATCCCTCTTCGTGTGCGACAAAATGTAACGAACAATCGCGAATCGATACTCTGGATCATCCGTAGCTGTCTCAGCTAAAGCTGACATCTCGATCTCAGTCACCCAGTCGGTAGGGTTGTTTTTCAACCACGTGCCATCTTCCTCAAGTTCTGCTCGGAAGGCATTCTTCGCTCGGAGCAGTTCGATCAGCCCTTTGTGCGCTTCCTCATCATGCGGATTGTTCTCTAGGCGGAAACGGTATTGAGACATCCTTGTTTCGTTATCAGCAGGCTTCTTCGCTGCTTGCTTCTTAGCTGTGCTCTGAGCACCAAGACACGAAGCCCAAAGGAGCACGATGAGATAGAGGGGTAGCAATTGCTTGCAATACTGCAGCACGCGTGGCTGAATCATAATGCGACTCCGTTCTGACTTGGAATCAATGGATAGCGACAATTCTACAATCAACAGAGAAGGGACGTTCCCTTGAAACGAGCTCTGTTCAGCAACGTTTCTCTACCTGCAGGGCTAGTCTGTTGGCCTGGCTCAGCATACAGCGCAAACAACTGAACTAGCCGTCATCAACCGGATTGCATCGGTGGGGGATCAGCAACCGCCGTATCGCCACCAGCCACCACAGTCAGAGCCAACAGCCATCAGAACAGCCACCAAATAAAAATGGCCACCCGTTGCTAGTGGCCTATTTTACTGTAAGTTATTGATTTGTTTGGTGCCCGGAGGGGGAATTGAACCCCCACGACCTTGCGGTCTGCGGATTTTAAGTCCGCTGCGTCTGCCAGTTTCGCCATCCGGGCGGTGGGAAGACGGAACAGTCCTATGGTACC
>Ga0255356_1001421_pt1 | contig 15054 bp, 9 predicted proteins | sample HBST100metaG_FD_189944 | JGI IMG/M metagenome (GOLD analysis project Ga0255356, IMG submission 189944) | Peat soil microbial communities from Stordalen Mire, Sweden - H.B.S.T100 | ecosystem: Environmental > Terrestrial > Soil > Wetlands > Peat | place: Sweden: Norrbotten County, Stordalen Mire... | reverse complement strand
GGGCACGGATATGCGCCACGGCCTCGGTCTTCCGCAGCCAGACGCGCATGCCCGCCCCGGCCTGGGCGGCGGCCTGCTCCAGCGGGGTAACGTCCTGGGCGGTGATGCGCAGCGCCTCCCCGTCCAGGCGGATATCGGCGGTCACCAGCACCGAGTTGCCGGCGGCAAGCATCTCCCGCGCCCGGCTGAGCACTTCGCTGAACACGGTGATCTCGTAGGAACCGCCGGCATCCGACAGCCGGACCCAGGCCATGCGGCTGCCGGTGCGGGTGATGCGTTCCTTGGCTCCGATCACGGTACCGGCGAGCTTGACCCGCGCCCCCCCGGCCTCGGCCCGCTGCTCAAGCTGGTTGCTCGGCACCACACCCAGGCGGCGCAGGGTCTGGCCGTAGACATCGAGCGGATGCGCGGTCAGATGAAAACCGATCGCCTCCGCCTCGAACGCCAGCGCGTCCATCGGCGCCCAGTTCGGCACGTCCGCGAGCCGCAGCCCTGCCGGCTCGTCGCTGCCGGCGAACAGCCCGATCTGGCCGCTCTGTTTCTCCTCCGTCGAGGCCTGGGCACGGCGCAGGACGGTCTCGGCCCCGGCGAACAGACGGGCCCGGTTGCCGTCCAGCGCATCGAAGGCGCCCGCCCGCACCAGGTTCTCGATCTGCATCTTGTTGATGTGGTGAGGGTCGATGCGGGCAGCGAACGCGGCCAGGTCGGCGAACGGTTCGGCCCCGCGCGCCGCGACCAGCGCCTGCATGGCCGCCATGCCGACCTTCTTCACCGCGGCTAGGGCATAGCGGATCGCGAGCTTGCCATCCTCGTCCTGCTCCAGCGTGAAATCGGCCCCGGAGCGGTTGATGTCCGGCGGCAGCACGCGGATGGAGAGCCGTGCCGCCTCCTGGCGCAACGCCGCCAGCTTGTCGGTGTTGTTCATCGCGAGACTCATGCAGCCGGCGAGGAACGCCACCGGATGGTTGGCCCGCAACCACGCCGTCTGATAGGCAACCAGCGCGTAGGCGGCGGCGTGCGACTTGTTGAAGCCGTAGTCCGCAAACTTGGCCATGAGGTCGAACACCTCCTCGGCCTTCGCCTCGGTGATGCCGCGCTCCATCGCGCCCTTGCGGAAAATCGCGCGCTGCTTCTCCATCTCGGCGCGGATCTTCTTGCCCATGGCCCGGCGCAGCAGGTCGGCGCCGCCCAGGCTGTAGCCGGCCATCTTCTGCGCGATCTGCATCACCTGTTCCTGGTAGACCATGATGCCGTAGGTCTCTTCCAGGATGTCGCGGATCTCCGGATGCGGGGCGTCCCACTTCTCGCCGTGCTTGCGCTGGCAGTAGGCCGGGATACTGGCCATCGGCCCGGGGCGATACAGCGCCACGGCGGCGATCAGGTCCTCGAAACGGTCCGGACGCATCTGCCGCAGCACGTCGCGCATGCCCTGGCTCTCGAACTGGAACACCCCGCCGGCATCGCCGCGCTGCAGCATCTCGTAGGTGCGCGCATCGTCGAGCGGCAGGTGGGCCAGGTCCACCTCGGTCCCCTGCTCCTTCAAGAACCCGACCGCCCGGTGCAGGATGGTCAGCGTGGTCAGGCCGAGGAAATCGAACTTCACCAGCCCGGCCTGCTCCACGTACTTCATGGAGTACTGGGTGACCAGGAAGTCCGATTTCGGGTCACGGTAGATCGGCACCAGTTCGGTCAGCGGGCGGTCGGCGATCACCACGCCGGCGGCATGCGTGGAGGCATGGCGGTACAGCCCCTCGATCTGCAGCGCGATCTCCAGCAGGCGCCGCACCGCCTCGTCCTCAACGCGCATCTGCTGCAGCTTGGGCTCGCCGTCGATCGCCTGCTGCAGCGTCACCGGCTTGGCCGGATTGTTCGGGATCAGCTCGGCGACCTTGTTCACCTGGCCGTACGGCAGGCCGAGCACCCGGCCGACATCGCGCACCGCGGCGCGGGCCTGCAACTTGCCGAAAGTAATGATCTGCGCCACCCGGTCGGCGCCGTATTCGCCGCGGACGTACTGAATCACCTCGTCGCGCCGTTCCTGGCAGAAGTCGATGTCGAAGTCTGGCATCGACACGCGCTCCGGGTTCAGGAAACGCTCGAACAGCAGATGGAAGCGCAGCGGGTCGAGGTCGGTGATGGTCAGCGCCCAGGCGACCACCGAGCCGGCGCCGGAACCGCGGCCGGGACCCACCGGGATGCCTTGCGCCTTCGCCCACTGGATGAAATCGGCGACGATGAGGAAATAGCCGGGGAATTTCATCGCGGCGATGACGCCCAGCTCGAAGTCGAGCCGCTCGCGGTAGCGGGCGCGCGTCGCCGCGTCCGCGTTCATCGTCTCCATGCGGCGCTCAAGGCCCTCCACGGCCATGGCGCGCACCGTCTCTTCCTCGTTGCTGCCCGGGCGCACCTTGCGGCAGACCGGCAGCAGCGGCTTGCGCGTCGTGGCCATCACCGCGCAGCGGCGCGCGATGGCCAGCGTGTTGTCGCAGGCCTCCGGCAGATCGGCGAACAGCGCGCGCATCGCCGACGCGGGCTTGAACCAATGCTCCGGGGTGACGCGCCGGCGATCGCGCTCGCTGAGCAGCCGCGCCTCGGCGATGCACAGCAGCGCATCGTGCGCCTCGTACATCTGCGGTTTGGCGAAGAAGCAGTCGTTGGTGGCCACCAGCGGCACGTCCGCCGCGTCGGCCAGCGCGATCAGTCCCGGCTCGATCGCGCGTTCCACCGGCAGACCGTGCCGGTGCAGTTCCATGACGGTGCGGTCCGGAAACGCTTCGACAAGGCGGGCGAGCAGCCGCTCCGCCTCGTCCTTCTGCCCCTCCGCCAGCAGCCGCGCGAGCGGACCGTGCGTGCCGCCAGTGAGCAGGATCAGGCCGGGCGCGAACATCGCCAGCCGCTCGAACGTCACCTGCGGCTTCTGGCCTGGTTCGCTCTCCATGTAGCCGGCGGAGGAGAGGCGCCGCAGATTGGCCAATCCGGTCGCGTCCTTGGCCAGCACCACCACCGACTCCGGTGCCAGCCGCGGGTTGTCAGGGCGGCTGACCGCGATCTGGCAGCCGATGATCGGCTGCACGCCTTTGCCCGAGCAGGCCTGGCTGAACTCGATGGCGCCGAACAGGTTGCCGGTGTCGGTCATCGCCACCGCCGGCATGCCACCGTCCCTGGCGAGGGAGGCGATCTTGTCCGCCTTGATCGCGCCTTCACTGAGCGAATAGGCGGAATGAACGCGCAAGTGTACGAAATCGGCGTGCGGCATCAGCGTTTTCCCGGAAGAGAATCGGAAGCGGTGGACTGCGTCCACCGCCTTTTTCAGACTTCGACCACTCTGCCTTCTTGCAGCGTCACGGTGCGATCCATCCGGGCGGCCAGATCGGGATTGTGCGTGGCCACCAGCGCGGCGGCGCCATGCGTGCGCAGCGTGGCGAGCAATTCCCTGAACACGGCGGCCGCGGTGGCGACGTCGAGATTGCCGGTGGGCTCGTCGGCCAGCAATAGCTTCGGCTGGTTGGCGAGCGCGCGAGCAATGGCGACGCGCTGCTGCTCGCCGCCCGAGAGCTTGCCGGGCAGGTGCTTCGCCCGCGGCCCCAGGCCTAGCGAGTCCAGCAGCGCCAGCGCCCGCTGTTGCGCCACGCGACGCAGCACGCCGGCGATCATCTGCGGCAGCATCACGTTCTCCAGCGCCGTGAACTCGCCCAGCAGATGGTGGGACTGGTAGACGAAGCCGATCGAATCGCGCCGGATCGCGGTGCGCTCGCCATCCGACAGCGCACTCGCGTCCCGCCCGTCGATGAACACGTTGCCGCCGTCAGGCTTCTCCAGCAGGCCGGCGAGGTGCAGCAGCGTCGACTTGCCGCTGCCGGACGGCGCCATCAGCGCCACGATCTCGCCGGCGCGCAGCGTCAGATCGACGCCGCGCAGCACCGGCAGCTCGCCACCACCGCTGCGGAAGGTGCGCCGCACGCCGCGCAGTTGCAGCGGCTCACTCATGACGCAGCGCCTCCACGGGATCGGTGCGCGCCGCCCGCCAGCTCGGATAGAGCGTCGCCAGCAACGATAGCACCAGCGCCATGCCGACCACCTGCGCCACCTCCTGCCACTGCAGCACCGCCGGCAACTGGGACAGGAAATAGATCTCGGGGTTGAACAGATTGGTGCCGGTGAGGTTTTCCAGCCAGTGCCGGATGGTTTCGATGTTCAGGCAGAACACGATGCCGAGCAGCGCGCCGACCACGGTGCCGGCGATGCCGACCGACGCCCCACACATGAGAAAGATGCGCATCACCGAGCCGGAACTCGCGCCGAGGGTGCGCAGCACGGCGATGTCGCGCGTCTTGTCCTTGACCATCATGATCAGGCTGGAAACGACGTTGAACGCCGCCACCAGGATGATCAGCGTCAGGATCAGGAACATCACGTTGCGTTCCACCTGCACGGCGGCGAACAGGCTGTTGTTGCTCTGCGTCCAGTCGATCACGCGCGCCGGCGGCCCGGTGTAGCCATTGCGGATCTCCCGGTTCACGGCGGCGACCTGATCCGGGTCGCGCACCATGACCTCGATCTCGGTCGCCCCGTCCGGCACGCGGAAGAATAGCTGTGCCGCCTCCAGCGGGAGATAGACGAAGCTCGTGTCCGCCTCGTTGAAGCCGACCTGGAAAATCGCCGCCACGCTATAGGCGCGGATGCGCGGCACGGTGCCGATCACCGTCGCCTGTCCCTGCGGGGAAACCAGCGTGAGCTTGCTGCCGATGCCCAGGCCCAGCCGCTGCGCCAGCCCCAGCCCGATCGCCACCGCGTCGTCGCCCTGGAAATTGTCCAGCGTCCCGGCACGGATGTTGTCGCTGACCACGTGCAGGCTACGCAGGTCGGATTGCCGCATGCCGCGCACGATCCCACCCTGCGCACCGCCGCGCTCGGTGGTCAGCAGGGCCTGCCCCTCCACCACCGGCATGGCGCCCACCACTCCGGGCAGCCCGCGAACGCGTTTGACGATGTCGTCAAATCCAGTCAGCGGCGCGCCCGCCGCATAGATGCCCAGGTCCCCGTTGAGGCCGAGAATCCGCCCCAGCAGTTCTTGGCGGAAGCCGTTCATCACGCTCATCACGATGATCAGCGTGGCGACCCCGAGGGCGATGCCGACCAGCGAGAAGCCGGCGATGACGGAAACGAAACGCTCGCCCCGGCGGGAACGCAGGTAACGGCCGGCGACCGCCCGCTCGAATGGCCCGAACATGCTCACTTAGATGTCGGCGTCAGCAGGCAACGCCCCGATGCGCTGCAGCACCGAATCGACGGACACCTCGTGACGCTCGCCGGTAGCGCGCCGCTTGAGTTCCAGCACGCCCGAAGCGGCCCCGCGCGGACCGACCACGATCTGCCAGGGGTGCCCCATCAGGTCGGCATCGGCGAACTTCACCCCCGCGCGCTCCTCGCGGTCATCGTACAGCAGCTGGCCGTTGAGCTTGCCGTACAACGCCTCGCAGGTGCGGTCGCAGGCGGCATCGCCTTGCTTGAGGTTCAGGATCACGGCGCGGAATGGCGCCACCGAGTCGGGCCACTTGATGCCGGCGTCGTCGTGATGCGCCTCGATCAATGCGCCGACGAGGCGGGAAACGCCGATGCCATAGCTACCCATGTGCAGCGCCGTGGGCGTGCCATCCCGTCCGGCCACGGTCAGGCCCATCGGCTGGCTGTACTTCGTACCGAAATAGAAGATGTGGCCGACCTCGATGCCACGCCCTTCCCTCTGCTCCTGCACTCCGGCCCAGACCGCCTCGTCATGCTTCTCGTCGGTCGCCGCGTACGGAGTCGTCAGCATGTCGTAGCAGCGCGCGAGGTCCTGCTCGGAGCGGTGCGAGAACGCCGCGCCGGAGAAGTCCAGCCGCTCGAAGGCCGCGTCATAGAACACCTGGCTCTCGCCGGTGGGTGCCAAGATGATGAACTCGTGGCTCAGGTTGCCGCCGATCGGCCCGGCATCGGCCTGCATCGGAATCGCCTTCACGCCGAGGCGCTGGAACGTACGCATGTAGGACAGCATCATCGTGCGATAGCTGACCACCGCGCCCGCATAATCCAGATCGAAGCTGTAGCCGTCCTTCATCAGGAATTCGCGGCCGCGCATGACGCCGAAGCGCGGGCGGACCTCGTCGCGGAACTTCCACTGGATATGATAAAGGATCTGCGGCAGTTCCCGGTACGACTTGACCGATTGGCGGAACAGATCCGTCATCATCTCCTCGTTGGTCGGCCCGTACAGCAGGTCCCGCTCATGACGGTCCTTGATGCGCAGCATCTCCGGGCCATAGGCGTCGTAGCGGCCGCTCTGGCGCCACAGGTCGGCCGACTGCAACGTGGGCATCAGCAGTTCCTGCGCGCCCACCGCGTCTTGCTCCTCGCGAACGATCTGCGCGATGTTGCGCAGCACCCGCCAGCCAGCCGGCAGCCAGGCATAGATGCCGGAGGCCGTCTGGCGCACCAGACCGGCGCGCAACATCAGACGGTGCGAGGCGATCTGCGCCTCGTTCGGAGTTTCCCTGAGGGTCGGCACAAGGCCACGTGAAAGCCGCATCTGCGATCGAGTCCATGCGAGGGGTCAAAGTGCCGAGACCCTACAGGGAGGCGGCCGCCTCCGCCAGCCGGGTCGGGCGGCGCAGGCCGCGCCGCCCGACCAACGAGGGAGTTCCTCGACAGGAGTAAATGCCTTACCGAAAGCAACGGTTTTGCATCTTCTTGCGGAACGAAAACAATAAAATACGATACTCTGCCTGTTCCACGACGGAAATCGCTCGACACGCGAATGAGAGCAGGCTAGACAAAAGGAGGCCCGCGCGCCTACGGCGCAGCGGGCCAAGTTTAGGGAGGAAACGCCAGTCACACGGCAGGACGAGGAACGAACCTCGTCCTGACCATTATGATGACACCGGGTGTACCAGCTCGTCCAGAAAAAACGTGTTATCGGAATCGAGAAAATTCACCCTTCAGGCGTGTTTTGCTCGGCAAAAGGGCGACGCCTGCTTATTTTTGTGCAATCGCTCAATCTTCAGGCAAAGATAGCCAGCCGCTGCGGAAACTGATCCATCCGCTGACGATCAGCAGGCAGCAGGCGAGCCAAATCAGCGTTGCCACCGCGGTCGTCACCAGAACCTTCCGTCCCATCCGCGGCCGTTCCGGCGCGCCACGCCATCCGGTCGCGGGATCGGCATCCGCCACCGGTTTCGTGCCGAACGGGAGCACCGCGAACAGCACCGTCCACCAGATCAGCAAGTAGAGAACAAGCGCGGTAAACCAGTTCACCTCGGTCCGCCTCCGCCGTCAGCTTCCCGTCATTGCCACGAAAGTGGCAATCCAGGCGCGTCGCACCATCGCGGGGGTGACGCTATCCTGCTGAAACTACCTGAATTCCATCCGGACAGACACTCAGATCCGCAGCAGGTGTACGTCCACCATTGGCCGCTTCTGCAGGCGCTTGCCCAGCGCGCGGCGCAGCACTGCCTTGCCCGCCTCGACCAGCGCGGCATCGTCCCGGCGCACGGTGGCCGGCAATTCCTCGATGGCGTCGATGAATTCCTCGGCGAGACGGCCGGTTTCGGGATCGTCGGCCTCGAACAGGCCCGGGGCGCTCAGCCGCGCCGGTCCAAGCACCCGCCCAGACCCGTCCATGGCGACACTGGCGAGCACCACGCCATTGTATAGCATGCGGCGGCGCGCCCCGAGAACGGACCCCAGCAATGGCACCAGCCGGTTGCCGTCCGCCACCAGCCTGCCCACCGGCGCGCTGTCCACCACGCTCGGGGCGCCGGGCGCCAGGTTGAGGATATCGCCGTCCTCCAGCATCACCGCCTTCACCCCCGCCTCGCGCGCCAGTGCCGCGTGCGCGGACAGATGCCGCCACTCGCCATGCACCGGCACGGTGAAGCGTGGACGGATGAGGCGGTAGAGGCGGCGCAACTCGTCGCGCGCTGGATGTCCCGAGACATGGATCATGTGGTCGGCGTCGGTCATCAGCCGCACGCCGCGCCGGACCAGGTTGTCCTGCATTGTGCCGATCGCCCGCTCGTTGCCCGGAATGATACGGCTGCTGAACACCACCGTGTCGCCCTCGCCCAGTTCCACGCGCGGATGCGTGTCACAGGCGATACGCGCCAGTGCGCTGCGTGGCTCGCCCTGACTGCCGGTGATCAGCATCAGCAGGTTGTCGTCCGGGATGTCGGCGGCATCGTCCTCGCTCATGAACGCCGGGGTGTCCTTCAGGTAGCCGCATTCCCGCGCCACCGCCTCCAGATTGCGCAGGCTGCGACCGACCACCGCCACCGTCCGCCCGGCGGCGCGCGCCGCCAGCGCCACCGACTCCACGCGGGCCACGTTGCTGGCGAAGCACGTCACCGCCACGCGACCCTTGAGGTCGCGGATCAAGGCGACCAGCGCCCGGCGCACGTCGCCCTCAGAGCCCGAGTGCCCTTCGACCATGGCGTTGGTCGAATCGCAGATCATCGCCAGCACGCCTTCTTCGCCGAGCGCGGCGAGCGCCGCCACGTCGGTCGGCGGCCCGACCAGCGGATCGGGGTCGAGCTTCCAGTCGCCGGTGTGCAGCACGGTACCGAACGGCGTGCGGATGGCGAGCGCGTGCGCCTCCGGTATGGAGTGGGTCACGCGCAGGAAGCGGAGCGAGAAAGGCGGCAGTTCCAGCGAGCCGCCCGGCTGCACCACGTGCAGCGGCACCTCGTTCAGCAACTGCACCTCGGCCAGTTTGCGGCGCAACATGGAAGCGGCGAAGGGGGTCGCATAGACCGGACAGCGCAACTGCGGCCACAGCCATGGCACCGCGCCCAGATGATCCTCGTGCGCGTGCGTCAGCACGAGGCCGACCAGACGATCCCTCCGCTCGGCGATGAAGGCCGGGTCGGGCATCATCACGTCAACCTCGGGAAGATCCACCCCGCCGAAGCCGATGCCGCAATCCACCGCCAGCCAACGCCCGTCGAGGCGATAAAGGTTCAAATTCATACCAATCTCGCCTGTTCCGCCCAAAGGCAGAAAGGCGAGACCATCGTTCACTCCACTCATCACGGGCTTTCAAAACACGGCTGTTGCAATGCTCTCTTCTCCGGCCTCAGCGTCCTCACCACAAGCGAACAAATGGTCAGTCGGCATCGCCGTGGCGAGGCTTTTCGCGCGGCAATGTGGGAGGCGGGTTCTGCTCCGCCAACATCCTGAGGCCATCCAGCGTCAGATCGGGCTCGATGTGTTCGATGATGGGGGTGCCCTCGGCCAGCAGCGGCGCCAGGCCGCCGGTGGCGATGACCGTCAGCCGGGGGCCGAATTCCTCCTGGATACGCGCTACCAGCCCCTCGACCAGGGCCACGTAGCCCCAGTAGATGCCCGACTGCATCGCCGGCACGGTCGCCCGCCCGATCACCGCCTGCGGCCGGCCGATGCCGATGCGCGGCAGCCGGGCCGCGGCCCGGTGCAACGCCTCAAGCGACAGGTTGATGCCCGGCGCGATCACGCCGCCAAGATAGCTGCCGTCGGCATCGACGATATCGAAGGTCGTCGCCGTGCCGAAATCAACCACCACCAGCGGCGGCCCGGGGAACCGGCGGTGCGCCGCCAGGGTGTTGAGCAGGCGGTCAGCGCCCACCTCCTCGGGATTGTCCACGCGGATGTCGAATCCCCAGTTCACGTTCGCCCGCGCGATCAGCGGCTCCACCTCGAAGAAATCACGCACCATCCGGCGCAAGTGGTAGAGCGCCGCCGGTACCACCGTGCCGATGACCGCGGCGTTCACCTCCTCGGGCTTCACGCCCGCCCGGCTCAGCAGGGTGAGCAGCCAGACGATGTATTCGTCCGAGGTACGCTGCGAGTCGGTGGCGATGCGCCAAATGCCACGGTAACGCGCGCCGTCATGTACCGCCATGACCACGTTCGTGTTGCCCGCATCGATCACCAACAGCATGCTTCAGAGTCCGTCCGAAAACTGCCAACGACAACTCAACGAGCTGTACCCTGTCTCGTCATTGCCGCGAAAGCGGCAATCCAGAGCCCCGGCACCATCTCGGGCTGGCCTGGCCCCCCGCTTGCGCGGGGGTGACGCTATCCTGTTGAAAACAGCTAAGTTCATTCCGGACAGACTCTCAGGTCTTGCTTCGCAGGGCGACTGCCGTCGCCAGCAGCACGTCGCCGGTCGTGAACGTCTCGACCTCGCCGCCGGTACGCAGCTTCAGGCCGCCGTCGTCGCCGAGGCCAGCGAAGACCCCTTCGACCAGGCGATCCCGCAGCTTCAGCGTTATCGGTTCATCCATCGGCGGGCCATGCGCCAGCCAGGCGGCGCGGATCGCCTCGAAGCCCTCACGCTGACGAACCCGCCGCCACTCGTCCAGCCGGACCAGCAACCGCTCGGCCGCCGCCACCGGTGACGGCGGCACGACCAGCTCCGCCAAAGAGGCCGTCGCACGGCCGGCGAGCGGCGGCGCGTGCGCCAAGTTGACGCCGATACCGACGACGACCCAGTCGAGACGCCCGCTGGCGCCGACACTGTTGTCGATCAGGATGCCCGCCAGCTTGCGGCCGTCCAGCAGCAGGTCGTTCGGCCATTTCAGCCGCAGCGCCGCAGCGATCGGCGCCAGGTCCGCGAGCGTCTGCCACAGCGCAACCCCGGTCAGCAGCGCCCACTGGCCGGCGCTCCTTGCCCATTCCCCAGGCCGCAGCAGCACGGAGAGATGCAGGTTTCCGGCCGGCGAGTCCCACGCGCGGCCACGACTGCCCCGCCCCTTCGTCTGCCGCAAGGCCACAACCGCGAGACCCTCCGGTTCGCCCTGCCCCGCCAACTCGCGGCACAGATCGGACGTAGAGGACAGCTCGTCATGCACGCGCAACCGCCAGACCCCGCCGGCGGCCTCGCTCACCCGAACAGAACCTTGGCCGCCGCCTCCGCCGCACCGACGATGGGTGCGGGAAACAGGAAGAACAAGGCGGTGAAAAGACCGCTCCCTACGGCAACAAAAGAAAGAGAAGCCGGGCGCGGATCAAAAGCCTCCTCGGGCGAGTCGAAGTACATCACCTTGACGATGCGGATATAGTAGAAAGCGCCCACGACGCTGGTCAATACGCCGATCACCGCGAGCGCCCAGAGCCCAGTCTGCACGGCCGCGGTGAATATGAAATACTTTCCCCAGAAGCCGGAGAATGGCGGAATTCCGGCCATGCTGAACATGAAGATGGCGAACCACAGCGCCAGCCCCGGATCGGTTCGCGCCAGCCCGGAGAGGTCGGAGATCTGCTCCAGCATGCGGCCGCGACGGCGCATGGCGATGATGCAGGCGAACGTGCCCGCGTTCATGAATACGTACGTCACTAGGTAGATGAGCACGCCACGGATGCCCACGGCGTTGCCGGCGGCCAGCCCGATCAGCATGTAGCCGACATGGCCGATCGACGAGTACGCCATCAGCCGCTTGATGTTGTGCTGGCCGATCGCGGCCAAGCTGCCGAGCAGCATGGAGGCAACCGAGATCAGCACGATCAACTGCTGCCATTGCCCCAGCAGGTGCCCGAACGGCGACGCCATCGCGCGCACCAGCAGCGCCATGGCCGCCACCTTCGGCGCCGTGCCCATGAACGCCGTCACCGGCGTCGGCGCCCCCTCGTAGACGTCCGGCGTCCACATATGGAAGGGCACCGCGGACACCTTGAAGGCAAGGCCGGCGACCAGGAACACGACGCCGACGACCAGCCCGGCGCTGACCCGCGCGGGGTCCGCCAGTACCTCCGCGAGCCGGTCGAACGCCATCGTTCCGGTAAAGCCGTAGACCAGCGAAATGCCGTACAGCAGCAGCCCGGACGCCAGCGCGCCGAGCACGAAATACTTGAGGCCGGCCTCCGAGGAACGCAGATCGTCACGCGCGAACGCCGCCAGCACGTAGACCGCCAGCGACTGCATCTCCAGCCCCATGTAGAGCGTCATCAGGTTCGAGGCCGACGCCATCACCATCATGCCGACGGTGGCGAAGAGCATCAGCACCGGGAATTCGAAGCGGCGCAGATTCTCGTGCTCGTTGTAGTCGAGCGAGACGATCACACCGAGCGCCGCGGCGATGAGCACCAGCAGCTTGATGAAGGAGCTGAAGCTGTCGGTGATGAACTCGCCGTTGTAGCCAGGCCCGGACCGGCCGGAGATGACCAGCACGGCGGCGAGCAGCAGGGCGCCGACCGTCAGCATGCTGCAGATCTGGAACGTGTCGCGCTTCTGCAGCACGCCGAACAACAGGATGGCCATGCCGGCGAGCGACAGGACCAGTTCGGGCACGGCGATGGTCCAGTTCATCAGTGCAGCACCCCGGCAAGTTGGATCGTCGTGGCGAGCGCCGCCTGATGGTGCTCGACCATCGCGCCCACGGCCGCATTCCAGAAGCCGCTGAAACTCGACGGATGGACGCCCATCCACAGCGTCAGGATCACCAGCGGGGCGAACACCGCGATCTCGCGCGGCGTGAGGTCCAGGATGGTGCGCAAATCCTCCCTGGTCAGGCGGCCGAAGATGATGCGGCGGTAGAGATAGAGCATGTAGACCGCGCCCAGGATCATCCCGAGGCTGCCGAGCAGGGCCAGCCAGAAGCTCACCTTGAACGCGCCGAGCAGAACCAGGAACTCGCCGATGAACCCGGAGGTGCCGGGCAGACCCATGCTGGCAAAGGTGAACAGCATGAACACGAACGCGTAGGCCGGCATGCGCTCGGCCAGCCCGCCGTAGCGCGCGATCTCGCGCGAATGGATGCGGTCGTAGACCACGCCGACGCAGAGGAACAGCGCGCTGGCAACGATGCCGTGCGACAGCATCTGAAACATCGCGCCGGAGACGCCCTGGATGTTGAAGGTGAAGATGCCGATGGTCACCACCCCCATGTGCGCCACCGACGAATAGGCGATCAGCTTCTTCATGTCGGCCTGCGCCAGGGCCACCAGCGACGTATAAACCACCGCGACAATCGACAGCGCGTACATCAGCGGCGCGAAGTGCGCGGACGCCACCGGCAACATCGGCACCGAGAAGCGCAGGAAACCGTACCCGCCCATCTTCAGCAGCACGCCCGCCAGAATGACCGAGCCGGCGGTCGGCGCCTCCACGTGCGCGTCCGGCAGCCACGTGTGCACCGGCCACATCGGCACCTTCACCGCGAACGACGCCAGGAAGGCGAGGAACAGCCAGGTCTGCGTCGCCGGCGGGAACTGCGTGTGCAGCAGCGTCGGGATATCCGTGCTGCCGGCTTGGTACCACATCGCCAGCAGCGCCAGCAGCATCAGCACCGAGCCGGTCAGCGTGTAGAGGAAAAACTTGATGGCCGCGTAGACCCGCCGCGGACCGCCCCACACCCCGATGATGAGGTACATCGGGATCAGCACGCCCTCGAAGAACACATAGAAGACGACGAAGTCGAGGGCACAGAACATGCCCACCATCATCGTCTCGAGGACCAGGAAGGCGAGCATGTACTCGCGCACGCGGACGGTGATGGCCTCCCAGCTCGCCAGGATGCAGATCGGCGTCAGCACGGTGGACAGCAGCACGAACAGCACGGAGATGCCGTCCACGCCCAGCTTGTAGGTGATGCCCCATTGCGGCAGCCAGGGCGCGCTCTCGACGAACTGGAAGCCGGCATCGGAGGTGTCGAACCGGAACCACAGGATCAGCGACAGGGCCAGCACGATCAGGCTGGTCCAGAGCGCCGTCCAGCGCGCGTTGGAAGCGACCGTCGCTTCGTCGCCGCGCACGCACAGGATCACCAGGCCACCGACCAGAGGCAGCCAGGTGAGCAGCGAAAGCAGGGGGAAACCGGCGGCGTTCATGGAATCACCGGAGGAAAATCAGAAAGATGCCGACCAGGAACACCAGACCGATCAGCATCGCGAAGGCGTACGCCGCCATCGAGCCGGTCTGCATCTTCACCACCTGGGCCGCGCCGTCCTCGGCCAGGGCGGCGACGCCGTTGGGAATGCCGTCGATGATCGTCACGTCGCCGGTCTGCCACAGCGTGCGCGCCAAGGCCAGGGTCGGACGGACGAATACGGCGTCGTACAGTTCATCGACATACCACTTGTTCAGCAGCAGCCGGTAGACGCCGCCGAACCGCGCCGCCAGCCAGCCAGGAATCCCCGGGGCCACCATGTAGAACAGATACGCCACGCCAATGCCGAGCAGACCCAGCACGCTCGGCGCCAGTACCACCCATTGCGGGTCCCTATCCATTTCCTCCAGCACGTGATTGCCGGCGGCGATCTCGATCGAGTTGCCCCAGAAGGCGTGCCAGCCGGCGCCGATGAGCTGGTTGTGGAAGATGAAGCCGGTCGTCAGCGCGCCGATGGCGAGCAGGATCAGCGGCACGGTCATCACCGGCGGGCTCTCGTGCACGTGCTCCAGGGTGCGCTGGTCGGCCCGCGGCTTGCCGTGGAACGTCATGATCAGCAACCGCCAGGAATAGAACCCGGTCAGGAAGGCCGCGATCAACGTGCACCAGAAGCCGTACTGGCCGATCGCCGTATGCGACGCCCAGGCGTCTTCCAGGATCGCGTCCTTGGAATAGAAACCGGCGAAGGGGAACACGCCGGCGAGGGCCAGGCTGCCCGCCCACATCATGACATAGGTCAGCGGAATCTTCTTCCACAGGCCGCCCATCTTGCGCATGTCCTGCTCGTCGGACATGGCGTGGATCACCGCGCCGGCGCCGAGGAACAGCAGCGCCTTGAAGAAGGCATGCGTCAGCAGATGGAAGATGGACGCCTGGTAGGCGCCGACGCCGACGGCGACGAACATGTAGCCGAGCTGCGAACAGGTCGAATAGGCGATCACCCGCTTGATGTCGTTCTGCGCGCAGCCGATGGTCGCGGCGAACAGGGCCGTGGTGGCGCCGATGAAGACGATGAAATCCAGCGCGCCCGGCGCGTAGTCCAGCAGCGGCGAGAACCGCGCCATCAGGAACACCCCGGCGGTGACCATGGTGGCGGCGTGGATCAGGGCGGAAACCGGCGTCGGGCCTTCCATCGCATCGGGCAGCCAGACGTGCAGGC
>Ga0255356_1001420_pt1 | contig 15054 bp, 10 predicted proteins | sample HBST100metaG_FD_189944 | JGI IMG/M metagenome (GOLD analysis project Ga0255356, IMG submission 189944) | Peat soil microbial communities from Stordalen Mire, Sweden - H.B.S.T100 | ecosystem: Environmental > Terrestrial > Soil > Wetlands > Peat | place: Sweden: Norrbotten County, Stordalen Mire... | reverse complement strand
GCCGCTCGTTGATGAGCGGCGCATCGACGCGCTCTGACGAAATGATCTGGCCAAAGAGATAATCCTCGGAGATGACAATATGCTCGACACACCCGAGGATGGACCAGCTTCCCGGAGCGGGAGCGCGCGCGGCCATCTCCTCTGTCACGCCCTGCAGTGCCTTGCGCAGCGCCGCAGGCCCTTGCTCCAGAGACGCCAGGATTTGTTGTCTCTCCTGCTCAGTCATGCGAAGACCCTCCGGCGTCTGTTTCACAAAAGAATACCCTGCAGAAGCAGGACGAAATCACTTGATACCCGATCTGTCTTGCCCACCGGCCAAACTCCACGCCGCTTGGAGCGCGTCGTGCAGTGCCAGAGAACCCTCCCTAAACCTATACAATTTGATCGGTTTCTTGTCCTTCCTCTTGATTACCACAGCCGCCCAAACGTTGCCACTGTTATTTACATCGATAAGTTCAATGCCGCTGATGGAGCATAAGGGGATGGTTTGCCCCCATCCGGGATACTTGATCACCGCCGCTTCACTCGTGATTACCAAACAGAGTGGGTCCTGCGTAATAGCCACCAGCAATAAACATGCTATCCCAATGAGAAAGTGAACGTGCGATAGGTATGCGAAGAAAATAAATAGCGCGGCATAGAACAGCAATAGACCTTTATTAATCCAACTTCGATGAAAAATAGACGGGGCATTTGCATCCAATCGCGTCTGTGCTGCAGTATGACCAAGGACGAAGTCACGGAGTTTGCCAAAATTAGTAAGCTGATACTCCAGTCTGATACTTCTGTGACTTCTGGCGTCTGTCAACACGAGCCTCTGCAGAGTATCATTCGCCTTTACGCTCGCGACATCGAACCAAGCAATGAACGTAGGCTCGCCTTTTCTGGGCAGATACCAAATGCCTTCCGAGCTGACCGCGACACTGTCGCGGAGCCTACTGAATGATCGCAGCGTTAAGGTGGCAAACAATCCACACATCGCGACACCTAGCAACGCAATTACGAGCGAACCGTGGCTTGGCTTTAGTGTTTGCATCGCAAGCACAAAAATCATAAAGCCGAAGGAAATGCACGCGACCCCGAACATAAACCATGCCAGACCCCTTGGAAACTTAAAAACTAACGCATCTGCTGGGACGGGCTGCACCGGTACAAGCGAGTCTTTCTGCACTCCACCGATTTCCACTGCTATCGCCTCCATCTTGCCAAGATCGCAGAATTGAAGAAATGGATAGTTTCACGAGCCGGTTGTCGCGTGCAATTGCTGCAAAGCGTAGACCGTGGTCTGGCGGCTTTGCATGGCATGGATGCCTTCCACCGCAGCCTGCGCGGCGGCGATGGTGGTGATGGAAGGAATTCGCGCCAGCACCGCAGCCCGGCGAATCGCCTTCTCATCAAAGAAAGTATCCTGGCCACGCGGAGTGTTGACGAGGAGTTGAATGCGGTCGCCCTTGATCAGGTCCACGATGTTGGGCCGGCCCTCCTTGACCTTGAAGACCCTCTGCACAACGATCCCAGCCTTTTCCAGCACATTGGCCGTGCCCTCGGTGGCCACAATCTTGAAGCCCAGATCAACGTAGCGGCGCACCAAGTCAACAACCGCGGGCTTGTCGGGATCGTTGACGCTGAAGAAGACCGTACCGCTGCTGGGCAACACCTGCCCCGCTGCAAGCTGCGCCTTGGCAAAGGCCTCGCCAAAAGTTGCGGCCACGCCCATCACTTCGCCAGTAGAACGCATCTCCGGCCCCAGAACCGTATCCACACCGGCGAATTTATTCCACGGAAAGACCGGCGACTTGACGTAAAAATGCGTGCCAGTCTCCAGGTCTTTGCCGCTGGCAAGCTGCGCCGGCAGCAGTTCGCGCAGCTTGCGGCCAGTCATCAGCCGCGCAGCCACTTTGGCCAGCGGAATTCCCGTGGCCTTCGAGACGTAGGGCACGGTACGCGAGGCGCGGGGATTTACTTCGATGATGAAGACGTGATCCTGGCCCTCAGCGTCGCGCTGGATGGCGAGTTGCAGATTGACCAGGCCGACAACTTTAAGCGCCAGGGCAAGTTTGCGCGTATAGGTGCGGATCACCTCGAGCGTCTCTTCGCGGATGCTCACGGCGGGCAGCACACAAGACGAATCGCCGGAGTGAATGCCGGCCTCTTCAATGTGTTGCATGATCCCAGCGATGATTACATCCTCGGAATCACAAAGCGCGTCCACGTCCACTTCGATGGCGCTCTCCAAAAAGTGATCAACGAGCACCGGCCGTTCCTGTGAATATTCCACAGCCTGCTGCATGTATTGAGCCACGGCCTCTGCATCATACGCGATGACCATGGCCCGGCCGCCAAGCACGTAGCTGGGACGCACCAGCACCGGGTAACCGATGCGCTCGCCGATGGCCAGCGCCTCTTCCACGCTGGTAGCTGTGCCTCCGGCGGGCTGCGGAATCTTCAACTCGTCGAGCAGCTTGCCGAAGCGCTTGCGGTCTTCGGCAAGATCAATCGACTCTGGCGAAGTACCGATAATGGGCACGCCTGCCGCGCGCAGACGCTGCGCGAGATTCAGCGGCGTCTGCCCGCCGAATTGCACAATCATTCCAATCTCTGCGCCCGACTGCGCCTCATGGTTGTAGATTGCCAGCACATCTTCCAGCACCAGCGGCTCAAAGTATAGCCGGTCGCTGGTGTCGTAATCGGTCGAAACGGTCTCCGGGTTGCAATTAACCATGATGGTCTCGTAACCGTCGTCCTTCAGCGCGAAGGCTGCGTGGCAGCAGCAGTAATCGAACTCGATGCCTTGCCCAATCCGGTTTGGCCCCGAACCGAGAATGATGATCTTCCGCTTGGCGGTCGGCGGCGCTTCGTCCTCTTCTTCATAGGTCGAGTAGAGGTAGGGCGTCATCGACTCGAACTCAGCCGCGCAGGTATCCACCAGTTTGAATACGGGCTTGATGCCTTTGGCTTCGCGCAGTTCCCTCACCTGCTGGATGCCTGCGTGACCTTCCAGCTTCCATTCAGTCGCGATGCGCTCGTCGCTCAATCCGAGCCGCTTGAGTTGGCGCAATTGTTCCGTGCCTATGGCGTCTGGAGTCGTTTCAGCAAGGGCCATCTGCGCCAGCGTGATCTCACGCACCTGATGCAGAAACCACGGGTCCATGCCGGTGAGCCGCGCTACTTCGCGCACGCTCATGCCGCGCTCGAATGCGTAGCGAATGTAGCCAAGCCGCTCAGGCCGCGGAGTGACCAGCATCTGCGTGAGCCGCCGCGGTTCCAGAACCTCCGCGCCGGTTTTCTTGCCCGTCTCCAGCGCCCGCCACGCTTTCATCAGCGCTTCTTTGAAGGTGCGGCCAATGGCCATCACTTCGCCCACCGACTTCATCTGGGGCCCGAGCGTCTCGTCGGAGCCGGGAAACTTTTCAAACTGCCACTTGGGAATTTTGACGACGACATAATCAATCGTCGGCTCAAAACAGGCAGGAGTCTTGCGCGTAATGTCGTTGGGAATTTCGTCGAGCGTGTAACCCACGGCCAGCTTGGCGGCAATCTTGGCGATGGGAAAGCCCGTTGCCTTAGACGCCAGCGCCGACGAGCGCGAGACGCGCGGATTCATCTCGATGACCGTCATGCGTCCGTCGATGGGGTTGACAGCGAATTGAACATTAGACCCGCCGGTCTCGACGCCAATCTCGCGCATCACGGCAATAGCCGCGTCGCGCATCTTCTGGTACTCGCGGTCGGTGAGCGTCTGCGCCGGGGCCACGGTAATCGAGTCGCCGGTATGCACGCCCATAGGGTCGAAATTTTCAATAGAACAAATAATGATGACGTTGTCAGCGAGGTCGCGCATCACCTCGAGTTCGTATTCCTTCCAGCCCAGCACGCTCTCTTCGATGAGGCACTCATGCACCGGCGAAAGGTCCAGCCCGCGCGCCAGAATCTCCATCAACTCTTCGCGGTTATAAGCGATGCCGCCGCCCGTGCCGCCCAGCGTGAAGCTGGGGCGTATGAGTACCGGAAAGCCGAGTTTGGAGGCGAACTCCAGGCCATCGCGTAGATTATTCACGAGCGCGGACTTGGATACTTCAAGACCGATGCGCAGCATGGCGTCTTTGAAGAGCAGCCGGTCTTCGGCCTTCTTGATGGCTTCGAGTTTCGCGCCAATCAGCTCGACGTTATAGCGGTCCAGAATCCCCGCATCGGCCAGATCAACGGCTAAATTAAGCGCCGTTTGTCCACCGACCGTCGGCAGCAATGCGAATTTACCCGATCCGGGAGTCAGCATCTCCGACTCGATACGGATAATCTCCTCGACGTACTCGCGCGTCAACGGCTCAATGTATGTGCGGTCGGCGAGATCGGGATCGGTCATGATGGTGGCCGGGTTGGAGTTAACCAGCACCACCTCGTAGCCCTCCTGCTTGAGAGCCTTGCAGGCCTGCGTGCCGGAGTAATCAAACTCCGCCGACTGCCCAATCACAATGGGCCCCGAGCCAATCACTAATATCTTCTGAATGTCATTTCTACGTGGCATGGTTTCTTTTCTGCCCAGTTTCTTGGAAAAGTTGAGCTACGCTCTCGAAATGATCGAAGCATACGCTCTTCACTGCGATACGTCGGGATCGGCATCCAGACGAGGAAGGTAGTCAATCTCGTCCATGACCGGGTCCGAAAGGGCTGGCGAATTAGGGGTCCAACATATTCGTTGTGTTACAGATTTCAGATCGGGTGCGCTATACACAAACCGCTCGTCATATCGAAGGTAGAGGGTCTTAAAGAATTCTTCCAACCGCAAAGGGCTGTCGGCCGGAGGGAATGTTTGGAGAACCTCCCCTGCCTTAGCATCGGCCATTTCGACCATAGCAAGTGCGACCGCCTCATAGCGGCTAACATCATTCCGAATGCCTCTTCTCCCTGTCAGTTCCCTCAAAGCCGCGTGGAATCGAATAATCGATTCCACCGGATCGCCGCCTTTCTGCAGTGCGATGTCGTTCGCAGATAGCTGTCGCCCCGACGAGGTGCCTTCAGGCAGCACGGTGGAGACTACCTCCTCAATGCGTCGATTCGCGCGAACCGCGAACATATAGCCGAAGGCCAATGCGGGGTAGGTAATGTGGAGATTGGTGCATTCACCGATCGTCTCTTCCATCCGATTGGTTAGATTGCGAAACGCTCCCGTCATCCCTTTGCACGAAACAGCCATGACCGGTCCAAGTCCCGCTTTCAAAGCAACGACATCGACGTTCTTTGTCTTCAAACCGCCTAATACGGTTGCCTCGCCACCCGTCGCGGATTCGGGCGTATGAGCCAAGACATACTGTTGCCCTTTCCGGGTTACAGAAAATGGAGGGTGGGGCGTAATGTCGTCGGGGTGAAAGCCGCCTTCGACAACGAGTCGGCATGCAACATACCAGTGCAATGGCTTGATGTGCTGTTGACTCTGAGTTGTCCCACTGAAGGTTGCAAACTGGCGGAGGGCCGACCTCTGACTTATCCACTTGCATACCCTCTGATCCGAGTTCTCAATTGGTGTCATAATGCCTCCAATTACGCATCTTGAAGACAGCGTCTGCTATGACTTGCACCGGTAAATCAGGGACAATTCGGGGTTGTGGGATTAGGATTTGTCCTGCTTCCCTCGGTTCAAGCTTCAACATGCCTCCCCCTAACGGATGCCCTTCGATCTCGCAACTTAGCTGCACGAACGGGGACGACCATGCTCGTTGCACTTGTGACACCGCATTATGCTTGGTAAACCGAACGCTGTGAACAGAGTTCGTGCATGTGCAAGTCGCGTCATTACGAACAAGATTTGGCTCACGTCCCGACATGTAGGTCAGAAAAAAGTCCGGTGTTCTCACATCGGGAACAACATACCACGGATCGCGCGTGCGGCATTTATATGTCTCTCGGGCCTTTTGCCCCGCATCCGAATCAAGGTAATGCCTTACAGATGCTGACAAATGAGTAGACTTCTCGAGCTTGAGTAATAGCATTTGCTCGTCCGCTCTATACCATCCATCGATAATCTTTCGCGTCAGACTCCCTGCGGGAAGCGATCTGCCATTCCGCACAGTTGGATGGAGCAAGTCTCTTGGAATCCCAAGCCTTTCCGCCGTCGAGGGCCGAAAATGAAAAAAATCATTGTCACCGCTTACATAGCCGATCCCAATGCTTGCCACTTCGCTTAGACGAAATGAACCATTAGTCTGTGCGGCATTCAAGTAAAACTCGCGAACCGTCGAAGGCAAGAGATACGGTCGGAGTCGCATCTTCCAAAAATCGCGCAACTCGGCTATGGGAATGGAAACAGTCGATTTAGGCGGTTCCGCTGAAAATGCAAACGAATCCACCTCTGTGAAGTGTAATGCGGTAGAAGTCCCTCCGAAACCGTCCGCATAGAGCAGCCAGCAATCTTCAGAGAGGTGGTGGAAGAACTTATCCCTTATCGCCACGATCTGTGTGTGCTGAAAGCTTCTTAGCAGAAAATCGACCAGAGGCCTTGCGTAAGGCGCGTGGCCGATCTCCGCCGGAACAACGAACGCCATACGGCCTCCCTCTCTGAGGAGGCCCGCAGCTGCAACTAAAAATGGAGCCCAGGAAGAACTCAAGCCAGAGAAGTTCGCTCCCAACTTGGCGCACAGTGCCAGCGCTCTTGATCGGACATCTCCAGTAAAGTGCTGGTATCGAATAAAAGGCGGGTTGCCAACGGCGCACTCAAACCTTTCTTTCGTGCTTTCCGCCCAAGCAAAAAAATCACCTTCATGAACGAGCGCCCATGGCGCTCTCTGCTTCGCAATTCCGGCGGACTCCACATTCTGCTCAATTCCAACGCTCCTGCGGTGCGCTGCCAAGAACCTGCCGTCGCCGCAAGACGGGTCGAGCATGCGATCTGACGGTCGCCGGATAGCCCATTTGACGAGCGTTCTCACACCATCGTCCGGTGTGAAATACGCACCGGATCGCTTCCGCTCCGCGCATCCTTCAAGGCCGAGTTGTTCGGAATTCTTCAAAGCCATGCCAAGCTACTTTCAAATCCCAAGCTGTTCGTCAAAGTCCGCTCATCCCTTCCACTCCTCCATCATCCGCCGGAAGTCGTGGAAAAGATAATTCGAATCGTGCGGCCCCGGAGCAGCTTCGGGGTGGTACTGGACGGTGAACAACGGCAGCGTCCGATGGCGCATGCCTTCCAGAGTCTGGTCATTCAGGTCAACGTGGGTCAACTCCACTTCGTTGGCGTTGATTGAGTCGGGATCGACAGCATAGTTGTGGTTGTGCGCCGTGATCTCCACCTTGCCGGTCGCGTTGTTCTTGACGGGGTGATTGCCGCCGTGATGGCCAAATTTGAGCTTGTAGGTTTTCCCTCCCAGCGCCAGCCCAGTGAGTTGATGGCCCAGGCAGATTCCGAAAACCGGCACGCGGCCGAGGAATTTGCGAATGGCGCGGACAGCGTAATCAACAGGCTCAGGATCGCCCGGGCCATTCGATAGAAAGACGCCATCGGGCTTCAGCTCGAAGACGTCCTCGGCGCTGGTCTCGGCCGGAACCACAGTGACTCGGCACCCCTCGCGCACTAACATCCGCAGAATATTCAGCTTGATACCGAAATCGTAAGCCACTACATGCAGATTCTTCCGCGCGCCCTCGCTTTGGTCGAGAGCTTTGGCCAGCAACGCATCCCCTGTCTGGTTGCGACTGTCATTCGCATCAAACGTGTAGAGCGACTTGGTCGAAACCACGCGCGCCAGATCCGTCCCATCCATCTTGCGAATGTTCCTGGCCTTTTGCACCAAGGCTTCGGGGTCCGAGACTTCGGTCGAAATCACGCCGCGTTTCACACCGTAAGTGCGCAGATGACGAACCAGGGCGCGAGTGTCGATCTCGGCAAGCACAGGAACTGAGTAGCGCTCCATGTATTCATCGGTGACGCGCTCAGAGCGCCAGTTCGAACTGATGGGCGAGAACTCGCGGACAATCAATCCCTCGATATAAGGCTTGGCCGACTCATTGTCTGCCTGATTGGTGCCGTAGTTGCCGATCTGGGGGTTGGTGAGAACTACGATTTGCCCGGCATAGGAGGGATCAGTTGCGATCTCCTGATAACCGGTAAGGGAAGTGTTGAAAACGACTTCGCCCTGACATTCTCCTGGAGCGCCATAGCCGTGGCCACGATAGATGCTCCCGTCTTCGAGCGCTAGAATCGCCTGCATCGCCTCTCCGGGGGATAGATTTTATCGATTCACATAGATGCGCTCTATCTTCTTTATTATCAGCATCCTGATCTTGCAGAGATCAGCTTTGCTGAAGAATTGCAGAAAGACCAGCACATCAGATGACAATTTCGGAACCGATTTCCTCACTAACTATATCAGTCTTTGCGCGAAATTCCACGGATTGTCCCAAACGCGATGACCCGCAATGGAGACGCTGCGAATATCGCAAGTCCCTCTGCATCCGGGAGGGAGGATAAACGCAGTCTTCGGCAACCGCTCGCCGTCCTATCGCAGAGGCGTCCTAAGACTCTGTCTGCTGTTCATTGAACCGGTAACCGACATAAGCATCCGTCAACAAATAGCGCGGGGTTCGGGGATCGTCTTCGATTTTCTTGCGCAGTTGACGAATAAATGTTCTAAGGTACTCGAGTTCGTTTCCATACTCGGGTCCCCACACAGACTTAAGCAGCCGCGCGTGTGGAATAGGCTCGCCTGCGTGCATCATCAAGTAATGCAGAACCTCGAATTCCTTTGGCGTCAGATGGATCGCTCGTCCACTCTTCAGCACCCGGTATTTCACTGGGTCCAGTTCGAGTTGGCCATGGCGAATCGGCGCGTCCCGGTTGGCATCCTGAGTATTTCTTCTGCGCACCGCCGAGCGCAAACGCGCCGTCAACTCCCGCACTTGAAATGGCTTCGTAATATAGTCGTCGGCACCGGCATCCAACGCCAGCACCTTGTCATCTTCGCTATCCATTACTGTCAACATCAAGATAGGCAAGCGCGCCACCGCATGACGGATACTGCGGCAGGCTTCTACTCCGCCCATCCCCGGCATATCCACATCCAACAGCACCGCATCGAACCACATCACGCGAGCCAGCGATAGCGCTTCTTCGCCGCGAGCCGCTTCAACAACAGTGAAGCCCAGGCCGGACAATGTCACGCGCAATGCGCGCCGCGTGGCGCCGTCGTCGTCAACAACAAGAATAGTGCCCTGCCCTGAATCAGGCTGCTCCGCAGTCAAAGTGTCCTCCTTGCGTTTATTGGAAGTGAGAGGAAAAATGTGGTCCCTTCCATGCCGTCGCTAATCACCCACACGTGTCCATGATGAGCTTCGGCTGCCTTCCTTACTACAGAAAGTCCGATGCCAGTGCCGGGAATGGCATCTTTTAACTCTGGTGACCTGTAAAAACGTTCGAATATTCTTTCCCTGTCCTCAATCCGAATCGCTGGGCCGAAGTTATGTACGGAAATGAGGACGTCGTTATGACTCGCTTGCGCGGCAATCGAGATCAGAGACCCTGCGGTCGAATACTTCCGTGCATTGTCGATGTACTGCGCCAGAATCATTGCGAGCAATTCGCGATCCGCGCGCACAGTCAGCAAAGGGTCCCCCACGGAAAGCTGAATGCTGTTCCTTTCCACTTCCACCGGATGGCCAGCCAATACCTCGTGCACCAAATCAAGCACCTTCACGTCAGCTGTCTCAAGATCCGCCTGCCTCGTTTCAAGCTTAGCCGCTTTCAAAAGCTGTGTGCACAATTTGTTCAGACGAATTGCTTCCCCGTCGATCAGCGTCACCAGATCGCGCTGTGTCTCTGTCAATCCCCCAAGCTCAAGCAAGCCTGAACTAGCAGTCTGAACCGCTGTCAGCGGTGTCTTGAACTCATGCGCCAGTGCATCCATCACCGTCGCCCGCAACTGCTCGGCCTTTTTCGCAGTCTCAGTTCTTTCTTCCTTGTCGACCCATTGATGTCGGTCAATGGCAATTGCGGCAAGAGACGCAAGCGCATCTACCACAAGAGGACTGAGCTTCCCTCGCACCACCAGAGCACCCACAGGTCCCGGTCCGGCTCGCAGAACGCGTTGCCAGGTCTGAGTACTCGAGTCATCTTGTGAAGCATCGCGCAAGTAGCATTCTCTAGCCAGATCCTCCTCGCCCGTGTCCCAATCACCCATCCTGTCTTGACGGCTCAGGTTCAAGTCGAACAAGGCCACCGCACGCGCGCCGAATATCCTATGAATCAAAACGGCAAGCTGCGGTCCCTGCGGCTGGCGCAAATCCAACAAAAGCGAACTGCGACTCAGCTCATACAACTGCTCCATCTCAGTGCGATTGATAGCTGCTTCTCTTGCAACCCGCATTCCTTGCCCGTGCAATCTGCTGATTGCGAGCGCCGTCACCTCGAACGTTACAAGCGCTACAAAGATTCCTGAACTCTCAACCTCAAAACTGAAAAGTGGCGGCTCAAAATAATAGTCAAGCAAGAGTACCGCGAGAAGCGACGAAAACGACGCCGTCACGAAGCCGAAGCGCGACGCCACAGCCACAACAATCAACAAATAGAGAAAGCTGATTGTAAGCAGGTTAATCTGAAGCACAAACCCGGCGTAGGTCAGCAGACTGAGGGCCGCACCGGCTATCAGACACTGCGCCAAAGTCCGGAGTTTTACCGGCAGTTGCACCGACCCCAAGAACCCAGGATTTGCCATCTGACATCCTCAGCCCGATTTCTCGGCATGCTAATTAGAGCTTAGCTGGGACGATGTGAAGAAGTCGTAAAGAAAATACCGGGGAAACTTTGTAAATAAGGGGGAGCGGGTCATTCAACCCAGCTCCCTGCACTCCATAGATAGCGACGGCGTGTTTTTCGGCCACACTACTGTTTCCCGACGCGTTATAGTGCGCTCACTGGGTATTAACGGCTGCCAAACGGCTGTACTTTGCTGCGAGCGTTTCGGCCTCGGAAGCCTTGTAGATGTAATACTCGTAAAGATTGCGTGCCGAGTCTACAGGTCTTGGATACTTGGCTGCCACGCTCGTGATGTTCTGGCTTCTACTCACCCATTCCTGCTTTTCTTCGGCGGCCATTTGCAGATAGCTATTTTGCCGTTCGCCGTAGTAGTTTGCAAGAGCGGTGTATTGTGCCGGCGCATGTGCATTGTGCACTAAATGCCTTAACTGCGCCTGAGTGTAATTGGCGCCAGTCTCCGGGGAAGAGGCCGTACCTTGTGCGATTCCAATAGTTGCGAGAGCGAGCGACAGAGAACATGTTGCTAACAGGTTGCGAGTCATATGCTTGCTACCTCCCATAACTAAGTGTTGAATACAAAACGTGAGGGGCGCATAAGGAGAATAATAAGAATTAAATTGTTTTTGTGGCGGCGCGACGGCTTGGAAATGTGCGAGCGGATCGATGGATTAGTAATACGTTTCCCGCAATGCGCGCGCGTCCCGCACCAAGCCAAGAAACCTGCTGGCCAACTCGCGGATGCGATCTTCCTGACGGAAATGCAAAGCCTCTTTGGGAAGCAATTCTCCCCCCAGGCCAATAGCGGTTGCTCCGGCCTGAATAAAGTCGAATGCCGTCAATTGATTCACGCCGCCTGTGGCAATCAACGGGATTTGCGGGAGCGGCACCTTGAGCGCGCGCACGTATTTGACGCCTCCTATGTGCCCCGTAGGGAAGATCTTGATGAGATCCGAGCCGGCCTTCCATGCCGCGATGATTTCAGTCGGCGTCAAAGCTCCCGGCAGCACTACGACATTGACTGTGTTTGCATAGGCCACCACCTCCGGAACAAATCCGGGGTTGGTCAGGAATCTGGCTCCGGCGTCGACGCAATGGCGTGCAGTTTCCTCATCCAATACGGTGCCTGCACCTACCGCCATGTCCGGGTAGCGTTTCGCCAGGTCGTCGATAACATCGAGCGCGCCCGGCGTGGTCATGGTGATCTCGACAACCGGGATTCCTGCCGCGTAGACCGTTTCTGCCGCATATCGCGCAAGTTCTCGTGAATTCACGCGCACAGAAGGCAGAATGCCAAACTCCTCGATACGAGCTCGAACTTCGTGTCTCTTCATTAATCCGCCCTCTTCGTGCTGCTATTCAATCGGATGATGCTGCCGTTACGGTTCACGGTGCAGATGCAGCTTATTGAAATTCCTCATGTCCCACGGCGAGATTCATTTGGCCGGCAGCCGTCATATACGCGCCGATCAACTGAAGATAGGCCAGTTGTACTATGCGGTAGTCGCTCTGCGCATTGAGGAAATCCATCAGCGACGCTCCTCCGTGTTGATAGGAAAATGTTACCGTGTCGCGCACATAAACTGACTGATCAAGATATTGCGCCTTGTATGGCTTGATCAGCGCAATATTGCTGCGCACTAATTCGTAGGCATTATCCACATCGCTGAAGACTTGTGCTTTGGCCGCTTCGGCTGCGTCCTGGCTTTTATCGATGTCGATCAACGTCCGCTTCTTCTCGCCCTGGTTCTTATCGAAGATCCTCAGCGGAATATTGACGCTGAGGCCGATAGTCTGGTTGCCGTTAGGGTTATTGGTCGAGGAGTTATGAGTGTACCAAGCGCCGAAAGTTGGATCAGCGGAACCATTGGAGATGGCGAGCTTGTGGTTGGTCTGCGACTGCTGAATCGTCTGGATCGCCGCCCGCAGGTCCGGCCTGTTATCCAGCGCGACCTGGTGATAATCGCTAAGTGGCTGCAAGTCTGGGCCTAACTCAAAGAGCCCGATCACGTCGAACTGATCGACTGGCGTGCGGTCGTCGAGCAGCAGCAGCAGCTGTATCTTCTGCTGGCGCAGGTTGACGATGGCGGTCTCGATTTCCGACTCGTATTGCACGCGCTGAAGTTCGATCCGGGCCAGATCGATCTTGGCAAGGTCGCCGGCATTGAAGCGCGCGCGGCTGATGTCGATGATCTTGTCGTAATACTCCAGGTCAGCCTTGGCCAACGCCAGAACAGCCTTGGCCTGTAACGTCTGCACGAAGGCCGAATGAAGCCCGAAGATCAGATTGCGTTCGAGGTCGATGTGCTGTGACTGAGAAATCTGCGTGCCTTCCTTGGCGCTTTCCAGACGCAGCTCTCGCTTGCGCTCGCGCTCGTGCAGATAACTGATGCTAGGCTGTTCGTACGTGCCCTTGAAGGGAGTCCATACACCATCGTGCGGCACGATCTGCGTACCATCCGCCAATAAACCTACTTGCGGATTGGGGCGGAGAAAGGCTGTTATCTCCTCAGCCTTCATCTCTTCCACGTTGGCCGCATCAGCTTTCAACACTGGATTTACCGCCTCGAACTTTGCCTTCACTTGATCCCATGTCAGCGCCTGCTGCGCACTCGCGATATTCACAAGGAATGCAATGCCCAAGGTAGAACTGCCGACGCATCGCGCGAAAGCGGATATTGACTTAGACGGCTTCATTTGTCACCTCCGGTTTCGGGAGCTTGTCCCCTTCTCTTGCGACCCATACATACAGCGTCGGCAAAAGAAAGATACTCAGCAGCAGGTCTGAAATCAGTCCTCCGACGATGACAATGGCAAAGGGACGCTGCGAGTCGGAACCGATGGCGTGCGACATGGCGGCGGGAAGCAGTCCCAGCGTTGCCACCAGCATAGTCATCATGATGGGACGGAGCCGCAGGACGGCGCCCTCGATCGCAGCGCCTTCCGGAGTGTAACCTCGGGCTCGAAGCTGGTTGATATATTCAAGCATGATGACGCCCGTTTGAACCGAAACTCCAAAGAGCGCCAGGAAACCGACACCGGAAGATACGCTGAAGTATGTGCCGGTCACAAGGAGCGCGAGCAAGCCCCCAACGCGAGCCATGGCCACGTTGGCGAGAATCAGCAGCGCCCATTTGAAGGAACGAAACATGGTGTAGAGAATGATGAAGATCAAAAAGATCGTGAGGGGCACAATGAGGAGCAGCCTTTTTTCGGCTCGAGTTTCGCTGTCGTATTCCCCCGACCATTCGAGGTGATAGCCACGCGGTAGCTGCACATTCTTGGCTATCTTGTCGATGGATTCCTTGACCGTGGTGCCCAGATCGCGTTCGCGAACCTCAAACCGGATGGCCAAATACCGGGAACCGTCTTCCCGATAAATGTCATAAGCGTCATCGCGAACCTGAACTTTGGTCAATTGAGCCAGCGAGACGCGCTCTCCCGAAGGAGAGAGCAATCGAATATTCTGGATCGCCTCCTTGGTATCACGATACTGTTTCTGGTAGCGCACAACCACGTTATAGACTGCCTCCCCCTGCAGGACCTGGCTGACAGGATTACCGCCGACGGCAGTCTGGATGGCGTCCTGAATGTCAGCCACATTGATGCCGAAGCGTGCAGCCGCCAGACGGTCAACGGTGAGATCGATATTCGGCTGGCCCGTATTGCGTTGGACTCCCAAATCCTTGACCCCGTCAATCTTGCCCATGACATCTTTGATCTCTTCGCCCTTTTCCTCGAGAACGTCCAGGTCCGGCCCGTATAACTTGGCACACAGTCCGCCTTTCGTGCCGGTCATCGTTTCATCCACGTTGTCCTCAATGGGCTGGGAGAAATTCCAGAAAGCCCCTGGATATTTTTCCAGTTCGCGGTCCATCGCCGCGATGAGCTCTTCTTTTCTCTCATGAAAGACGGGACGCCATTGGTCCTTGGGCTTTAAGTCGACGAAATATTCCGTGTTGCCGAATCCTCCCGTGTCGGTTCCATCGTCGGGCGCCCCGGCTTGCGAGACGACCTTGATGACCTCGGGGAACGAGGCGAGAATATAGCGGGAATGCTGTGCGAAACGCGAGCCTTCCGTCTCGCCTACGCTGTTCGCCATCGCGCCACGCGCCCAGATAGCGCCTTCGTCCAAATGTGGCAGAAACTCCGAGCCAATGACGCCGCTGAACGTCAGGAAAAGAGCGACGGCCATCGAAGCCAGGCCAGCGCCAAAGGTGATCCATCGATTCTCAATAGCCCACTTAACCCCGTTCCGGTAACGGTCCTTCAGGAACTCCATAACCGGGTTGCGCCATTCCTTGACACCATGCGGG
>Ga0255356_1001416_pt1 | contig 15093 bp, 13 predicted proteins | sample HBST100metaG_FD_189944 | JGI IMG/M metagenome (GOLD analysis project Ga0255356, IMG submission 189944) | Peat soil microbial communities from Stordalen Mire, Sweden - H.B.S.T100 | ecosystem: Environmental > Terrestrial > Soil > Wetlands > Peat | place: Sweden: Norrbotten County, Stordalen Mire... | reverse complement strand
AAGGGAGAACGGGCCATGGCGGTTTCCTTGAAGCTGGGGGGAACATAGGCGTTTTCCGGGAGTGTTTCATCCTGGGCGGCGGGAGTGGCGTGCGGTTCCGCTTGCGGCAGCGGCGCCGGAGCCGGCTTGCGCTCCTCAATCTTGCGCTTGTTGAACACAAATTCCTCCGTGGCTCGTTCGCATTAAACTATGCGGGAGCTAGCACGCCCTTGGGGCCACGGACAACCTCGCGCATTTGCACCTTTCCAGGCCGCAATGCTAACGCGGTGCCGGGCTAAAACCTTGGAGAATGCCAGCATGTCCGTCACCCGCTTCGATATTGCCGGCATCGGCAATGCTATTGTCGATTTTCTGCTACAAACGGATGACGTTTTTTTAAGCCGGCACGACATGCCGAAGGGCGGGATGTCGCTCATCGACGCCGACAGGGCGACGAAGCTGACCGCCGAAATGCAGGGCGGCCTCACCGCCTCCGGCGGCTCGGTGGCCAATTCCTGCGCCGTGGCGGCCGCACTTGGCGCGCGCGTCGCGTTTCTCGGCAAGGTGGGGCATGATGAGATGGGCGAGGCCTTCCGCCGCGAGATCTCCGCGCATGGCGTGCATTACGCCACCCCGCCGCTCACCGCCCCCATCCCCACGGCGCGCTGCCTGATCCTGGTCACGCCAGACGGCCAGCGTACCATGAACACCTATCTGGGGGCCGGGGGTGAGTTTTCGCTCAGCGATCTGGACGAGACGATCATCGCCGCGGCGGCGGTGACGTATCTGGAGGGCTATCTGTTCGACCCCCCGGCGGCCCAGGCGGCCTTTGCCGAGGCGGCGAAAATGGCCCGCGCGGCGGGGCAGAAAACCGCGCTCTCGCTCTCCGACGCCTTTTGCGTGGACCGCCACCGCGAAGGCTTCCGCCGCCTCATTGCCGAGGGCATCGATATCCTCTTCGCCAACGAGGTCGAGATTTGCAGCCTGTATGAGTGCAACGAATTCGAGGACGCGGCGGCCAAGGCCGCCGCCGAAATCCCCCTGGCGGTGCTCACCCGCAGCGAGGCGGGCAGCGTGATCCTGCATAACGGCACGCGGACCGAGGTGGCGGCGGTGCCGGCCCAGGTGGTGGACACGACCGGCGCTGGCGATGCCTATGCCGCCGGGTTCCTGGCCGCCTACACCAAGGGCCAGGGGCTGGAGGCGGCGGGTGTGCTCGGCGCCAAGGCGGCGGCGCTTGCCATCAGCCGCATTGGCGCCCGCCCGGCCGCGGCGGCGTTGCGGGAACTGGTCTGATGCTGCTGCAATACGGTGTTCTGGTTCTGGCGGCGTTCGCCGCCGGGGCACAGAATGCCGTGGCCGGCGGCGGTTCCTTCCTCACCTTCCCCTCACTTATTTTCGCCGGGCTGGACCCGCGCGCGGCCAACATCACCTCCACGATCGCCCTTTTCCCCGGCCAAGCCACCACGGGCTGGACCGGGCGGCATTTGGCCGAGGGCGCGGCCGGGTTGTCGCTGGGCACGCTGTTCATCGTCAGCGTGGTGGGCGGGGCCATCGGGGCGGTGCTGCTGCTGGCCACGCCGGTCGGCGTGTTCACGCATCTGGTGCCCTGGCTGATTCTGTTCGCGACGCTGGTGTTCATCTGGGGCAATTTCTTTGCGAAAAAGCGGGCGGATGACGCGCCGCCGCCAGTTTCCGTCCGCACCGCCATCGTCATGCAGTTCCTCATTGCCGTGTATGGCGGCTATTTCGGCGGCGGCATCGGTATTCTCATGCTCGCGGCGCTCACCGCCGCCGGGCTTTCCGTGCGCCATGCGGGCGGCACCAAGAATGTGCTGGCGGGGGTGGTGAACGTCGCCGCCGTGGTCATTTTCATCGTGCAGGCCAAGGTGAATTGGGTCATCGTCGCGCTGATGGCGGTGGCCGCCATTCTGGGCGGGCAGCTGGGCGTTTATATCCTGCGCCGGGCACCGCAGAGGGTGCTGCGCGTGGTCATCGCCTGCATCGGCATCGCGCTCACCATCGGCATGTTCCTGCGGGCTTAGAACGGCATCGCGCGGCTGAATCCGAATGGTTCCAGCAGCGCGGAGGCCACCGGCGTGCCGGTGAAATAGGCCGCCTGCGCCGGCTCCGGTGTTGAGGGCATTGCCCCTGTCACCGCCAGGGTCTGCCGGGCCACCGGCAGCGCGGGGTCGAACCAGGCCAGCTCAGGGTGCAGTGCCGTGAATTCCGGCAGCAGAAACGTGTAATGCGTGCAGCCGAGTGCGATGGCGTCGATCCGCCCGCCTTCCGCCTGCGCGAAAAGCGGGGCGATGGCGGGGCCGACATCCACCTCGCCCCCCCGGAATTTCCGCTCCGCCAGCTCCGCCAGCGCGGGCGTGCCGAGCGAGAGCACGGTGCAACCCGGCGCGAATTGCCGGATCAGCTCGTTCAGGTACGGCCTGCGGACGGTCGCGGCGGTGGCCAGCACGCCGATGACCTTGTTGGCGCTGGCGGCGGCGGCGGGCTTTATTGGCGGCACGCAGCCGATAAATGGCAGATCATACGCCACGCGCAGGGCGGGCAGGGCGATGGTGCTGGCTGTGTTGCACGCCACCACCACGGCTTGCGGGCGGAATTCGCGCAGCGCCATGCCCATAAGCTCCATGATATGCGGCAGCAGAATTTCGTCCGGCTTTTCGCCGTACGGAAAGAAGCCGTTGTCGGCCAGGTAGATGAGCGGCTGCGCGGGCTGGAGCCGGCGTATCTGCGCCGCAACGCCAAGCCCGCCAATGCCGGAATCGAAAACCAGAAGAGACATGGCAGGCTCAGAAATCGTCCATGGCGGCGAACTCGACATCCCGGTGCACATGGATTGACATCAGCACCCCAAAGCCAAGCATCACGGCGGTGAGCGCCGAGCCGCCATAAGAGATGAGCGGCAGCGGCACGCCGCCCACGGGGATGAGGCCCATGACCATTGAAAGGTTGACGAAGCAGTACAGGAAGAAATTCGTGCCGATGCCCAGCGCCACCAGCCGCCCGTAAGTGTGCTGGCAGGTGACGGCGGTGTAGAGCGCCAGCGCCACGATGGAGAACAGCAGCGCCAGCACCGCGACGCTGCCGAGAAAGCCGAACTCCTCGGCGATGATGGTGAAGACGAAATCCGTCTGCTTCTCGGGCAGGAAGTTGAGCTGGTTCTGCGTGCCGTGCAGATAGCCCTGGCCAAAGAACCCGCCGGAGCCGAGCGCGATTTTGCTCTGGATGATGTTGTACCCAGCCCCCAGCGGGTCCGCGCCGGGGTTGAGGAAGGTGTCGATGCGGGCTTTCTGGTAGTCGTGCAGATGGTGGTAGAGCACCGGCGCCGCCACGGCGATGATGGCGATGACAATGGCGAACCACCACCAGCGCACCCCCGCCCCCAGCATCACGGCGCAGCCGATGCAGCCGGTAATGACCGCGGTGCCCAGGTTCGGCTCCTTCAAAATCAGCCCCACCGGCAGCAGAATCGCCGCCACGGCGGGCAGTACGAAGATCAGATTGCCGGTTTGCTCCGGCGTCGCGCGCTTGAAATACGAGCCTATGGCCATGGCCAGGAACAGCTTCATCAGCTCGCTGGGCTGGATCTCAACGCCGCCCACGGTCATCCAGCGCTTGGCCCCCAGCCCCATATGGCCGAACTTCATCACCGCCAGCAGCAGCAGAACCCCGAGCAGGTAGGAGGGCCAGGAGAGTTTCTCAATGGCCCGGATATCGACCATGGCAATGCCCAGCATCATCACCAGCCCGGTGAGGAAGCGCCAGAGCTGGCTGTTGGCGTAAGGCTGCGGGCTGCCCCCGGCGGCCGAGTACAGCGCCGTGTAGCCCACCGCCGCCAGCAGGCAGACACAGAGCATGAACAGCCAGTTCACGCGCAGGAGCTTGCGCACGAGGCCGAAGGAGCGGTCGCGGAACGGGCGGCGCGGCGGCAGGCTGCTTTCGAGGATCATGTGCTGTTCACCGGCAGCGCGGGGGTGGTGGATTGCGCCGGCAGGGTGAGTGGCGCATCCCGCCCGGCTGGATCGTGCGTCAGCGCATAGGTCATCATCGCCTGCGCGATGGGGGCGGCGGTCTGCGCGCCGAAATTGCCATGCTCCACCACCACGGCGACGGCGTAGCGCGGATTATCATACGGTGCGAAGCCGACGAACAGCGCGTTGGGGCGGTTTTCCCAGGCCATGGTCATGTCGTTGAAGTTCTTCTGCTTTTCAGCGGCGGTGTTGTTGTGCACCTGGGCCGTGCCGGTCTTGCCCGCCATCTGTACGTTGGGGATGGTCAAACGCGCGGCGTAGGCCGTGCCCTGGGGCGTGTTCACAACCTCGAACAGCCCCTGGCGAATGACGGCGAGGTGCCGGTCGTCGATATCCAGGTCCGGCCAGTCATCCGGGTCCGCGCCGTTTTGCAGCACGCCGCCAATGCGCCGGGTGATGTGCGGGCCGACGGCATTGCCGGAGGCGACGCGCGCGATCATGGTGGCCAGGGCCAGCGGGGTGAGCTGGGTGTAGCCCTGGCCGATGCCCTGCACCACCGTGCTGCCCTGCGCCCAATGGATGCCCTTGGATTTTGCCCAGGCCAGAGTCGGCACCAGGCCGGGGGAGACGTTGGGCAGATCCGCGCCGAGATCGATGCCGAGCCCGAGCTGGCCCGCCATGGCGGCCATGCGGTCGATGCCGGTCATCAGCGCCACCTGGTAGAAGAACACGTCGCAGCTCACCTGCAAGGCGGTGGTCACGGTGATGGAGCCGTGTGCCACATGGTTATCGCACCAGAATATATGGTCGCCGAGCTTGAAGAAGCCGGGGCAGGTGAGAATGGTGTCGGCGCTCAGCAGCCCGGCCTTCATCGCCGCCAGCGCCACGGTGGGCTTGAAGGTGGAGCCGGGCGCGAATAGTCCGGCGGTTGCCTTGTTCTGCAACGGATGTTTGGGGTCCGTCATCCAGCCGGTCCACACCGCATTGGGCACGCCCTTGTCGAATAGCCCGGGGTCGAAGGCGGGAGAGCTGGCCATGGCGATAATTTCGCCGGTATTCGCGTCCAGCATTACCACCGCGCCGGCATTGTCAGCCAGGCTCTGCACGGCCAGGGCTTGCAACCCGGCATCTAGGCCCAGCGTCACGGTTTGCCCCGGCGTGCCGGCATCGTGCGCCACCTCGCGCACCACCTCGCCATGCACGTTGGTCTCGGTCTGCACGAAGCCCGGCGCGCCGCGCAGCGCCTGGTCCTGCGCCGCCTCCGCCCCGGTACGGCCCACGCGCATGCCGGGCAAGGAGAGCACGGTGTCACCTTGGGCCTCCTTCTGGTTCGGGCGGGCGACATAGCCCACCGCATGCGCCGACACCGGCCCCAGCGGGTAGATGCGGCTCGCCCCCACCTCCACCACCACACCGGGCAGGTTGGGGGTGTTAACCTCGATGGCGGCCATGTCCGGCCAGTCCAGATAATCCTTCAGCAGCACCGGAATATAGCCGGGCCGGCTCGCCAGATCCTGGGCGATGCGCTGCTTCTCGTCATCCGGCAGGTCCACCAGCTTGTAGAAATTCTCCAGCACCATCTCGGGGTCCGGCGCCAGGGCATGCATGAACAGCGCGCGCCAGTGCTGCTGGTTACCGGCCAGGATGGTGCCGAAGCGGTCGGTGATCAGCCCGCGCTCAGGCGCCACAAGCCGCTCGGAGATGGAGTTCTGCTCCGCCAGCATGGCGTATTTGCTGTGCTGCGAGACCTGCAGATTATACAGCCGGGTGGCGATGGCGCCGAAAATGGCGCCCTGCGCGGTGCCGATGAGCAAGGCGCGGCGCGTGAAGGCCGAGCGTGTTTTGGCGGCGCGTCTCATGCCAGGCTCAGGTCAGCTCCACTGCGGCGGGGCCGCGATGCGCGCGGATGAGCAGCGCCGCCAGCGCCGGATACAGCCCGGCGGCGAACAGAGTCTCCAGCGCCGTGGGCCAGAGCGGCAGCAGCGAGGTATAAAGCAGCGACTGCGCCGCCCAGGCCAGGAACGACGCCAGCGCCGCGAAGGCGGTGAACACGCCCCAGGTGAACAGGAATTTGGTTGGCACCAGCCGGCGGCGCAGGGCGATGGTGGCCCATTGCAGCAGCAGCAGCAGCGCCGCCCACAGCCCCAGCGGCGAGAGGCCCAGCAGGTCCAGCAGCAGCCCGGCGGCGGTGGTGAGCAGAGCGGGCAGCGAGGCCGGGCGGTAGAGCGACCAGAAATACACGCAGGCCATGGCGAAGACAGGGCGCAGCTCCGCTTGGCCGGGCATGCCGAAGGGCATGCCGAGCACGACCAGCCCGAACACCAGCAGCGCGCCGGGAAAGGCCCAGCGGGCAGTGGCGTCCAGCTTGCGCCACAGGCTCGGGGGCCTGCGCATGGCGGGGCTATGCACCATGCTTAGCGCTTCCGGGAATGCGGGGCGGCGGCTGGCTTGGTGTGGGGGATGGGGGTGAGTACGGGCAGGTTATCCGGGTAGTTGAACAGGCGCAGCAGCCGCAGCGCGCCCAGATCCGCCAGCGGCAGCACCACCGGGTCGTTCTGCGCGTCGTAATGCACCACGCCCACCGGCAGGCCAGGCGGGAAGGCGCCGCCCTGGGAGCTGGTTAGCACCATCGCGCCCTCGGCCGGCGGCTGGCCCGGTGCCCAGTACAGCAGCGCCGGGTTGGAGCCATTGGTGCCGGCCATCAGCGCCGGGGCGCCGTCCGCGCCCAGCGCCACGGGCACACGGCTGTTCAGGTCGGTGATCAGCAGCACCCGCGCCGAGCGCCCGCCCGCCTCGACCACGCGCCCGGCGACGCCGCGCCCATCCATGGCCACGGCGCCGACCAGGCTTTGCGGATTGCCGTTGGCGGGCGGCACCAGCACCAGCACCGAGCGCGCGTACACCCCGCCGAGATCGGCCACGACCTCGCCAGTGGAATAGGTGGGGGTAGCGGGCGGCACGTAGTTCAGTGAGGCTTTCAGCGCGTTGTTCTGCGCCTCCAGCGCCATGGCCACTTCCTGCCATTGCAGCAGCCGCGCGTTCTCCGCGCGCAATTCGGCATTCTCGGCGCTGAGCGTGAACAGATGCCCGATTGCCCCGGTGCCGTGCTCCGCCGCCTGTATCGGCCCGGAGACGAGCATATAGGCCGGGGCCAGCACGTCATCGAGCCCGGCGCGCAAACGGTCGGCAAAACCCTGGTCGGCGCGGCCGATCAAGATGAAACCAAGCGAGACCATCAGCATCACCGGAAAGGTGAGCCGCGATAATGCCTGCCGGAACGGGACCGATAACCTGATCACCGGAGATCGAACTCCTCGGGTGTAAAACTGCGCAGGTCCAATACAGCCAAAACCACGCCTCGCCCAGGGCGAAATCCGGGGATTCGGCCCCTCGGCCTAACTTTTAATTAATTAGATTTAAACGCTTCTGTGCCCGAAAATTGCAGTGCCTACACGCACATGCGTGGCCCCGGCGGAAATCGCCACCTCAAAATCCGCTGACATGCCCATGGAACGCACCGCCAGCCCGTGCGCATCCGCCATTGCCACCAGGCGTTTGAAGTAGGGCAGGGGGTCGCCCTCGGCCGGGGGGATGCACATCAGCCCCTTCACCGCCTCGCCAAAGCGGGCGCGCATGGCGCGGATGAAAGCGTCCGCCTCCGCCAGCGGCACGCCGGATTTTTGCGCCTCGTCGCCGATATTCACCTGCACCAGCAGCTCCGGCAGCCGCCCTTCCGCCTGGGAAGCGTGCTCTATGGCGTCGGCCAGCTTCACCCGGTCCAGGCTGTCGATGGAATCAGCGATCCGCACGGCATGCGCGGCCTTGTTGGTTTGCAGCCCGCCGATGAGGTGCAGCTTTGCGCCGGGGAGGGGGAATTTCTCCTCCGCTTCCTGCACGCGGTTCTCGCCGAACACGGCCTGCCCGGCTTTGAGCGCCTCCAGCACCGCCTCTTTTGGGTGGGTCTTGCTGACCGCCACCAGCGTGATCTCCGCCGGGTTGCGCCCGGCGGCCCGCGCGGCGGCGGCGATGCGGGCGTGGATGGTTTCAAGATTTGCGGCGATTACGCTACGGTCGGCCATGGATACACGGTTAATCGCCTGGGGCCGCGCGGTAAAGCGGGGGGCGCTCCCGCCGCTCTGGTTTTTCACCGATTCCACCCGCGCGCCGGACCCGCTGCCAGCGGTGGCGCGGCTGCCGAAGGGGTTGTGCGGCGTGGTATTCCGGCATGATGCCGCACCGGACCGCGCCGTGCTGGGCGCGCGGCTGGCGGCACTTTGCCGCGCCAGGCGCCTGACGCTGGTGGTGGCGGGAGATGCGCGGCTCGCCGCGGCCCTGCATGCCGGGCTGCATCTGCGTGGTGGCCGCCGCCCCGCCGCGCTGAAGCTGCCGCGCCTCGTCACCTCATCCGCCCACGCAACCACGGAGCTGCAGCGCGCCTGCCGCGCCGGGGCCGCGCTGCTGTTCATTTCGCCTGTCTTCCCCACCGCCAGCCATCCCGGCGGTGAGGTGCTGGGGGCGTTGGGCTGGCGCCGCTTGGCGGCCCGCGCCGGGGCGGTCAGGGCCTGCGCCCTAGGCGGCATCGATGGCGGCTCCATCCGCCGCCTGGGGCCGCGTTGCGCCGGTGCTGGGGCCATAGATGCGCTCTTATAAAACCACGCTGCCTATCCCCTTTATTTATATATGATGCTGAATTGGTTGCGCGATTTTATAAATACTTTAGCAATAGACTTTAATTTGATTCTTGTCGTGATCTGCAATGTACTTGTATTTATTGGATTTTTAGCTTTAAATGTGACGATTCTGTTGCAGAATTACTACAGTGCTACGCATATTGTCTATTAAACTGATTTGCCTAATTGTAACTAGATAGAGATATCGCTTTAAAGGGGGGAGGTCGTTCGGGCGTGAAATTTCAGGCCCAGGGGCTTCAACAATAACCCGTCTGCCGGAGCCTTCCGGCGATCCAGGAAAGAGAGTGTATGCGCAAATTGCTTATGGCCGCTGCGGCCCCCCTGCTTGCCGCCGGCGTTGCCAACGCCCAGCCGGTGAAGGAGGTGCCCGCCGGCACCATTGTCGTGCACATGAATGGCCGTTTCCAGTTCGAGGTCGCGGATTTCGGCTCTACTTATAATAGTGTCACCACCGCCGCCGGCACGTCCAAGCTGAATTCGGTGACCGATGACGGTGAGCTGCGCCTCTATCCTGGTTTTGACGCGAAGACGCTGAGTGGCCTTGACTACGGTGCGCAGACCGAAATCCGTACCGGCTTCTCGGATGCCGGTGTCGGCCAGAACGGCGGCAAGCCGACCACGGTCAATGGCAATTCCAGCCAGGATACAATCTATGTCCGCCGTGCCTACGGCTATATCGGCACCAAGAATTACGGCTTTCTCCGCTTCGGCCAGACCGACGCCGCCACCTCGCTGCTGGAAGTCGGCGTGATCTATAATTTCGGCGATGGCGATGGCTGGAAGAATCGCGGTGGCGTGGCCACCACGCTGCCCACCTATGCCTCGCCCATCAACACCATCGTCTGGGGTGACCAGGTGGCGCTCTATGGCACCAACAAGCTGGTTTACATTTCACCGAAGGTCTACGGCTTCAGCGGCGTGGTCAGCTACGAGCCGAATTCCAACGGCTTGAACGAGGGATATTACAACAACACCTCCGCTACCTCCACCTCGGCCGAGCTGTCCTCTTCCACCAGCCCCACGGATATCGGCAGCCGCCGCAAGAACACCGTGGATGCCGGTCTGGAATACAGCCTCAAGCAAGGCGGCGTGCTCTCCAAGCTCGCGGTTACCTACCTGCACAGCGCGCCGATCAATTATACCGGCACCTCGGCGGCCGCGGTCACGGCTGGCGTTGGGCCGCTGGAGACGTCAAAAGGCGGGCGCGGCTATTCCGACATGAACGCCTACCAGTTCGGCACACAGGTGTCTTATGCGGGTTTCACCCTTGGCGGCAATATCAAGATCGGCCAGGTGAACGACAGCTACGCCTTCGTGCCCAAAGGCGCGCGCAGCGCCTTCGTCTATGATCTCGGCCTGACCTACACGGTCGGCCCCTATGTCATCGGCGCTAATTATTTCGACAGCCAGACCGCCGGCTCCTACGACCCGACCAAGTACAGAAAAGAGGCGCGTACCTTGAACGAGAACGGCGTGATTGTTGGCGGCAACTACATTGTTGGCAAGGACATGGATTTGTTCCTGCAGTACATGTACGGCCACCGCCACCAATACGGCAACAGCCAGCTCTCCGCCACGGGTAACGCCCAGACGCAGGCTGTCGCCATGGGTGCCACGCTGAAATGGTAAAATACCATGGCTGAAGCATGGTATTTGGAAAGAGGGGCGGGAAGCCGCTCCGCTTTTTTTGTTATTAAATCGATCTGTAATGATGTTGTCATATTAAGTGGCGGTATTGGATAATGCTTGCCAATTCGTACTGTAATGCGTTTGTCATACTATATGCGATGTCTGCGGAAGTGACGATTTATTTCCTACTGATATTATAGTCTATAACCTCTAATTGATAGGTTTTTTCGTCAAGCCGTTTGAATTACTTAGATTTTAATCTAATAAAATTTAACATGACTGTCATATAGTTGTGGCGTCTCCGCCACACCCGGTTTGGAATTGCGGGATGGCTGCCATGAGAAGATTGCCAGGGTTTAAGGATACGGTTTTAAGGGCGGCGAGCATCCGGTCCCCGCCGGTCTGGTCAGTCCTGAAACTCAAAGTCCAGGACTTCAATAATGCAAATCAGCCGGCGGATTCCGGCGATCTAGGAGAAGAGTGCATGCGCAAGATACTTATGGCCTCCGTGGCCTCTATGGGCGCCCTGCTCGCCGCCGGTGCTGCCCACGCCCAGCCGGTTAAGCCGGTCGCCCCCGGCACCATCGTCGTGCATCTGAACGGTCAGTTCCAGTTCGATATCGGAGATTTTGGTTCTTCCGTTAATTCCGTCACCACCACCGCCGGCACGTCCAAGCTGAACTCGGTGGTCGCCAATGGCGAACTCCGCCTCTATCCCGGTTTTGACGCCGAGACGCTGAGTGGCATCGATTACGGTGCGCAGGCTGAAATCCGTACCGGCTTCTCTGATGCTGGTGTGGGCCAGAACGGCGGCAAGCCGACCACGGTCAATGGCAATTCCAGCCAGGACTCGCTGTATGTCCGCCGCGCTTACGGTTATATCGGCACCAGCCAATACGGTTACCTCCGCTTCGGCCAGATCGACCCCGCCTTCTCGCTGCTGCAGACCGGCGTGATCAACAATTTCGGTGACGGCAATGCGTGGAAGAACGATGGCGGCGTCGCCACCCTTCTGCCGACCAACGCGGCCCCGGGCGGCACCATCGTGTGGGCCGACCAGGTCTCGCTCTATGGCACCAACAAGCTGGTTTACATCACACCGAAGCTCTACGGCTTCGGCGGCGCGTTCAGCTATGAGCCGAACTCGAATGGCCTGAACGAGGGTTATTTCAACAACACCACCGCCACCTCTACCTCGGCCGAGCTGGCCTCCTCCACCGTTCCGGGCGATATCGGCAAGCGCCGCAAGAACACCGTGGATGTCATGGTGCAGTACACCTATAAGGCGAACGGCGTTCTCGCTAAGCTGTCTGGCGGTTACCTGCATGCCGCGCCGCTCACCTACACCGGCACCCAGGCCGCCGCGATTGCCGCCGGCGCCACCCCGCTGGTGCATGGCTACGCTAATCTGAGCGTCTACCAGTTCGGCGCCGCCGTGACCTATGCCGGCCTGACCCTGGGCGGCAACATCAAGGGCGGTGAGACGCTGGACAGCTACGCCTTTGTGCCGAAAGGCGCGCGTAACGCCTTCGCCTACACGGTCGGCCTGAACTACACGGTTGGCCCCTATGTGATCGGCGCTAACTACTTCGACGCGCAGACCGCCGGTAACTATGACCCGACCAAGTACGGGAAAGAAGCGCGCACCCTGAACGAGAACGGCGTGATCGTTGGCGGCAACTATATCGTCGGCAAGGATCTGAGCCTGTTCCTGCAGTACATGTATGGCCAGCGTCACCAGCCCGGCAACACCGGCATCGGCACCGGCAAGAGCGGCAATGGTCAGGTGCAGGTTGTCGCCCTGGGTGCTACGCTGAAGTGGTAACAATCTGGGCCTAAAGGCCAGGGTGCGGGAAAGGGGGCGGGCAACTGCCCCCTTTTTCTTTGCTGATTGTAGCAAGCCCTTGGCGGGCCGGGGGTTGAAGGCTAAAGAACGTGCAGTTTCGGGTTTGGAGAGTAAAGTTGCGGATATCTGGAATTTCTGCCGTGCGCGCCGGGTTGCTTATGGGCGCTTTGGCACTTGCAGGCTGTGGCGGCCATCCGCAGTCTAATGCCTCGGATCTCTATAACCCGGCAACCTCCGACCTCCCCGGCGCCATGGCCACCAGCTCGAGCGCGCCGCTCTTCTCCTTTGGCAAAGGCGCCACCGGCAGCGGCGGTGGCGGCGCCAACCAGATTCAGGTGAACGCCTATCTCTGGCGCGCCACGCTTGCCACCCTCTCCTTCATGCCGCTCGTCTCGGCGGACCCGTTCGGCGGCGTTATCATCACCGATTGGTACGTTCCATCGGCGACGCCGAATGAGCGCTTCAAGGTCAACGCCTACATCCTGAGCAAGCAGATCACCGCTGATGCCGTGCAGGTCAGCGTCTTCCACCAAGTCCAGCAGGGCGGCCAGTGGGTGGACAGCCCCGCCGACCCCGCCGTGGCCAACGGTCTTGAAGACCGCATCCTCGCCCAGGCCGCCGACCTCCAGGCCCAGGCGCAGAACACGAAATAATCCCGGAGTTTTTGGGAAAGCCAAGGGAACATTGTTCTCTTGGTTCCCTGCCCAAGGCTCGGCTCTTGAAACTCGCTCATTCGGACTAAAAAAGGGGCCCCTCACGGGCCCCTTTTTTAGTCCGAATGGATTCTCAAGGCTTCACCTCGATTTGGGGGCCAGGGGGGCAAAGCCCCCTTGGGGCTGCCCGAACCTCCGGGACTTATTTGGCGGGCCACAGCCAGGCGGCGCCGCGCACGCCAGAGGAGTCGCCATGCTGGGCGCGGACGATGTAGGGGCTGAACGCGTCCGAAAAAATATAGGGGCGCATAAGGTCCGGCAGGATCTCGTACAGATGCGGCAAGTTGGAGAGCCCGCCGCCGAGGACGATGGTGTCCGGGTCCAGAATATTGGTGATGCCCGCCAGTCCCCGCGCCAGGCGCTGGGCATGGCGGCCCAGCGCGGCCCGGGCCTTGGCCTCCCCGGCTTCAGCGCGGGCGGGGATGGTGCTGGCATCACGCGCGCCGGGGCCGTCACACTCCAGGGCCAGAGCCGGGCCGGCTAGGTATAGCTCCAGGCACCCCACCTGCCCGCACCAGCATTGGCGCAGTGGCAGCTCGTCCGGTTCCGGCCAGGGCAGGGGGGTGTGGCCGAACTCCCCCGCCAGCCTGTGCCGCCCCTCCAGAAGCCGCCCATTCACCACAATGCCCGCCCCGGTGCCGGTGCCCAGAATCACCCCGAACACCACCGCGCTCCCGGCGGCGGCGCCGTCGGTGGCCTCGGAGAGGGCGAAGCAATTGGCATCATTGGCCACGCGCACCTCGCGCCCCAGCCGCGCGGCCAGATCCTTGTCGAACGGATGCCCGTTCAGCGCATTGGAGTTGGCGTTCTTCACCAGCCCGGTGGCAGGCGAGATGCAGCCCGGAATCCCCACCCCCACGCTGGCGCTGACGCCCGTCTCGGCCTCCGCCGCCCGCACCAGCCCGGCGATGGTCTCCAACGCGGCCTCATATCCGGCGGGGGTGGGCGCGCGGCGGCGCAGTATCTCCCGGCCATCCGGGGCCAGGAGTAGAATCTCAGTTTTCGTGCCGCCGAGGTCGATGCCGATGCGATAGCTCATGCCTGCCTTGTCCGCTGAATTCTTGCCTTGCTCAAGCCCGCCGCCGGGGGCATGCTCGTTGTCATGGGTGAACGTCTAATCGATGCGCAATATCAAAAATCGCCAATCCCCGTGCTCCGCGCGGCCAAGGCGTTGCGGGCCATGGCGCCAGGGGAAAAGCTCCGCGTGCTGGCCACGGACCCTGGCGCGGTCACTGATTTCCGGGATTTCTGCAAAACCACCGGGCATGCCCTCACCGCCGCCAGCGAGAGCCGGGGCGTGTACAGCTTCACGGTGAAATGCCGGGCGGAAGGGCCATGAGCGTCGCCCTCTTCACCCATCCCTCGGCCCTGGCGCACGATACCGGATACGAGCACCCCGAATGCGCCGAGCGCATCCGTTGCGTGCTGCGCGCGCTGGAGACGCAGGAATTCGCCCCCCTGCTGCGCGAAACCGCCCCCCGCGCTAGCACGGCGGAGCTGAAGGCGGCGCACGACCCGGATTATGTGGACGCGATTTTCGCCCTGCCGCGTGACAAGACCACCACCATAGACGGCGACACCGTGTTCAGCCCCGGCACGCTGGAGGCCGCCTTGCGCTCCGCCGGTGGCGCCTGCGCGGGGGTGGATGCGGTGATGGAGCGCTGGGCCCAGGCCGCCTTCGTGGCCATGCGCCCGCCCGGCCACCATGCCGAGGCCGACCGCGCCATGGGCTTCTGCTTCTTCAACAACGCCGCCGTGGCGGCCTTCCACGCCCGTGCCCGCTGGGGGCTCACCCGTATCGCGGTGGTGGATTTTGACGTGCATCACGGCAATGGCACGCAGCACATCCTCGCCCCGCATCCGGAGATGTTCTACGCCTCCTCTCACCAATCCCCGAGCTTCCCCGGCACCGGCCAGCCCAGCGAGCATGGCGGCTCCAATAACGTGATTAACGTGCCGCTGCTGCCGGGCACGAATGGCGAGGTCTTCCGCGCCGTGTGGGAGACGCAGATCATCCCCCGGCTTCTCGCCTTCAACCCGGAGCTGCTCATCCTCTCCGCCGGGTTTGACGCCCATGCCGCCGACCCCATGGCCCAGCTGCGCCTGCGCGAGCCGGATTTCACCTGGATCACCCAGGCCCTGCTGGCGGTGGCGGATACGTGCTGCCAGGGCCGCGTTGTCTCCCTGCTGGAGGGCGGGTACGACCTCACTGCCCTGGCGCAATGCACGGCTGCGCATGTCCGTGC
>Ga0255356_1001415_pt1 | contig 15104 bp, 9 predicted proteins | sample HBST100metaG_FD_189944 | JGI IMG/M metagenome (GOLD analysis project Ga0255356, IMG submission 189944) | Peat soil microbial communities from Stordalen Mire, Sweden - H.B.S.T100 | ecosystem: Environmental > Terrestrial > Soil > Wetlands > Peat | place: Sweden: Norrbotten County, Stordalen Mire... | reverse complement strand
ACCGGATCGGCGATTGCCGCCGAGGCACGGTCGACCGGCGTGGGCATGATCCTTGGCCCGGTGCTGGATCTGGCCCGCGAGCCGCGCTGGGGACGCGTGGAAGAGGACTTTGGCGAGGACACGTATCTGACCGGGCAATTCGGCCTGGCCTATGTGCAGGGCGCGCAGGGTGAGAGCCTCAACTCTGACCATACGGTGGTTGCCGAGCCGAAGCACTTTGCCGGACATGGCTCGCCAGAGGGTGGCACGAACACTTCGCCTGTGCACATGGGCGAGCGCGAACTGCGCACCGTCATGCTGGAGGGTTTCGAGCCTTCGCTCCGCGAGGGCAAGGCAATGGGTGTAATGGCTGCCTATCACGAGATTGACGGAATTCCTGTTACCGCCGATCCCTTCCTGCTGAAGAAAATCCTTCGTCAGGAGTGGGGTTTCCAGGGCTTTGTGCTCTCCGATCTGGGCGCAATCCGCCGCTTATACGATGTGCACCACGTGGCCGCAACGCCCAAGGACGCTGCCTGCATGGCGATTCGTTCCGGCGTCGATATGCAGTTCTACGACTTTGAGCACGACGTCTTCCAGAAGGCTCTGGCGGATTGCGTGAAGGAAGGAACGCTGACGCAGGCCGATCTGGATCGCGCGGCGCGATCCGTACTGCGCATCAAGTTTTCCTTGGGCCTGTTCGATCATCCTTTCGTGGACACCCAACTGAGCGCTCAGACGATTCGCTCGCAGGCGCATCTTGACCTTTCGCTGGAGTCGGCGAGGGAATCGATGACGTTGTTGCGCAATGAGGGCAGCTTGCTGCCGCTTTCCCGCTCCACGCAGCGAATCGCGGTGATCGGGCCGAACGGCAATGTGGCTCGCTATGGCGACTACGAAAAGGAAGAGAATGGCCTGCACATCAGCATTGTCGATGGGCTGCGCAAGCTGCTCCCACAGGCAACGGTCAGCTTCGATGAGGGCAAGGAGCTTGCATCCGCCGTGGCCTCGGCCAAAAACGCGGATGTGGTGATTCTGGCGCTTGGCGAGTGGCAGGGCATCTCCGGCGAAGGCTTCGATCGCTCGAAGCTCGATCTGCCGGGCAACCAACAGGAACTGATGGAAGTGGTAACCGCAATGGGAAAGCCGACCGTGCTGGTCCTGGAAAATGGTCGACCTCTGACCATCGGCTGGGCAAAAGAGCACGTGCCTGCAATTCTGGAAGCCTGGTATCCGGGCGAGTTTGGCGGACAGGCGATTGCGGAAACGCTCTTTGGTCTGAACAATCCGGCCGGCCGCTTAACCGTTACCTTCCCGCGTAGTACGGGACAGTTGCCGGACTTCTACAACTTCGATCCGTCACGCATGCACAAATATGTTGACGACGACGGCAAGCCGCTCTTTCCTTTTGGCTTTGGTCTGAGCTATACCACTTTTCGCTATGATCATCTTGTCGTCAAGGCGCCTGCGACGGGAAGCAAGAACGATATTCGAATCTCAGTCGACGTGACCAACACCGGAAGCGTGGAAGGTGACGAAGTGGCGCAGCTTTATTTGCGCGAAGACGTCAGCAGCGTGGAGACTCCGGATCGCTCGCTGAAGGGATTCTCGCGCATTCATCTCAAGCCGCAGGAGACGCGCACAGTGGTCTTCCTGGTGCCGCAGCAAAAACTTGCGGTGTGGAATGTGGAAGGTAAGTGGTCGGTTGAGCCAGGTAGTTACACGGCTTGGACCGGCGGCTCGTCGCAGGCTTCGTTGTCAGAGAAGTTTCAGCTGAAGAAGTAGGAATCTGGGCTTCAAAAAAAACAGCAGAGAGAAAAGGGGCCTTTCCGGCCCCTTTTCTGCGCCTGCAATCCGCGAAGAGTTTACAGGTTATGGAGAACTTGATTTGTTGCAGTAGACGGGATCACACAAAAGCGGCCTCTCCAGAACTCATGAGAGATGGCATGGGCGTACCTACTGTTAAGGCCCCACCTAAACCTATAACGCTCCTATTATCAGCTCCATATCCTCTCGGTTAGGGCTCCTCTCTAACGTTTACAGTGCTGTGAATGCCGGTATAGCGTTCCGATGGTTGAGAAAACCGCCATGGACCTTCAGTCTATGGATGAAGTTTTTGAAATGGACCGCACAATTTTGAGGAGGATTCAGATGACGTCAAGAAGTACATTGAAGCGTTATCGCGCCAGTCGGGGTCGAGGAGCTCTCGATATCCTGGTGTGTGCAATCATCGCGCTCTGTGTCAGCATCGGTTGGATGGCAGCCCCAGCGAGGGCGCAAGACACCGGTCAGGGAACAATATTTGGCACGGTCAATGATTCGACGGGTGCAGCAATCGTGGGTGCTCACGTTACCGTTACCGACACGGCAACCAATGTCTCGCAAAGCACCGACACAAACTCAACAGGCTACTTCGAGGTGGATAACCTCAATCCAGGAGTCGGCGTTTACAAAGTGCTGGCCTCCGCGAATGGATTCGAAAGCTTGTTGCGCGCTGGAATTACTTTGGAAACCGGGGCGCACGTCAGCGTTCCCTTGCAACTCAAGCCCGGCGCCAGCACCGAAACGGTCACCGTTACGGCGGACGCTACGCTGCTCAATACAGAGAGCGGTTCCAGCGGTCAGGTGCTGACTACCCGCCAGTTGGAGTCGATTCCGGTCTCTGGCAACAACCCGACATGGCTGGCTCTGATCGCTCCCGGTGTGCAGGGAAAGACGGGACAAGCGGCTTCCACCGACGACACGTTGGCCTGGACCGGCCTCACCACGGACTTTGGCAACTTCGGTACGATTGGCTTGAACGAGTTCAGCTTGGACGGTGCACCCAACGAAAGCAACGGACGCGCCTCTGCATTGAACCCTACCATCGATGAACTGGGCGAAACAAAATTCGACGTGACGGGATACGATGCTTCGGTCGGACACACCATGGGCGTGATGGCCACGCAGACCACCAAGGCCGGAACCAATTCGTTACACGGCACGATTCGCGAAACCTATACAGCGAAGCGCTGGGCGGCAATGAACCACTTCCAGGGACTGAATTACAGCTATCTGGAACACGCTGCCGGGTGCGTGAACGGCCCGAGCACCAGTCCGCAGTGCGCTGCGATTCAGGATCAGGACGGATGGCCGGGAACGCACATGAACAACGGTTCTGCCGCGATTGGCGGGCCGGTGTTCATCCCACATCTCATCAATGGCCACGACAAGCTCTTCTTCTTCGCATCCGTATTGGACGATGTATTTGCCGGTGCGGGATCGCAAACCGCGACCGTGCCCACACTACAGGAGAGAGGCGGAGACTTCACCGATCTTCCTCTTCAAACCACCGGTACTGTGCCCGATGCCTTCACCGCGGCTTGCGGCACAACAACACCCTACTACGGTCAGTACCAGATCTATGATCCGTTCACTACGACGCTGGACGAGAACGGCATTCCGCGCCGCACTCCGTTCTGCGGCAATGTGTTGCCAGCCAATCGCATGGCGGGCAACGCCATGGCCCAGACCTTCAACAAACTGATGCCTACCCCGACTCAGAACAATCCGACGGGAAGCAACTTCGCTTATACGCAGATTACGCCGCAAACCTATCGTGATTACACCGGGCGTGTCGACTACAAATTCACCCCCAGCAATAACCTGTTTGTCCGCTATACGCGCGGCAACTACACCAAGGGCCAGAACGACTGGACGGTCGGAGATGCCGGTCAGCAGCAGGGACCGCGCTGGATCGATGTCCCGTCCGTTGGCTGGGATCACATCTTCAACGCGCACACCAGCCTGGATGTCACGGCTGGCGGCACCAACTTCAAAACTTACTGCTGTTACTATCCGGGCTACGACAAATACAAGCCGAGCGACCTGGGCCTGCCCAGCTATACGGATCAGTATGCGCAGTCGGCGAATGCCGCTCTGTTGGAAATGCCGGTTCTGGCAATATCCAACTATGAAAACAGCGTACCAGGAGCGCCGAACACCTCGCTCGGCGAAGCGGACAGCGTTCCTTCCACCTACCGCGACTTCGCACTGCGTGGCAATTTGACACGGGTGCAGGGGCGGCACACGATCTCGGCAGGAGCTGAGTATCGTTTGCAAAATGCCTCTTCCGGGGTCAACGGAAATGTTTCCGGCACCTACAACTTCGACAACTCCTACACGCAGGAAAACAACGGACGCGACAATGCGTTCCAGCAGTCCAACACGGGCTTGGCGTATGCTGCGTTCTTGATGGGCGTCAATACCTCTGCTTCGGTGGGGCGCAACAGTTCCGCATCATTGCAAACGCCTTACTACGCGCTCTACGCAGGAGACACCTGGCGCATTACTCCCAAGCTCACGGTGATCCCCGGTCTGCGCTTCGAACATGAAGACGGTGTCGTCGAAAAACACAATCAGCTGATCGTTGGATGGGATGCGAAGGCGGATCTCTCCATGATTTCGGGCCCAGCCAATGCGGCCTATCAGGCTGCCCTGGCCAGCGCCAGCGCGGCGCAGAAGGCGGTGTTGCCTGCTTCGCTCACCATTCAAGGAGGACCGGTTTACGCGGGTGTAAACGGTGCGCCCAGAAATGAGTGGAACAATAATTACCGCTTCCTGCCGAGGATTGCTGTGGCGTACCAGGTGACGCCGCGCATCGTGATTCGTGGTGGCTATGGTCTCTTCTTCGACACCTTGGACGCTTTGAGCGCCTCCATTAATCAGGACGGATTCAGCGCCAACACCGGTGCGAACTCGTCGAATACCTTTGGCACGAACTTTGTTGCCGGAACCTTGCCGATTGCCGATCCTTTTCCGGTGAATGCGAGCGGCGCGCACTTCAACTCTCCGATTGGTAGTGCCGCGGGTGCTTTGTATTACCTGGGTGCCAGTCCGACCATCAACGATCATAACTTGGTCCCGGCACGCCAGCAGCGCGGCTCTTTAGGTGTGCAGGTTCAGTTAAGCGCCTCTACTCTGTTGGACGTTTCCTACAACATCGGCTACAGCACAGACCTGGAGCTGAGCAAGGGGTATTCCTACACTCCGTCGAGCTTCTACGCCGGTGGCCAGCAGCCGAACACCGCGCCTAATAATAATCTGGGCAGCCAGATCGCCAATCCTTTTGCGCTTGCCAATTTTGCAGGTGTGGCCGGCAGCAATGCGGCGGCTTACGGCAGAATGTCGCTCAGCAATTACTTCACCTCTGCCACCACCTCTGTCTCGAATCTGATTCGCGCCTATCCGCAGATGGGTGGCTTGTCGCTGAATCAGTCGGTGGGCGAATCGCACTTCCAGGAAGTGCTCATCAACCTGACCCGCCGCTTCAACCGTGGCCTCACGTTCATGGGCACGCTGCAACTCAACGATCAACACGATCGTGACTACTATGCGAACGGATTCGATGCGAATCCGAGCTGGGAGCCTTCGAACAACAGCGAACCGCTTCGCTTCACCCTGGAAGGTGTCTATAGCCTTCCCTTTGGACGTGGCAGCAGATGGGCTACGTCGGGATGGAAATCCGCAGTGCTCGGCGGTTATCAGCTGAGTGCGAGCTACGAGGCGCAACCGGGCCCACTTGTGGGTTTTGGCAATGCCTTCTTTGTTGGTGACATCAAGGCGAGCGCAATCAAAATTAAGCACCCAACTTACGTGAATGATCAGGCCACGGGCGGTTCCAATTACGTTCAGTGGATGACCCCCGGAACCGCGAGCGCCATTGCCACCACCACGACGGACAGCGACGGCACAGTCACAACGACGTGCACGTACAGTGGGAGTGGTTTTGTCATCAATCCAGCTTGTCAGCCAACTGGATACAACCTCCGTGTTTTCCCGACGCACGTGAATGGAGTACGTCAGATGGGAATGAATGGCGCAGATGCCAACTTGCAGCGTACATTCCCTCTCAAGGACAAGATGACTCTGGAAACCACTTTCAATGCATACAACGTGTTTAACCATCAGGTCATGGGTGGTCCGAACACCAATCCAACAGACCCCAACTTTGGTCGTGTCTTCGGCGATGGTTGGCCGAATTCGTCCGGACGCTGGCTCTCGATTCAGGGTCGCTTGCGTTTCTGAGTTAATCTAAACCACAATGCAATGCGAGTGCGAGGCTTGATTGGCTCGCGCTCGCATTGTCATGAGAGAACAGATCCTTCCACACACGCATACCACCCATTCAGTGATTGGCGCTGTTCCTACCCAGAGAAGGGAAACCGCACATTTTATGAAACGCTTTCTTCTGGTTTTCAGGCTTGGGCTGTCCTTGGCCTGCCTTGTACCGTTGGCAGCTTTGGCTGCCGAGAATCCTTACGTCTCGGTCAACGATGTTACGTGGACGGAATTGGGGCACAACGAGAACGACTCCATGCCGATCGGCAATGGTGATCTTGCGGGCAATGTATGGACGGAGCAGAACGGCGACGTCGTATTGCTCGTGGCCAAGTCAGATGCGTGGTCGGAACTTGGTAAGTTGGACAAACTCGGCCGGGTACGAGTTCATCTCACTCCAAACCCGTTTCTTGGCACGTTAGAGTTCAAACAGGTTCTGCACTTGGAAGACTCCAGTATTGAAATCAGGAGTGGGGCCAATGCTGTGCGGGTGTGGATTGACGCGAATCGTCCGGTGATTCATGTCGAGACGCAATTGGAGCGTCCAGCCACAATGCAGGCAAGCCTCGAACTGTGGCGCACCCAAACCCATCCCTACGATGCACCTTCCCCAGATAAGGGCGGGCTGTTTGGAATGGGCGACCACGCGATACCGCTGAACTTCGAAGCGGATACGGTAATGCCTGCCAGCGCAAACCAGGTTGCGTGGTATCACTTCAACTCGTCGAGCGTTTATCCGATTGTGCTGAAGCAAGAACACTTGGAATCGGTCTTGAACAAGTATCCAGACCCTTTGCTGCATCGTTGCTTCGGAGCAACGCTTACCGGGACGGGAATGGTGAGTAGCGACGACCATACTCTGCGATCGAAAGTCCCGGGACGGAGTTTGCGGCTTGATGTAATTGGTCTCACCAAGACAGGAGTCTCTTCGCCAAAGCTCTGGAAGTCCGATATTGATTCGCTGGTTGAGAAAGTAAACGCAGTTCCGCTTGCTACAGCTTGGGCAGCGCATCAACTATGGTGGCGTGATTTTTGGAACCGGAGTTGGATTCACGTCTCAGGAACAGAGGACGCGAAGAAGGTTTCGCAAGGTTTCATCATGCAGCGTTACATGATGGCCGCTTCTTCGCGCGGCGTGTTCCCGACCAAATTCAATGGCGGCCTGTTTACCGTTGGGCACGATATGACAGGAAGCGGGGAATCCACCAACAAAGATCACAACCCGGATTACCGCGCATGGGGCAGCTCTTATTGGAACCAGAACAATCGGCTGCTTTACTGGCCGCTGATCGAGACGGGCGATTCAGATTTGCTCAAACCCTGGTTCGACCTGTATCTGAATGCGTTGCCGCTTGCGAAGGGCCGTACCCAGACGTATTTTCACCATGCCGGTGCATCGTTCATCGAAACCATCGATTTCTGGGGCTTGCCTAACCTCAATGACTTTGGCTGGGACAATCCGACCACCGAAGTCAAGAGCGAGTGGATGCGCTACCACATTCAAGGCACGCTCGAAGTCATTGCGCAGATGCTCGACGAATACGACGTCACGCAAGACGCTGATTTCGCGCGCAAGGAAATTGTCCCCTTTGCCGACGCCATCGTAACGTACTACAACCTGCATTGGCCGCGCGGCGAAGATGGAAAAATAAGGCTCGCTCCGGCTCAGTCTTTGGAAACCTATCAAATCATGGCGGTGAACCCAACGCCCGATATTGCTGGACTCAAATCCGTACTGCCGCGGCTCCTGGACCTTCCCACGGGCATGATATCGGCCGAGCAACGAACTGCCTGGAGCAAAGTGCTCGCGGACCTGCCAGCCATTCCAATTGGCAAGACAGCAAATGGAAAGCTCCCCCCTTTTGGCAAAGGCGATCCAGACGGTACGCTGACCATTCTTCCGGCCGAAAGTTATGGCAAGACGAGCAACGCGGAAAATCCCGAGCTTTACATTGCCTTTCCATATCGGATCTATGGCGTAGGCAAGGCAGATCTAAGTCTCGCTCGAAATACATTTGCCGCTCGCCGCTTTCCGTTTGACTTCTGTTGGGGGCAGGACGGCCCGCAATCCGCTGTCCTTGGATTGACCGGCGTGGCGAAAAAGGCTGCCATCCACGAATTTACCCTCTATGGCGATGAGCGTTTCTCCTGGTTCTGGAAAGCGGGAGGCGATTGGATTCCGGACCTGGACGACGGTGGGACGGGAATGATGACTCTGGAACTTATGCTGACTCAATTCGACGGGAAACGCATTCAGCTTTTACCTGCGTGGCCCAACGATTGGACCGCAGACTTCAAGGTTCACGCGCCTTATCGAACCACCCTGGAAGGGCACGTGGAGAACGGGAAAATCTCGCGTTTGAGCGTGACGCCGCAATCCAGAGCCAAAGACGTCGTAATCGTCGCTGCAGATGGGCAGTAGCGGCTTGCCGAGATCATTCAGGACCAGCGGCAGACAGTTGGTGCGAGCCACAACACACAGGGAGACGTTTGCAATGTGCCTTATATGGAAGACGGCATCCAGGAGCACTCTTATTGTGGCTTTCTTCATAGCCATGATCGCACCTAAGTATGCGGCATCAGCTGTGTATCAGCACAGCGCCAAGGAAGTTCTGCTCGTTTACAACGCAAATAGCGCAGTTTCCACTGCGATCGCCATGGACTATGCGAAGCATAGGAATGTAACCAATATTATTGCTGTCCGCTGCATCGACTCCGCAATCAGCAGTAAGAACGAGACCATCTCCATAAACGACTATACGAGGGAGATTGCATTGCCTATCGGAAGGTATCTGGCTCGCAATCAAGGAGTCAACTTTATCGTGTTGACAAAGGGGATCCCTATTCGAGTTGACGGAGGAGCCACGGGATCGAAAGATATCGGCAGCAACAAGAATCTGAGTCCATCAGTAGATAGCTATCTAGCCGCAATCGATTATCCTTCCATTCCAGGAGCGGTGCAGATCAGCATAACTGGGTCGGGCGCGACGGGTTTCGTTTGGCTGAACCGATATTGGAAGGCGACTGTACCTTTCACGCACTCGGAGTTCGGCGGCTATTTGGTCACCCGATTGGACGGGTATACCCAAGGAGACGCCACATCTCTAGTTGCGAGGTCTTTGAGCTGGGAAACTCATCGCCCGGACGGCGAAGAGGTGCTGCTGGATATTCAGCCAGATTTCGGAATGGGCGATAAGACGGTTGAGCCATTTCCAGTCACCGGTGATATTTCTGCGGAGTCAGAGTGGAAAACCTGGAACGCAGATTTAGCAAACGCCGCCGATTTACTGCGTAATTCTACCGTACCCTTTGAACTGGATTCGAGCAAGACGTTCGTTGGAAACCGCTCCAGCCTATTGGGATACTTTTCCTGGGGGAGTAACGATTCTCACTTTTCAGACCAAGCTTATGAGTCTCTCTCTTTTTCGCCAGGTTCTATTGGTGATACTGCCGTATCGACCAGTGCGCGGACCTTTCTGCCGACATCAGGGGGACAGTCGCTCATTGCAGACTTGATTGCTCATGGGATAACAGGCGTAAAGGGGTATGTAAATGAGCCCTTGTTACAGGCAAATGCATCACCTTCCATAGTTGTGGATCGATACTTTGTGTCGGGGTTTAACCTCGCTGAGAGCTTTTATGCTGCATCCCGTTTCGTGGGCTGGGAAGATATAGTAATAGGTGATCCACTCGGTCGGTCTGTTGATGCCGTAAACAGATCATCGACTCATCGGGAGCCTGAAGCGCTGTTGCCATGATGCGACCTGTCCCAAAAACCTGCTTGACTGATATTAGAAAATGAACTTGCAGCCGAAATTGCGGGAGGTGGTAAACGTGATGATAGACGTTTACCACCTAAGTGTCGGTGCGGCCTCACCAAAGCAGCAATCAGCGCCGAGCGGACTTTCGTACCAGTCAGTTTAAGAGATGGTTAGTGGGCGGAAGCGTCCGGCAGGATGTGACACGCGACCAGATCGATGTTATTCGGAGTCCCGGCCATGGTATTCAAATGCAGCAACATCTCAAAATGCCGGAGCGGACCAGAGGGGGTGATGCCGCATTTGCGCAGTTCAGTCGATAGCCGGGGCAAATCCGTAGCAAACTTGCCCGCAGCCCCCGTCCCTTCTTCGTCCGCTCCTGCCAGCAGCAACACCTGCCCGTTTTGGTCGGGATTCTTCACCAGAGCCAGGATGGCATACGAATCGCCCGTGGCCCAACCGGGAGCAGTTGGTATGTATTGTGGCTTCTCATTGGGGCGCGGATGGACGTTGCGGATGAATTCCGATCGAGAGTTTTTGTCGAATTCAAACCGGAAATCCAACTGGTCGCTGAAGAGGGTAACCCACGGATCGGAACGGGGGCTTCCGAGAAAAATGAAGTTATTATCGGACTTCAAGTCTGTCAATTGAACGCGTCGGGCCGCACGGACATCTATGCTTTTTGAATTGGTCTGCGCGAGCGCTGCAACTCTTGCGACAATCGGTGTGTCGACCCCGGCCGAGTTATCGCCCCGCAAAATCTCTCTGCAGAAACTTTCTTGTTCGGGCGTGAGATTGTTGGGGACCGGGATGTACTTGTGGTTGGCGTAGTCGGAGACAGAGACAACGCTCTTCGTAATTCCCTGAATATCAGATATGTTTGGATCGCTGGTGATCAGTTCTGTGACACGGGAGGAACCGAAAAGCGCCGACCAAGGAAGCGAGGAAGCACGTGAAGCTTCAATCGGCGAAGTGCGGCTCCACCAGAAGATGCCCCACATTGTCAGATTGATGACGGCAATCAAGATGCCCAGAAATACCCATCGATTCCCCCTGAGGCGTTTGGATTGTGCTGCTTGGACCTGAGGAAGCGCAGAAGCCTCGATCACCAATCCAGCGGGCGCGGAAGCGGATTCCAGATTTGCTTCGGGGGAATCATGGCGCACCTGGCCACTTTCCTCGTGTGTCGGAGTCCCATTCGCTGGGCCGACCTCGCCACGCGGGACTCGCGTAATCTCGGGAATGTAGGACCCTGACGGGAGGCTGATGCGGTATTCGGAGGTGGCTCCATAGCGACCGTAGTGTTGTAACAATCGTTTGCGCACATCACTGGCGGTGACACGAACGATGGCATCGTCTCCCGTGTCATACGAAGCTGACCGACCAAACAACTCCATGCCGATTACACGCTCTTTCAGCGATTCGAAGTGCCCGGCTATGGCTTGATCGATGATGTATTGGAGAAACTGGCCGCTGCGGTGGCTGCCTTTGAACACATCTCCTTGAATCACTTCCTTCAGGTGCTCTTGAAGAGATGCGATATCACCTTGATTTTCTATCAGTTTCGCAAACTCTGCGATCCGGGAGTCGGTTGTAGAAGGTAGTTGCATAGGGGAGTCTTAAAAGTCGATTCTCGCATTCCATCCCCCAGATGTCTACACTCACTTGGCTGCCGGTCGGATTCAGAGAGGGCAGAAGACCGATTTCAAACGGCTCAGATCGCTGGTTCGGTGATCCAAGTCATCTCACACCGTCTTTCCTTTGAAACAACACACGAGCCAACCACTGCATTCCCTGAGTTCGCAGTTTTCCTCCGAGGGTATCTACCGTTAGCCGAAAGATGCCATTGTAACTGTATGTTTATCAACAATTTATAAAAATGAACGGAATCGTGCTAACGTTGCCTGCTCCTCCGTCCGCAGCCCAGTGTGATCCTCTGCCATAGCAGCCCGTGGTGAAAGTCCTGTTTTGAAAGGGCACGGCTTTAGCCGTGCCGTAAGTGCCGCATAATCAACGGGGCTTTAGCCCCTGAGGGATGTATTTCGGCTCATTTGGACATCTACCACAGGCTGATAGAGAAGGACATGCCGATTCTGACTCAGATGATTGACAGCAAACATCAGCGCGACGAGGCGCCATCCGAGCCGAGCGACAAGCCCGCGCCGGTGCTCATCGGCTTTCGCGTTGTATACGTCTCCGAGCAGACCGAAGGAGCCGGGTATCCCGATGCGCGGTCTGCACCGGGATCTTGATCGACGGCTCTTTGAGGGATTGATTGCCCCAGATCGAACGGCGAGGTAGAACTCAGGCGCGGAGTCAGAATCTGCTGGGTCTTCTTGGCCAGATTGACGTCATCTTACGAGGGGATTGAGGAGAAGAGATGGGAGGCGGCAAACATGGCAGTAGACCACAACTGCCACCATGCGCAATCGAATCAAATGAACGGAAGCGCAATAAACGAAAGATGGTATCCGCATTGGCTCCGCGCTCAAATCAAGTCTGAGTAGCGCCCGGACGCCAGCACCCGAATAGCAAATTCTGGCATCCGATTGGCGTCCAATAAGGGCTCCCATGGCGTCCTTTGAGGCACTTTGGTAGCCATCCGCGTCCTGTTTTTTCAACAACTTACGAATTCTTGAATCCCTTTTGGGGCGTAGACAATGAGCGACGAGGTTCTCGAAAAGAAGAAGGAGCTGGTTGCAGTGTTGCAGCGTGTGGTCAATCACGAAAGATGGTTGGCTCAGTTGAATCAACGAACGGCAATGATCCTCATGTTCCTTGCGATTTGCGCGAGCGCCGGAGCTGGGTTGGCGGGATTGTCGGCGTCGGAAAAAATATCGAAGCAAATGATCGGGATGATCGCGCTGCTGCCCGGTTTTCTCGCCTTGCTTGCCACGACAATCAACTTTGATGGGCGGGCGAGATGGCACTACCGTAAAAAGCGAGAGATAGATACCCTTCTTGGACGGCTGAAGTTTGAAATGCCATCGTCTCCGAGCGACGATCAAATCGCATTGATTCATCGAGAAAAGGCGAGGATCGATAAAGAGCTTGATGACGCCTACGATAAGGAATTCGTTCTGAGTTGGAAATGGACCGGGGCCGGTCAGCATGGCGGCGGGGTTCAGTAGAAGAGCTTCACTGAACCCGCTTCGTGACTTCTCCGGAGGTCCGGTCATTCCCTGAATGAACACGCGCCATCAAGTCGTCGATCCGCGCTTGCCGGGCAGGGAACCACTTCGCCTAATGCTTGCGCACGATTTCCGGCGAGTTGCCGAGAATATCGGCGACCTCTTCAAAGCTGGCGCCGCTGCCGAGCAGTTCCGTCGCCAGGGTGTGCCGGAAGCGATGCGCGTGCGCGCGAGGCACCAGCGAAGCCTCGAACACCGCCGCGAGGCTTCGTTCCGTGATACCCTTCCTTGCTCGCTCGGATGAAACGCCGTTCCAGAAGAACCAGCGGGAATTCTCACCACAGCCACGGGGCAGGGGACCACATCCAGCGCCGCCTTCAATTCAGCGGGGATGGGGAGGAACACCGGCTTGCCGCTCTTTTCCGTGCGCAGGAATATCCGCCAGCGTCCGGCATCGCGGCTGATACGGTCACGGCCCAACTGGGCAACGTCGCCGATGCGCAGCGCCGTATAGCGCAGCGTCAGGATCATGGCGCGGGCGCGGAGCCGCCCATAGGTCCGCGTCCAATGCCATCGCAAGCCTTGACGATTGCATTGACTTCAGCCGTGGAGAAGGGTTCCACATCGTTCGGCTTGATATTGCGTGGCGACTTTATGCGTTTGGCGACGTTCTCCGCGCACCATTTCCGGTTACGGCAGAAGTCGCAGCAGTTCCAGTTCCTTCCCGCTTGTGATGGGCTTCAGCCCACGACCGGCGCGGAAAGCATCCAGGTGATCCGTCGTCAATTCACCAACGGAATCGATCTTCCGGGTTTCGCAGAATGCGTTGAGATGGTTCAGCGTGTTTCGATACTTCCGCACAGTCGAGTATTTGAGAGCTTCGCTCTCGCAATGTTCGAGGAACGCCATCACCGCTTCGCCCACATCCTTGAACACCAGATTGTCAGGGGATTCGAGCGACACTGCTTTCTTGCGGGCGCGGGCCATATCCCGCGTACCGAGCGATTGGCGCATCACCCGCTTACCGTTGACATAGCCGTCCGCCCAGAGCGGGCAGTTGCATTTGAGAACGTCGCGCCCTCTTGCGCGATGAGGACAAGACTTTGTGTGCCGCCGCCCAGATCGTCAAAATGGAGTCGATTCTAGCGCGATTTTCGAGCATAAACGCGCCTCGCCACGGATTCCGGTATGCGCAGTGTGACATATTCCCGCCGACCGCTGCGGGACCAGGAATTGCCGTATTTCAGGACGCCGGACTCATCGAGAAACAGACGCCGGATGGTGCTTTCATGCAGGAGCCACAATTCCGCCAGTTGCTTCGGCGTGAAGTGCCGCTCGAAAGCGGTTTCTTCGGCGCGGATTGGCGGATGGTCATTCATCGTGAACGCCGCCCCATTATTCAGGCATCAGGCGACGAACGGCACCTCCGGGCGGCAGGAAGAAAGCGATTGAGGTCGTTTGCGTAGCTGATCGTTCCAGTCCTTGAAGCCGAACGGCTCCTGCAATGTGAAGCGCAGATCGCGACGGCCAGTAAGCGCCACGGCGTTTCGCACGACATCCGCCCGCGTCGCGCCGTCTTCATCCGCATCCATCGCCGAGACGACTTCGCTGTCCACCGGCATCCGCGCGGCAGCAGCCCGGATGAGTTCCGGTTGCTGAGGATTGGGCTTTCCGCCGATGGACGCATACCGGGTACGGCTGTCGGGAAACTGACCTGCCCCCCTCAATCCGTCCATTTCGGAATACGATTTGGACGCAGGAAAGGGGAAGGACGATGAGCCGAAGCAGGCACACGGAGGCGCAGATCATCACTGCGCTTAAGCAAGTTGAGGCTGGGCGCACTGTGGAAGATGTTGCACGGGAACAGGGCGTGAGCAAACACACGATCTATGCCTGGAAGGCGAAGTACGGAGGCATGAAAGTGTGCGAGGCCGAAGAGGTCAAGCACCTGCGCGATGAGAACGCCCGCCTGAAGAAGCTTGTGGCGGATCTCAGCCTCGACAAGGACATGATGCAATCGGTAATCCGAAAAAACTCCCTGGGCTCGTAGAGCGGCGATCGGAAGTGCGGCGCTTGCTGGAGGAGTTCCAGGCCAGTGAGCGCCACGCCTGCGAGCTGATGGCGGTGCCAAGATCGA
>Ga0255356_1001411_pt1 | contig 15132 bp, 8 predicted proteins | sample HBST100metaG_FD_189944 | JGI IMG/M metagenome (GOLD analysis project Ga0255356, IMG submission 189944) | Peat soil microbial communities from Stordalen Mire, Sweden - H.B.S.T100 | ecosystem: Environmental > Terrestrial > Soil > Wetlands > Peat | place: Sweden: Norrbotten County, Stordalen Mire... | reverse complement strand
CCAGCACGGGGGCGGCGCGGCGCTGCTCCTCCGGGCCGGGGCCGCCAAACACCGCCGCGCGGGCGCCTGGGAGTTTCGCGGCCAAAACCTGAAATAATTCGACGAAGCGTTCCGGCGGCCAGATTTTGCCGTCCCAGTTCGCGGTGGGGCCGAGCGCGATGACGGGCCCCTCCCCCAGCAAGGCGGCGGCGCGGGAATCGTCCGCCGGGGCGGTCCAGGCCTCTGGCAGGGGCGGCGGGTTGAAGCCCATCGAGGCCCCGAGCTGCGCGTAACGCCGCCCCGGGCGCCGCCCGCCTTTCAGGATTTTGCGCGCGCGCGTGGGCAGGAAGAAGGCGAGGCCGGAGCCGCGCACATCCACCACCATGTCCCAAACCTGCCCCACGGTCTGCCGCCACAGGCTGAGCCAGTGCAGATCGTAGCGCTGCTTCTCGAACACGATGAGCTTTTCCAGCGCGGGGAAGCGCTGGAACACCCCGGCGGAGGGCGCGCCGCAGGCAATGGTGAAGCGCGCACCGGGATTCTCCTGACGCAGGCGCTCCAGAATGCCGCAGGAGATCACGGCATCGCCAATGCGCGAGGAGGTGATGAAGAGGATATGCATGCTGAAGCCGCGTCTAGCGTGTTTGCTCCGCCCCGCAAACCGGCGCTTGCCCTGGCGCTGCGGCGACGCCATGCTGGACCGCATGATACAGCTCTCTTACCTGCCGCGGCGCGGCGTTCTCAGCATTACCGGCACGGACCGCGTGGCTTTCCTCAACGGGCTGGTCAGCAACGATGTGGCGCTGGCCGCACCGGGCAAAGCCATCTGGGCGGCGCTGCTGACGCCGCAGGGCAAGTATCTCTCTGATTTCTTTATCCTTGCCACAACGGAGGCGCTGTTGCTGGACGCGCCCTTGGCGGATATTCCGCTGCTGCTGACCAAGCTCAACCGCTATAAATTGCGCGCCGCCGTGGCGCTGGCGGATGTCTCCGCCACCTATGGCGTATATGCGGCCTGGGGCGGGGCGGCGCCCGAGGCCGCCATAACCGCGCCGGACCCGCGTCTGCCCGAGGCCGGATGGCGCGTGCTGAGTGAGACAAAATTGAACACCAATGCCAGCGCCGCTGACTATGCCGCGCATCGCATCGGCCTTGGCCTGCCGGACGGCGCGCCGGATCTGGAGCCCGAGAAAACGCTGCTGCTGGAGGCGGGGTTCGACGAGCTGGGCGGCATCGCCTGGAGCAAAGGCTGCTATATGGGGCAGGAGCTGACCGCGCGCACGAAATATCGCGGGCTGGTGAAGCGGCGGCTGGTGCCGGTGGAGCTTGGCGCAGCGGGGATAGAGCCCGGCACGGCGATACTGGCCGAGGGCCAGGAGGTGGGCAGCCTGCGCTCCGCCGCCGGAACGCTGGGGCTCGCGGTGCTGCGGCTGGACGCGCTGGATAAAACATTGACGGCCGGAAACACGCCGCTATCCGCGCGCATTCCCGGCTGGATGAAGCAACCCGCCGGGGCGTGACCCGGCGTTTTCAGGCTCAGCCGAGCAGCGACCAGCCAGGGCTGGGCAGCCGGCCTTCCTTGAAGCCATTAACGGTGAAATGCTGCTGGGCGGAGGCGAAAGCACCAGCTTTGATCGCCTCGGCCACATCCGGGTATTCGCCGAGATACCAGTTCTCGTTCACGGAAATGCGCCTGGGCATGCGATTCTCGAAATAACCGGACCTGATATAATGGTCACGCGCGGAACGTAGCTCGCCACGCTCCACAGCGGCGCCTACATCCGAATTATACGCCAGGTACCAATCCTCATCGACATCAACCCGCTCCAGCAAAGCCTGGAGGATCTCCATAAGCTTCGATTCCAGCAGCTCGACATAGTGCCCGCCTTGCAACCCCTGATCGCTCATCAAATAGCTGTAAGATCGCAAGTCAATCCCCCTTGGAATGCCGACTCAACCAGAGCTTGAATATTAACTAATGTTTAGGAATGTATACCACACCCTTTGCCCTGCTAACAAGCACGTTTCGTCAGCCTGCTAACGAATGTTTTCTTGAAATTAATTTTTTTCCCTCCAGAGGCGAGAATGCCTTGAGCCGAGGCCTTTGATGAGTGAAAACATCGCGGCTGCGGCACAACTCAATCATAACACGCCGCATAGCAGATAATGGAGCCCGGATGCCGATCAGAGGACATGTGGACGACATGGAGGGCAGTTACGTCGTTGGCTGGGCCGCGGCCGTGCCTGATAGCGGCAACTGCGCCATCACCATCACCGACGAGACCGGACAGCTCCTGGCCAAGGGCCGCGCCTCCCGTCACCGGCCGGACCTCGCCTCGCTCGGTCTGGGCCGCACCACGCTGGCCTTCCGCATCGCCGTACCACATGCCGAGGCACCGCGCGCCCTGCGCATCTTTGCCAATGGCGAGGAGCTGCCCGGTTCGCCGGTGGCCACCGGCCCCGGATTGTTCGACGGCCATCCCTGGCTGGAGGCCGACACCGTCTCGGGCTGGATCACCGAGCGCGTCACCGGCTTTGCCGCCCCGTTCATCACCGTGGTCAACCATCTGGGCGTCGAGGTCGGGCGCGGGCAGAGCCAGTTCGAAACCGAGACCGTGGACCCGCTCTTCGCCCCGGCGCGCTTCGCCATCCGGTTGGACGACCAGTGCTTCGGCGCGGGCGAGATGCTGCTGCGCGTCTTCGCGGATGGCAAATTATTCGGCCACACCTCCTGCAATCTGGGCCTTAACGGCAATCTGGAAATCGTCTCCGCCACGCATGTGCTGGGCTGGCTGGTCTCGCCGGAACACCCCAAGCGCAGCTTTGAGGTTGAAGTCTACCGCGACGGCGTGCTGGCCGGGACCGCCAAATGCGAGCATGAGCGGCTGGACGTGCGCGGCATCTACCCCGAATGCGAGGCGGCGGGATTCGATTCCTGGCTGGACGAGCCCACCCATAGCGCGACCGAGGCGGTGACGCTCAGCTTCCGCTTTGCCGGCTCCGACCGTGAATTATTCGAAAGCCCCTATGTGCTGGCCGCCCGCCCCGCCGCCGTGGCCGCCATTTATGACGCCGCGCGCCTGACGAATATGGGCCTGCCCGGCGTAACCGCCGCGGCGCGCGCCGTGCTCGGCCAGGCGCTGCGGGAGTACCTCGCCCGCGTGCGGACCGATGACGGCTTCACCCTCAACCGCCAGGCGCTGGCCGCGCCTCCGGCCGGCCCCCGTCCGCGCCTGGCCATCATCATTCCCATCTATCGCGGCGTGGAGATCACGCAGGCTTGCATCCATTCCGTGCTGTTGCACCGCGACCCGGCGGATCTGCTGATCCTCATCAACGACGCCTCACCGGATGCGGCGATGGCCGGCATGCTCGCCCCCTATGGCGGGATCGACAATGTGATTCTGCTCACCAATGGCGAGAATCTCGGCTTCGTGCGCACGGTCAACCGAGGCATGACGCTGGCCCAGGGCACGGATGTGGTGCTGCTGAATTCGGACACCGTGATGCATGCGGGCGGGCTGGACGAGCTGCTGCATGTCGCCCAGGCGCACCCGGAAATCGGCACCGTTACCGCCATCTCCAACAACGCCACCATCTTCTCCTACCCGCATACCGAGCTGCGCCAGCCGGCGCTGGCGGATATCGGCTGGCCGGAGCTGGCGGCGGTGGCGCTGGCGGAGAATGCCGGGCTGTGCGTGGACGTGCCGACGGGGCATGGCTTCTGCATGCTGGTGAAGGCGGAGGTGATCCGCCGCATTGGCCTGCTGGATGAGGGCTTCGGCCGTGGTTATGGCGAGGAGAACGATCTCTGCGCCCGCACCGCCGCCCTTGGCTACCGCAACGTGGCGGCTGGCGGCGTGCTGGTGGAGCACAAGGAGAGCATCTCCTTCGCCAATGAGCGCGCCAGCCTGCTGGCCCAGAACCTGCCCCGGCTGACCGCGCTGTACCCGGAATACACGCCGATCATCATGGAGTTCGAGCGCGTGGACGGCATGCGCAAGCTGCGCTGGGCGCTGGACCGCGCCCGGCTCATCCGCGCCCGCGCGGCGGGCAAGCGCTTCGTGCTGGTGGTGGCCAACGCGCTGGAGGGCGGCACGCCCAAGGCGATCAACGATATCGAGCGGAATATCGGCTATGGCGGCGCCGAGCCGCTAACCCTGCGCGTGACCAAGACCGGGTTGCTGGAGCTGGACTGCGCCGAGCCGCTGCTGCGCGCCAGCTTCACCACTGGCGAGACCGCCGAGCTGCTGGACGTGCTGGACGCCGCCGCCCCAGGCCATGTGCTGGTGCACCAGATACTGGGCTTCCCGCTCAGCTTCGTCACCGCCTTCCAGCCCTGGCTCGCCGGGCGGCACAGCGTATTCTGGGCGCATGATTTCTACCCGCTCTGCCCGCGCGTGACGATGATCGACGCCATCGGCCGGTTCTGCGGCAGGGCGGATGCCGAGACCTGTGCCCGCTGCGTGGAGATGGGCGGCGCGCATGACAGCTCGATGCTCACCGACCTCACCCCGGCCGAGCACCGCGCGCTGTTCACCCGGTTGCTTAGCACCTTCACCCATGTGCTGGCGCCCTCGGCCAATGCCGCCACCTATTTCAGCCGCATTTTTCCGGGCATCGGCATTACCGTGCAGCCGCACCCGGAATCCGCCAAGGGCATCGCCACGCAGCCGCGCGCGGGCAGCGATGACGAGATCGTGCTGCTGGGCGCCATCGGCCCGCATAAGGGCTCGGGGACATTGCTGGAGATCGCGCGGCGCGCGCGGCTCACGCATCCGCATCTGCACTTCCGCGTCATCGGCTACACGGATATCGACAAGCAGCTGAAGGCCGTTGGCAACGTCACCATCACCGGCAAGTACAAACCCGAGGAGCTGGCCCGGCATCTGCGCGAGGCCAAGGGCCGGCTGGGGCTGTTTCTGCCCGCCTGGCCGGAGACCTATTCCTACACGCTCTCCGAGCTGGTGGGGCATGGGTTCATTCCCATGGTGCCGGATATCGGCGCCCCGGCGGAGCGCGTGCGCGCCGCCAAATACGGTGTGGTCTTCCCCTTCCCCGCCGATGCCGAGGCGGTGCTGAAGCTGATCGACGGCATCGCCGCTGGCGAGGTGAAGCCATATGCCAAGGGCGCCACCCCGGCGCGGTTCTTCCCCGGCACGGAGACCCGCAAGGCGCTGGCTGCCATTCTGGGCCTGACGGCGCCAGCCGCGGCAAAGGAGCCGGCGGCGTAGCCGCGAGAGAGAACCGTGGACCCCATAGAACTCGACGCGCTGATCAAGCAGGCCGAAATGTTCCGGGATACCGGGCGCCCCGGCAAGGCGCGCGAGCTGTACAACCATATTCTGACGCTGGTGCCCGGCGAAGAATTCTCCACGCTCGGGCTGGGAATCTGCGACCGGCTGGAGGGCGACCGCCTCGCCGCGCTGGCATTTTACCACCGCGCGCAAGCGCTGCATCCGCACAGCCACTGGCCGCATGTGGAGATGGCGGAGGATTACTTCGCCCTCAACCGGCTGGACGAGGCGGAGGCCGAATGGCGCACCGTGCTTGCCATGTGGCCCGGCGAGATTAACGCCCTGCGCGGGATGGTGAGACTGGCGCGGCGCCGGGGCGACACAAACGCGGCGCTGGCGGCGCTGGCCGCCCTGCCGGAGCAGAACGAGGAGGTTCAGCTTGAGCGCGCGCGGCTGCTGGCCGCGCTGGACCGCCGGGAGGAGGCTCTGGCCTTGCTGCGGGACGGCGCCGCGCAGTTTCCGCGCAATCCGGAGTTTCTCATCGAGATCTCGGCGCTGGAGCGGTTGGAGGGCAATCTGGCCGGGGCCCGCGCGGCGCTGGAGGAAGCCGCCACCCACGACCCCCGCAACCCAAAAGCGCTGCTGAAATTGAGTGATCTGGCGCGGCAAGTGCAAGACCCGGCGCTGGCGCTGGCGTACCTGACCCGCGCCAGACAGGAATGCACACCGGATATCTGGGTGGATCTGTGCCGGGGGCAATGCCTGTTCGAGCTGGGGCAGTACGCGGAAGCTGAGGCCGCGCTGACCCAGGCGCAGGCGGATCATGACGGCCATTTCCTCATCGCCCAGGTGCGGGGGGAGCAGCTCTCCAAGCTGGGGCGCATGGATGAGGCGCAGGCCCTGGTCGCCGAGGCCCGGCGGGCGCATCCGGGCAACGACTCCCTGACCATGCTGGCGGCGGAGCTGGCCAACCGCGCGGGGCACGCGGCGCGGGCGGCGCAGCTCACAGCGGCATTGCCTGCATCATCCGGGCAGCTCTTTCTGGCCGCCACCATAGCCGAGGAAGCCTGGCAGCGCGAAGCGGCGGCAACACTGTTCCAGGCCACCGAGCGGGCGCAACCGGACCATCGGGGGGCGCTCTCCGCCCAAATCCGGCTGGCGCTGCTGGCGGGAGACCTGGAGCTGGCCCGCGACAAGCTGCTGCAACTGGGCAAACTAGAAATGCCCGACCGGCGGGTCCGCGGCCTCTCGGCCAATATCTCGCAGAGTTTTCTCGGCCAGTATTACGACGAATACGCCATGGAGCCGGAGGCGCTGGCGCGGATAAAGGAGCTCACGCTCATGCCGGCGGCGTTGCGGCTGCCGGCCTTGCTGGAGATCGCGGCGGCGCTGCCGTACTGGACGGCATCCTCCTGCGCCGTGCTGCTGGCGCTGCGGGAGGCCGGGCTGCTGGCAAGCGGGGCACCGGGGGAACTGGCGATCCCACGCCGGATCTTCCAGTACTGGCACGCCAGCGAGCCGCCCCCGGATGTCGCGCTGCTGATGCAAAGCTGGCGGGCGGCGCATCCCGGCTGGCGGTATGATTGCTTTACCGACGCAACCGCCCAGGCCTGGCTGCGCCAGAACGCGCCGGAGGCCCTGCCCGCTTATCTGCGCACCCGGGACATGGCGCAGAAGAGTGATATTCTGCGCCTGACGGTGCTGTGGCGCGAAGGCGGCTGGTATGCCGATGCGGATGACCGCTGCTTCGCGCCGCTGCCCAGCCTCGGCACCGGGGCGGCGCGGTTGGTGGCGTATCAGGAGGAGTTCGCCTCGCTGGGCAACAACCTGCTGGGCGCGCAGGCGGGGCACCCGGTCATCGGGGCGGCGCTGGCGGAGGCCATCGCCTCGCTGCAACGCGGCGATACCGATATCGTCTGGCTGGCCACCGGGCCAGGGCTGCTCAGCCGCAGCTTTGTCGCCACCCTGCTGACGCAAGGGGAAAACTGGCCCGATTTTCTGCAGGATGTGGCGATTCTGAAGCGCCCGGAGCTGCGCCGGGCAGTGACGCCGCATTGCCATGCGCATTACAAGGTTTCAGGGCAGCATTGGTCGGACGCGCAATTCCGCAAACAGGCGGCACTCGCGCAGCCGGTTTCAGAGGCCGAGCCAGCGCCGTAGCGGCGTGAAGCTGGTCTCCCAGGAGCGCGCGGCGGCGCGGGCGAAACCGGAAGCGGCCAGGGCATAGCGCCAATCGTCATCCGCGAGCAGGCGCCGCACCGCCGCCAGCATGGCGGCGGTGGTTTCTCCATCCTCCGCGTTCGGCACCAGCAGGCCATCCTTGCCATCGGTCAGCATCTCCCGCACCGCCCCCACATCGGTGCAGAGCGGAATGCCGCCCATGGCCTGGCATTCAGCGATGACCAGGGGCGCGCCCTCCCAGCGCGAGGGCAGCAACAGCACATCCGCCCAGGCATAAGCCCTGGCAAGGGCGGCATTATCGTAGACCGCCCCTTGCAAAGTGACGCCCAAGGCCTCGAATTTTTCGTTCCACTGGTGGTCCGCTTCTTCCACTAGACTGGCGCCGATCACGCGTATCTCCACCGGCAGCGCCGCCGCCAGGGCGTCGCGGGCCAGGGCGTAGAGGCGTTCCACGCCCTTTTGCGTGTCCAACCGGCCGCAATAGAGCAGCCGCAACGGGCGGCCGCCACGCGGCTGGGCACGCGCTTGCCGCATTTGCGTTTGCAGCACCTCCGGCGTGGTGAAGCCGGTGGCGTTGGGGATGGAGATGATCTTGTCGCCCGGCACGCCCAGCGCGTGCAGATCATCCGCCAGCAGTTCCGAGCAGGTGAGGATGCGGTCATAGGCATGCTCGAAGGCGACGGTCAGATAAGTATGCCCGACCAGCCGGCCCAGGGCCGAGATATCCGTGACATGCAGATAGGTGGCGGTATGCGCGCCCTGATGGCGCAACTCGCCCATGATGCTGTTCAGCAGGGCGCTGTGGCAGTTGATGACAACATCCAGCCCGGCAAGCATGCCCAGCAGCCGCGCCTGCTTCAGCTCCGGACTGCCGGAGGGAAACAGATCCTGGCCGAACGCACTGACCGGACCACCCCAGAGGGGGACCTCCTGATCCGCCAGAAACGTGACCGTGTCGAAATTATCCTCGTATTCATCCAGCAGCTTCAGCACCGGCTTGCCCAGCACGAACAGATGCAGCCGCGCGCCGGATTGGCGCAGATTGCGCGCCATGGCGTAGGCAACCTTATCCGCCCCGCCAAAAGCCGCGATCGGCACGACGACCCCGATCTCCTGCCGCCCCGGCACGGGCAAACGCGGCATTAGGGCCTCGGTGCCCAGATAGTCGCGCAGGATCATGGCGTATTCATCGCGCGGGGGCATTTGCGGGGGGCGCCAGGTCCAGCGCTGCGGCTGAGGGGTGGCGAAGGGGCTGGCGCGCAGGGCGGCAATGCCTTCCCACATCGCCTCAAGGCTTGGGGGGATGCCGGCGGCGGCGAGGCCGGGGCCGCGCAGCGTGACCTCCAGTACCAGCCCGAAACCATCCTGGCTTTGGCCCGGCAAGGGTGCCGCCGGATCGCGCGCCAGGCGCTTGATCTGCTGGTTCGCGCTCATCCACAGCACCGCGCGCGCGGCCAGGGTCTCCGGCGCCGCGGGCGGGGCCATGCTGACGCCGATCTCGCCCACGGCATCGTGCAAGGTGAGCGCGACAAAATCGGCTTCCGCGCAGCCGCGCTCCATGAGCCAGACAACGCCGTGCAACAGTTTCAGCCGCGCCAGCTCAGCGGGCAGTGCCGCACTGCCCCAGGCGAAAAACGGGGGTAACGGGTAGCTGTCCGGCTCCGCCTGGGCGGCCCAGAAGCCCTCGGCGAAATCCGTCTCGGAGATTTCAGGATGGGGCCGCGCCGGGTCGGTGAAGCATAGCAGCGCCTGCCGCTCCACCAGCCGGAGGGCGAAGCGCGGGTCGTACGCATGCTCAAACCCCAGCAAGGTGGCGGCGCTGGAAAGCGTTTTGTGGCGGGAGCGGAGATAGTCGAGCGTCGCGGCGCGGCGGCGGTTCATCGCGCGGTAGCGGCTCTCGGGCCGCTGGCGGTAGGCGAAGCCAAACCGCGCGGGTTGGCCCATAAATCCGCGCTCCAGCGCCTGCAGAAAGAAATCCCAATCCTCGAACCCGGCGCGGGCGTCTTCATCGAAGCGCACACCGGCCTCGAACACCGCGCGGCGGACGAGGGAGCCGGTATCACAGATATTGTCGTGCGCCACGTGCAGCAGCGGCGCGTAGGGGATGCTGTAATTGCCGCTCCAGCCGATACCGAAGGAATCAATATCGGTATAAATCCACCCCGCTTGCGGGTGGCTGGACAGAGCGGCCCAGGCATCGTCCAGCGCCGTGGGGGCGAGGCGGTTATCGGCGTCGATAAAAAATATCGCCTCCAGCCCAGGCCAGGAGGACAAGGCGAAGTCGATACCGCGGTTGCGCGCGCTGCCCGGCCCGCCATTGGGCTGGCGCAGATAGGTGATCCACGGATGCGCCAGCGCATAGCTGCGGCAGACGAGATCGGTTTCCGGCAGGGGGCAGCCATCGGCCACCACCACCACGCCGTAGGGAACCTGGCTTGTCTGCGCGAGCAGCGATTCCAGGGCCTCGGTCATCAGCACCGGATGGCCGTAAGCGGGCATGACAAACGCCACCAACGGCATGGCGCCCATGGCGGGCGCGGCGGTCTCCACGGCCTTACGCCACCGCCTGGGCGGGCATGATCAGCATGATGTCCTGGAAATAGGCCCAGGCGCAATCGGCATTCGGCGCCTCGGGCGCCATTCTGGTCAGGAGATAGAGGCTGGCGGCTTCCGGCATCGGCGGCAGGTGATCCGCCGCGACCTCAAGCCCGGCACTCTCCCCCACCTGAACTTGCAGCCAGGGGGTAAGGGCGATCCCGGGGTGGCCGGTTTCCAGATGCGCCAGCACCGCGGCGCCGGGCAGTGCCGAAACCGCCAGGGCGAACTGCACCGGCCAGGCTTCGGCATGGCCCAGCTTGACTTGCGCGGAAACACCAAGGGCCCCTGGCGGCACCAGATGCGGCAGGCAGCCGAGCTTTACCCCCTTAGGCATGGGGTGGCACAGCAGGGCCTGCTCATATTCCTTGTACATGACAGATTTGTCGGCGGGGTCGAGCGGGTTCTCAACCCGGCGCAGAACCGCTTCCGGCACGGGCACGGCGCGGGTCGGCTCCGCTTGCGGGGGGCCTAGAAAGGCGATTCGCATCTCCTCGAAACACGCCTGCGCGTAATGGTTGACCGCGCCATCCGCCATGCGGGTGAACAGAAACAGGTTCTGCCGCAACGCCTGCGGCGGCACTTGCAGGGCAATGAAGGCCGGGGTGGTGAAATCCCCCGCCTGCCAGCCAGAAAAGCTGAAGCCCCCCTCGCCCTCGGCCAGCAGGGCGGGCACATCCACGCCCGGCGGCGCGGCGGCCAGGGCGAACTCCACAGGCGCCGCCCGCGCATCACCCACCACGCCCTTTGCGGAGATGCGCAAGGGGCGGTCCGCCGTAAGCCCCTCAATCAGGGCGGCCGTGAAGGGCGGGTTTACGTCGCCCGGGGGCGGATGGCACAGAACACCGTTCTTTTCCGGCATATCGCGCACAATGGGCCATTCCGTCTGCCAGGGGCCGCGCACCCGCGTAGCCATGGCGCGCAGCCCCGGCGGCAGGCGGATTTCCGTAACCAGGGCGTCGGCCTGCGGCGCGGCACCCGGGTTCGCCAATTTCACGCCGGGCAGCCCCGCCCAGCAGCGCAATGCTAGGCTGGCGGGCCGGGCGGTGCCGTCCACCACGGCCTGGAAACGGCCCAGCGGCTGCGGCGCGCCGAAAGAGAGCTCCGGCAGCACGCCGAAACCACCCAGCGGGGTGATGACCAGCTCCGGTGTGCGCGCCAGCCCGGCAAGCCCGGCGGGCAGAACCAGCGAGACCCAGCCCGCCGGACATGCATCGGCTTCCAACTGCCAGCTCGCCTGGAGCTGGTGGTCCTCCAGCGTGTACAGATGCAAGCTGAGGCCGGCACCCGGCTTGGCGATGTGCAGATCCAGCGCGGCAAGGCCGAAACTGCTGACCGGCAGGGTCTGGCGGATGGCTTGGCGGTCCACCCCCGTGGCTGTGGCGCCGGGCGGATTGATGAACCGAAGACTCGCCTGGGCGATATCCGCCTGGCTGATGAGGGTTTCGGCCTTGGCGAAATTGTTCTGCAGATTTTCATGGGCGCTGCGGAGCAGCGCCAGCTCCCGCGCCAGCCGCGTGGCATAAGCCGCGATTGTCTGCTCCCGCTGCACCAGGCTAGAAGCAAGCAGCAGGTCCAGCGTGCCGGAGGGCTGCACCAGCACCGGCACCGGGAACGCCATGCCGCTCCAATGCTCAAAGCTCTGCCGGACGTTTTCCAGCAGCTTCAAGGTTTCCGGCTCTACCGCCAAAAACCCCAGGCAAAGCATGGGCACAGTACCGGACGGAAGTTCCAGCCCCCCGAGCGTTAAGGTGATACCCGCCGCGCCGACACGCATTGAGAGCAGCGAGATGCCCGCCAGGTCAATGGCTTGAAAATGGGCAAGCTCCGCCTCGGCCACCACGATACACGGGCAGCTCAACAACTCGGGCACCGATTTCACATGAACGTTCAAAAAAACTCCCCAGCCATATGACGGGATAAATCGCAAAAATTTATTTTCAAATCACTCCCCGCGACAAGGTTAAGGTTTGAACCCGCAAGAACACTAACCTCCAAAGACACCATTACTTTTTTTTAATTTTTTACGCCACACCCAAGCAATCACAAAAAGTTGCACGAAAATATAGCCCGACAACATCCGCGTACACAGGCGTAGTTTATTGCAACGCTATTTGTTATTCCACGCTTAAAATTTGGCACAAAGATGGCCCGCACGGCAGACGGATGTATTGGACAGTATCACATCCCGATTAAGGCCTACAAAATCTTTGCAAAATAGCAACCAAGTAGACACACATTCGGAACGCCACTGATAAGACAGGATATCTGCATCAATATAGGCACTCGCTTGAACAAATGGCTGCTCTTGCAAATTCGTGTGCCAGCAAGCTTATGCGGCCGCAAGCATGGTTTTCGTCATCGCCACCAGAAGCTCGACATCGGTACCCCAGCGCTTTTGTACGGAAGGGTCCGCCTGATCGGCGCCGCCAAGAATAAACCCATATTTGTGTTGCATGCTTCCAAAAATATTAGCATGCAGCCCCACCCAGTGCGGCAGCGGCTCAATAGAGATAAGCTTGCCCCCAGGCGCCGCGAAAATTGCATTGAACATACCCGCCCCACCCGGCCCGACAATCATCTCAGCCGCAGCGAATGTAGCAATCTGCTCCTCTAGCGGATGGCATTCAGGCTCGTAAATGAAAAAACCAAGCTTTTGCATTTCCTCAATGACGCGATCCTCATTCATGAAGGCACGATAATCCGGCCGCTTCAGGCTTTGCCCCCGGCGTGAAACATATAAACGCGCATGCTTTTCCACCGCCGCTCCATGCGGCACCTGCGCTCTGGCCACGCTCTGAAACCAGGCTCTTGTTTCATCATCCAAAAAGAACTCAGAGGTCCGCATGCTGGGCACGATCAGGTTCCGCACCTTGTAGGTACGGCCGCGCTCATAGGGAATAACCTTTTCAAGGTTAACGCCAAATATCCCGAGAAGATTTCTCTGCCATTCATGCTCAATGGACACGATCATTCTTAGATGATCGAGCCGCAATTTTCTGATCAGAAGCAGTTTCGGCAAGACGCGCAGCAGGAAAGCACCGTAATTCCCCTGCTCCATGGCGGAGAGCAAAACCGCATCCTCATCGATCTCAACGTGCGGATGCGCATCCCCGGCATAGATGAAACCGCCATCCACGGCATCAAGATGCACGGCCTCAAAATCACGGCGTTCCTTTTCCCTGAAAATTTCAACAGAATGTTGGGGATGCATACTGTCCGTTATCAGGTAATGCGGAAACTCCGTGACAATGGCGCGCTCTCCGGCCAGCACGGCACCAGGAACGGACAAAACAAAATCCGGCGGATTGGCGATGACCGTATGGTCGAACAAAAGATCACCAATATGAAAATGCTCAAACGGCATTTTCACGAATTCAGGTTTCGGCCGGTGAACAATGCCAGCCTGATCGGTCAGGCCCGCAGCGCAAAAGGGCTGCCTGTAAAGTAGTTTCACACCTGCCTCGGCAGGCAGGTCCAGCGGGCACCCTGGCAAGATCATTGCTGCGCTTTCAAAATAATCGTCAAAGGATGCTCATAGACCAAATTCACGCCACCAAAGCAACAGCCGGATGCCCACACCAACCCCGTAAGCCGCCCGACGTCTTCTGGACTTATGTCAATCTTTAATCCATAATCTCAGTTGTCTCAATATTTTGGCTCTAGCCCGGATTAATCATGCTTTTACAAGTAGATAAGGTTACCGGTTGGGTTCTGCTCCATGGGCTGGATGCGGAAGCCGAAGCAATCTATCGCCGCCACTTCAAGGTCGGCCTGTTGCAGCCGGGCGAAGCGGGGCTGGCCATCCTGGATGAAGCCTCCGGCAAGGCGCTGGCCTACCCGCCGCAAAACGTGGTCGCCGTGGTGCATGGCGGCGAGGCAGGCGAGGTTTTGCAGCTCTGGTACGAGACCGCGCGGCTCGACGCGCCCATAATCACGCACGGGCCGGACACCCCCGCCATGCTGACAGATTTTTCCCGCCGCCTGGGGCAGGCGGCCGAGATGAACGCCGGGCTGATGCTGCGGCTGGCCGAGCTGCGCGCCGTGCATGAGGAAGTGCAGAACAGCTACAACGCCCTGCGCAATTACGTGTGCGAGCATGGCTTCATCCCGCCGCGGCTTGGCTTCATCAACCTGCCCGAGGCCGATGGCGCCGCCGCCCTGCCGGAAAACCTGACCGAGGTGCTGCAGCCCTTGCCGGTGGACCTGCGCTCGCTCTGCGGCTTCAGCCTGCATCTGGCGGCGGAGATGCCGCACACCGCCGAGGGCCGGCTGCTGGTCGACCTGCTCGCCGAGGAGGACGATGCCGTCTGCTTCTCCTGGCGAGTGCCCTATAACGCCCTGCCGCAAGGCTGGGTGACGTTCGCCTTCGAGCAGAGCGAGCAGTTCTGGCCGAAAACCCCAGTCTTGCGGCTGCGGTATGAAACCACAGCCGGGCCGGCCCCGCTGTTCAGCCTGGCCCAGCCGCAACTGCGGCGCGATAAGGCTGCCTGGATCAACGGCCGGCAGGATGTCCGCTCACTGGCATTCAAAGCCTGGCAATCCATTCCCGGCGCGCCGCTCACCATCTCCAGCCAGATCTGGCCCGCCATCCCGCTGACCGAAAAGCCGGTTACGCGGATCGAGCTGACCGTCGACGAAACGCTGGTTTATTCCGACATCCTCAACCAGGAAGCTCAAGACGGTTTCCGGCGCATTGCCCTGCTGCCCGAACTCCAGCGCATCCAGGTGCACCCCGTTGATGGGCAGGTTTCGGTGGCATGCGTGTTTGAAGCCTGCCCCGCCGGCACCGCCAGTGTGGTGGCGGAGGTGGAAACCGGCAGCCCGAATGCCGGGCAGATCGAATACGCCATCGCGGTACTCTCGTCCGAGGAAACGCAACTCGCCGGGCGGCTGGGCGAATTGCCCGAGGGCATCGCGGCTTCCGACTGGGTGGCACTGCCCCCCAATGTCATCGGCACCGTCACCCTGGCCCTGCCCGAGGCCTTACAGCGCCCGGGAGATTTGTACCTGATGACCCGCCTCTCCCCTGGGCAAAGTTCCGAATATGGCTGGGCGCAATTCCTGCGCTTCAGCTTCCAGGGGAATTTCACCTGATGGACGGCGAGCAGCTCTCCTACCCACCGGTATCGGATAGCAC
>Ga0255356_1001409_pt1 | contig 15140 bp, 9 predicted proteins | sample HBST100metaG_FD_189944 | JGI IMG/M metagenome (GOLD analysis project Ga0255356, IMG submission 189944) | Peat soil microbial communities from Stordalen Mire, Sweden - H.B.S.T100 | ecosystem: Environmental > Terrestrial > Soil > Wetlands > Peat | place: Sweden: Norrbotten County, Stordalen Mire... | reverse complement strand
CATAATGAGTCTCCCCGGCCGCCAGCTCCGCGCGAAGCTCGGCTACTTCCGCTTCTTTATTTTCCTGGAAGTGCTTGAGAGATTCACACTCCTTGTCGCGATACATGGTGTTGCGCTGCATCAAAACTTCAAAGTTGACAAGCGAAGCGTCGAACTCCGGTCCATCCACGCAGGCGAACTTACTTGTGTTGCCGAGCAGGACGCGGCAGCCGCCGCACATGCCGGTGCCGTCGACCATGATGGAATTCAGGCTGACCATGGTCTTGATGCCTTTGGGCGCGGTTACTCGCGCGACAGCGCGCATCATGGGCACGGGACCGACGGCAAGCACAAAGTCGACCTTGCGCCCGGCCGCTATTAACTCGTCGAGCTTCTTGGTGACCAAGCCGTGTTCGCCGTAGCTGCCATCGTCGGTCATGATGTAAGTCTCATTGCTGGCCGCGCGGACTTCGTCTTCAAAGACCACCATCTCGGTGTTTCGTGCGCCTTCGATGAAGACGACATGATTGCCGGCCTGCTTGAGCGCGTTGGCTGTGGGCAGCGCCATGGCTGTACCCACGCTGCCGGCCAATATGACAACTGTCCCGTAGTTTTCGATCTCCGAGGGGCGTCCGAGCGGGCCTACGATGTCCAGGATGGAGTCGCCCGTTTCAAGGCAATTGAGTAGCGAGGTAGTTTTGCCGATCCCCTGAACTACGATGGTGACCGTACCGGCTTCCGGATCGGAACACTTGATGGTGAGCGGAATCCGTTCGCCCTTGTCATGAAGGCGGAGAATCAGGAATTGCCCCGGCTTTTGCTTGCGTGCAATGCGCGGCGCCTCAATAACAAACTGCTTGATATTGAGGCCGACACCTCGTGCTTCTACGATTTTGTACATGAAATCGCTGCTCCAATATGACTAGGGCTATCAGTAGTTTACCCCTACGCGCGGTTGGGGGTGAATGCGAGGATTTGCGCCCGCCTGGATTGGGGAACCCATGCCATCCTTCTCGATTATTCACGATGTGGGAAGAGCGGCTGTGTGATGCGGGTCACTTGGGGGCGAGTAACGGGAGGTGGTTGCAGCCGAAACCGGCCACAGCGCTGGCTCCGCTTCAATTTTCGAATTGCAGGGTTTGCGCTGACTCGGCTTCCATATCGGGGAGGATGGCTTGCATCTGTTTGAAGTTGGGGTTGTCGTGCAGCGGTTTGAGACGCGGATCGGCCAGCATCTGAAAGAACCAGGGGCAGCGAGTTTCGTTGGCGGTCTGAAGCTCTGCAATTGCGGCGTCCAGGTCACCGAGTTCGACATGAATGGCCGGGATGAATGAACTGAGAAGGAACCGCTCGCGGCTGAGCCACTGCAATCGCTCGAGGACCGAGCGCGCTTCGTCCTTGCGGCCCGCAGCGGCCAGCGTGTAGGCGTGAGCGGCGTTGGCAAGGTCGAAGAAGGGAAGGCGCCGCGACAGATCCTGGGCAAGCTGCATGGCGCGCGCCGACTCCCCGTTGTAGGCGAGAATCAGCGCTCCGTAGAAGCTGGTGAATTCATGCTCGGGGAAGAGGCTGAGGGCGCTTCGGATCAGTTCAACGCTTTCGGCAGGTTGTCCATCCAGGTGAAGTGCCCAAGCAAGACGGTTCCGCAGCCAGGGAGAGTAGGGGTCCAGTTGGATGGCTGCGCGCAGCAGAGCGATGGCCTCTGCAAAGCGGTGGCGGCTGAGTGTGAACATCGTACGTGCGCGAGTGATCCAGGGATCGTGGGACAAATGTGCGCTTGAAGAGAAGGCCTGCAAAGCGGCAGGCAAGTTGCGGTCGAATTGGAAGTTGACCCAGCCAAGCGCGGGTAGCAGTGCTTGAGCCCGATGGGGGAGATTGGAAATAGAGTCCGCTACGCGATGCACATGTTCGGCTGAAACAGCTGGAGACATAAAACCGTAAAAGGCCTGTGTGACGCACAGATGCGCCAGATCGATCTTGGCGGAGATCAGTGAAGGATCAAGTTCGATCGCCCGCAAGAGATGTTGGAGTCCGTCCTGCATCCGATGGCGATGAAGCGTTTGCCACTCATGGTGTCCGCGTTGGAATGTCTCGTAGGCTTCCGTTTGCTTGGTGGCGCGTTCGTCTTCGACCTCATCTGTCGCGGCGGCGGCGATTTGCAAGCCGGCCTTACTCCACCCCAGTGACGAAGACCTGTTGCCGGGGACCCTGGCACCGATTCGATATGTGAGCCGATGTACGAGTTCCTGCTCTAGCCCGCCGGCTCTGTTTTGCGCAGTGAGAAGATCCTCAACCCAGATTTGCACGCCGTCTTCGACACGGATCATCTCCGCGCGCAGCCGGTAATGAGTTGGAAATGCCTGCAAGGTTCCGGTCAGCACCAAGTCGGCTTTGAGCTCTTTGCCAATCTGCTGGGCCGTGAGTCCACGCAGAGCGAGGTTGAAAATCGAGTCCCGGGCCAAGACGCTTACGACTGGTGGCCGCGCACTTGCAAGGCTGGCGATGGCCTCTTCGGCAATTGCCGGGCCTAGATGCTCGGGAACGAAGGCTCTGGTGGCAAACGGTAGGATGGCCAGCCGCAACAGTGTGCCTGCTGGCGCGGTCTCGTTACGCTTGATCTCGGCCGAGAAGCGATAGCCGCGTTTGTACACCGTCTGGATGCACTCATCTGGTTCAAGCCGCGCGCGCAAGGAGGATAAGCACTTGGGAACGCTATCAGCTGTTACGTGCACATCGCCCCAGAGGGCATGCTTCAACTGAACGGGCGAAACAACCTGGCCTGCGAACGCGATCAGCAGCCGCAGGGCTGCCAATTCCTTGGGAGGAAGATGTACTACCGCTTCACTGCGCCAGAGAGTCCCATCGGCCTCCAAGCGGAGTCCTGCAAAGGAGCAAGATGGTTCCGCTTCTCCACTCAGGCGACCAGAATCTGCTGCCGGATATTCAGCATCTGGAGCACTGCGCAAATCTGAGAGGATCTCTATCGGAGCAGCCAATGCACTTCCTCGAATTCTGGGCAACATAGTTGCAGTTCTCTTGTTCATCTTTCGCAAGAGAAAAGGCAATCGCTAACAATGGTCGAGTGCAGCTGCGTAATAGACGACACAGACCAAAAAAACGTGCAACAGTCCCGACGAGGATATGAGCTTCGATGAGCCCAGTAATATTTTGGTGACACTATGATTATCCGCTCCTGAGACAAGCGCGGGAAGAGGTTGAATGGGAGATCCTCTATTCACGAAGTAATCTGGAAACGATTACTGGGTAACCATCTACCGTATTTTTAGTTATCTCTGCACGGCATCGCATTGACCTCAATTCCTGGGGTTTCAGTGAGTTTTCGGAATAGGATTCTCTGCGCGCCAAGGCAATTCAAAATCGAAGTGCCGGACGTGAAGCAGGCCGTCGTTCGTCAGAGCGCGGATCGATAAAGCCAAAACTACTTGATACAAGCTGTGGAAAGACGAGCTGCGGAGCAGTGCATCATCGGCGTGCCAGCGAGATGCCGAGGCCGGTGGTCAGGATGACATCGTTGCTCAGGGTCCCGGGTGGCGGGAAGGAGGTGTAGCTGTCGTTAAAGGTGGTTACCCAGTTAAACATCTTGGCGATTTTAGTGGAGAAGGCGGAGGCGAGAGTGAACTGGTACTGGCCCATGTCTTTCAGGTCGGGATAGAAGTAAGCCTGCTCAGTAAACAGGCTGCCGGAGCCCACCTTGCGGGTGTACTGTTCGCCGAGATCGAAGGCGGCGAAGCTGTTGGTGGTGCTGGGCACGCTCGCTGTGGCCGAGTAGCTTTCGTGGGTCCAGACGAGCCCGCCAAGAAGATCGAAGGTTTGCTTGGGCAACTTGGACACGTGCCATCCGAAGCCGCCGCCAAGGATGGAGCGAAGATCCAGATCCTGAAGCGCATTGGAAGAGAAGTCCCCGGTGCCGAAGACGAAGATTTGGGGCTTGAGGTTGTGGTCGTAGCGCAAGCCGCCAGTGGTGGAGTTGGCACTGGTGGAAGGGACGGCGTGTGCGTTCTCGCTATAAAGAGTAGTGGCATAAAGCAAGGTTTTGTCGGTCCTGGTGGTGCGGATCACATTGAATCCAGTGCCGAAGGTGGCGGTATCCGAGTTCCCCTTGGCCAAGGCGAGGCTAACGTTGGCGGCTCCAGTCCAGGCATGTCCCCAGCCAGGATGCAGTGAGGCTTCATAGGTTGCCTGGTCGGCGGGCGTGCGCAGGACGGTGACTGTTGAGGCGTCCAGAGTGGATGTGCCGGATGATGTGGTAACGACGATGCCTTTGGGGGTACGTTCAACGGCGGTGACGCTCAGGTTTCCTTTGGGCGTGGGAAGGATGAAGGGCTGGCTGGTGGTCAGGCTGGTTACCTGGTCCCATGTAATTATGATTGCATCTGCGTAGGCGGTCTTGAAGGTGAGCTTGCCGCCATCCAGTTTGATTGCGGTTCCGTTGAGCTTGTCGCCGTTGGTCAGCACTACCGTGTCGGCGAGGAGAACTGGGGCTGCGAGCATGGCGACGATTGCGAATGCCAAGAGGGGTGAGACGAGACGCAGGGGAATGCGCAGGGTCATGGGGGAATCCTCTTATTGAAAGATCGAAAAATGGGATCGAGTGGACATGGCTTTCGTATGGCACTCGTCTTTGCTGATGATAACTCGGGGCGGAAATAGAAAGACGGGGAAGACTTCAGAAAAACTTCAGAGTTTGGTCAGAAGCTGACGGGCTGACAGATGTCAGTCTAATAATGGGTCTGTTCATGCCTTTCATTGGCCTCGCGAGTGGGACGGACCAAAGGAGAGTTTGTCATGACCAAGACTGTTTCCTACGCCCAGTGGTCTCTTGAACCCTACTGCATCGGAATGAAGCTGCGTGCGCTGCGTACCCAGAAGCGGCTCACGCTCTCGCGCCTGGCGGCAGAGACCAAGCTGTCGACGGCGCTGCTCTCCAAGTTGGAAACGGATCGCATGATTCCGACACTGCCCACTCTGGCCACCATCAGCCGAGTGTACGGAGTGGGCATGAGCTACTTTTTCTCTGAGCCTGCCAAACACACACTCTCGATTACACGGAAGGCCCACCTGATGGGCAATAGCCGCGGGCTTGAGTCAGTGAAGATTACCCCACTGAACGCGCCAGCGGAAGGTACCCGGCTGGTGGTGCAGATGATTGAGCTTCCTCCTGGCGGAGTTGCGTCTGGTGCCGAGCCATTCCACGAAACCAGCGGCATGGTATATGTGCTCGAAGGAAAGTTACAGTTGGATGCGGGCGGGTTGCATGAGCTGCTCGACGCTGGTGATTGCGTTTACCTGGAGAGCGAGATGGCCTTGGCCTGGAGCGCCGCGGGCAAGCACCGTTGCAGGGTTTTGGCGGTGATGCCGGCCGGCTCGCGCGCGGAGGGCTGATCGTCTATTCGACTGATCGGCGAAGGTGGGGTTTGCTCGCATTGGGGCCAGTCTGTAGGATGATGGGGAAATTAAGGGACTCCAGACGATGAGACCGAACCTCAACTTGATGAAAGCAACCCTGACCGGCGCCTTGGGGGGCCTGCTCTTCGGCTTCGATACGGTCGTGATCTCAGGCGCGATCGATGCGCTGGTGCGGCTCTACAATCTGAGTCCGCAGAGCAAGGGCTGGACGGTAGCTATCGCGCTCATCGGCACGGTGGCGGGAGCGCTGGGCGCCGGGCAGGTGGGGCAGAAGCTGGGCGGACGCGAAACGCTGCGCATCACGGCCGTGCTCTATGTAATCTCGGCCATCGGCAGTGCACTGGCGTGGAATTGGCCCGTGCTGATGGTCTTCCGCTTTATCGGCGGGCTGGGCATTGGCGCATCGTCGGTGCTGGGACCGGTTTACATTGCCGAGCTTGCGCCGGCCAAGTGGCGCGGCCGGCTGGTCGGCGCCTTCCAATTCAATGTGGTCTTCGGCATTCTGGTGGCTTATACCTCCAACTACCTCATCCGGCTGCTGCACCTGGGCGCGGCGGAGTGGCGCTGGCAGGTGGGAATTGCTGCGCTGCCGGCCTTTGGATTTCTGGTGTTGCTCTTCGGTATTCCTCGCAGCCCGCGCTGGTCCGCCTCGAAGAATCGCAACGACGAAGCTTTGGAAGTGCTCAAGCTGATGGGCGAAGCGGAGCCCGAGGCCGAGTTGGCCGATATCCGCGAAGCGCTGGAGCAGGAACACGCAACGGCCCACGAGCCGGTCTTTCAGAAGAAATATTTCTATCCGCTGTTTCTGGCTATATCTATCGGTGCATTCAACCAACTGGCCGGTATCAACGCCATCCTCTATTACTTGAACAGCATTTTTTCCGCGGCGGGCTTCAGTCAGGTTTCAGGCGACCAGCAGGCCATTGCCATCGGCTTCACAAATCTGGTCTTCACCATTGTGGGCATGAGCTTGATCGACAAGCTGGGTCGCAAAACTCTGCTCTTGATAGGCGCGGCAGGCACGGCCAGTTGCCTGGCGGCCGTGTCGTGGCTCTTCGCCACCAACAGCCATCCCGGAGCGCTGGTCTGGTTGCTGATTACTTACATTGCCTTCTTCGCTCTCTCGCAGGGGGCGGTCATCTGGGTCTATATCGGTGAGGTCTTTCCTAACGCTGTTCGCTCCAAGGGGCAGGGTGTGGGCAATGCCAGCCATTGGATCATGAACACAATCATTGCGCTTGAGTTTCCGGTGCTTGTGGCGCACATTGGCCGCAGCGCACCGTTTACCTTTTTCGCCATCATGACCGTGGTCCAATTCCTGGTGGTGCTGTTTGTTTATCCTGAGACCAAGGGGCAGACGTTGGAACAGTTGCAGCGCAGGTTGGTGCGGGCGAAGTAAGACCTTGCGGGTCTATTGAAACAGCGTCTTTGCTCAGGCCGGCGCCCTCGTGACCGGAGTCACGAGTGCATTTTTCCCGCCGGAATTATATATAATTTGAGTAAATGGCGATGCTTGCCCGAGGACGGCCATTCAGCCCAAGCGTGAGGTCAACCATGGAGCAGACAGCGGTTCCAATCGCTGAGCAGGCGAGAGATGCAACGCAGTCCACACGAGAGACCGGTTTTGCATCAAATCCTGACGGCCTGAGTCCTGAAGACCTGCGTTGGGAGGGACTTACTCCTCTGGCGGCGGCCAGCTCCCCTGAGGCTGAAGCCTTCCGGCAGGAGATCATTCGCGTGGGCCGTAAGCTGTGGGAGCGGCAATATGTAGACGGTAATGGGGGCAACATCAGCGTTCGCCTGGGTTCGCGTTATGTGATGTGCACGCCCACTATGCTGAGCAAGGGCGATCTGGAGCTGGCCGACATCTGCCTCTCTGACCTTGAGGGCAACATCCTGGCCGGGGAACGTTTGCGCACTAGCGAACTGCTGCTGCACCTGGAGATTTACAAGGCCAACCCACGGGCCCGCGCCGTGGTGCATTGCCATCCGCCGTATGCCACGGCCTTTTCTCTCACCGGCACTGTGCCACCCAATGGGCTGATTTCGGAGTACGAGATATTCATTGGCCCGGCAGCGGTGGCGCCCTATGAAACCCCTGGCACCCAGGCCTTTGCCGAGACGGTGCTGCCTTTTGTCCAGGACCACAACACCATTCTGCTTACGAACCACGGCATTGTCTGCTGGTCTGACACAGTTACCCACGCTGAGTGGCTGGTCGAGATCATGGACACCTGTTGTAAGACTTACTTGCTCGCCAAACAGATAGGCAAGCCGCTCAGCCTCATTCCCGAGAACAAAATCCAGGAGATTCTGGCGCTGAAGCGGCGGATGGGTCTTCCCGATGCACGCTTTGCCGGTTGCCCCGAGCCCTGTGCTGCGACGCCGCGCAAGAATGCGGCTGAACTGGAGCGCCTCGTTGGGCAGACGGTGGCTCGGCTGGAAGAGCGGTCCTAGAGCGAATCCAGAGTGACTGTATCCCGAAACCGCAGCTCTCAAGTTGACGCGACCATCAGGGAGCGGCGACCCAGCACTCAACTCAACAAGGCACACTGACTCTGGATTCGCTCTAAAGAGCGCGGCCCTGAGCCAGCGTGTTCTCTACCAGCGCATCGATCTCAGCCTTGCTGGTGCGATGGTTGACGATGGCTGCACGAATGGCCAGACGGCCTCTTATCTTGGTCGTTGACGGTGCCACAATCCCCGACTCCTGCAATCGAATGACAATTTCGTCGTTGGCCTGATTCGATTTTTCGAGGTTGAAGCTTTCGGGGACGGGGCCTTCTGTGCGATAGCGGAAACAGACGATATTCAACTCGACCGGGGCCATCAGTTCCAGCTCAGGCGTCTCGGCGATTCGGGCTTCGAGATAGCGGGCCAGGGCGCAACAGCGCGAGATGACTGCTCCAAGAGCATCAACGCCGTGAACCTTCAGCGTGAACCAGACCTTCAACGCGCGAAAGCCTCGGGAGAGATCCGGGCCGAAGTCGCAGGGCCAGGGTGAGCCCGCGGCTAGACCTCGCTCGGCCCGCTGGAGATATGCGGCCGGAGAGATGAAGGCTTGCTTGTGAGCCTCGCTGTCCCGTACCAGAATGAAACCGGCGTCATAGGGCGCTTGTCCCCATTTGTGAAAGTCGAAGGCCACGGAATCGGCGCGTTCCATTCCGACAAGTTTCGGAGCAAGGTCGGGGGCCAGCTTGGCAAGAGCGCCAAAGGCTCCATCGACGTGGAACCAGAGCTTTTCGCGCTGGCAAAGATCGGCCAGGCCAGCCAGATCGTCGATCGCTCCCGCATTCACCGTTCCCGCGGTTCCTACCACTAGAAACGGCGTGAAGCCGGCCTCGCGGTCCCGCTGGATGGCCTCTGCGATGGCCGCCAGATCGATCCGGCAGCCAAGGTCGGTGGGGATCAGGCGCAACGCATCGCTGCCGAGCCCGGCAATGTCCATGGCCTTGGGTACGCAGCTATGAACCGAGGTTGATGTGTATGCGGTGAGCCGCCTTGGATTCGCTGCCACTCCGCCGCTGCGGACCTCGAAGCCCAGGGCGACATCGCGAGCGACGAGCACGGCGACCAAATTCGCCATCGACGTTCCGGTGACAAACAACCCGCTCGCGCCTTGTGGAAAGCCGAAAAGCTCCTGCACCCAGCGCGTTACCTGCCGCTCAACCTCGACCGGAATATGATTGCGGCCACCGACGTTGGCATTCAACCCCGCCGCGAGCATCTCCGCCACCATGCCCACCGGCGTGCCGCCTCCGTTTACCCAGCCCATGAAGCCGGGATGCACGTTGCCCTGCGCATAGGGCAGCACCTCGCGCATGAACTCCGCATGAACCTTGGCAAGCTCGTCGCCCTGCCGCGGTGCTGGCGATTGAAAGTGCGCACGCACCTCGTTCGGAATGGGCTGCCAGACGGGCCGCTCGCGGATGTTTTCGATGTAGCCGATCATGTCGTCCAACATGCGGTGCGCTTGAAGGCGAAACTCGCTCCAGTCACGAGAATTGGATGGATCGAGGGTTTGGTCGGAATCCGCTGTTGCGGCAGGGCTGACCTTGCCGTTTGGATCGATCTTTGGGGGCGCCTGCAACATTCGTTCTCCCTGAAAAGTATTTTACGTGGTGGTGGGCGATACACGCTCTGCGTGCTCCTAAAGTGGCGAAGAATTGAGAAGGTCTGGATTGGCAACAAACCTTTCGGAACGACATTTGAATCATGCCAAGGTGGACCGGTAGGCTCGTTCGGTCTCCTTCGTCTCTGCCCAAACGGATTCTGGCGCTTAGTTCGTGGTAGTGAACGCCAAATCAAAGCGTATAATTCGGCGGTAGTTGAACCTTGGTGGATACAATGAACGCGAGAGAACGAATACCTCGCTCGCTGGCAATCGCTTTCCTTGCCGTGATCTCCGCCGTCCGCACATTTCCTCAGGACGTACCCCAAAAACCATCCACTGAAAGCCCGATTGCACGTCCGCAACCCACAACCGAAAACAAGGCGACTGACTGGGCTGAAATTGTTGTGCGTACTCGACCTGCTGTTGTAGTCATAGAAACTGATGAGGCTCTAGCCAGTGGCTTCATTATTAAACCTGATGGGATCATAGTTACAAATCACCATGTCGTGGCCAACGCTAAATCAATGGCGGTCAAACTTCCATCGGGAGAGGTGTACAAGAATGTTTTTCTCTTAAGTGCTGACCCCGACAATGATCTTGCATTTCTCAAGATTGAAGCGGTTGATCTTCCGACAATACCGCTGGGCAACTCTAATAATGTGCAAGTGGGAGATGAGGTGCTACTGGTCGGCGCTCCGCAAGGGCTTGAGCAGACGGTATCGAATGGATTGATTAGCGGCATCCGACTAGATAATGGCGTCCGTATCCTTCAGACGTCAGCGGCAGCAAGCCACGGAAGTAGCGGCGGACCATTGCTAAATCGGAGCGGAGAAGCAGTAGGAGTTATGTCTTTCAAGCTCATTGATGGTGAGAATCTGAATTTCGCAATTCCAATTAATTACGTCCGGGGAAAGTTGGACACCTTAACCTTATCGACCCCGAAAGCTTTTGAACCGTTGAAATCTCATGCCGAACAGCACCGCGGCGTTTGGGTTGGGGGGTATGGATCTGGTCAGTTTTCAAGTGTTTATATGGAATTGCTCGATTTCTTGAGCGCCAACGGTGTGGAAATTGCCAATTATGGGCTACAAAAGGTAACAAATACCCAAGAAACTGGTTTTATGCCTCTGTCTTCCCTTATTGCGATGCTACCTAAGACAGGTGCCGATAGTTTGTTGTACATTAAGGTGGAGCAGGGAGAGGTTATGCTCGGTGGATACGTACGCACTACAGTCAATTTTCAGTGCTTTGATACTACAGGTCACCTCATATGGGACGAAAAAGTCATAAACGGGGCAGTTAATGGGGCAGATGCCCGTTTGAATTTCATTATGAAACCTGGCTGGAAACGCAAGCTAACTCCCCATATCGGGAAACCGGGACTGTTATTAAAGCAGGGGCAAGAGGAAGGCTCACCGGAATCCAAGAGGTAGCCGGTTCAGAAAGCATCGACCTGGGAACCCGTGCTTCAGCGCATCCTGAAAAGTATTGCCGATTGCGCGGATTCTGACTACTCCGGACGGCTCACCGGCTATCCGGAACCGCATCAGTCTCGGATTAGCGATTACGACGGCTTATTATTCCCATTCGTGCTACACTGTATTTGCGCTCAGTGATTTGGCCGTGAGCGGCAGTTTGCCTTCGAAGGCAAGTTTGCCTGGCACAGATATCCCCCAAGCCCCTACAGCGTATCCACATGAGTCTCCCATCCTGGGGGCATCTGCCATGGGCAAAACCAGGCCCGGCAGTAGACTATGCGCTTGTCTTCTTCAAAGAAGATAAGACGTAAGCAAACCAGGGAACGCAGAAAGCGTGGGAGCGTGGAGCCAGTCGGCACGGTGCCGTCTGGCGATGAAGTAGCGTGTGGCAGCTCCGGGCCTTCGGCATTCTCCCCTTGAGTGCTTATCAGCCAGTCTTTGATCGACTTTCGGTTCTCCCTTACGCAAATTGATAAGCAGGCCCGCGCCTGAGCAGCTTTTGTGTGCGCGCCTCCATGTCCGGTTCCGATTGCAGGCTCCAGCAGTGCTGGCGGCTCCGGGACCTTACAGGAAACGACTCAATTTTGACGACACAGTTTTCGCAGTTTTCTCTTTCGCCCGCCCTTTTGGCGCGGCTTGATGCCAACAAGTTTGAAACTCCCACCCCGGTGCAGGACGGCGCAATTCCCCCCGCTCTCGAAGGCCGCGATGTACTGGCTACGGCGCAGACCGGGACCGGCAAGACTCTCAGCTACCTCATCCCGGTTGTCGAGATGATGCAGAAGACCGAAGGCAGGGGAGCGCAGGCTCTGATCTGCCTGCCGACGCGCGAGCTGGCCATGCAGGTGGAGAAGGCATTCATCTCAATCCGCTCCAACTCTTCGCAGACCGTGGCCCTCGTGGTTGGCGGGCTGGCAGAGCGCTCGCAGCTCGAAGCCATTCGTCGCGGTGCGAGGCTGATTGTGGCCACGCCCGGACGCCTTGAGGATTTTCTCAAGCGCAAGATGATTCGGCTGGACGGGGTGAAGATCCTGGTGCTGGACGAGGTAGACCGGATGCTCGATATGGGCTTCCAGCCGGCCATTCAGCGCATTGCGGCCACGCTGCCGCCCGTGCGTCAGACGCTCTGCTACTCGGCCACGCTCGAAGGCGCGGTAAAGGATGTGGCGCGCAAATATCTCAACAACCCAGCCCGAATTGAGATCGGCTCAGTGCTCAAGCCGGCGGAAAACGTCGAGCTGCGCACTTTTGAAGTGGAGCCGGACAAGAAGCAGGAGCTGCTCGAGCACCTGCTGGGCGCCGAACAGGGCAGCTTCCTGGTTTTCGTGCGCACCAAGCACGGCGCTGATCGCGTAGCGCGCAGACTGGTTCGCTCAGGGCACTCGGCGACGCAGATTCACGGCGATCGCTCGCAGGCCCAGAGGAATCAGGCTCTGCGCAGCTTCTCTGAGGGCCGTCATCGCGTGCTGGTGGCTACCGACGTAGCTGCTCGCGGCATTGACGTGGCCAACGTGGCGCATGTGGTCAACTTCGACATGCCCAAGATGGCTGAGGACTTTGTCCATCGCGTAGGCCGCACGGGCCGCGCTTCGGCGCACGGCATTGCTTCTACCTTTGCGGGTCCGTCAGAACGTGGCGATCTGAGGAAGATCGAGAAGATACTCTCGATTCACATGAAGCACTTCCGGGTAAGGTCGGCGAGCGACGTTAAAGCAGCATAAAAGATCGGTGGCTTCTGCTTCCGTTTCGAGAGCTCACGCGCAAGCGTGGGCTCTCGCGTTTTCAGGGGATTATTTCGCCTTCATTTCAAAGGCTAGCGGCAGCAGGTCGCGGAATGGCAGGACGCGCAGGCCGTCCGCGGCGACAAAGATTACGGGCGCGTCGGGTAGCGTGAACTCGGCCAGCATCTGGCGACAGGCGCCGCAGGGTGGGCTGGGGGCACCATTTAGATTGGCGACGGCGATGGACTCAATCCGGATTTTTGGCCCAAACTTGGAGACTGCTCCTACCAGAGCGGAACGCTCGGCGCAGATTGTCAGTCCGTAACTCACATTCTCCACGTTGGTTCCGGTGACGACTCCGCCGTTGACCAGTCTGAACGCTGCACCCACGCGGAAGCCGGAGTAGGGCGCATAGGAGTGGAGAGCGGCCAGGCGCGCGAAATCAAGCAGGCTCGAGAGTGCGGGTTCTATCGGGGATTGGTCGTTCATCGTGTTCTACCCATTTTAGTTCTCTTAGCCTGAAAATTGAGGCTACCGCATTGTCACACCCGCTGTACAACGGGGAATTAAATCCCAGAGATAAGTTTGATTTCTGGTTACAGTCCCCTGGTCTTTGTTGCCTGATTTGCTCCGTTAAACGCCGTTCCTCAAGTTGGCCCTCTTCTATCCGATAAACGGGTTGAGAGCTTGCTGTGCCGGAGTCTATCCGGCTGGCCGAATGAGTGGATGCGATGGATGAATTGACGAGGGAATTTCTGATCGAGAGCCAGGAAGGGCTGGACCGCATGGAGCGCTGTCTGACCGACCTGGAACAGCGGCCGCAAGATGCTGGACTGATTGGAGAGATCTTCCGCTCGGTACACACGATCAAGGGAACCACAGGATTTCTCGGCTTTAAGCGGCTAGAGAAGTTGGCCCACGCCGGAGAGAATCTTCTTGGTCTTCTGCGCGAGGGTAAGCTGACCGCTAACCGCCCGATCATCACCGGTCTGCTGCAACTGCTCGACGGGTTGCGTGCCATTCTCAAGACGATCGAAGCGGAAGAGGCGGAGGGCGAAGGGGACGATGCGGTTCTGATCAGCTGCCTGGAGGAGTTACAGCGTCCGGCGCAGGTTGAGGAGAAGCAGCAGGTCCACGCCATCGCTGGCGCTGATTCAGCGTCCGCTCATCCGGCGCCTGTGGCTCGTAAGGTCAAAAAGTCTGCGAAGGCTGCGCCGATTTCGACCGTGCAAGCTTCGGCTGTGACAACACAAACGATTGCTCAGCCGGTGGAGAGTGCTCCATCCGCCGCGCCGGTTCCCAAAGGGCCTGAGGGCGATGTTGCCCGGCCGCTCGCCCAAGGGACAAGCGCCGCTGAGAGCACGTTGCGCGTGGATGTGAGCCTGCTGAATCGGATGATGAACCTGGTGGGCGAGTTGGTGCTCACCCGCAATCAGGTCTTGCAGGCGACCTCGGCTGATCCGAACATGACCATGCTCTCTCGCCGCCTGGATATGGTGACGGCCGATCTGCGCGAGAGTGTGATGAAGGCCCGGATGCAGCCGGTGTCGAATATCTTCTCGAAGATTCCGCGTATCGTGCGCGACCTGTCGCAATCGCTCGGTCGGCGCGTCCGCCTTGAGGTTGAGGGTCAGGACACGGAGCTGGACAAGAGCTTGCTCGAAGCCATCAAGGACCCGCTCACACATGCGGTAAGAAATTCGCTGGATCATGGCATCGAGCCGCCCGAGGTGCGCGAGAGTGCCGGCAAAGACCCCGAAGGAACTCTCAAGCTGCGGGCTGCGCAAGAGGGCAGTCACGTCATTATCGAGATCTCTGACGACGGCGCCGGCATTCCGGTTGAAAAGGTGCGCCAGAAGGCTATCGAACGCGGGGTCATCACGCGCGACCGCGCCGCTCACATGGTAGAGCGCGAGTTGCTGCAACTGATCTTCTTGCCCGGCTTCTCAACTGCCGCGGCCGTCACGAACGTCAGCGGCCGCGGCGTTGGTATGGACGTGGTCCGAACCAACGTGGAAAAGATCGGCGGCAAGGTCGAGATCGACTCTCGCGTTGGCAAGGGAACTACACTTCGGCTGCGCATTCCGCTCACGCTTGCGATCATTCCTGCTTTGATCGTGCGCAGCGTCAACCAGAGCTTTGCCTTGCCCCAGGGCGCGCTATCGGAACTGGTGCACGTTCCCGCAGAGCAGACTGCAGCGGTCATCGAGTGGATTGAGAATGCACCGCTCTACCGGTTGCGCGGCAAGTTGCTGCCGCTGGTCTTTCTCGACAGGCTGCTGAGGCCCGGCAGTGAGCACAAGGTCGCCGCCGAGCGGGATAAGTTTATTGCCGTTTTGGACGCAGATGGCCGTCGCTTTGGCTTGGTGGTTGATGGGCTTGCCGATCCGGAGGAGATCGTCGTCAAGCCTCTCTCGGGGGTTC
>Ga0255356_1001406_pt1 | contig 15150 bp, 11 predicted proteins | sample HBST100metaG_FD_189944 | JGI IMG/M metagenome (GOLD analysis project Ga0255356, IMG submission 189944) | Peat soil microbial communities from Stordalen Mire, Sweden - H.B.S.T100 | ecosystem: Environmental > Terrestrial > Soil > Wetlands > Peat | place: Sweden: Norrbotten County, Stordalen Mire... | reverse complement strand
CTTTACGATCATGCGGCGGCGGCGGCACTGGGGTATCTGGGGTTCCGGCTGCTCAACTGGGTGTATCGGGCGGTCAGGTGCCGCCACGGCCTTGGGCAGGGAGACGCGAAGCTGCTGGCCGCCGCCGGAGCCTGGCTTGGTCTGGCGGCGCTGCCATATGTCGTGATGGGGGCGGGGCTGATCGGGATTGCCATGGCTGTGCTTGCCAAGCAGCCCGGTGGGCTGCGGGCGGACCGGCCCATCGCCTTTGGCCCGGCCTTGGCGCTGGCGTTTTTCCTCTGGCGGCTGCTGGGCCAGTAACCCGGTTTTGGTCGCGCCCGGCGGGCAGCGAGGCATTCCGCCAATCCGGGCGCGACACGCTCAGGCGGGGAGCCGCCAGCGCAGGCGGCGTAACCGCTGGCTTTTGCGTTCCGGCCTCCGGGGTTAGCGGTTGGTCATCTGTTCGAGCGCGTCCGGATAGCGGTTGCCCTCGACATGGATTTTTGCCGCTGCCGCCCCAATTTGCTGCAGGTCGTTGGCCGTCAGCGTTACTGCCGCGGCGCTGAGGTTCTCCTCCAGCCGGTGCAGCTTGGTGGTGCCGGGGATGGGCACGATCCAGGGTTTCTGCGCCAGCAGCCAGGCGAGCGCGATTTGCGCCGGGGTGGCGTTCTGCTGCCGTGCGATGCCGCCGAGCAGATCGACCAGCGCCTGGTTGGCGTGCCGCGCCTCGGGCGTGAAGCGGGGCAGGGTGCTGCGGAAATCCGTGCTGTCGAAGGTCGTGGTCTCGTCGATCTTGCCGGTGAGGAAGCCCTTGCCGAGCGGGCTGTAGGGCACGAAGCCGATGCCCAGCTCCTCGGCCAGCGGCAGAATTTCTGCCTCCGGGCGACGCCACCAGAGCGAGTATTCATTTTGCAGTGCCGTGACCTTCTGCACCGCATGGGCGCGGCGGATGGTCTGCGCGCCTGCCTCGGAGAGCCTGAAATGCTTCACCTTGCCCGCCGCGATCAACTCCTTCACCGCGCCGGCCACATCCTCGATGGGTACGTCCGGATCGACGCGATGCTGGTAGAACAGATCCAGCGCCTCCACGCGCAGCCGCTTGAGCGAGGCTTCGGCCACGGCCTTGATGTGCTCTGGCCGGGAGTCCAGCCCGGCCCAGCCTGGCTTGCCATCCGGATTGAGCTTGAAGCCGAACTTGGTGGCGACCGTCACCTTGCCCGTGAACGGGGCCAGGGCCTCGCCCACCAGAGCCTCGTTGGTGTAGGGGCCGTAGACCTCGGCGGTGTCGAAGAAGGTGACGCCGCGTTCCACGGCGGCGCGGAGCAGGGCGATCATCTCATTGCGGTCCGGGGGCGGGCCGTAGGCGAAGCTCATCCCCATGCAGCCAAGGCCGATGGCTGAAACTTCCAGATTGCTGTTGCCAAGTTTGCGTGTCTGCATGGTGCGTCTCCTTAAGTGGCGGCCGGGCCGTGGGAATAATCTTCGTCCGAGACCGGCTCCAGCCAATCCACGGCCTTGCCATCGAGCCGCTCTTGGATGGCGATATGGGTCATGGCGGTGGCGCCGTGCCAGTGGCGCTCGCCGGGGGCGAACCACACCACATCGCCCGGGCGGATGATCTGCACGGGCTGCCCCTCAAGCTGCGCCCAGCCGCAACCGGCGGTGATGATGATTGTCTGGCCGAGCGGATGCGTGTGCCAAGCCGTGCGGGCACCGGGCTCGAAGGTGACGCTGGCGCCGAGCGCGCGGGCCGGGGCGGGAGAGTCGAAGAGCGGGTCCACCCGCACCGTGCCGGTGAAGTAGTCGGCCTGGCCCTTGGCCGAAGGCTGTGTGCCGCTTTGCTTGATGTCCATGGTGCCGGTTCTCCGTCTTGCTGCCGTTGGGAGTATCTATGTACTGCGGCGGCGCTGGATTAGATGCTATAACGCGCATGAACGTATGAACTGGATTCATGAATGGCGCGAGAGCGGCGTTTTACCAAGGCGGCGAAGCTCGGGGGGACAACTTGCGCTGCGCCATGCGATCCGCGGGCTTGAGGAGCGGCGGGGGCTGTTCACCCGCGCGACACCCAGCATCTCGCTCACCGACGGGGGGAGCGCCTGTTGCTCCCCGCCGAGCTGTGCTTGGATGAGATTGAGGCGGAATGGCAGCCACCATCCGGGTCAACGTCTCAGAGCCTGCGCGGATGCGCCGCTTGGGCTGGTGCTGATGAAATTGCTGCCTGATAGAGGTCCGCGTGGCCCATAAGACTGAAGCTTGGTTTGGTTGCTATCTCCTGATTGGATTAGCGCAAAACGGGATGGCCCCAATCCTTCTACCGCTCGCCTCACATGGTGGAACGGATTCGGGATTGAGCTACGCCGCGTTCGCGTTGACGGGTCTTTTCGCGCCAATCTTTGGCAGTTGGGGAGACCGTAAGGGCAGGCACCGCGATCTTCTAATATGGGGCTCTGTGTTGGCCGCTATATCCTTCCTTCCGCTTTGCTTTCTCTCCACCGGGCCCGCTTTCATCCTACTGGCTGCTATTGCCGGTCTTGGCGTCACGGCGGCGACGACTGCTGGAAATGTCCTTGCAATCGCGGGGTTTGGCGAAGAATTTTGGAATGAACGGATCGCCCTGCTGCAACGGGTGGTGAGCACAGGGCAAGTTCTGGGCCTGGTGATGGCGGGTTTGATGGCGGCCCGGTACCTGCAGATTGCCTTTGCCTTTACGTTCGTTTCCCTTTTCGGGGCCGCGGCGCTGGCTGTGGTATATGCACCCGCCTCCACCGTCCGGGCCGCACATGCCAAGCCGCTGGCGCATGCATCCGTCGGTGGCGAGGCGGGAGCGCCGGGCATCCAACAGAATTCCCATCACGCAAGCTTTGCCCAGCTAGCCGTTTTTATCAGCGTCATCTCACGGCCGCTCGCACAATTTCTGCTGATCTGGTTCATTTCCTATACGGCGATGAATGGTATTGCCGTAATTTTTCCAGTGGTCATGACACAGCATTACGGCATGGCGCCCGTTATGCCCGCACTCGCCTATGCGTTGGGCGTCTGCGCGAGCATCCTCACCTATGGCCGCGTCAGCAGGTGGACGACTCTATACGGCGCTGGCAAAATCCTTCTGGCGGGGCTGGGTCTGCGGTTGATGCTTTTCGCAGCTTTGGCGTTGCTGAGTTTGCTGCGAACCCACTTTGCGGGACCCGCCATCCTAATCATTTTTGCCCTGATCCAGTTTGTATGGCCGCTGCTGGCGATCAGCACGATTGCGATGTCGGTATCTCTGGCGCGTCAGGCGCGCGGCGAAAGCATCGGGCTATATAATGCCACATCGTCGATCGCTTCCGCCGCGGGTGCGGCGATTGGCGGAATAATCTTTGGGCTTTACGGTTTCTCGATACTCAGCGTTGCGGCGGGTCTTGCCGTTGCGGCCAGTGTTTTGCTTGCCTGGCTCTGGTTCGGCACGGCGCGTGGAGCCATTGTTCAGATAGCAAGCCAAGTTGTTTGAGATTTAAAGGTTAAGCAAACCAAAACTCTCTTGTGTTGTTTATGAACCTTTAATATCGTGGTATCTATTGGTATTTTGCATCAAGTCCGTTCCCGCAATTCTGCGAAGATAATTTTTCTGGCGGTTTGAGGCGTTTGCCACAGGCATTGGCAACAATGACTGACCCGGCATGGACCCAGTAAGACCAGGATGTCGGCAGCCTCCCCACCACCTATTACAAATTCTGATTGTCAGTCCAGATTGTGGTTAAAACGGGTTCATGCGCCAGGGCGCCGCATAAACCCGTTGCGCGATTTAAAGTCGACTCGGGTTAGATTTGTCCCTGAATACCCACCACGAATTTATCTATGTTATGGCCCAACGTATTGTCATGCTGGTAATCAGCGCTGACGTTAAGGTTGTGGCCCTTGATGACATAATTCACCCCCAGGTCAAACGCGCGAGTGTCGGCATGGGTCAGATTGTTTTCAAAGAGCTGATAGCGTGCGGCAGGTTGAAATTGGCCCAAGCCGATCTGTTGCGGAAACAGGAATGCGCCACCAATGAGATAAGCTGAGCCCGGTGACACTCCCCCCACATTAGCGGTGCCGTTGGCGCCGTTGAAATTGGTGGCCACGTCGGCAACGCCGCCGGTATCGTAATGATAATATGCACCTTCGAGCGTCGGCGTGCCTATACCCTTGATTGGGACTTCGTAGAGCAGATCAGCATTCCATGAGGCGTAATTTCCGGGCTTGGCGGCTGTGCCCACGCCGTCCTTTTCATATTGACCAGCAAAGGCCAAGGTCAGAATCCTTTGTGTACCGTAATAAGTGCTGCTGGTATAATAGGCGGGGTCGTCTTCCGGATCAAGAAAGTTATAGGCGATGCGGGCCGCGTAGAGAAGCTGACCAGACTGGTCCGATGCACCTTTCACATCATTATGGCCCTGATAGGCGCCCACGGCGTAAACCAGTTTTTTGTTAAACACTTTACCCCACACGGTGCCACCATCGTCGCGCCCCGCGAATATCGCGGGATATTGGGACACCACACTGGGATAATACCATGTGTTCAAATAGTACGGACCATCTAGATTGGCGCGGTCGCTAGGCGGTAACATACGGCCCAGCCAGATGTTGAAGGCGTCGGTTGGCTCGAATTGCACATAGCCATCCAGCACATTAATCGTGCCATTCGAATCGCGTTCAGTGTCGAAGGTGACCTTGAACATCTTGGTGATGGTGCCGTTCATGTAGACGCGCACGTTTTCGAGGCTGAAATCATCGCCTTCCGAGGTGCCGTTCGGCGCACCATTTTGCGTGGCGCTAAAGCTGCTGCGTAAACCAGCGCCAATGCTGAACGAGCTATTGTCGCCGATGGGGATGGTCACCGATGCATGCGCCGGAGATACACCCAAAACAATGGCCGCCAGAGTAGAACAACAGAGCATGGAACGAAAGGCAGGGGAGAATGATCGATTGCGCATTTAGGAACCCTTTTTAACGCGTCATGATTACCGTGAGGATCTCCGCTGCATTTCAGCGCACTTCAAAAAACGAAGACCTCATATGATAAAGATGCTGGATTCATATGCACAAAGACCATGCGGAAAATGACGTAGTACCGGCCTCGCGGTTGTTCCTTCATCTACGCTAAATGACGTATATTTGCTGGTGCCTGTCCCGCCTGGTGAGGCAGACTCGCTCAGGTCGACTGGTTAACGATCTTCCAGGGCCCGCACGGCCAGTGCCACGGCCGCGGTACGTCCCTCCACACCGAGCTTGGGGTAAATCTGTTCCAGATGCTTGTTCACGGTACGGTGGCTTACATCAAGGATCTGCCCGATATCACGGTTTGATTTGCCGCGTGCCAGCCAGAGCAACACCTCGGCCTCCCGGCGGGTCAGCTTTACGCGGGCATGCAGCCGGTCTAGATCCTGATCCTGATTCAACGCCACCAGGCGGAGCAAATACTCATCGGGCGCCAATGCCCCGATCAACGAGATCTCTATGCGGCGTTCTTGCCCGAGCGCGCCCACGCCGATAATAATAGTTTCCGGTACGCTGTTCTTGGTACCGTTTACCCGTGCCTTCAACCACGCGATGACGTTGGGCGGCAGGGGCGTGGCGGGCGTGATGTCCCCTAACAGCTTGGCGGCTTGGGCGGTGCACCAGCGCACCTGCCCCTCATCATTCGTGGCCAGCAGGTAGCGCCCGGACGCATCCATCGCATGCTGCGCGCTACGCGTGAGCTGGGCGTTGGCAAGATGCACTTTCACCCGCGCGATCACCTCGTTCGGCGCGACTGGCTTGGTCACGTAATCAACTCCACCCGCCTGCAAGCCCTGAACGATACTTTCGGTCTCCGACAATCCAGTCATAAAGATCACTGGTGTCAGGGCAAAAGCGGGGCGTAGCTTTAAGCGCCGGCAGGTCTCAAAACCGTCAATGCCCGGCATCCTGGCGTCCAGCAGAATGACATCCGGGGTTATCTGGTTGAGCAGGGTCAGCGCCATCTCGCCCTGCAGAGCCACAAGCACGTTGAAGCCGGCGGGCTCGAAGGCCTCAATCAGCAGGTTCAGCATGGCTGGCTGATCGTCGATTATCAGGATTGTGGGGCGCGACATCGGATTAATTCGCCTCCAATACAAGCCGGTCGAGGGCACCGCGCAATTCTTGCAGTTGCAAGGCCCTGGTCATGTCGAGCAGCGCTGCGGCGAGGCAGGCAGCCTCAGGCGCCTCCACGACGATGCGGCCGAGCGTCTCCTTCAGCTCCCGCACGAAACCGATCTGCGCCGCGGTGCGAAGCTGCTGTAGATAAGGCTGGATGGCGGCGCGCGCCACGGTATCGCTCCAATGCGGCATGGGCGTGCCCGGCGGCACGGCCGGGCCGTATTGCCAGGTCAAATTCAACAACTGGCCGATACTGGCGAGCAGCCGGCCGATATCGATCGGCTTGGCCATCGCCATGTCATACAGGGGCTTATTGCCAACCGGTTTCTTGATCTCGGGCACATGCGCGGACAGCATGATGATCGGCGTGGCGGCATGGGTACCGGCGCGAAGCTGGTGCGCGAGTTCCAGCCCGTCCAGCACCGTGCCGTCTCCAGTTGGCATGGAAATATCCAGGAGAAACAGGTCAACCTTCACCCCGGTGGCGAGGCGCAAACAGCTCGGGCCGTCTGGCGCCGTGAGAAGATTGAACCCGAGAGGCGAGAGCATGTCGGTCAGCAAGCCTCGGTGCAGGGGGTTGTCCTCGGCGGCGAGTATCGTGCGCCGCCGTCCGTCATAACCGGTGATCGGCCGCCGGGCCGCCACCAGCACCGGGGCACTGGAAGCAGAGGGAATACGCAACTGCACGCGGAAGCGGCTGCCGATGCCGGGCTTGCTCTCGACCGTGATGCGGCCTCCGAGAATTTCGACCAGCAATTTGGTGATGGTAAGTCCAAGACCGATACCCTGTGTTGGCGTGGTGCCGACGCGCTCGAATGGTTCGAAAATTCTCCCCAAATGTTCAGCGGGAATACCAAGCCCGGTATCAGTGATCTCGAACTCCATCACCTCGCCCGGCAGGCGGATCAGAAAACCGACCTCGCCATGCTCGGTGAATTTCAGCGCATTGGAGAGCAGATTGATAAGGATCTGCCGGAGCCGCGTTTCATCAATATAGACAGTTTGCGGCAGGTTAGGCGGGCGTTGTATGCGGAAATGGATGCCCTTGGCCGCCGCCTGCACATGGAACATACCGGCAATCTGGTCGAGAAACTCCGGAAAACGGACTTCCTTGCGCTCAATCTCGATGCGCCCAGCCTCGATCTTGGAGATATCCATAAGCCCCTCGATAAGCCCCTGCAGATGCTCGCCACTGCGGCGGATGATACGGATCGTCTCGCGCTTTGGCGGCGGGATAGAGGGGTCGTGCTCCAACAGCTGTGCGTAGCCGAGTACGGCATTCAGCGGCGTGCGGAGCTCGTGGCTGACACCGACCACGAAGCGGGTTTTTGCAAGATTGGCGGCCTCGGCGGCTTGGTGGGCGCGGGCCAATTTGGCGTCGGTTTTACGATGGGCATCAATCTCTTCGAACAGCAGGCGGGTCTGGCGGCGGCTCTCCTCCTCGGTCGCGGAGCTGGATTCGCGGGCCAGAACATGCAGCCAAGCAAACACGCCGACGATTGGGATCAGGCAGAAGAGCACCCGCCACAGCGCGAAGGCCAGCCCGTTTCCAGAGGTGTGTAGACTGTTGGCCTGCCAGTACACGGTGAGCAGAATAATCCCGATGGTCAGCGCCGAGATACCGAACACGAACAGAAAACGCACCACAACCGGGTCTATCTTCCGCCGAAAAGCGGAAGGCAGACAGAATTTAAGCGCCCAGGTCAATTGCTTGGAGTAGCGGGCATGGGGTTTGCAGGCATCATGGCAGCGGGAATCAAGCGCACAGCAGAGAGAGCAGATCGGCGCCACATAGGCCGGGCAAAAGGCGACGTCCGGCGCCTCGAAATCATTGCCGCATACGCCGCATTGCAGCGCTCCCTTCCCCTGCCACGCGCGGCGCGGTTTGCGCGCCAGATAGAAACGGCCCCTGGTGGCAAGGGCGAGCAGCGGCACGGCGATGAACGCCGCGAGCAGCGCCAGTAACGGTGCGAAGGCATGCGCCGCTTCACCGGCTAGGCTGGTTTTGGCAAACAACCCCGCCAGCACGGCAAAGGCCATGCCGCCGGTGCCGACTGGGTTGATATCGAACAGATAGGCGCGCTTGAACTCAATCTCCGGACGGCCGAGACGCAAGAACTTCACAAATACCAAATCGGCGCAGATGGAGCCGACCCAGGCGCAGGCCAATATGGAATAAAATGTCAGGATCGGCTCAATGATGCGGTAGATGCCCATCTCGGTCAGCAGCAAGGCAATGGCGACGTTGAACACGAGCCACACCACCCGGCCTGGATGGCGGTGCGTAAGACGGGAGAAGAAATTGGACCAGGCGATGGAGCCAGCGTAGGCATTGGTAATGTTGATCTTGGTCTGCGCCACCGAGATCAACATGATGGTCGAGAGTATGGCGAGTGCCGGGCTGGTGAACATGCCGTAGGCAACCCGATACATGATAACGGGTTGCCCAGCCTCGGCGATGGAGAAACCAGCCGCCACCGCCAATACGGCAAACACCGAGCCGGCCAGCATTTTCACCATGCCGGGCACTACCCAGCCCGGCCCCGCCATCAGCAATGCCACCCACCAGCCGAGGCGTTTGCCCTGCACCGGGGGTTTAAGGAAGCGCAGATAATCCACCTGCTCGCCGACTTGGGCGATCAGCGAGGAGACGATGGAGGCGCAAATGCCAAATGGCAGCAGCGAAAACCCGGACGGTGCGGCGGCACCGCGGTAATGCCGCCAGCTCTGCAGCAAGTCTGGATGCGGAAGCAAAAGCAGAATGGGAAGAAAGTTCAGGAACAGCCAGAGCGGCTGCGTCCAGACTTGGAACCGGCTGATGAATGTCACGCCATAAGCGACCATCGGGATCACCGTAACGGCGCTGAAAATATATCCAAGCGCAAGCGGCAAGCCGAATACCTCGCGCAGCATATCCGCGAAAATCGAGGCTTCAATGGCGAAGAACAGGAACGTGAACGAGGCGTAGATCAGCGAGGTAACGGTGGAGCCGATATAGCCAAAGCCGGCGGCGCGGGTGAGCAGATCAATATCAATCCCATACCGGACTGCTACATAGGCAATCGGCACCGAGACGAGGGCGATGAGCAGGCTAACGGCAAGAATCGCACAGACGGCATTGACCGTGCCGTATTGCAGGGTCATGGAGCCGCCGATGACCTCCAGCGCAAGAAACGAGGTGGCGCCGAACGCGGTATGGGCAATGCGCGCGGTGGAGAATTTGCGTGCGCCCGTTGCCGTGTAGCGCAGCGCGTAATCCTCCATCGTCTCGTTGGCCACGAACTGGTTGTATGAGCGCCGAACCGAGAGCACCCGTTGTTTTAAAGCCATTCCACCTCGCATTCTTTGTCGAGGCGTTACTTCCCTGAAGGATACAAGCTTAACCCACCCGCCATTATTTGTTAACCATGCACCGCCGAAACGCGCAGGGGAATACGCAGTCCTCCGTATTCCGCCGGTCAGCCAGATTTCACACTTTACTTAGCATGGCCTCCCTGCCCGTTCGGGTCTGGGCGGCCTGACATTTGTAACCCATCGGAGCCGGAGGCCCAACTCGTGACAGAGACGCTGATCAAGGTCGACTTATCAAAGTCACCACTGGAAAACGATATGATCCACAACCGGTGGCATTCCGACATCCCCATGGTAGCCAAGGTGAAGCCTGGCGACGACTTCATTCTTCAGTGCTATGACTGGACGGGCGGATTTATCAAGAACAACGACAGCGCCGACGATATACGTGATGTCGACCTGACGACGGTGCATTATCTCTCAGGCCCGGTTGAGGTTGAAGGTGCGGAGCCGGGTGATCTACTGGTGGTTGATTTTCTTGATATCGGCGTACTGCCGGGTCATGAATGGGGGTTTAACGGCTTCTTTTCAAAAACCAATGGCGGCGGCTTCCTCACGGATTATTTCCCGTCGGCGCAGAAATCGATCTGGGATATCAAGGGTATGTTCACCTCCTCCAGGCATATTCCGGGCGTGAGTTTCGCTGGGCTGATTCATCCCGGCCTGATCGGCTGCCTGCCCGACCCGAAAATGCTGGCGGACTGGAACACCCGGGAGGCGGCCCTGATTGCCACCAACCCGACCCGCGTGCCGGGCCTCGCCAACCCGCCTTTCGCCGGCACCGCGCATATGGGCCGCATGAAGGGCGAGGCGCGGGACGCTGCGGCGGCAACCGGTGCCCGGACCGTGCCGCCGCGTGAACATGGCGGCAATTGCGATATCAAGGACCTGTCGCGCGGGGCGCGGGTTTATTTCCCGGTTTATGTGAAAGGGGCCGGCCTCTCGGTGGGTGACCTGCATTTCAGCCAGGGCGACGGAGAGATCACCTTCTGCGGCGCGATCGAGATGCCGGGTTTCATCCATCTTGGCATCCATTCGCTCATCAAAGGCGGCATGGCGAAATACGGCGTCAAGAACCCGATTTTCAAGCCCAGCCCGATCAAGCCAAATTATCAGGACTTTCTGATTTTTGAAGGTATTTCCGTTGATGATTCCGGAAAGCAGCATTACCTGGATATGTTCACCGCTTATCAGCAGGCTTGCCTGAACGCGATCAACTATCTCAAGAAATTCGGGTATTCGGGGGCGCAAGCCTATTCGATCCTGGGTACGGCACCGGTGCAGGGGCATATCTCCGGCATCGTTGATGTGCCAAATGCCTGCGCCACGCTCTACCTGCCGACCGAGATTTTTGATTTTGACATCAATCCAGGCGCAGACGGGCCGAAGCCATTCAACATGAACGGGATCGACATGCCGATCTCGCCAGACCTGTAAGGGCGCGATCATGCCAATCTATGATTATCTCTGCGGACGCTGCGGCCCATTCACAGAGATGACGCCCATGGCGCATTACGCCGATGATGCAACCTGCCCTGATTGCGGCGCCGACGCGCCGAGAGCTTTGCTCACGGTGCCGCATTTTTCGTCCATGGGGTCAAAGCGCTTCAAGGCGCAGGCCATCAATGAAAAGAACGCGCATGCGCCGGAGACCTCCGCCCGCACCGGGCGGCATCCGCCTGGCTGCGGGTGCTGCGGCACCTCGGCCAAAACCAAGACAAGACCGGCGGCAGCAAAGAGCTTTCCCGGTACGAGGCCCTGGATGATCAGTCACTAAGGTTACGAGATACTCCCAATAAAAAAGGCGCCTTTTCGGGCGCCTTTTTTGCGGGTGGGAAATACCAGACCTATTCGGCGGCACTGGAGGACGGGATATTCGGCAGCCCCTCAATCGGGCATTCAGCGGTGCCAACGCTACTGCGTGTGATGGCTTCCACCTTCGCGCGCGTGGCTTCGGGGTCGGTCACCCATTCCCTGTAGAAATCAAACGGGCAAACCGCCAGGCCAGGCTGGTTCTCGCGGGAGTTGATCATGCCGGTATAGCCACGATGCAGAAGCTTATAGAGATGGTTCTGCGACTGCATATTGCGGCGCGCATCTCTGATCAGGGATTTCGACAAGGCCGCGTACTGGATGCCGTAATCCTCCTCGCCACATTCGCCGAGGGTGCGGCCGTCGAAGCCAATGATCGCCGAATGACCAAAATAGGAATACACGCCATCAAACCCCGCGGCATTCGCCACCGCGACATAGACGTTATTGGCCCAGGCCATGGATTTAGCCATGATCACCTGCTGCTCCTTTGCCGGGTACATATAGCCCTGGCAGCGGACGATAAGCTCCGCGCCCTTCATCGCGCAATCACGCCAGATTTCCGGGTAATTGCCATCATCGCAGATTATCAGGCTGATCTTCATGCCTTTCGGGCCGTCGGAAACATAGGTGCAGCCACCAGGATACCAGCCCTCCACAGGCACCCAAGGCAGAATTTTCCGGTATTTTTGCACGATCTCGCCCTTATCGTTGATCAACACCAGCGTGTTGTAGGGCACTTTATGCGGATGGTCCTCATGCCGTTCACCAGTCAAAGAGAACACGCCCCAGACCTTTGCGCTTCTGCAGGCCGCCGAAAAAATTTCGGTCTCCTCGCCAGGTATGATTGCGGCCGTTTCCATCATCTCATCGCGGTCATACATGATGCCGTGCGTGGAATATTCCGGGAAGACGACCAGATCCATGCCCGGCAGGCCCTGCTTCATGCCTTTCAGCATTTCCGCAATTTTCTTCGCGTTAGCGATGACCTCCGCGCGGTTGTGCAAACGTGGCATCTTGTAGTTGATAACAGCAACGCCAACGGTGTCGTGGCTGGACGAAATATCTCCATGTAGCATGATACACTCCCACAAAAAAAAGCCGGAGGCACAGGGCCTCCGGCGGCAATTGCAAATATGTCAGACCATGGGTGAACCATAGCTGAGCACGGGCGATGCGTGCGGCTTCTTGCATTCGTCATGGCAGCTGGAATCGAGTGAGCAGCAGAGCGAGCAGATGCTTCCCTGGTGGAAGGGGCAGGCCGCCATGTCGTTCGTCTCGTACTCGAAGCCGCAGGCCACGCAATTCATAGCGCTATGTTGAACGCCGGCGTGATAGTTCGGGCTGCGGGCGATGTAGTATTTGCCCTTGGTGATGATAGCCACGATTGGCGAGAGTATGAACGACACGCCAAGCGCTATGAAGGCGGAATAGGCCGCCGCATACGCCCCGAACACGCCGAAGAAGGCAAGTACGGAAATGAGGGAGGCAACGGCCATGGAGCCGAAGCCGACCGGGTTGAAGTTGTAGAGATGCGCGCGCTTGAACTCGACATAAGAAGGGCTGAGTTTCAGCAACGGCTTGTTGATAACGAGGTCGGCGGTGACGGCGCCAATCCAGGCCACGGCGACGTTGGAGTAGAAGCCGAGAATATGACCCAGCACCGAGAACATATTCAACTCCATCAATGTTAGCGAAATACCGACATTGAAGAAGATGTAGACGACGCGGCCAGGATGCGCATGCAACAGGCGGGAGAAGAAGTTAGACCAGGACAGCGAACCGGAATAGGCATTGGTCACATTGATCTTGATCTGCGAGAGGATCACGAAGAAGGTTGCGACGGAGACCGCCGCCATACCGCTACCCAATATATAGGTGAAACCGGTGTGGTACATCTGGATAGGCTCATTGGCTTTTGCCAGCGGCGTACCATGGGTGAAGGCGAGTGAGGCAAAGAACGAGCCCATCAGCTGCTTGGTGGCCCCAAGGATAACCCAGCCCGGACCGGCGCCGAGCACGGCCAGCCACCAGCCGAAGGAGCTCTTTTTGGTTTTATCAGGCATGAAGCGAAGATAATCCGCCTGCTCACCGATTTGCGCGATCAGCGCCAGGGCGATGCCTGCGGCGGACCCGAACATAAGCGGGTTGAAGGAGGAACCGCTAGGCGAGGCCCCAGCGAAATTGGTCCAGTTAGAAATCGCCTGCGGGTCGGTGGCCAGCACCGCGATCGGCGGTGCAAAAAGCAAGGTCAGCCAGATCGGTTGCGTCCAAACCTGCAATTTCGAGAGCAACGTCATGCCGAAAGTGACCAGCGGAATGATCATCAGCGAGCCGAGGGCATAGCCGATTGGCAACGGAATGCCGAAATACAGATTGAACGCTTGCGCCATGATCGAGCCTTCAAGCGCAAAGAAAATGAAGGTGAACGAGGCGTAAATAACTGAGGTGATGGTCGAGCCCAAATAACCGAAGCCGGCGCCGCGCGTCAGCAGGTCGACGTCAACATTATATTTCGCGCAGTAATAGGCGATGGGAATGCCGGTGAGAAAGATAATCGTGGCGGCGGCAATAATACCCCAAAAGGCGTTCTCAAAGCCAAATTGCACGGCGAGCGAGCCGCCGATGGCCTGATCGGCGAGATAGGCGATGCCGCCGAGCGCCGCCGAGAACACCGCATATTGCGACCAGGTGCGGAAACTCTTGGGCGCATAGCGGAGGGAATAGTCCTCGAAAACGGGGTTCGAGACGAGTTTGTTGAATTTCCTTCGTGTTCCGCCGGCGCTGGCGGGTTCTTTCGTTATCGTTGACATACACACTCCTTGAGGCGCTGGCGCCCTTATGGGGTTACAGTGGCCGAGACTGACGATCCTTACTTGTGCATCATCAAGCCATAGTCGCGGCGCCATGCGAATGGGCATTTGTCCTGTGCATATGCGGCATTCTACGTATGGAAATTTTGCAGCGCCCTTCAGTAAAGTATGCGCCGGGTTCATGCCTGTCCGGTGGGGATCAATTCAATCGTGGCTGAAGGCGGTAAGGTCGGCTTGGGTGTCGATATCCTGCAGCCAGTGCGGCGCGCAGGGTATGGTCTCGGCCTCGGCCAGCCATGCGCCCGCGCCGCGGTCGCCTTCCAGGGTCTCCAGGCGGCTAAACCAGTCATGCCCGAACAAGGCCGGGGGGCAGGAATGGCTGGATCTTGAAGCGATGAGCGATGCGCCGCCGCGATAGCGGGACAGAAGGGCGGCAAAATGCGCCGGGGGAACAAAGGGCATATCGGCGAGGGCGATGAGCACGGCATCCGCGCCGTGCCGCCGCGCCTCGGCCAAGCCAAGCCGGATGGAGCGCGCTTGGCCGAGTGCCGGGTCGTCGTTGAGAACATTAACGAAGCCGGGCTCGTCATAGCGTATGCCCCGGGGGGCGGTGACGGCGATGCGCACACCAAAGGGCAGCGCCATTAGTGCCCGTGCCGCATATAACCCCACGGCGCCGCCGCCGGTGGGCCAGAGCAGCTTGTCCGCGCCGAAGCGTGTGCCCCGCCCCGCCGCGAGCAGAATGGCCGCGACGCGTTCTGGTATAATCATCTAAATTTCCTGCTTGTGCCTGGCCCGGATGTTCGCGCGATAAATTATCTGGAACAAGCTGCAATTCAGGGAGGCATGGACCAGATCATGCTTAGGGGGCACGGATGCCGGCTGACCGGATGAAACATGGTGGGGTTGAGGGCAAGCCCTCCGGCCCGGCGGAAGATAACGAAGGAGCCGATGCATGAGGAATGCGATACGCATTCTGCGATTTCTGCTGGACGCCTCCGGGCGCGGCGAGGCGGCGGCGTTGCTGACGATCACGGGCGTCAACGGC
>Ga0255356_1001405_pt1 | contig 15166 bp, 13 predicted proteins | sample HBST100metaG_FD_189944 | JGI IMG/M metagenome (GOLD analysis project Ga0255356, IMG submission 189944) | Peat soil microbial communities from Stordalen Mire, Sweden - H.B.S.T100 | ecosystem: Environmental > Terrestrial > Soil > Wetlands > Peat | place: Sweden: Norrbotten County, Stordalen Mire... | reverse complement strand
AGGAGTTGGTTTCCAACTACGAAACGGACAAGCTGCGCCTCAACGCCGACATGATCCTGCGCTTTGCCGAAGTCTTCGAGGTCTCTGCCGATGAACTGCTGCGGGGCAGCAAGAGCACGATTACGGCCAAGAAACAGCCCAGCATTAAGCTCGTCCGCCGCATGGAACAGATTGAGGCCCTGCCGCTCTATGAGCAGCGCGCCTTGTTGACCACGATTGATAAATTCCTTGCCGCAGCGCAGAGTAGCTAAGAGAGGTTTCCCGATGGCTCTAGCCGCAACCAACCCGAAGCAACAGGCCCACGAACTCATCAACCGCCTCTCCACCGGGCAGGCCTCCGCCGCCGTCATCTTCATCAACGCGATGCTCGATCCGGTGGACCGCGCCATTGCCAACGCGCCCTTTGAGGATGAAGATATCAGCGACGAAGAGAACCGCGCCGTCGCCGCTTCCAAGGCTTGGCTCAAGGATCACGAGCCCATCCCCAACGAAGAAGTCCTGGCCGAGTTCGGCCTCACCGCCGAGGACTTCGAGCGCATGGGGCGCACGCCCCTCGATCCCGAACCGCGTCACCTGGGGCAGTAGGCATGGGGCAGAAAAAGATCGCCTGGACTGACCCGGCCAAGGCCGACCTGCGCGCTATCGACAAGGACACGGCCCTGCGCATCCTGCACACCCTCACCCGCTATCTCGTCTCTGGCGAAGGCGATGTAAAACGCCTTCAGGACATCGAGCCGCCCGAGTTGCGCCTCCGCGTTGGAGACTACCGCGTCCGCTTCTACGACCACGGAGATTCCATCCTCGTCCTCGCCATCAAGCACCGCCGCGAAGTCTACCGCTGACCCAGAACTGACCTCGAACCCATCACGAACAAGGCCGGACAGCGTCCGGCCTTTGTTCGTTCCGCGTTCGATCTCCGGGCCGCTCGCGGCCTCGCTAAGCCGTCAGGCTTAGGGATGGTGTCTTGACTCCAACACGCCGCCGGATGCGCCACGGAAGCCCGCTACCGCCCCGGCGCTGCGCGCTTCATTGCCGGACTTCACCGCGCCGCCGATGGCCGGGAGTAGTCGCCCTGGTCATGTGGAACATGAAAAGAAGACATTCTTTTCATAGCTGCAAAACACCCGCAGCGGAGGCATCAGTCAAGGCCGCGAAGCGCCGCCGCAGCGGGCGGAGCGAAGCGGAGAGCCTTTACGGATGACGGAGCGAAGGGTACGGCGCGTGAGCGCGAAAAAGCCCGACTCACCACGACTTTCAACGAAGAACCACGACTAAAGCCAGATAAAGCCTCATCGACCCGCCGCCGCCACGGAATGAGGCTTTCTGAGCCTTTTCCGCCCTGGCTGGCCGGTTTTCATTGTGACGCACATGGACCCCGTTAAAGTACACACGTGCGTCAAGAGAACTCGCTCGAAAACAACGGGATACAAGAGCAAAACGGCCATTGTGCGTCTGCGCTTTATGTTCCACTACTGCATTCCACCTGCAAGACGGCCAACCAGCCCCGCCAGCCCGCCGCCAACGCGACAAGGAACTCATAAGCTCCCGCAGGGAACTTAACAGTTTCCTTTCAGGGATGGAGTATCTCAGTCATTCCGGCGCAAAGCGCCGCTCTCCCGGCGGCTACAACCCCGCCAACAACCCCGCGCCGCCCTGACCATTTGTTTTCAACACGTTAACGCCGCAGGAACCTGAATCGGCAGAGTCTCGCATAACTGCTTTATTTTCAGCGGTTGCCATATAGCAACCTGTAAACGCCAGTATTTTCGCGCTTGTTGGCTGTAGGCCGCTGATTCCGCAGTGGTTGCTATATAGCAACCTGAAGTTGCTCTACAGCACCCCGCTGGGGTGATGTGTCCCCCTAATTCCGATGCGGAGCAGCGCCGGGCTTTTGCTCGTCGTGCCGAGGCATCGGACGGAGGCCACAGACGCAAGCAAGCCGCCCCGAAGGACGGCTTGCTGACATTACGCCAAGGCTAATGCCGGATCAGGTTGCTGGCTCCAGCGCCTTTTCATCCAACCACACCTCTTCGGCAACAGAGAAGTTGAACCTGAAGCCATCCGGCAAGGCCAGATACTTGGCTAGATCGGGGCGCGCCGCCGTGACGTGGTAGGTATGTTCGTGACGCAACGACTTGATATTCCCGTCATAGAGGTCGGTGGTGATCCACCAACCGGACATGTGATCCGGCGAAGGATAGCGGATGCCTTGCACAGGAAGACCCTCGATTACACCTGCCGAGATGACCGTCAGCTTGTCAGGTCTAGGCGGGCTAAAGGCGGCATTGTGTTGATCGCAGACGAAGTGCTGATCCCTCCAGTAACCGAGCGTCAGATCGACCCCCTTAACGAAAACGGAAGCATCAGGGCTATATTCCCAGGTCTCCAGATGGTCCTCTTGCTCCACTCCCTGGAACTTCACAAGCCAATAGCCATAGGCCATCGTTTCGCCCGGCTTGAGTTGCTTCCCGGAGCCCGACAGGTAATCCGAGACATGCTTCAGAAATCGCTCGGACTCTTCGACCAAGTCTGCGTCAACATTGACGGAGATTTCCGAATGCCCCGACGCCTTTAAGCCCTCGGTGCGAACGGTGAGCCTGCGATCTGAATGTCGTACTTTGACAAAATCGATCATGCTTAAATCCTACTTCGATCAGTGCTGGGTTGGTGTCGGCGGCGGAGGCCTTGGTTTTGCAGCATTCACTTCTCCGCCTTGAGTGCGGCTACAACCGATGCAGTGAGGATAAAGTGTTTGCGCGCCACCGGCTGGATTGAGAGCAGTTGGCGGTTGATGATCGGGAACGAAATTTCCACTCTTTGTTCCAGGGTCCGTTGTACCGCAAGTGTGGCATCCCTTTGTACCGCCTTCTGCGTTGACTGCTCCTCTTTCACCTGGCGTAAAGTCCCGATCACCGCTACGGGCAGGGGTTCCTTCCCCGGCGTGTGGCCCAGGAGCAAGCGTTGAAGGTTTGTCTCCACTTGCAGCCGGTGCAGCCTTCTTGCTGAACCAACCTGAGACCGTGTTCTTTACCGATTGGACGTTTGAACTCATGCTAGCGCTAGCTGACGACGAGAAGGTACTCCATGATCGCTGTCCTTCAGGCGTACTGAAGTAATGTGCGGCTCCAACGGCGACCCCGGTGGCCACAATGGCCGCTCCAACCAATACGGCAGAACCGCCTTCTATGACGCAAGCGTCGGGGCAATGCCCATCCGCGTCCACCCTGGTCAGCGGATTATTCCGAACATAGCTGTAGAGATTGAGCGATTGAGGATCGTCGAATGTAGCGTATGGAACAGGCTCTTCCTTCGCTGCCCAGTCGGGCGACATGAAGCGCCCCATGGCGCTGGAGTAGTACCTAGCCTCGAAGTAGTCATTGCCTGATTCGGTATCTCGTTCTTTGCCGGTATAGCGTGATCGGATGCGCTCCAGATGCAACGCTGCTCGGAAGCCTAATGCAGTCGTGGAGTTGCAGACTTCGTGCCCCTGATGCAGTGCAGGATTTTTACTCGGAACCCCCATATGCGGTTTTTCTTTTAGCTGCGGCATTGCAGCTAGAAGCGGTTCCGGGAACGCGGCGCTGGAGGCAAGTTGCATCTGCATCCGATTGTACGACTTGAGGGGCTGCATTGGGCAGCAGGTTGTGCGCGGCATTGCACACAGATTGCACGGCGGCAGTGGTGCGGATTGCGCGCGGGTTGTGCGCGACATTGCGAACGGATTGCACGGCGGAAGAGCGGCGGAACGTGCGCAGATTGTGCGCGGGATTGCGAACAGATTGCGCGGCGGATTGCAGCGCGGATCGCGCATCGGGGGCCGGTTCCGGGACGGAATCGGCCCCTCTTTAGCAGCTAAAGAAGCTACTAAAAGAAGAACTGCGCGCGCGTTATTCGCGATCTTCTTCGGCCTCCGCCGCAAGCATCTGGAGGAGTGCTTCGGCGTCGGGAGTTGTGGCTTTTGTGGCCGGGTTCTCGCCCTTTTCGAGCATGGCTCCGGGATGGGTTGCGGCATGAACTTGTTGCAGGGTTCGGATGGCAACCTGCGTGTAAATCTGCGTGGTCTTGATGTCTTCGTGACCAAGCATCTGCTGGATAAAGCGGATGTCCGCGCCGCCCTCGTGCATCAGCGTGGCCATCGTGTGCCGGAAGAGATGGCAAGAGCCGGTCTTGCCCAGCTGCGCCGCCTCGATGCGTTCCTTGACCGCGAAGCTCAGATGATCGCGGCTGAACGGCTCGCCCTGGGCCGTGAGGAAAACGGTCATGTCGTCCGGCTCCGATGCAAGCAGGGGACGGCCCTCCCGGATGTACTTCTGGAGCCACGCTATCGCCCGCTCGCCGATGGGAACGTAACGGTCCTTCTGGCCCTTGCCCAGGCGAACGAGAAGCAGGCCCCGGTCGAGCGAGAGGTCGTACAGCTTCAAGGCGATCATCTCCATGCGGCGCAGGCCGGTCGAGTACAGCACCTCCAAGATGGCGCGGTCCCTGAGTCCGATTGGCTCCTCGATCTCGCACAGTTGCATAATGCGCTCGACCTCCTGAACAGAGAAGATGTTCTTGGGCAGGGCGCGGCCCAGCCGGGGAAGCTCCAACTCCGAAGCCGGGTTATGCAGGATGTGATTCTGCCTGGTCATCCATCGGAACCAGACGCGCAACGGGACCAGGCACGAGTGCTGCGAACGGAAGCTCAACGGCTCGCCGTTCTTCTTGCGGTAGTGGAACAAGTGCCGCTGATACCGCTCCAGTACAGGCCGCGTAATCTCGACCGGCTCGGTCAAGCCGCGCTCCTTGCACCACTGGAGGAAAAAGCCGATGTGGACCTGTCGATTGCGCACCGTGTGGATGGAGTAGTTCTGCACGGCCAGGGTGCGCAGATGGTCCAGCATCAGCGATTCAAGCAGCGTCTCCGGGAGCGCCTGCGGTTTACGGGTTTTGGTTATGCGCGCCATTTGTGCGCCTCCTTTCTGCTCTGAACATGGTTACGACGGAGCGGAGTTTCTTCTTGCCCCGTATTAGTGTTTTTCCGGCTTTCAACGCCGAAGTGGCAAGAAGCCGCATGAACACTGGCTAAACCCGGCATAAAGTGAACCCGACACCCCGCCGACTTGGGGCCGACTTGGCCCCGACTTCTCGCCTTCCGGCCCCGACTTCTTTTCGTCGTAGTCATTTGTTGCCCAGCTTTTCAACGTCGATCAGCCCGCCCAACACCGGCTTTCCGCCGTCGGCGGGCCGCGTGAACATCAGCTCGTAAACGATGCTCTGGCCCCGGCCGCCGCGATGAACCAACAGGTATTCCAGTTCCTCCAGCCGGTGCAGATGGATTTTCAACTGCGTATCGCCCCAGCCCGTCGCCTCGCGCACATCGCGCCGGGAGAAGCGATAGTCGGACCGCTCCATCTTCTGCCGCTTGCACTCGGCTGTAACCATTTCGTCCACGGTCAACAGCAAGCGCCTGGTCTGCGGCGGCAACTCGTCCAGCGAGCGGCCTAGTATCTCGTGCGCGAGCCGGTTGGCAACGGCTATATCGTTCACCGTGACCTCGATGTACTCGACCGCGCGGCCATTGTGCTGGACTGTCTTCGGTGGCCGCTGATACTGATGCAACAGGGCAACGCTGCGGATGAGCGTCAGATACTTCATGTGGTCGCGCCTGGTCCGCGTCTGCGAGTCGTGGAAGGTCAGTTCCCGCGCGTAGGGATTGACGACCGGGACCGGCTTCAAGAGCCGCTGCGCGTTGCGATGCACGGCAAGCACCGCGTCGCGGTCCCGCCGCCGCAACAGCCCTTCAACCGTCTGCGCCTCACGCTGCACACGATGGATAGCCTGTGTCTGCGCCCGGTCTTCATTGACGGAGAGAACAAGACAGCGATTCAGCATCTCCTCGTCAAGATCGATGGCCGTGGTCGTGAGGAAGATCATCACCGGGCCTTCGACTCTATATTGATGGGTCAGCAAGCGGCCCGTCGCCGGGTCTTTGCCGGTGCTGGCGATGGTCAACACGCCTTCCGACTGCAACAGCTTCAACGCATAGGCCGCTGTGTGTGCGCCCTCCTCCTCCACGATGGCCAGAACCTTGTGCTTCAAGTCCTGCTCGCCCATGTAGAAGAGTGACTGCCCCGTCATGGCGGAGTATTGAACGCGCTGCTCTTCGGGCAGGAACGCGAGTACGGCCTCCATCAGCGAACTTTTGCCCGCCGCTGAACTCGACTGCACGATGACCGCAAGCGGCGCTTCCAAGTGCCGCGAGACCACGCCCAGATAGCCCACGAGTTTGTTGGTCTCCTCGCCAACCACTCCGCACCGGGCGAAGTCCTCGACGATGCGCTCCAACAGGCGCGGGTCGCGCAACAACGCCAGCGCCTCGGCCCGGTCGTGGTCGCTGATCGTGACCGCTTCTTCCTTCGGCGCGAGCGATTGCTTGATCTGCGCGTCCTGCATCTCCTCCAGCTTCATCAGCACTCGGCCCAGATCGCGGCGCAACACTTCTTCCTTGATGCCAAGCTCCTCCGCCGCCTGTTTCGTAAAGCCGCTGCGCTGCCGCGCCGAGTAAAGGTCCAGAGTGTCCACATGGAAGGCCGACTCGCCGCGCGGCGTCTTGCCTGATAGCAGGACATTGACCTTCATCAGTTCGTAACTCAGATTCTTGTGAAGGCCACGGATGCGGTAACGCCGCTCGCCCTGCTGCAAGAAGATGTCGTCGCCGCGTATCTCGACCGGAACATCTATCGTCGGCGCGGGCGCTGCTGGGCCTGGCTCCGGCTCTATCGGCGCAACCGGCTCCGGCGTGGCGGCTAAGGAAAAAACCTGTTCTTCGATTGCGGCGGGGATGGATGCGGCGGGGGCTGGCTCTGGAGTTGCTTCGATGATTTTTTCTTTAGCTGCTGCTTTTGTCTCTGCTGGCAGTGGCTCGATGCTTGGCTCCGGCATTGTGCCTGGCTCCGGCTCCATGCTCAGCTCCGGCTCGGCCTCGATGACCGGCTCCAACGCGCGCGGCCCCTCTCCATCCATTGCCCGCTGCCCCTTGCCCAGCCACTCCGCCTTATTCAGCATCACGCCCAGACTCTTCGCCGCTGGCTGCACCTTCAAGGCGTAGGCGTTGGCGTCCATGTCTTTCGGGAAGAGCACACGGAAGCACTCGATTCCCATTTGCATCAGATCCTCGGCCAGCTTCGCCGCCGCGTTGTTTCCGGCTTCGTCACGGTCGTATGCGATGTACACGCGCTCGGTGCCGTGCTGGGCGAAGGCCGCGCGATGGTCGGCTGTGAAGCCGTTCACCCCGTAACTGGCCGTGACGTTGCGGAACCCCGCAACCCAAAAGGTCAAGGCGTCTATCAGCGCCTCGCACAGGATGATTTCCTTCGATGCGGACAGCGCCTCTTCGTTCCACACGCCCCGATGCTCGCCCGGTAGATACAGGTGGTTCGGCGTTCCCTCGCGCAGGTTCGACGTGACCTTCCGCCCGTACATCTCCATCACGTCCCCGGCTGGATTGAGGACCGGGATAACCAGTGAGCCGTTGAAGTGCTCGTGACCGCTCTCCCGCAGGATGCCCAGCTTTTGCAGCCGTCCGCGCATCTCCGCGCCGGCGGCGCGGTTCTTCGCCGGCAGGCGATAACCCAGCGTCCGGTTGGCGAAGCCAAGCCGGAAGCGGTCGATGATCTCGGAAGATTTCAGGCCGCGCGACTCCAGATACCGCATTGCCTCCGGCGACTGTTTCAGCGTCTCGCTGTAGTAGCTCACAACCTGCAACAGCAACTCGCGGTCGTCCGCGTCCCGCGCCACGGGCGGCGGCAACTTGCGCACCGTGCCATGCTTGACCGGCTGGACCGAATCGGCAACTAAAGGAAGATGGTCCTCTCTGAGAAGCTCGACGGCATGGCGGAAGCTCACGCCGTTGGCCTTCATTACCCAGTCGATCACCGTCCCGCCCTCATTGCAGGCTCCAAGGCAGTGCCAGAGATTCTTTGCCGGAGTGATGACAAGTGACGGGTTCCGGTCGTCATGGAACGGGCAGAGGCCCAACAGGTCGGCACCGTGCCGGTGCAACTTGATGCCCCGCGCCTCGGCCAACCGCTGCACCGATACCTCCCGTTTCAGCCGTTCGACCTCATGTTCCGGGATTCTCGCCATTTTCAGCCCTCCGCCGAAAAACCTGTCAAGTGCTTTTTTAAGAAAAACACTGCTTAGAAATATATGTATCATACTAATCTTAGGGCGGTACAGATTTTTTGCCTTTAGACTGGTCTCGTATGCCAAGGGTTTCCAGACTCAAGCTCATCCCCATCGACTCCGGTTCGGAGACGATAGGCCAGCGCATTGCCCGTATTCGCAAGGAACGCGGTTACACACAGAAGGAAGTTGCCGACCGTATCGGTCTCATCCCGGTGCTCGTCTCCAACTACGAAAACGACAAGCTCCGCCTCAACGCCGACATGATCCTGCGCTTTACCGAGGTTCTTGGAGTCACTGCCGATGAACTGCTCCGCTCACAACCAAGCGCACTGCCGGGCCGCAAGCCCAGCCGCAAGGTTCTGCGCCGCCTGGAGCAGATCGAGAGCCTGCCCCGCCGCAAGCAAGATGCCTTGCTCACGACCATCGACGCTTTTCTCAGCAGTAGCGCCGGGTAGACCGCAACACGATGAGTGAGCACCCTCCCCAACCAGACACATTGCAGATTGACTTGAACGACGGGCCGCTCACAGAGAGCGAACTGATACGGCTGGCTTGGGTCGATCTGTTCGGCTACATGAAGGAAATCTGCGACACGCTCAACGGCGGCGGAGGCCTCGACTGGCTCCACCTTCCGCAAGACGCTCGGCTGTTCTGCCAGAGACCATGCCCGACAGAACACAAGATTATCTATCGCGTGGGCGCTAGCGAGTATCTTTTGCAGGTGCGCATCGAACTCGATCTCGGACTCGTGCTCTATCGCTTCGATCCCTGCCCCTTCATCTTTCAGCGCGTGATTGCCATACGCAGCCAGCAAGCCTTCTTCCGTAACCCGGACCTTGCCCCCGATGGCGAAGTGACGCTGGAAGCGGCGGCCCGCTCGCTGATCTTCGAGTTTCTTCTTTTGGACAGCGACTCTGCGCGGCTTGCAACAGGCTGAGAGCGGGAACCGTTGGATTCAGGTTCTTTTAGAACATGAAAAGCATATATGCTTTTCTAGCTGAAAAACATCCGCAGCGGAGGCATCAGTCAAGGCCGCGAAGCGCCGCCGCAGCGGGCGGAGCGAAGCGGAGAGCCTTTACGGATGCCGGAGCGGAGGATATAGCCGCGTCAGCGGCTAAAGACTGTATCCCTGATCGAACTCATGCGCGTGAGCTGGCACCGGCTCGATCTGCCGCGCCGTGTCCGGCTGGGTAGGTGTCTGCTGCTGCATCCCCTCTGGCTGGATGGCCGACGTATGCGACACGTCCCGGCTCAACGCATGGCCCAGCGTCCCGGCGTCGTTGGTGTACATCTGCACATCGAACTGCGCCCGCGACACCGACACATACGCCATGCGGCTATTCAACAGTTCGCCGTGCGCCTGCTCCGAGTCCACATGAACAAGCACACGGTCGGCGGTCTGGCCCTGGCTGCTATGGCTCGTCACCGCATACCCGTAGTCCAGATGCGGATGCTGCTTGACGTTGAACTCGACCTCGCGGCCTGAGTCCATCTTCAGTTTCAGATTGCCGTCGCCGTCGATCTTTTCAACCGTGCCCAGCTCGCGGTTCGCTAACTTCTGCTCATGGTACGGCGCGGTCATCTGCACCCGGTCGCCCTCGGCGAAGCTGCGCTCGGTGTCACGGTAGACGGTCACGCCCTGCAAGCGGCGCGGGTCGTAGCTCAGCTCCTCGCCGGACTTTCGAGTGACGGTTACGGTGTTGCTCTCGCGGTCGGTGTGGGCCACACGCGCATACTCTCCGGCCTCGATCCCCAGCGGCTTCGACCCTTTCGAGTAACGGATCACGTCGCCCTGTTCGTAATTCTGCGCGTGTTGCCGGTCGGCCCCTGTGATGTCCTGCCGCGCATACAGCAGTTCGACGCGATGCTCGTTGGGTTTGACCTGGCCGGACTCCTGCATCGCTCGATGGATGTGCTGGTTGATCTCGCGGCGGGATTCATTGTCGGGCGAGACGACAAGCGTATTCTCCGGCTGGCGCACATACTCGCGGGCTATCTCGCGGATGCGCTCGCTGCGGTTCACGATCTCATGCACTCGGCCCTGGCTGTCGAGATTGGCGATTGCTTCTTTCACTTCGCCGCGCGCAAGCTGCTCCACGGCCTCTTTCAACGCCGGGTCTTTCTGCCGGATGATTTCGTCAAGCCTGGCCGTGCGCATCCCGGCCTCTTGCAACTGCGCATAAGGTCGGCCAGCTTCGACCGCCTCATGCTGCCGCACATCGCCAACGAACAGTACACGATCATTTTCCTTTAGCCGCTCGACGAACGTGTGCATCTGCTTGGTGCTGGCCATGCTCGATTCATCGACCACATAGAGCCGCTTCTGTCCGTCATCGGCGCGGTCGCCGCGCGTCAAGTGCCGCTGCAAGGTCTCCGTCTCCATGCCCGACTCGCCCAGCTTTTTCGCCGCGCCGGACGTGGGCGCAAGTCCCTTGACCTCATAGCCCGCACTGACAGCAGCCTCCCGGATGGCGGCTAAAGAAGTAGTCTTTCCGCCTCCGGCCACACCCTCAAGAGCCATCATGCGGTCGCGGTTTTCGAGTACATCTTCGACCGCCCGCCGCTGGCTCACGCTCAGATGCGGATGGTTTACCTCGACCTGCTGCCGGACCTGGCCATCGGCCAACACTTCACGGTTGCCCTGGCTGCTGCGCATCCGCTCGATGATCTCGCGCTCGTAACTCTGCATCTCGCCCGTAGTGAACGCGCGGCCCGCAAGCCCCGGCCTGCGCTCGACCTCGATCAGTTCGCGCGCGGCGACGCGCCGCTCGAACTCGGCCCGCACCTCCGGCAACCGCGCCGCGCCCATCGAGTGCTTCAACGCATCGCGCATCAGCGTCCGTTCATCGACCACGGCCTCGCGCTCCGTGCCGCGCTCCCGCGCATAACTCACGGAAGCCTGCGCCACTCGCTGCGATTCTTCCGGCTGCAACTCAACACCGCGCCGCTGCTGCGCCTCCTCGATCACGCGCTGCGGTTGATGGCCATACTCAACGGCCATTGCTCGATGCTGCGCCTGCACCTGCTCCGGCGTTAAATCGAGTTTCGCCTCGCGCGTATTGTGCGCCGCGATCTGCGCCGCCGCCGCCCCGGAGCGGCCCTGTTCCGCAAGTTGTTCCGTGATCTGCTGACGCCGCGGACTCGATGCCTCCAAGTATTCCCGCGTGTAACCCTTGATCTCCGGCTGTCCATGCTCGCCGCGCTCGATCTCGTAACCGAGTGTCTGCAACCGCGCCGACAACTCCGAACGGTAAACCGCCGTCGCGTACTGCTGCGTCTTGTAAAGCTCCTGCGGCTGCAACGCTCGCGTGGTCCCGTCGGCGGTCTCGGCGATATTGAAAATCACCGTGTGCGTGTGCAACTGCGGCGCGGCGTAGCCGTCCACCGGACGGCTGCTGTCGTGCTCGAACTTCGCCACGACCCATGCGCCCGTCGTCTCTGCCGGTGCATTGCCGCCGATGCGCGCCTGCGCGTACTTCTCCATTTCATTGAGCGCAACGCGAACGCTTTCCCGATGGGCTTCTTTCACGCGGTCGTCGCCGCCAACCAACGCCGTCAACGATACCGACTTCGGCGCGCTGAACGTCGCATCCCAGCCCGCCCGGTGCTCCATCGTGCGCACCGTCTGGCCCTGCTCGTTCACATACTCCCGCGCCGTCTGATGCCGTACCAACTGCTCGCCGGTCGCCGGATGCTGGCCCTCGGCAAGCCGCGCGAACTGCTCTTCATTCACTTCGCCAACAAGGCCGTAATGCACGGCGAGCTGGCCTTGCCACTCGCCGCGCACATGGTCGCCCTCGGTGTAGTAGTTGTCCCGCGCGTTGGCGAACTCTTCTTTGTGGTACTCTCGCGCCTGGCTCGCGCTGATCGGTTTGGACATCGTAATCATGATTGTTTACTCGAATCGGGGACGTGGTTTCTTCGCCGCTGCGGGACGCACTTCTGGCGGTTTTGCCGCTACTACCGGCGGCGGAACTGGCGCCGGATTCGGCGGTTTTACAGGGTGCGCAGCGGCCTTTGCCTGAGCCGCCGCGCGCCGCCTGCGCTCGATAAAATCCATCAGCTTTTGACCCTGCTTTTCGTAGGAGAACTTCGGCCAACGATCCTTCGGAACGGCCACCGGCAACAGCAACGCCAGCAGCGCCAACGCCCAAAAAAACGGCCTCCGGGCCGACTCATAAATATCGTCGTGGAAGATCCACTGGCGCATAAAATCATGCAGCTTGCGGTCGTTGTATTCATGCCTCTGCCACTCCAGCCGCACGAACCCAGCGCGGCTTCCCTCCGCCGTCAGACGGTACGTCGGCTCGCCATTCTCACCCGCCGCCGCCTCCATCTCGTCGCCCGTAACCAACAGCGTCTGCTTCTTCGCCGTCACCCCTTCAAGCAGCCGATAGCTCGTAAGAGACTGCTCCGAGAGACTGCCCCACACTCCGCTCTCCAGATAAACCCACAGGTCAACTCGCTCCGCCGCGCTCCACTCGTTCCGGTAAGACTGAACGTAGAGAACGCAGAAGAAAACGCCCGCCGCTATCAGCGACCAGCGCGTCCATTTCCAGTACCGGCGCGGACCGAACCAGTCCTTCATCGCGCCGCCTCGCTCGCCTTTTTCTGCGCCGCCAACCGCTCCCGCGCCCGCTGCATCTTGGTCGCATCCACCCGCGCGATCTCCGCCCGTACCTCGCCCTCGCCTGGAACAGCATGATCGGGAAGCGGGCGAAGATTCAAGAACAACGCCCGCAACGCAAGAACCTCCGCCAGCACCACTTCGCCCGCCGCTCCGCCGTCCGCGCTCGGCTCAAGCAACTGCGCCCGGACCCACTCCGAGAGCGTCAGATTCTCCGCCCGCGCCCGCGCCTCCAGCGCCGCATACTCCGCGTCGCTGACCTTGGTTCCTACCGATTTTGTGCGCAGAGAAGCTTTCACCATGCCGTCACTCCTTCGCCTTGTAGCTGTTCATCCCCGCAACCATCCGCGTGATGTACTCCCGCACCGCCGCCGATCGGCGCAAGCGCGGGCGCTCGTTGGACGCTGGCGGCGGCGCTTTTGTTGGCTCCGGTTGGCTGGGCGGGAACGGCTTCGCCTGGTCCATCATCTGCCCCATGGATTCCTCCGCATTTGTGGCCGCGCACAGCCGTTTTCAGCTAAGGGCAGAAAAATCATCAAGTTACCCGACAGCAACCTGCGCGTGTTTATAGAATAGATCGGATTACACCATTTTTACTTTTAGTCGCTTGTTTTCTTATGGTTCGCGCTCGGTAACCTGTAAACACCTTATTTTTAGAGAGTTTTCCTTTTAGCTGCTTGATTGTAAAGTGGTTCCCGCACAGTAACCTCCGGTTACTGTGCAGCATCCATTCTGGGGTGATGTGTCCCCCTAATTCCGATGCGGAGCAGCGCCGGGCTTTTGCTCGTCGTGCCGAGGCATCGGACGGAGGCCACAGACGCAAGCAAGCCGCCCCGAAGGACGGCTCGCGGTTGGCTGCACTATCGCTCGTTGTCAACCATGAGGCTGCGGGACGGTTCCTCCGCTGGGAGGCCTTAGCCCATCGCGTCTGATCCAGCGAAAGGCCAGGAACGAAACTCCCTGCGTGGCTGCGACCAGAAAAAGGAACAGCATATCTGACCGCCAGCCTATCGTGAACGTTCCTTCTGCCAAGTGCTTCTCCCAAGAAAATGCAGCCTCAGAACGGAGCAGAGGAATTGCCAAGACTACACACAGCAATAAGCCGATGAAAACCGGTAACGCAATGCGCCGCCGAAAAACTAAAACAGAAATCCACTGCGTGGCGGCTACCAGAAGGACAAGTGCTAAATCTGATCTCCAGGTGAGTGCGTATGAGTTGCCATCAGGCGACATGCTTTCCCAAAAAGGACCGAGATAAAGCCATGCGATTGAGAGCATGGCAGACCAAGCCAAGCCAAAAAGAACTTGTATCGCAAGTTGATGGCGGAAGGAAAAATACGCAACCCACTGTGTGGCCGCCAGAAAAAAGAGAACAACAACACCCGTTCGCCAGTCTGGCTGACCATGCACCAAAAATCCTAGATTGAGGGACACGCCTATACCAACCATGCCCAACACCAAGCCGAAAAGAACCTGCATGACGGTTTTCATGATCTCCCCCTTACTGTGGAGTACGCACAACTGGAGCGGGATCGCTTGAACTTTCGCCATTCTGCCCAGCGGGACGGAAGCCCCAGTCGTTCACTGTGATCGTTCCGCCTTCATTGAAGTTTGATGACGCCGTCTGTCCGGGGCCGACGACGATCCCGGTGTGACCGTAAGTGTCCCCATGTTCCTGTGAGATCACATCGCCGGGCTGTGCTTGACTGAGCGGCTTCGGATCGGACAGGCCTGGGATTTTGACGCTCGGATCGGCCAACTCGTGGGCATTCGGCATTCTCGTTTTGCCGTCTGCGTCCGTGATCTCCGGTCTCTGCTTTCCGGCCTCCGCAAGTGTGTCTCCGACAAACTCGTTGCATTTGTTTTTCCCTGGCAGGAAATCATGCGGATGACCGGTGTCCCCACCGCTTCGATTGACGCCGTTAATTGCCCAGTCTTTGTCTCCCTTGTGATTCGCCGCTGTTTGAGCAACGCTCAAACCCTGCACCTGCGCATTGGTTTTGTAACCATTGCCCTCAGCCCAGTTCTTTAGCTTCTGCCACAGGTAGTCATTGTGTCCGTCAACATCAACTCTGCTTAGAGGGTTGTTTCGCACGTACGCGTACAGATTGAGGCTCTGCGGATCGTCCAGCTTCGCGTACGGTACAGGGGCAACTTTGGCCGACCAATCGGGGGACATGAACCGGCCCATTGCGCTGCTGTAGTACCGCGCCATGAAGTAGTCGTTGCCTGATTCGGTATCGCGTTCTTTGCCGGTATAGCGTGATCGGATGCGCTCCAGATGCAACGCTGCTCGGAAGCCTAATGCAGTCGTGGAGTTGCAGACTTCGTGCCCCTGATGCAGTGCAGGATTTTTACTCGGAACCCCCA